>Ga0181517_10000825_pt1 | contig 38557 bp, 39 predicted proteins | sample PEATcosm2014_Bin_31_FD_119748 | JGI IMG/M metagenome (GOLD analysis project Ga0181517, IMG submission 119748) | Peatland microbial communities from MTU Mesocosm Facility, Houghton, MI, USA - PEATcosm2014_Bin01_30_metaG | ecosystem: Environmental > Terrestrial > Soil > Wetlands > Peat | place... | reverse complement strand
CGGCGGGGACGCCGGCGTGGCAGGCCGGAGGCCCGCTCTACGGGAATCGGCGGTGAAGACGGCGCCCTCACGGCCGCAGCCTGTAGAGCATGCGGGGGAAGGCGATGGTTTCGCGGATGTGCTCCAGCCCGCAGATCCAGGCCACGCAGCGCTCGACGCCCATGCCGAAGCCGCCGTGGGGCACGGAGCCGTACTTGCGCAGGTCGATGTACCAATCGAAGGCTTCCTTGGGTAAGTGGGCCTCTTCGATGCGCTTGAGCAGGGTATCGGCGTCGTGAACGCGCTGGCCGCCGCCGATGATCTCGCCGTATCCCTCGGGAGCGAGCACGTCCACGCCCAGCACCAGATCTTCGCGCGCCGGATCGCGCTCGAAATAAAAAGCCTTGAAGGAAGCAGGGAAGCGGTCCACCATGATGGGCCGTTCCTGGTCGGCGGTGAGGAGGGTCTCGTCGGTTCCTCCGAAATCGCCGCCCCACTCGATCTCGCTGCCCTTCGATTGCAGAATCTTGACGGCGTCATCGTAGCTCATGCGCGGAAAGGGCGCCTGGATGGCTTCGAGCCTGGCCACGTCGCGCTCCAGGCGCTTCAACTCTTCCTGGCGGTTTTCGAGGACGCGGCCCACGATGAAGACCACCATCTCCTCGGCCACGCGCTTCACGTCTTCGAGCGTGGCGTAGGCCATCTCCGGCTCGACCATCCAGAATTCGGTGAGATGGCGGCGGGTCTTGGATTTTTCGGCGCGGAAAGTGGGGCCGAAGCAGTACACTTTCCCGAACGCCATGGCGGTGGCTTCGTTGTAGAGCTGGCCGGATTGCGTCAGATAGGCCTTGTTGTCGTCGAAGTAGTCCACCTCGAAGAGCGCGGTGGTGCCTTCGCAGGCCGCGGGGGTGAAGATGGGCGTATCCACCAGGGTGAAGCCGTGGGAATCGAAGTAATCGCGAATGGCCTTGATGATCTCGTGGCGCACGCGGATGATGGCGTGCTGGCGCTGGCTGCGCAGCCAGAGATGGCGATGGTCCATCAGAAACTCGGGGCCGTGTTCCTTGGGGGTGATGGGATACGGGTCCGATTCGGGGACGCGCTGCACCACCTGCATCGCCTCCAGGTCCATTTCATAGCCGCCCGGGGCGCGCTGTTCGGCGCGGATTTTACCCACTACGACGATGGACGATTCCTGAGTGAGGTTCTTGATGGTCTCGAAGAGATCCTCGGGCAGCGCGCTCTTGACCGCCACGCACTGCATCAGGCCGGAACCGTCGCGGAGGATGGGAAACGCGATCTTGCCGGAGCGGCGCAGGTTGTACAGCCAGCCGGGGATGGTGACGGTTTCGCCCACATGGCGGCCGGCGTCGGCGATGGTGATGCGGGGGACCGGGGACGTGGAAGCGTTAATCATGTCGAGGCGGACTTGAGGTTCGGGAGTCATATGGCCTTTTCTCGCAAGGAGCCGTGCCTGCCCCACAGGGCGGCAAGCCGCAAACCCGGTTTCCCCACCAACCCCGGAGGGGTGAAAGATAATAGCCCATGGCGCGAGCCATGGGTTGAAGTCGGAGAATAGCAAGCCCCGTCAGGGGCGGAAGATCCGGTCGCGAGACGCCAAACCCGGTTTCGCATCTCGGCGGTTCTTACGCCCCTCCGGGGCTGTACGGAGCTTGCGCCTGTTTCCCACGGCTTACGCCGTGGGCTAGTATCTTTCACCCCTTCGGGGTTGAGATGAGTCACTGTTCTTCCAGCCTGTCGAAGGTTTCCTTGACTTTGTCTAACGGGTGCGGCTCGCCGGGTTGCTCTTTCAACTCGAGCAGCAAGGGGTACTGATCCTCTCGGGAGCGCAGCAGGTCCATGGTTTTCTTCCAGTCGATGACGCCGGCGAAGGGGAACAGGTGCGCGTCCTCTTTGCCGTTGTTATCGTGGATGTGGGTGGAACGGATGCGTTCCTTCATGGCGTTGAAGGCGGCCTCCACGCCTTCGCCCATCTGCGCGTGACCGGTATCGAAGACATAGTTGAGGCCCACGTGGGTGAGCTCTTCGAACTGCCGCAGGCGGTGGGCGCTCGAAAGCTCGTTGGGAATATTCTCGAGCAGTATTTCGACGCCGATCTGGCGGGCGAAGACGCGCAGCTCTTCGAGGGCCGCGAACGCGGCGTCGAACTTGTACATATCGAACTCTTCGCCGCCCACGCCAATGTGCTGGATCAGGTAGCGGAAGGGAACGATTTCCGCGATTTCGACGGCGCGCTTGATCTCCTCCACCATGGGCAGCCGTTTGGACTTCACGGGCTCGGTGAGGGTGATCACCGCGTGGGGTCCCGAGCGGCCCCAGATTTCGTCCGTGTACATGGGGGAATGCAGCGAGTGCAGGCGCAGGTCGGAATCGCGGAACCAGTGGCCCAGTTCGGCCACCTGGGCCTTGTTGCGATAGTCCAGGTGCTGGCGGGCGCAGAAGATCTCCACCTCCGGCACGCCCGCCTGCTCGATGCGGGACAGGGTGGCCACGGTGAGGCGATGATTGACGAACACATGGGTCGATAGAGCGTGCTTCATGGGCGATTTCGGTATCCTTCCGGCCCCGCGGCGCGCCTGTGGGGGATGCGGCGCATACCCTCGATTCTACTATGAGGTCTCGGAGCGGCGTCTTTTCCACTCGAAAAGCACCACGCCGGCGGCCACCGACACGTTGAGGGAAGAGATCCGGCCCTCCATGGGAATGCGCACCAGGGCATCGCAATGCCTGCGGACCTGTTCATGCAGGCCTTGGCCCTCGCCGCCGAAAACCAGCGCGGTGGGGGTGGCGAACCCGACGCGGTCGTAGGTTTCCGCGCCGCGCTCGTCCAGGCCGTAGATCCAGAAGCCGCGACCCTTTAATTCTTCGAGCGTGCGATTGATGTTGGTGACTTTGGTGACGGGCAGGTACTCGAGCGCGCCGGCGGCGGCCTTTCCAACCACATCGGTGAGGGTGGCGGCGCGCCGTTCGGGAATGACGACCGCGCCGGCGCCGGCGGCGTGGGCCGTGCGGATGATAGCGCCGAGGTTGTGGGGGTCCTCGACGCCATCGAGCACCACCACCAGATTGCAAGCGGCCGCGGCGTCCAGGCCGGTGTACTGGCGGGCGGCGCCGAGGGCTACCACGCCCTGGTGCGCGGAAGAGCCGGCCAGGCGGTCGAGCGCGGCGCGCGGCTCAAAGCGCACCGGAACGGAAGCGCGCCGGGCCATGTCGATGATTTCCTGCAAGCGCGGCCCGCCGGCGCCCTGCGCCACCACCAGGCGCTCCAGAGGGCGGCGAGCCCGCAGCGCCTCGGCGATGGGATGAATGCCACTGAGAAGCATGGGGCGCGCTAGCCCTCCGGCTGAAGCATCAGCCCATTGTTGAAGCGGTTGGTGAAGTTGGCCATGGCGGCCACGAGGGTGATCTCCACAACCTGCTCGTGGCTGAAATACTCGAATAGCGCTTCCCGCGTTGCGGCGGCGTCGGCGGTTCGGGTCAGCTCGCGCGCGTAGCGGATGACGGCGCGCTCGGGTTCCGCGAAAAAGCCATCCTGTTCGGCCTCCAGGGCGTGAAGTTCCTGGGGGCCGATGCCGGCCTTCGTTCCGGACGCGACGTGCGCCGCGGTGCAGTAGGCGCAGCGGTTGGCGTAGGCACAGGTCAGATAGACCAGTTCCTTAAGCCGGCGGTCCACCGATCCACGGCCCATGATGGCGCCGTAGAGAGGGACGAAGGCCTTGAGGACTTCGGGCCGGTTCGCCATGGTGCGAAAGAAATGATTGGCGCGGCCGCTCCTCGATTCCAGCTCCGCCAGGAAGTCGTTGCCGGCGGGATCCGCCATTTTGATGGGAGTCGCCATTCCACCAGTATAAAAGCGGGGACCGCCGTTTTGACGCCGAGGCGCCGAGAACTGTTGAGATCTCGGGATTCACGCAGCGCAATTCGGGCGGCGCGCCGGCGGGGAACGCCGCCCTGCAAAACAGCTTTTACGAGCTTGGTTTGGCGCCGATCGCTATGTAAGTCGGATGAAAGAGCTGGACCGGGGAGCCCCCTGTTGCGCCGAAGGACAGGAGCACGGTAGCGCCGTTGAACTTGAACACCAGATTGGCGTTGTAATCCACACCCCAGAAGAACCCGCTGGGATCGATGGCCACGCCGTAAGGGGACGGATACGTGTACGGGGCGCTGTCAATGGCTTCGATGAAGCTAAAGGGGGAACTCGGACCGCTGAGCTGCTCGAAAAGCTGCATTCGTTGATTGTAGGGGTCGGCCACCAGCGCGCCGGCTGCCCCGCCCAAGGGGTAGGCCGAGACGCTGAAGGGGCCTTTGAATTGGCCGTTCCCGTTTCCGTAGCCGCCGAAGGAGGAGAAGAACGTCGGCGGCGTCGATCCCCCATTCAAGGTGAACACCTGGATTCTGTTATTGCCCGTATCGGATACCCAGAGGTTGGGCACAGAGCCGGTGGAGATGCCCACGGGGACATTGAACTGGCCAGGTCCACCACCCAAAGAGCCAAAGCTCTGCACGAATGCGCCGGTGCTGGAGAATTCCTGAATGCGGTTGTTGCCCGTATCGGCCACCCAAACGTTGCTCGATGTATCGACAGTGAGCCCGTAGGGCTGGTACAACTTTCCGGGGGCCGTGCCGGTGGAACCGAACTGGGTGATGTAATTGCCGCTGTAATCGAATTCCTGAACCCGGTTGAGGAGCGCGTCGGAAACCCACACGTAGTTGGTATTGGGATCGACGGCAATCCCGGATGCCAGCATGAACTGACCATTGCCCGTGCCGGGCCCCCCGAACTGAAGAAAGTAACCTCCCGACGAGTTGAACTGCTTGATGGTCCAGTTGTTGGAGATGACGTACTCCACTTGTTGTGAACCCGAGCCGAAGGCAAGGCTCGACCAAAGTAAAGGCGCAGCGATTCCAAGCAACGCCCTGCGCGAAAGCTTACCAGCCATAGGATGTTTTTCCCCTCTCTATTTGACGAATGGAACCGCGATTCCCGTGACGAACGACCACGAAATCCCCGCGGTCTTACCGATGGGAATCAATCCTATATGCAGTCGCGGTAAGAGTCAAGGCGCAATTGTCAGGATGAGTACCGGTGGGCTCTTTTCCCCCGTAATTCCGCGCCTCCGAGTCACGAAGCTGTTACGGCGCGGTTGCCAGGCTGGCCAGGAATATCCGGTCTCCTTCGACGAAATCGAATTCGCCCAGGGTTTCGCGTGGGGCCCAGCGCATTTCCTGGAAGATCAGATTGAGCGGCTCGCCGGAGAACTCCAGGATGCGGTAGAAAATCAAGTCTACGGGGGGCCGGCCCGGGTAGGCGAATTCGTAGCGGGCGATTACATCGCCAATGGCGCCGGAGATTCCGAGTTCCTCTTCCAGTTCGCGCGCCAGAGCCGCGGCGGGACTCTCGCCGGGTTCCACTTTGCCGCCCGGGAACTCCCATTGCAAGGGGTGGGACTGGTCCGGGCGGCGGCGGCAGATCAGGATTCCTCGGAAGTTTTCGATGATAGCCGCCACCACTTGAAGCATGTCAACATTGAAACACATGTACCCGGAACGCCTGTTGGAGCATTTTCAAAACCCACGCAACGTGGGCGAGTTGGTTGCGCCCGCGGTGACCGTAGAAGCACGCAACCCGGCCTGCGGCGACATCCTGCGGCTGGCGGTTCGCTTCGAAGGTGGCGCGGCGGTGGCGGTGCGGTACAAGGTGCGCGGGTGCACGGCAGCGATCGCGGCCGGGTCCGCGCTTACGGAGTGGATCGAGGGAAAATCGCGCGCCGAGATAGCGGCGTTCGAGCCGCGGGTGGTGGACGAGGCGGTGGGTGGTTTGCCGCCGGCGTCGCGGCACGCGGCGGCGCTATGCGCCGAAGCCGTGCGGCTGCTGCTGGCTGCAAGCGGCTGAGTTTCCGAGGAGTCCGAGGCCTGGCAGGCGAAAGCGCCTGCCCCACAGAATGTGGCTCAGCCCGGAATCTCTTCCGCGCGGAGCCGCTCGATTTCGGCGGCCAGGTTAGCAAGCGAGCCGGCGCACCCGGTGAAATCGCCGGAGGCGGCGCTGCGTTCGATATGCAGCAAGGTCGCGGCGGCGGCCTTCGCGCCCAGGTTGGCGCAAGCTCCTTTGGAATAATGCGCCAGCCGCAGGGTGGCCGGGGCGTCCCCGGCGCGAATGGCGGCCTGGAGCAGGGGTATTTGACGAGTTGTGTCGTCGATGAGCGCCCCGAGCGCCTCACGCATGAGTTCGTCGTCGTTGAGAGTGACGTCGCGGAGTTGTTCCCGGTCTAAGACCACGGTGAGATTGGGGGCCGGCACGATTCAATTATGGCACTACAGATGCCCTGCGAGAATCGGCTCAAGACCTCAACCGCGGCTGAGAAGAGACTTAGGCATTGGAGCAGTTGATTCGTTTCTGAACGCTCCGGGCCGGGCATGCACGGCCCCTACGGGGCGCCGGGCCGGACCATGCGCCGCGCGGACCTACCTGGGCCGGACCTTGCCGAACTGGAAGGACGTGCGCTCGACCCGAAGATCGGAATCCACCAGCGCGCTGGCTAGGAATCCGGGCTCCTGGGGCGTGCCGAAGCGCAAATCGAAGACCTCCACCAAACGGGCGTCTTCGGGCTGATCCGCCGGAGTCACGCGCCACAGCGGGAACTGGGCGAATTGCAGAAACTCCTGGATCAAAGGGGCGCGGCGGGCGGCCTGGAACGCCGGCTCGGGGCCCGGCTTGCGGAGGATGGTGGCGTGCGTGGGGTCGAATTCATCCGCCAGGCTGACGTCGGCCAAGGCGTAGAAATCGCCGGTTTCCACCAATCCGCGCCATCGGAAAGGATTGACGGGCGAGGGCAGGGCAGCCACCCGCAGGGGGATTGAGTCGCGGTAGAGACGGGATTCCAGTTGCGCCACGGCGCGCCCATGGAGCACGGCCCGGCCGCCGTCGTAGAGAAACACGGTCAGCAGCGCGAAAACGGCGAACCCGAGCCCGTGGCGGCTGTCGCGCGGGGCGCCGGAGGCGATTTCCGAACCCACCAGGCGCGAAAGGAACGGCCCCGCCACCCCCACCAGGCACACGCCCCAAATCCACAGATCCACCACGCCGGTGAGATCGCCGCCGAACCACTTTCCGGAAAACGGCAGCGCCAGCCGGATGCCATAAATATTGGTCCAATCGAGCAAAAGGTGGGATGCCACGGCGATGAGCGCGGCGGCGCAGGCCCCCGCCCAACGGATGGGCTTGCCTGCCGCGCCGCGGACCAGCAGAACCGGCAGAAGCGCCATGACGGGCATGGCGGCCAGGGAATGGGTGAGGTGGCGATGGTAGTGCAGATAGGTGATACCGCCGCCGGCCGCCGATAAGAAGTCGATATCCGGAGCGTTGGCGGCCAGTATGAGGATTGCCGTGGCGCGCGGAGTCCAACGGTTCAGCCCGGCCCGGCTCAAGAACAGGCCCATTGCGGTGTGGGTAAGCGTATCCATGGCTCCCGGTCAGTGCGGGCTACTTATCGATTGTAAGGGAGCAATCGGGAGCGGCGCGGGCCGCTCCCGGAAAATGAAGGCTACGCGACCAGTCGCAACTGGCCTTGGAGGGGAGGGACAACTCGGGCCGGGGGCGGCCGGCGCAGGGGTTCCAGGGCCGGACGCGGTTCGCGGTGGATCAGACCGCCGAAGTACTCGTTCACGGGATACAGGGCGTAGGGTTCGAGCTGCGCGAAGGCCCGTCCCAACTCTTGTTCTATGCGATACACCGAGTGGAAGAAAGTACCTCGGTCGATCTTCATCTGGCGGCAGCAAAGCTTCCAATCCGCGCCAAGCAGGAAGTGAAAGCGGAAAACCTTGTATTCGAAATCGGCCAGAAAACGGCGGCTGACGAGGCAGAAATCGGCCGTGTACTCTTCCCACTTTCGGGAATATGTGCGCTGTCCGTCCCTTCCCCGGCAGAATTCCAGCGAGACTGTGCTGGCGCCGGCTCCCTGGGCGGCATACTCCCGAAAACGGTTGTAACAGGCCCGAAAGACGGCCCGATAGACGCAGTTGCAGGGTACTTCTCTGGTCTTGTGCGCGATCCGCACGCCCTGACCGTGGCACTGAAGGCAAGAGGTCTTTGACAAGCCGATTGTATTTGATCGATTCCACTGCATGGGTAACATCCTCCTGGCGGCGGCCTAAACGAGCCCGGCCAGCGCCAATCACTGTTCCAAATGTAATCGAATGCACAATTCCGTCAAGCAATTCAAATAATAATTGTTTTTAATTGGAACTGTTTTAAGGAGTCTTTGTTCCTAGTAAATAGCTTATTTACATATAGTTTAACGTAGTACAACTATCAACGGCTACGATTGATTATTCTCCAATTTATTTATATAGTATTAGAAGTTATAGTACTTCTCTATTTCTTATGGAAATAGCCGGAATGGACACATACATCAACTTTTGCGGCTTTCAAGAGCGCCTTACGGCGCATCTCCGGAAACTTGTGCGCAGCGGCGAGGTCACGGAGCGGGGTCTGGCGCGTCTTACACAGGTATCGCAACCCCACATGCACCATGTTCTCAAAGGGAAACGGGTCCTCTCGGCGGAGACGGCCGACAAGGTCCTCCGGCAATTGCGCCTGGATCTGATGGACCTGCTCGAGCCGGGCGAACTGATGGAGCGGGGCCAGCGCGAGCGCGCCGCGGCGCAAGCGCCATCCCTGGTCCTTTCCGGCCCAGTGGGTGGTTCGATGCCGGGCGGCGCCGGCAGGGACGGCGACGCGGCCACCTGAAAGGCCGCTTACGCTTCGAATACCGCTATCCTGGAGGGGACACGGGAGGCGTGAAAATTGGTCCGTCTGAGCAGCCAGTTTCCGGGCCGCGACATCCGCCTGAAGCGCCTGGCGGGGAAAATAGAGGCGCTCGCCGGGAAGGACGAGAAGCAGCTCCGGCGCGCGCGCGAGATCATGGAGCTGCGCCGGAACGCGGCCGGCGCCCTGCATAGGGTCTGCTCCGCGTTCGTCGATTCCCTCAACCGGTTGATGGAGACCAGCCGGATATCCATGGAGCCCGCCGAGTTCTCCGCGACCACGTTCCGGAGCGACGTCCCCAACCTGATCCAAATCGGCGTGCGCGGCAGAATTCTCCAGGTGACCTTCGAAGCCACTCCCGAGCTGGTCTCGACGGAAGACTTTCGGATTCCGTACACCCTGGCCGGGGCCGTCCGCGCCTTCAACCAGGAACTGCCCGACAAGGACCTGATCGAGGAGCAGCTCATCTTCTACACCTTGGAGAAGCAGGGCAACCAGTGGCGCTTTTTCGACGCGCGCACCTACCACTCGGGCCCCTTCGACCAGGATTACCTGGTGGCTTTGATGGAACAACTGGTGTGAGGCCCGAGCCGGGGACACGGCCCGGGCGCGGGATCACGACTTCCTGGCTTTCTTGAGAGCGCTCTGAATCTTGGCGGACAGATCCTTGGTGGTCTTCGACTCGGGCACGCCTTTGAGAGCGATCTGCGCGAACTGGCACAAGGTTTCCACCTTCTTGGGATCGTCGAGCTTCTCCCTGGCGTAAAGGTCGGCGGCTTTCTGCAGCGCTCCGGCCATGGCGAGTTGGAAGGTAGGCATGGAGACCTTGGCGTCGGGAGCGCTCAGCAGAGCCTGGGCCTTGGCTGAGTCGTTGGGCGCGCCGGCGGCCTCGCAGGCCAACTGCAACACGCCTTTCTCGATGGCCTGCTTCTCGATGGCGTCGACGTCGGCGGGCAGGGGCATCATCCCTTTCTGCACCTTGGTGAGCAGCGCGATATCGGCGGCGCTGCCCCTCGGGTACCCGAATACCAGGGAGACGCTGTCACCCGGCAGCTTGGCGAGGCCGCTGTACTTTTCCGCGAAGCGCAGGGCCAGTTGGCCGCCCGCCTTGCGGTAGTCGTTCCTCTGCTTCTGGAAGGGCGAAGGGTCGGCCCGATTGGCTTTGGCGCCGGCATCGTAGGATTCGGCCATCTCGATATAGCCGTTGGTGACGCCGGAGCTGAGAACCAGGAACCAAGGCAGGGCGCGCGCGGTGTACTCGTTGTCGGCGCCGAGCAGATTATCCAGATTGTCCAGGGTTTTCGAATAATCGCCGGCCGCGAAGGTCTCCTTGGCCGCGCCCCAGTAGAACCCCGGCGTTCCAGGCTGAGGCCCGGCCGGCTGGGACGAACAGGATGATAGGACTACAAACGCCGAAATAATGGCGAAAAGCGCAAAACAGCGCCCGGCTGTCAGCGACATCTTTTTTGCCTCCGAGTGCGTTGTTAGCACAGCGCGGTCGCGGATGCAAGCGGGCGCGCCGCGGCGAAAGACCTGGACGCCACGATCGCGTCCCGGGGCGCCCCCTGGGTCCGCCTCTGCCCGGCGGCGCGCGGCAGCGCGAAGGACGCCGGCCAGAAGGCCGGCGGCAGGATGAAATCCCGACCCGCATCCGGTCCTCGAACCCTTCTCCGCGGGCCGGCTTTCCGGCCGCGACTCCAGCCGCCGCGCTTGACGTCCGGCGCGTTTCCGTACGCTTTTTCACCCCCTCCCGCGACTTTTCCTGATATAGTCGACTCAATTCCTTCCGAGGGGAAGGCTTGTCCGCTCTCGATCGCACCTAGAGGGAGGTGTCTGTGAGTTTCAAGAAAGGCGAAGGTTCCACGGCGCCCCGGAACCGCTTCTCGCGCCGCGGATTCCTGGGCGGCGTGGGGCTTGGCGGCGGCGCGCTGGGCGCTGGCCTGTTGGAGACCGAGGCCGCCGCGCAATCCACCGGCAAACTGGCGGGACCGGGTCCCGGCCCGGTCACGCTCAACATCAACGGGAAGCCCGTCAATCTGACCATTGAACCGCGCGTGACGCTGCTCGATGCGATGCGCAATTACCTGGGCATCACGGGCGCCAAGCGGGTTTGCGACCGGGGAACCTGCGGGGCCTGCACGGTCCTCATCGACGGCAAGTCGGTCTACAGTTGCACGGTGCTGGCTATTGACGCGCAAGGCCGGGACATTCAGACCATCGAAGGCCTGGCGCCGGGCAACGGCATGCACCCGGTGTCAGCCGCCTTCGTGAATAACGACGCCCAGCAATGCGGGTACTGCACGGCGGGCTTTGTGATGGCCGTCAAGGGCTTTCTGGGCGAGCATCCCAACCCCACCATGGAGGACGTCAAGCACGGGCTGGGCGGCAATCTGTGCCGCTGCGGAACCTACATGGGCGTTCGCCAGGCGGCGCTCGAAGTGGCTGCCGCCACCCGCATGAAGGGAGGGAAAAATGGCTGACACGCCCGACTATAGCTGGCCGCCGATGGAGAAACGCAAGCTCATCGGCACGTCTCCCAAGCGCCTGGATGGCCCGCAGAAGGCCAGCGGGCGCGCCAAATACACATCCGACCTCAAACCCCAGGGCATGCTTTTCGCCGCCTACATGGGCAGCCCCTACGCCCATGCGCGCGTCACCGCCATCGACGCCGGCGCGGCGGAGAAGACGCCTGGCGTGAAGGGCGTGCACATCATGGCGCCGGCCGGAACCGAGCTTCAGTGGCAGGGCATGGAGGTGGTCGCCGTGGCCGCCGTCACCGAGGAAGTCGCCAACGACGCCATTCGCAAGGTCAAGGTTGAATACGAAGTACTGCCGCACCTGGTGAAGGAAGACGACCTGGAGAAGGCCGGCGCGCGCGCCAAAGCTTCGGGCGAGCAGGTGGTAGGCGATCCGGATAAGGCTTTCCAGGACGCGGAAGCGGTTCACGAGGGCCAATACGGCATTCCCGTGATCACGCACTGCTGCCTGGAACCGCACGGCCAGGTGGTGCAGTGGCAGGGCGATCACGTCAGCATCTGGCCTTCCTCGCAGTACATATCCGGAGCGGCTGGGCAACTGGCGCCCAACCTCAAAGTGCCCATCGCCAACATTTCGGCGCACATGGATTATGTCGGCGGCGGGTTCGGCAGCAAGTTCAACGTGGGCAAATGGGCCGAAGCCTGCGCCTACCTTTCGCAGAAAGCCGGCGGCGCGCCGGTGAAGCTCTTTCTGGACCGCGCCATGGAACAGATGATCGCCGGTAACCGGCCCTCCGCTTACGGCAAAATCAAAATCGCCGGCAAGAAGGATGGCACGGTCACGGCGTGGCAGTCGCTGACCTGGGGCACGGGAGGCTTCGCCACCTCCGGCAGCCCGCCCCTTCCCTACGTGGTAGACCGCATTCCGAACAAACGCCTGAACTACTCGTGGGTCTCGGTAAACGCGGGGCCGGCGCAGGCATGGCGCGCTCCCAACAACCAGCAGGCCTGCTACCTGACGTGCAGCGCGCTGGAGGATTTCGCCGCCAAGATCGGCATGGATCCCATGGACGTCTTTGACAAGGCGTTCTCCTACGCTCCCGACGCGCGGCAGGAGACCTACCGTTACCAGTTGCGCAAAGCCGCGGAGCTGGCGGACTGGAAGAAGCTGTGGCATCCTCGCGGCCAGTCTGGGGCCGGCCCGGTGAAGCGCGGGCTGGGGGTGGCGTACAGCGCCTGGGGCGGCGCCGGCCACAACAGCCAATGCCGCACCACCATTCACGTGGACGGCTCGGTGGAAGTGGACCTTGGCACCCAGGACTTGGGCACCGGAACCCGCACCATCATCACCCAGGTGGCGGCCGAATCCCTGGGGCTGCCGATGAACGCCATCAAGCTGAACATCGGCGACAGCGCGCTGCCCAACTCGGGCGCCTCGGGCGGGTCCTCCACGGTGGGGGGCGTTTCGTCCTCCACGCGCAAGGCAGCCCTGAACGCGCTGGCCAAGCTCTACGAAGCGGTGGCGCCCTCGCTGGGCGCGCAGTCGGATGGGCTCGAAGCCGTGGGCGGCAGCATTCGCGTGAAAGACAATCCCGCCAAGAGCCTGACCTGGACGGCGGCCTGCAAGAAAATCGGGGGCGCCGGCAAGATCTCCGAAATCGGCGAAAACAACCAGCGCACTCCGGGAGGGCTCAATACGCAGGGCGCGGCGGGCGTGCAGATGGCCGACGTTTCGGTGGATACCGAGACCGGCCTTGTGCGCGTCAACCGCTACGTGGCGGTGCAGGATTGCGGGTTGGTGATCAACCCGGCCCTGGCGCAAAGCCAGGTGTACGGGGCCGTGATCATGGGGTTGAGCACGGCCCTGGTGGAAGAGCGCGTCATGGACGCGCAGACCGGCCGCATGCTGAATGCCGACATGGAGTTCTACAAGCTGGCCGGGATCAACGATATCGGCGACATCGTGGTGCATCTCGACATTCGGCCGGAGAACGACAAGCGCGGCGTGATCGGGCTGGGCGAGCCGCCCGCCATCGCCATCTGCGCGGCCGTGGGCAACGCGGTGGCCAACGCCATCGGCGTGCGCGTGCCCAATCTGCCGGTTACCGCGGACCGGGTGCTGGCCGCGCTCGAAAGGGGGAACGCGTAATGCAGGCCTTCGAATACGCCAATCCGGCCACGCTGCAGGAAGCCGCCGGGCTGATGGCCCCGCGCTGGGGCCAGACCGACCTCCTGGCCGGAGGCACGGATCTGCTGAGCCTCATGAAGGAATACGTTCATACGCCCAGCCGGGTGGTGAACCTCAAGAACATCAAGGAATTGGGAGGCATCTCGGCCACGCCCGCCGGGCTGCGCATCGGCGCGCTGGTTACCATGAATGAAATCGCCGCCAGCGCTGCCATCCGCAAGGACTACAAGTCGCTGGCGGATGCGGCGGCCGGCATTCCCAGCCCGCAGATCCGCCACATGGGAACCGCCGGCGGGGACCTGTGCCAGCGCCCACGGTGCTGGTACTACCGGCAGGGCTTCGGCCTGCTGGCGACCAAGGACGGCAAAGCGCTCGTGCCGGACGGCGAGAACAAGTACCACGCCATTTTCGGCGGCGGTCCGGCGTATTTCGTAAGCGCCTCGAGCCTGGGGCCGGCCCTGGTAGCTTTGGGCGCCAAGGTCAAACTGGTCTCGGCCAAAGGCAGCCGGGAACTTTCGATGGACAACTTCTTCGTGATCCCTAAAGACGAAGGCTCGCGGGAGATCGCCCTTCGGCCCGACGAAATTCTCACCGAGATCCTGATTCCGGCCGCTCCCACCCACAGCGCCACTTACGAGGTGCGGCAGAAGGAAGCGCTCGATTGGCCTTTAGCCGTGGCATCGGTGGCGCTGCACATGAAGGGCGCGAGCGTTGCGGCGGCCAGGATTGTCCTGGGGCACGTAGCCCCCACGCCTTGGGAGGCGTCCGACGCCGGTAAGGCGCTGGTGGGCAAGACCATCACGGCCGCGACGGCCGAGGAAGCCGGCAAAGCCGCGGTGTCCGGCGCACAGCCCCTCAGCCAGAACGCGTACAAAGTGCAACTGGCCAAGGTCGCCGTGAAGCGCGCGTTGCTGGACGCGGTGAAAGCGAGGGCATAGTCATGGAACCCGGAAACATCGGCCTGGGCGCGCTGCGCTGCGAAAAACTCCGCTGGAAAGGCATGTTCACCGACAGCCCGCACGACCCGACCATCCAGCCATCCAACGACCGCTCCTGCTGGTGCCAGCAAACCCTGATTTGCATTGGCCCCGACGGCCAGGCGGTAGACCACGAAGAGTGCAACCCGTCGCGAAGCTGCTACGAAGCGTTGTAGAGCAAGGCTTGACAGTTCCGAAAAAGCGCCTGAGACCCACGGCGGGCAGGCGAAAGCGCCTGCCCACTGCTCGGATTTTCATGAAATTCCGCGGGCCGCAGGCCCATCCCAACAGGGTTGAAAAAGCAGGCGGAAGCGCGGCGCTTTCGCCTGCCAATCCGACAGCCGACTACTTCTTCCCCTTCGCCTTTTTGTATTCCTCGCGCCGCGCCTGCAATTGGCGCGCGTGCGATTCGACGTGTTCCGCGCTCGATTCCACCAGGCGGCGCAGCGTTATGCGGCCCCTTTCCGTGTGGCTGCCGGCGCGCTCGAAGGCGCTCTCGGGGATGCCTTTCAAGAGCTCGACGTTCTCCGCGCGCAGGCGGCGGAAAGTTTCGAGCGATTGCTTGGGCTTCCGGCGCGCGTAATCGAGGTTACTCGCCCAGGCGTCCTGATCGAAGCCGATGAGGGTAGGGTTTTCCTCGGCCAGCACCTGGCGCATGCGGTGCGCGGTCACCAATTCACCATCCGCCAGGTGCGCCACAATCTGCCGCGCGCTCCACTTGCCGGGCGCGGGCGTGAAATCTTCCTCTTCGCCAAACACGCCGGTGAGAACCACGGCCAGAAGTTCGGGGCCCCGGCGAAAACGTTCCAATAGTTCGGCTATGTCGGACATGCAGTCTCCGGATGCGGCGGGGGTTCATTCTTCCAGGCGGGTGATCCGCTGGTGGTGAATTTCGGCGATGCGGGCCAGGGCGCGGATATTCTCGCCGTCTTGCTGGGCGGCGATCTTGAGGTCCTGGACGTCGTGGGTGAGGAGTTCGAGGCTCATCACCAGGGCTTCGATACGCTCGTCGATGTTCATGGAGACGCGTCCCCCCTTCTTCGATGTTACCGCAGGCATCCTACAATTAGGGAACATGACCAGTCTCGGGATGGCGATCGGCTACTACAGGAATCCGCGGCCGTGGTAGGGCCGCTGTTCGAACAGCCCGGAGCGTTCGACCGCGATGCCCTGGCCACTCGTCTGCGCGCCCTGGCGGCCCAGGACATTTTCATCGGAGGAAGTTCCTGGAAATACGAAGGCTGGCTGGGTCAGGTGTACTCGCGCGAGCGCTACCTTTCGCGCGGGCGCTTCTCGCAGCGGCTGTTCGAGGCCGAGTGCCTGCGCGAGTACGCCGAGACATTCCCCACCGTGTGCGGCGATTTCGCCTTCTACCAGTTCCCCACCGAGGAGTTCTGGCGCAACCTGTTCGCCCGAACGCCCTCCGGTTTCCGATTCGCCTTCAAGGCCCCGGAGCAGATCACCTGCGGGGTCTTTCCCACCCACCCTCGCTATGGCCCGCGGGCCGGCCGGGATAACGAGATGTTCCTGGACAGCCAGGCATTCACCGAGATGTTCGCGCGCCCGCTCCTGCCGCATCGCGCCAAAACGGCGCTGATCATGTTCGAGTTCGGCCACATGGGACGCGCCACCGGCCTGGCCGGATTTCTGGACCGCCTGGACCCGTTCCTTGGCTCGCTGCCGCCGGAGTTCCGCTACGCCGCGGAGGTCCGCAACCCCGAGTTTCTGACCTCGGACTATTTCGCCTGCCTGCGCGCCCGAGGCGTGGCCCACGTTTACAACGCCTGGTCGAAGATGCCGGAGCTGCACAGCCAGATGGCGATTCCCGATTCCGCCACCGCCGGTCACCTGGTGTGCCGCGCCCTGCTGCGCCGCGGCCGGGTCTACGCCGACGCCGTCGCGGCCTTTGCGCCCTACGCGGAGATCCGGGATCCGAACCCCAAGGCGCGCGACGCCATGCGCATCCTGATCGGCCGCGCGCGCGAGGAGAAACGGATGCTGTTCCTGTTCGTCAACAACCGCCTGGAAGGAAATGCGCCGCTGACGATTCTGTCGCTGGTGGAGTAGAGATGCGCGCGGCCGCGGGCTATGCCAGGCGCCGGTGGAGAACGGACGGAGAATACGTCTCCTTTTTCCCTCGGATATACTCGGGATGGAGGGCCTTCTATGAAGGCAAGACGGCGTCCGTTGCTCTGGTCGCTCAGCCTCGGGTCGCTCGCCTTCGTTGCGGGCACGGGGATTGCCAGCGCCGATGACCTTGCCGGCTGTATGCAGGCGGTGACCGCAAAAGGGCCGGCCAAGCCAGAGGTTGTGAGCTTCAACGTCAAGCATGACCGGGGGCAACCCAGGAAAGGCGCGACCAGACCATCAGGTACGGGTTGGGAGCGCGGAGTGGTCAGGGTGTCAGGCGTTTGCGTGTTCTATTACAAAGCCGGGCAGCGCACTCCTACCTCTGTAAACGAATGCTTTAGCGATTCCCTTATCCCAAGGCCGGACCCCACGGCTGAACCTCCAGAACTCTCCCAACAGGAACTTCGACTTAACCTTTTTCTCTGGCCTCCAGCCGGCCGGAAGGGGCCGCCGTCGGCCAGGGTGTTTCGGTTGTTGCCGGACCCGGAAAGCCTGACGGCCAAGGGTCTTCGTAACGGGATTGCAGCCGCATGTGGCGCCCAACAGAATAGGAAGGTGTTGGAGGAGTGTTCCAAGTCGCCGTCTGGATGTGTCTCCATAGCGGATCCCGGACCAATTGACCCGAATCAGTGACGGCCCAATTCGGAAGTAGGCGGCTGGTTCCGAGCCCATGTTATACTTCTGGTTTCAGCCTCCCCGAAGGGCCCGTAGCTCAGTTGGTTAGAGCGCTACCTTGACACGGTAGAGGTCTGGCGTTCGAGTCGCCACGGGCCCACCACTCATTGGGCGACCGGATTGCAGTATATGCCTGTCCGAAACAGAGGACCAGAACCAAGTGCGGATGTTCCGGGCTTGCTTGGGGGGATTCTTCTCGGCGGCCCTCCGGCCCTTGGGCGCGCCCTCGCTCTGGCTGGCCCTCCGTCGAATGCCACGCCGAGAGGTCACCTGAGGACGGTAACGGCTTTGCCGGAGTATGGCGCGACCTTGTCCAGCCGGACCGGTGGCGCCACGCCGGCTCCGTGCCCCGGACTTACAAAGACGACTCGGAATGTGCGGGACTCGATCATGCCCGGGAAGCTGCCCTTGCGTTCCCCGATGGTGAGTTGCTTTGAGGCGTCGTTCCAGTGGATGGGGATAGTGGCATAGGCGCCCTTCTCGTAGTTGTAGCTGTCGTTCTCGTCTTCATAGAGCGTGAAGTCGCCGTCGGCGCCGGCGTAGACGCGCAACTCGATCGGGTCGGCTGGCTTTTCCGTCGCATATTCCACGTCCGGCCCCAGGGGAACGATGGACCCGGCGCGGACGTAAAGCGGAATGCGGTCGAGCGGAGCCGCGGCGTCCACCATCTTGCCGCCGGCGAGGGTGTTTCCCGTCCAGAAGTCGTACCACCCGGAGGCGGGCAAGTAAAGATGCCGGGCAGTGGCTCCCTGCTCGGTGACCGGATTGACCAGGATCGCCGGTCCGAACATGAACTGGTCCCCGATGTTCAGGACCTTGGGGTCCGCGCGGAAATCCATGACCAGCGCGCGCATGGGAGTATAGCTCTGGCTGGTGGTTTTCCAGGCGAGGGAGTAGATGTACGGCATCAGCCGGTAGCGCAGGCGATCAAAGGTCATGAGGATCTTCTGCGCCTCCGGGCCGTAAGACCATAGTTCGTTATGGCTGGGGGCGCGCGTTCCTTTGGCGTCCACCACGATGGTTACCGCTTCGGGGCCCCAGGCGGACAGCTCCGACGGATCCGTGGAGCGCGTTCCATGCACCCGGAAAATGGGACAGAAGGTTCCGTACTGGAACCAGCGCACGAATAACTCCCGGTAGGCCGGATCATCCGGGTTCCCGAGGTAGAATCCGCCGATATCGGTCGTCCAGTACGGGATTCCGGAAAGGGAGAAATTCAGCCCGGCGGGGATTTGGCGCTTGAAGGTTTCGAAATCGGATGCGACGTCGCCCGACCAGGCAGCCACGCCGTGGCGCTGAATGCCGGCAAAGGCCGAGCGGGAAAGAATGAAGACCCGTTTCCGGTCGGTCTCGTTCCGCTGCCCCTGGTATACGCCGGCGGCATGCATGAGCGGGAAAATGTTGGCGTACCGCGCGCCGCTGCCGATAGCGGTTTGATCTCGCGTGAGGATGTTCTCTTCGCGCCCCGACGTCTCGGGCTCGGTGGTGTCGAGCCACCAGGCATCCGCGCCGATTTTGAAAAGCGCGTTGTCCATCAAGCTCCAGAACGCGGCGCGGGCTTCCGGGTTCATGGCATCGTAGAGCGCCATGCCGGCCGGATGCGTTCCGGCCACCACCTTGCGGTCGAGGAAAAACCCGCGCCTGTCCATGTCGTCGTAGGCCGCCGAGCCGGGATAGAAGTAGGGCCAGGCCGAAATCATCAGGTGGAAGTTGTTGTGGTGAAGATCGTCGACCATGGCCTTCGGATCGGGGTAGTCTTTGTTGAACCGGAACGACCCCATGTTGTCCCACCAGAACCAATCCTGCACGATGTTGTCGACCGGGATGTGCATCTGGCGGTACTGGTGAGCCACGCTCAATAGCTCCTCCTGGGAACGGTAACGGTTCTTGGATTGCCAGAAGCCGTAGGCCCACTTCCCGAACATAGGGGCCGAGCCTGTCAGGTCCCGGTAGCCGGCGATGATGTTGTCAAAATCCGGCCCGTAGAGGAAGTAGTAGTCGATGGCGTCCGCCACTTCCGAGCTCAGGTACAGACCGTGCACGAAGCGGGCATTGAACCGGCTCCTGGAGGTGTTGTTCCAAAACAGTCCATAGCCGTTGGTCGATACCATGAGTGGAACGGCGATGACGGTGTTGTCCTGCGAGAGATCCACGGATTCGCCGCGGTAGTTCCAGACCCCGGCCTGCTGCTGCCCGAGGCCGTAGAAGGCCTCCTTGGAAGCATAGATGGAGAAGGAGAGCGTGGCGCGCCAGGCGTCCTCGCCGTTGACCCTGGCGGGGGTCATGTTCCGCGTCCCTTCCTGCAAGAGGCGCTTGCCGGCGGCGTCGCGGTACACGACCGCGCCGTCAGCGCGGTTCACCGTCACCCGCAGACGCGAGGTAACCAGAGCGACCTCACCATCCGTGGACTCCATCTTCCACTGGACGGCGGGCCACGTGGTCTTCGTGACCACAAAGTCCGGGCGGCTGGGGAGGTTGGAAGTCGGCGAATACCGCGCGCGGATGATGGAATCGGAGCAGACCTGGATCCGCAATGCGCCCACTCGCATCTCGAACCGGACGCCATCGGCCTCCTGATGGACGTCGGTCACCGGATTCAGCGGATTCCACTGGGCGCAGGCGCCGCCGGCGAACAACGGGACCAAGAGCCATGGCAGGCGGCGGAGGACGCACTTTGCTGTCGAGATCGGATGCATGCATCCCAATTATATTGCGGAGGCATACAGCGCCGATGATTTTCCGTTTGCGGCCGCCTGGTGAAACCGGGAGCGCTCGCCGGTTTTTCGCCGGAGGTTCTCGCGATTGGCCCAGCCCGTTGGCCCAGAGGCTGAAATCAAAGGCTCGCCGGCGCCCCACCAAAAAGCCGGAGGAGCGATTTCTTTTCGGCGGCGTTCTCCGGAATCCTCCACAGGTAGATGGTGTGCCCCTCAATCTCGTCCTCTTTCTCCGGCTTCCAGTCCCCCATGTCGAAGGTTTGGGAAACCACCCGTGTGCCGGGTTTCAGGTCGTGCCACAGCTTGGGCCGCAGCTTGAGGTTGAGCGATGTCAAAAGGTACAGGGTCACTACGGACGCTTCGTGAATGTCGGCTTCGAATAAATCCTCGTTGCGGAACGTGACCAGGCTGGTCACCCCCGCCTGGGCGGCGTTGGCGTTGGCTTCGGCGATTCTCTGGGGATTGATGTCGATGCCGATTCCCTTGACGCCGTATTCTTTGGCGGCCGTGACCACGATGCGGCCGTCGCCGGAGCCCAAGTCATACACCACGTCGCCCTTGTGCACCCCCGCCATCTTGAGCATGGCGTCCACCACCGCCTGCGGCGTCGGCACGAAGATCACGTCCGGCTCCCGCAATGGTTTGTTCTCTTGGGCGGCCGCCACGGGGACCAAGCCAAGAACCAGCGTGACGCAAAGAACGGCCTTAGCGAATCGCATACTATCTCCTTTCACGAGAAATCCACTGTATACCAAGGCGGGAAGGGCTTCAACCGGCGCCCCATTCGGCGAGTCGATTCCCTTGCAGCCGTATACGGTCAGGGGCACCGAAGCGACCTTGCCGACCGATGGACGGCGGCAACGCCCATTGCATCGGACGGAGATGAGAGCCTTCCGGCCAACCTGGCGCGCCCCCGCAATTGACGCGCCGCTGCTCGCAGAACAGTCTCGGCCGACTTACCGATGCTCGCTCTCCGGCAGGCTGTCAGAGGTTGGCGACGCGACCTTGTCGCGGCGGCCCATGAGCTGATGCAGGGCGAAGGGAACCTCGTCGGGATGCGCCGCGCACCAGACGATGATGCGATCGAACTTGATGGTATCGTCGGCAATGGCGCTGATTTCCATTAGCTCGGTTTCGATGATATCCGCATCTCGCATAGCAACTCCAGCATGGCACATGTCTGGCGCCGGCATTCGGCGGACCGGTTCCCGAGCAGTGCTTCTGGGTTGCGGCCTGCGCCGGTTCGAGGTGGCCGCGCACACGATGGGTAGCGCGATTCGGGAGGACAATTGGTTTCATGGCGCTCCGCGATTGGTTCTTCTGCGTTCTAGCGGCGCTGGCGTGCGCGCCCTCGCTCGCGGCCCAATCGACCAGCGGCAAGGATTTGGCGGCGGGCAAGTTTCTGGTGGCGAGCCGCGACACCCGGGACCCGAACTTCATGGAGACGGTGGTGCTATTGGTGCAATTCCAGCAGGGTGGCGTGGTGGGCCTGGTGATCAACCGTCGCACCACGATCCCCATTTCACGGGCGTTGAGCGCCGAAGAGGCCAAAGGCCGGCCGGACCCGATCTACATCGGCGGGCCCGTCCAAGTAAGAGGGATCATGGCGCTGGCCCGTTCGAGCGCCGATGTGGCCGAGGCCAAACACGTTTTCGGCGATGTTTACCTGATCACGACGAAATCGCTGCTGAACAAATCGCTGGCATCGCCCATCGCGGCGAGCGCCTTCCACGTTTTCCTTGGCTACGCCGGCTGGAGCGGCCCGCAACTCGGCCGCGAAATGGAACTTGGCAGATGGTACGTCTTTCCCGGCGATTCCGCAACGGTCTTCGATACGGATCCGAACTCTGTGTGGGACCGGCTGATCGAGAAGACCGAGACGCGCCTCGCGATGTCGATCCTCTCTCTCACGCCGCACGGTGAAGGCCCATCTTCTTGCCGAACATTCCGCCGATGAAGACGCCGACGCCGATGCGCCTGGCATGGAACGTTGTCGAGGCCACCCCCAATGGCGCTAGAATGCCGGACGATGATTCGCGCCGGCTTGCTCCTCGCGGTTATTCTCGCCGCGGCGCCCGTCTGGGCCGATCCATTTGACGACGTGCGCCTCAAGCGCCACGCCATGCTGACCGGCGGCGCGGGCATCGACTATGCCCTTCCGCAGATCCACGCGCGCCTCGCGAACATCGAGTCCAGCGCCCGCGGATACTGGAGGAGCCTCCAGAAAGATCCCGGCCGCGCGGCTCTCTGGCCGGACCTCGCCAGCGCCACCGTCTCGGCGCAGATCACCTCCGCGTGGAGCCGCCTCAAGTCCATGGCCCTGGCCTGGGCCACGCCCGGACAGAACCTCTACGGCGACGCCGCGCTGCTGGCCGACATTCGTTCCGCAGCAACTTGGCTCGAAGAGAACCGCTACAACGCCCGCGTCCCCAAGGAGTACGACAACTGGTGGGATTGGGAGATCGGCGCGCCCCTTCAACTGGGTGATCTGCTGGTTCTCCTGCACGACCAGCTCACGCCCGAGGAAACCGGCCAGTACGCCGCCGCCATCGACCGGTTTGACTCCGACCCCCGCGTGATCATCGTGAACACCGTCTCCACCGGCGCCAATCGGGTCTGGAAATGCATGGGCGCGGTGCTCGGAGCCATCGCTGTGAAGGACGCCGCGAAACTGCAACTCGCCAGCGACTCCCTCGGCGCAGTCTTCCCCTACGTCACTTTCGGCGACGGCTTCTACCAGGACGGTTCCTTCATCCAACATGGCCGTCACCCCTACACGGGCGGCTACGGCAGCTCCTTCATTTCCCAACTCGCCGACGTCCTCCACTTGCTGGCCGGCTCGCCGTGGGATGTCAAGGATCCGGCGCGCGACAACGTCTACCATTGGGTCTTCGATTCCTTCCAGCCCCTCATTTACCGCGGCGCCATGATGGACATGGTCCGCGGCCGCGAAATCTCCCGCGCCGGATCGGGCGACCATGGCGCCGGCCACTCGACCGCGGCGGGCATTCTGCGCCTTTCGCAGCTTGCCCCAGCAGGCCCGGCGGCGAAGATGCAATCGATGGTCAAGGAATGGTTGGTAAGCGACACGTCCCGCGACTGGTCCGCCGGCATCGCCCTCGATGAGGTCATGCCCCTCTCCCGCCTGCTGGCCGATGGCGGCATCCCCGCGCGCGGGGAACTGCTGGGAAGCTGGATCTTCGCCGGCATGGACCGCGTGGCGCATCTGCGCCCGGGTTGGGGTTTTGGCATTGCTATGCACTCCAGCCGCATCTACAACTTCGAGAGCATCAACAACGAGAACCTGCACGGCTGGCATTCCGGCGACGGCATGACGTACCTTTACACCGGCGACCTGACGCAGTTTTCCGATGGTTTCTGGCCCACCGTCGATCCTCAGCGATTGCCGGGAACCACGGTGGTGGTCGGCTCCATGCCGCGATCGAACCAGGTTGGCGGCAGCCCCGTGGCCGGAGGCGCCACGCTTGCCGGCTACTCGGCCGCCATGATGCAGTTGCGGCCCACTACCGGGCAACTCAATGCGAAGAAGTCCTGGTTCCTGTTGGACGATGAGGTGATCGCGCTCGGCTCCGATATCAGCAGCGCCGCGCGGGACCAGCACGTCGAGACCATCGTGGAGAACCGTCTCCTCACCGGAGAACCCGCGTTCACCGTTGCGGAGGATGGCAAGTGGGCCTGTCTGGGGGGTAACCTGGGCTACTTCTTCCCCAACGGCGGGGGGTGGAAATCGGCGCGCGCGGACCGGCAGGGATACTGGCGCGAGATCAACGCTGGCGGCTCCCCGGCGGCGATCGTGCGCCGCTACCAGACCATCTGGTTCGATCACGGCGCCACGCCGGAGGGAGGTTCGTACGCCTACGCCCTGCTGCCCGGCAAGAATGCCGCGGCGGTAGCCGCTTATGCCGCCGCGCCAGGATTCCGGATCATGGAGAACTCGGCCCAGGCGCAGGCCGTCTCGAAATCAGCACGGGGCCTGCGCGCGGTCAACTTCTGGACCGATAGCCGGACGACCTCGGGCGGCATTACTTGCGACAGAATCGCTTCGGTGCTGGTCATCGAGGCCGACGGCGCGATCGAGATTGCGATTGCCGACCCCACGCAATCCAACGGTGGCGCGATCCACATCGAAATCGATCGCGCCGCCGCCGGCGTGCTGGAGAAGGACGACGCGATCTCAATCGACCAAATGGCTCCGGCGGTACGATTGACCGTCAACGTGGCGAACGCCCGCGGCAGGTCTCTCAGGTTGAAGTGCGCCACACGTTAGGTGGAGTATTCCCGGCGGCTTCCGGATTCCGCGCCCGGACCGTGTTAAAGGACATCGGTGAAGATGAAGCCTTCACGTTCCACAATTTCGCCCGTCCGGACATGGATGGGGTCTGAAAACACCGGGGCGTCGTACACAAAAGTGTGAAATTCTCCGTTCTCGCCGCACGGATCTACAGTGGGTGGCAAATCGGAGATGAAAGAGAAGTCGAAATCGCGGCCGGCATAGCCACGGTCCAGTTTCTTCGGGTCAATGCAGGTCACCTTCGCTTTCAAACCGGAGCGGATCATGCGGGCGGCGAGCTCGCCCGTCGGAAGCTCCCAGAGCGGGAACAGAGGTTCGAGGCCCGAGCCCTGAAGTTGGCGCTCACGGTACTCGCGGACGTCGCGAAGAAAAAGGTCGCCGAAAGCGATGGCGTCGATGCCTTCCGCTACGGCCCGGCGGCAAACGCCCGCCATCAGATCCTCGTATACGCCATTCGAGCATGGCCATGGAAGTTCCACGGGCCACAGCGGAAGGCCAACACGCCCGGCCTGTTCCTCAACCAGTCGCCGCCGGACCGCGTGCATGGCCACGCGATCGGCCGTGCAGTTGAAGGTCGTGATCAGCGCTGTGACCTCAACGCCGGGTGTTTGCCTCAGAAGGTGCAGCGCCCAGGCGCTGTCCTTGCCGCTGCTCCAGGACAGGGCGACGCGTTTCATGCCGGTCGGACTCCCGAGGCCGGCAGATCGCGCATCGGGCGCCAATGCCGTGCTTCGCTTCGCGCAATCGCCACGACCTGTTGTTCCTTCAAGAGTTGTGAGATCGACCTCAGCATCCGTTCGCTCTCCAAACCGAATCATGTCACCAACCAGCCGCGCCATGAGGCCCGGCCAGGCGGTCAACCACGATTCTACCGAGATGTGTTCATCAAGAGGAGGCGCGACGCCGCGCGGGGCTGACACGACGCCGTTTTCCAAGAAGGGCCACTCCCTCGCGCCACGTTCGCTCGCGTCGAGCCGGCGGCACCCACCGATCCGGCCCAGCCGGGCGCAACCCTTCAAGGCCGGTCCGCAGGTGTTCGTAGGCGTCGCGGAAATAAGGGAAAATCGCAACCGAATCGCAATCGAAAGGACCGCCACGAGGCAGCCGGGAGTATACTGTTTGGCGACCGGCAGAAAACAAATGGGACTCCCTATCAGTCTTCTAAGCGACCCAATTCTCGATGTTCAGGGCGCCACTCTCGGAAACGTGAACTTCGGCGTCATCTTGAACCAGGGGAGTACCAGCCGTGATATCGAGTTTCCAATCCGGGTGAGGTTCCGACCGGGTGGTCGCCACAGGCGTTGCACTAGCTAATTTGAGTTGGGAGGGCGCAATGCGAAGCATTTCGAGAAGATCGCTGCTTAGATCCGTTCCGGCCGCAGCCGCTACCGTGCTATCCGCCGCGGGCAAACAATCGCCGGCGAAGGTCGCAAAACCGGGAGCGCGCTTCAATCCGCTCGATGGCATCGCGCGGGAGAACATCAAGATCACGGATGTGAAGGTGACCCTGCTATCCGCCGAGATCCCCAAGGAGCGGCAGTGGTATAACCCGCGCACGATCGTGTGGAAATCGGATGCGGTCCTGGTGCAGGTATTTACCGATAAGGGAATCGTCGGCATCGGCGAGGGTTCGCCCTATGGCGGACCGGTGGAGATGAAGAAGTACGCCGAGGATTTCGTCAAGCCGATTCTGGTGGGTCAAAACCCGTTCGACGTGGAACTCATCGGAGGCACGCCGGCTTCCACCCCGGTGATGTCCGGGTCGCGCGTCTGGGCGGGCGTGGATTGCGCCCTTTGGGATATCGTCGGCAAGGCCAAAGGGCTGCCGGTATACAAGTTGCTGGCCACCGAGGGAGCGCCGGCGCCGCACGTCAAGCTTTACGCCAGCGGCGGTGATGAGTGGGCCTTTTACAAGAACCCGGAGAACCTGGTGGGAGAAGCTCTGCGGGTGAAAGAGCAGGGCTACACAGCTTACAAGTTCCGTCTGGGGCCCGACTGGAGACTTCAGAAGGGCGCGACCATACAGAATTACATCCCCATGCTGAGGAAGCTGCGCGCGGCGGTTGGGCCGGAGTTCAACCTGATCCAGGAAGCCAACATGCGGTTGAGCCTGGAGGAGGCTTTGGAACTGGCGCCGGCGCTCGAAGAACTGCGTTTCCTGTGGCTCGAGGAACCGGTGCGCGTGAACGGGTCCGACGCCATCGACAACTACAAGAAGATTCGCGGCGTGATGCCCCACGTCATGGTTTCCGGCGGGGAGAGCCGTCCGAACCGGTTCGACTTCAAGGATTGGATCGAGCGTGGAGCTTATGACATCGTGCAGCCGGACTGCAATGTGACTGGCATTACGGAAGCCTGGAACATCGCCCGTGTTGCGCACTTGTGGAAGAAATACTGCTGCCCGCACGACTGGCATGGCGGGCTCACCATCATGGCCAATGCCGCTCTGGTCGCGGCTATTCCCAACCACCTTGTGCTGGAGCACAACGTGACCTTCAGTTATCTGCGAGAGGGGGTATTCAAAGAGCCGCTTCTCGCCAAGAACGGTTACATCGACTTGCCCAATAAGCCCGGCTTCGGCGTGGAGGTGATTCCGGATATAGAGAAGAAGTTTCCCTATCTGCCTGGCAGCTTCGACAAGCCCAACCCGGACTTGCCTGCCTGAGGGGCATGTAGCGTTACTGCGCCATCAATTCGACCGGCGCTAGTCCAGGATGGCTGCCACCACCATCTCCAGAGTCCGCCGGACGCCGGTATCCACGTCAATCGGGGGGTCATGGAACTGGTCGCCCGGATGGGGCTGCCATTTATCGCGGCTCCCATCGTAGCTCGTGTTGTTCGGTAACCCCGGAGCGGTCCACTGGTATTGCCGGTCGGCGCCGCCGATCTTCCAGACCACCAGATCCAGCGAGGGCACGACGTAGATTCCATATCCGCCGGCGCCGGATTTGAAGAATGCGTCTCGCGGCGCGGCCACCTGCCCGTCCGTGTTTACGCTGAACTGAAGGCTGTATGGAGCGTGTAAATTGTACGGCGAGGGCTTGGAGCAAAGCTCGACGTACCGCGATGGGATGAGCTGACGCCCGCGCCAGTTTCCCTGGTGCAGCAGAAGATAGGCGAAGCGGAGCATATCCGTGGCGCGCACCGCGATGCCGCCCGCGCCCGGCGTGTTAGGCGCGGGCGCCGCGCCGCCGGCCGGAGGCGGATAGCCCCAGGGTCCCCATTCCATGGGGCCCGCAAGTTTCTCCCGGATATAGTCCTCCATCACCTTTCCCGTGATTCGATGTACCAGGACCGACAAGACTTGCGCGCCCAGGTTCGAGTAGAAGTATCCGCCGCCGGGGTTCACCCACAGTGGCGCGCGCATGGCGAGAAGGTCTGTCCCGAGGGAACGATCCCGCACCGGCGCCGCCTCCACTTTGACGTCCTCTCCATTCACGAACCCCGTGCCGCCGGCCCCGTCCTGCATCCCGGAAGTCATCGCCAGTAGCTGGCCCAGCTTGATTTCGGCCTTTCGGGGGTCGCTCAGCGGAAACGCCTCCGGCAGGAACTTGTCGGTGAAAACCTTCGTTTCGAGTCCCTCCGGGATGCGATCCCGATTTTCCTGCAGCATGATGCCGCAGGAAACGCTGGTGAAGGTCTTGCCGACGGAAGCCGCGCTGGGTGTGGAGTCGCGCCAGCACTTGCCGTAATACCTTTCATACACGAGCCATCCGTGCCGGATCACCAGAAGTCCACCGTGCTGGCTGGTCCGCTTGGCATACTCAAAAGCCTGGTCGAGGCGTTTGACGTCGATTCCCGTGGTCCTTCGGATTTGCGCCGGGTCCTTCAACGTACGCCATCCGCCGGCGGCGTCCGGAGGCGGATAATAGACCGAAGCGGCCGCCGGCGCACTCGCGGAACACAGAAGCGCCAACAGAACCACTTGCAGGAAACGGGGAAGCATCATGAGGTTCCGTACCTCCAATGGCCAGATTACACCACCGGCGAGGCTCGGAAACGACCTGTGCGCATTTCCCTCGCGCGACGCGACGCTCGCCGGACTTTCAACCGATGACGACTACCTCGTGGTCGGAGACCGACTTCAGATCGAACGCCGCCCAACCCTCTCTCACCCCAACCGGCCTTCTCAAGCCCGAAACAAGAAATTGCGCGGATCGCCCCTTGACGTCGTCGGGCAGCTTGATCCTGATTTGGAGAGGCCCGATGGCGATCAGTTCGTCGATCGGCCCACGCCAGGTGCCCGCGCTGATCAGATTTACAATGTGCAGGATCATGCGGCCTGGCTGCCGGTACAAATGGCAGTCGATCAGTCCCGCGCCCTTCACCTCGAGCGGCAGGCGGCCATCCGCGGCCCAGCGGACGATGTTGGCGAGCAGATCGGCGTGGTCGGGCAGGTAGTCGCGCGCGTAGCGCCGGTCGATGTCCGCCGGGAGATAAGCGATGCGCGACTTGCCGGCGGCGTTCAGCACCAGGCCGGGAATGTCCGTTTTCGGCGTCCTCATCCAGGCGGTCTCGGGCGGATAGGTGGGGAACGGTGGCACGTAGGTAAGCGGCACGATGACGCCGGGGCCGGTGCGCAGGGGCTCGAGCGTACCGCCATAGGCCAGAATGTCGGTCTCCTCGAAGCCGCCCAGGACCGCATGCCGCTCGCCCACGGGAGCGGGTTCGTCGGGCGCCTTCGGCCCCCAGACCCTGGCGCGCAGCTCCGGCGCAAGCCGCAGGTAGGTGTGGGACGACTGGGTCCGCGACCTCCGGCCCGAATCCGGCCCGGTGGCGTGCGCTCCGAAGAGATCAGCCAGGGCAAAATCGGGCCGCGTCTCGCCCCACTCGTTGTAGAGGCTGCTCACGCCGGTGGCGATCAAGGCTCCGCCGCGTTCGACGAAGCGCCGGATGGAGGCCGCCTGGACGTCGGACAGCGCGCCCACATTCGGGAGCACGAGCACGGAGAAGCCGGCGCCGTCCCGGTCGATATGGTCGGCGTTCACCGGAACGTAGGGGATGCGCGCGCGCAGCAGGGCCTCGGTGAAACCGAAGTACGGCGCGTCCACCAGGTCGGCGGCGCTGTCGCGCCCATAGTAATCCGTATTCCGCTGCGACCAGACCAAGCCGACCGAGGCCACCGGTTTCCGGTCGATCAGGTACGCCTGGTTGGCCTTGAACCAGCGCATCATGGGCTCGGCGGTGCGATACGCGCGACGGTCCTCCTGGTACGCCCCCACGTGGTGCCACCAGGGCTGAATGCCGCCTGCGAATCCCTCGATCATCCACATGCGCGCCTCCGCCGCCGGCTTGGCGGCCGCGCGGAACGTGGTCCGCCCCGCCTGGTACATCGCCATGCTCTCGGGCGCAAGTTTGTCCCAGCCGAGCAGCCCGTGCACCAGTTTGCCGGTATCGCCGTTCTGCTGGAAGCCGGTCGCATCGGTGCGCGACTGGTGGTCCAGCAGGATCATCTCGGCGCGCTCGCAGATCTCCTTCATCGGGCGGAAGGACTGCGCCTGGCTGGTGATGGACCCGCTGTTCATGCCGATCCAAAGACAGTTCTCGCCGCCCGCGGCCTTGGTGGCCCGATTGTTCAGGTCCCAGATCTCCAGGCGGCGCGCATAGTTCCACTCGATCCACTGGCGGTACGCCGGATCGCTCCAGTTCCTGGCGGTGGGGATCTCCCGGCCCGTTTTCTCGCGGAACTTCCGCTTGCAGTTCTGGCAGAAGCAGGTGGTATCGCGAGAAAGGCCGGACCAACTGTTGTCCGTCAGGCCTTCCGGGTGGGAGCGTTCGATGATCTCGGTAAGGACTCCTGGGAGGTAGTCGTCGTAATAGGGACTGTTGACGCAGGTGACGAACTTATCCGCGGCGCGGATCGCCTGGCCCGAGGCGTCCCGCGCGAACCAGTCCGGGTGCGCCTGGAAAAAGTCCTCGGCGGTGCGGTTGGAATCCATGCGGGCCAGCACCGCAAGTCCGTCGTCGTGCGCCGCCTGGGCAAGTTCGCCGTAAAGGTCGCGCCCGTTGAGGAACTCCGCGCGGTGGTGCAGAGGGAACTTGCTGGGGTAGTAAGCCACAATCCCGCCGGCGTTGATTATGACGCCCTGCACCGCGGTGCGCTTCCAATACTCGCGCCACCACGCGATATCGTAACGCTCGGGGTCCTTCTCGGTAATATTGGTCTGGCCCCACCGGCAGACCCGTTTGTACCAGGGCGCGGACGCGCCCGTCTGGCCGGCTAGCGCGGAACTCGCGGCTGTGGCCTGAAGAAATACCCGCCTTGTCATGTCGATCCTGGCTCTCCTATTCCCAGCTTCTCAAGAAGCCAGCGCGGCCTGGAACAGGGCCCTGGCGTACGCCAGATTGAAAATGCTGCCGGCGTAAGCGCCCGCGCCGGGCTCCGCCCGCGGCGGCGGCTGCACCTCGCGGTCCACATCCAGGCCGCGCGGGTGCTCCGGATACAGCAGCCGAGGGTACTTCAAACGCACCAGTTCCTTCATCACCGCGAACAGATCCACATCGCCTTCGTCCGGAAAGACCTCCGTATACTTCTCGCGCGGCGCGCGCACGCGCACGTTGCGGAAGTGCATGTGGTTGATGCGGTCCCTGGTTCCGAAGTAGCGGCACGCCTCCACCGGATCCTGGCCCATTTCGCGCGCCACGCCGCAATCGAAGGTGATGCCGTTGGAAGGGCTGGGAACTATCTCGATCAGGCGTTTCCAACCCTCCACGCTGCCCATGATCTGGCCCGAACCGCGGCTGACCGGCGCGGGCGGATCGTTGGGATGCAGCGCCAGCCTGACATGCGATTCCCGTGCAATCGGGATCACGGCCTTCAGAAAATAGGTGATATTCGCCCACATTTCGTCGAGAGTGTGAGCCCCCTCTTCCGGCAGCGGCGGCAGGTCCTTAACGCGGTCGTAGTCGAAGGAAGTGTAGCCCGAGCCGCCCCTTCCGGTCTCGGCGAAGTACCCTTCCGTGGCGCGGTGGGCATACCAGTTGTACTCGATCACCGGCAGGCCCGTGCGTCCCGCCGCGCGCACGGATTGAATCACCTTGTCGATCTCTTCATCGCGGCCCGGCCGGCCATAAATGGCGTTCGGGAATCCCGCGATCATGGCGATCCCCATGGTCAGTCCGGCGGCCTGACAGCGTTCCATCTGAGTACGGATGGCGGATTCCTGCCAGGGAATGGGACCACCCACTCCGCCGATGACGTGATCCACGCCGAGTTGCTTCACCCGCATCAGTGCGCTGGCGGTTTGTCCGCCGGGCAGGCACAACTTGGGCGTATCGGGGCGCTCGCGGCGCTCCGAGGCCTTGACCTCGGCCGCGCCGCCCTGGGGGATGAACGCGGCCGCTCCCACGGCTTCAACGAGTCTTCTTCGAGTCAGTTTCACAACGACGCTCCCATTGAAAGAGAAACTTCCGACCGAACTGGATCCGGCGCCCGGTTGCGCGCCGTTTGGAGAGCTGAGGGCTGGGGACTAATGCGTCAGATCGTAGGTGAAATAGTTCATCGCGATCTTGTAGGCTAACCCAGCCCATTTCTCCGGATACCGGGCGTCGTCAGACCACTCCCAGGCGTCGCCCAGGTCCATGTTATGACAGATAGCGACCATGATCCGACCTTTGTCGTCGTAGATCGCGCGCCAGTGCGCTGGCCTGCCGGTCTCGCCTTTTTCGTAGGTAAGCCCAGTATAAGTCCATTGCCAGCCGGGTACCTGGAACCGGTCGTCCAGATCATAAATGGTGTGGAAGATCGGGTCGCCGTTCTCGATGTCCACGATGGGGCGGTCGGGGAACACCTTGCTCATGCTGGCGGTAAAAACCTGCCACTCGTTCATGCCCCCATACTCTTCCGAGCCGTGAAAATCGTCGACCATCAGGAAACCGCCACGCAGCAGAAACTCCCGCAATTGCGCCGCCTGATCGTCCGGCAGGTACCAATGCCCGACCTCGACTGCGTACATCATCGGCCAGTTGTAAACGTCGCCGGTGTCGTCGAGTTCCACCACCTGCTCCACCGATCGAGCGTCGATCCGCGTCAGGCGCCGCACGCCTTGAAGCAGATGCCGATCCGAGCGCGGATAATCCATCGTCCAGTTCAGACTGGACCGGAAGCCCCGGTTGATGCCGGGACACTTGAGCCTCGCGCGGGTCCATTCGTGCTTCTCCTGATAATCGGACGGCAGCGGAAAGTCCTCGTACTCGATCGCTTCATATTCGCGAAAGGGTTTTTGAGCGCGCAATACAGCCCAAGCGCCGAGGCCGGTTGCAATCAACAATAGAAGCGCGCGAAGCCGCATTTCAGTGTGTCGAACGGGAATGCCCAGTTCCTATCAGGATACTCCGGTTCCGCGGTTTTCCGGCTTTCGGCAGCGCCCGAAAGGTGCTTTCATGCACTGCCCGGCGGGTTCGACGCCAACCGCGGACCGAGTGTTTCGCCGGGATTCACCGTCGGCTCCCTGCCGGATGTTGTACAATCCCCACAAGTCCAGTCGGGAGATCCCGCCATGAACGAGGTTCTCAATTCCGGGCAGAAAGCCGAATTCGTGAAGCGCGGGTTTTCGCGCCGCGACTTTCACAGAATCGCTTCATTGCTCACGGCGGGGGCGGCCCTGCCGTTTTACAACGAGCCGGCGCTGGCGCAACGCGGCATGCGCGGCGCGGACGCTCCGGACGCCGTGCGGATCGACGCCAACGAGAACCCCATGGGGCCGTGCGCGGAGGCGGCCGAGGCGATTCACGCCATGGTGCAGAAGGGCGGCCGGTATCTCGTGGGCGAGAGTTCCAGGATGGCCGCGACGCTGGCGGAACAGGAGGGCCTCGGCTCGGGCTATGTCCAGCCCTTCGCGGGTTCGAGCGATGCGCTGCATCGCACCGTTCTCTCCTTCTGCGGAAAGGACCGGCCGTATGTCTTCGGGAACCCCGGTTACGAGGCGGGCGGCCGCGCGGCCCAGTTCGTGGGCGCGAGCGCGATGGGCGTGCCGCTGGCCGAGGGCAGATTCGCCCATGACGTCCGAAAGATGGCTGAGGCCCACCCGACCCCCGGCGTGATCTATGTTTGTAACCCCAACAACCCGACCGGAACCCTCACCCCCAAGGCCGATATTGAATGGCTGGTGAACAATAAGCCGGCCGGCTGCGTCGTGCTGCTGGACGAGGCCTACATTCACTTTTCGACGCACGCCGAAAAGTCGTCCTACCTGGTGGCGGCGGGCAAGGACTTGATTGTGCTTCGCACTTTTTCCAAGCTCTATGGGATGGCCGGGCTGCGGGCCGGGGCCGCGCTGGGCCGGCCCGACCTGCTTCGTAAGATCGGCCAGTATACGGGTATGGGCTTCCTACCCATCACGGGGATGGCGGGGGCCACTGCCAGCCTGCAATCGAAGACCGTCATCGCCGAGCGCCGCAAGATCTACGACGCGGTGCGCCAGGAGACATTCGAGTTTCTCGCCAAAAGGAACATCGGGTTTATTCCCTCCGAGGCCAACATGTTCATGATCGACGTAAAGCGTCCGGCCCAGGCGTTCGCCCAGGCTATGGCGAGGCAGGGAGTGATCATCGGCCGCGTGTGGCCGGTGTGGCCCAACTGGGTGCGCGTAACCGTGGGAAGCCCTCAGGACATGGCGCGATTCCGCGAAGCGTGCGCCGCATGTTACGAGGCGTGAAAGCCCTAAAGAACCGATTGCCGGGCGAGAGCAACGCCCTCCCTTACAGCGCCAAACTGCGCGAACTTTTTGAGAAACACGTGGGCGCCACCGGGTGGCAGCGGGCTTTGGCAGCCTTTCCATGGCGGTAACGAGCGCCAGCCGGCGGCCACGCGCTTATCGAACACGGCTGGGCAAGATCCCGCTTGAAAAGAACAACTCAGCTTTGGACTCTAAACAGCATCGCCGGCGGTCCCCCGCCGGCTTCAGAGCGCATGGTCCGCCGGAGCGTCTTCGCCTCGCCATATGCGCCTGGAGGTCCAGTCCTCGGCTGTCCCCGCCCAGAAAGGATCCGAAGGCGTTAACCCAAGCGGCAGCAGGCACGTCGCGCATAGGTACAGACTTCCCGTGGAAATGTAGTTCTCGGCCAGGTGCGGCTGATGGCCGCAGAAACCGACCGCCAGCCAACCGCCGTTGTCGAACGTTCCCGGCGGCTCCAGAGTCCGGCGAATCACCGCCGTCAAGGCGCCGCGCACGCGAGGGCCGGTGAGTGGGGCCGCTAGCTCGCCGAGCAGCGCAAGCTGCGCCAGAAGGTGAAACGCGCCGCACCGGTAGGTGATGGAGCGTCCCACGGGCGGGAAGGAGCCGTCCGCAGAGATCAACCGCTCCTGAATAGCGCCATACCGCTTGGCCCGTTCCAAGGTTCGCGGCAGCAGGTCCGCCCACTTGCCGCTGTGGGAGGCGATATTCCGCAGGACGTCCAGGAGCATCGGCTGGATCACGAAGCTGTTGTAGTAGTCCCAGTGGAATTGCGGACCGTCGCCGTAGACGCCGTCCCCCAGGTACCACTGCTGATGCTGGCGGATGGCATAGTCGACGCGCATGGCGTCCCATCGTTCCCCCATCATCGCCAGCGCGGCTTCCACCGTGGCGGCGAACATCAGCCAGTTATTGGAACCGGGTGTGATGGCGCGCGAGGAAGCCAGCGCCGCGGCGAGGTTGCGCTGCACGGGCCCATCCAGGTCCTTGCACAGCGCATTGGGCGCGCGCAGGAGCGCCTGCGCCAGGAAGCCGCAATCCACCAATGGCTGGCTGCCTTCGTGAAAGTTGAGGTAGTCGGGCGATTGCGGGTCCGTGGCGGAGCGGATCGCCTCGCGGGCCAGCATCGCGTACTCCTGCTGCGCATCGCGCTCGGCGCCCGCCGGAAGCGGCGCCTCCAGCCACGGCGCGACGCCGGCAAGCAGACGTCCCAGAGCTTCCAGGTGGCTATACCTGTGCCGGTCCGCCGCGTCGCCGTTCGGGCACTCCACCGGCATGTTCCGCTTGAGGGTCCCCGCCGCCAGATTGCGCAGCACGGGGTCCGCCAGCCTCGCAAGGACCTTCAACCAGTACTGCCGGCCGCTTTCCGCCGCATCCTGGGAGAGGCCCTGTGGGCCGCCCGCCGCCACGCCCGCGCCTGCGAGAGATTGAATAAAATCGCGCCGGTCAGTCATGTCACACGGACAGTGTAGCCCAGAAACGCGCTCAAACGCCTTTGAGTTTGCCTTACCGATCACTTTTCCGGGAATCGCCGGCATTCCAGCGTCAGCCAGCATGAATCCTCGACCCGCGGGCGGCGGGCGAGACGCCGTCGCCGGGGGAGGCTGGCGGCTGGAGGTCTACCAAACAGGCCCTGGGGTCCCAAATGGGGATTCCGCCTATGTCGGGCGCCAGGCGCGTTACCGGGGCGGGAGAGTACCACTGGCCCGGGTCGTCTTCGGCGGTGAAGATACGCGTGGTCTCGCCGGACGGAACCGCGACCGCCGAATATACGATCGCCGTTTCCAGCCAATAAGATAAGCGGAACTGATCGCGCTGTCTGTTCCCCGCGCCCTCGCCGCGAATGGAGTCACAACCGAGTCACAGCCCTCCCAAAAGTCGTCCCTCGATCGTTCGGCGCTCAGCGGATCAGCGTCGCGGACATCAACCCGATGACGACCTCGTTGGCGATTGCCTGCACCGTCAGCGCCTTTAGAAGTTTCTTGGAAGTTTAGAAGTTTCGCGGACAGGCTACTCAACCCCCAAACTCAGTTGCCCCGCGTTCGTAGCTTTCTTCCTCGGGAAGCTCTCACGAATTTCGGCGTTTCGTAGCCTGTCCCTGAAACGAACTCTGGCGGCCGGGCGACGGACGAGGACGTTTTCATCCATCGCTATTCCAATGCTGGACGCCAAATACACGTAAACGTCTCGTCCGTCCCCGGTTTCCGGCTATTCCAATGCTGGACGCCAAATACACGTAAACGTCTCGTCCGTCCCCGGTTTCCGGGCGTTATCGGTTTCGAGGGCGATGTCCACCAGGAAGTTTCGGGGACAGGTCTGAGCCATGTCGCCCGAGGCGACACCCGCGAGCATGAAAATGCACGCCTCCCGCTCCAGTGGAATCATTAGGTCACGGGCATTTACAAGAGAGGAAGCTGTGAAATAATTGATTTTTTAGCCGATTTTCCACAGCGCAAACCATTGAAACTATGTGAGGCATAAAATAGTTTGGGGGATTATTTCAGTCTGTCACTGAAACGCTTTAGATGACCCGTTTTCTCCTCGGAAAGCTCTCGCGAATATCGAGGTTTCGTAGCCTGTCACGGAAACATGGAGGAGGGTTCCCGGCAGAACAGTGTAATTCGGCACTGTCCCCAGTTTTCCCCCCAATTTTCCCCCAAGTTTCCCCCCCCATTATCATGGATGTCCCCAGTTTCCGCCTTATCATGGATGTCCCGGTTGCGGCCTCACGGCGGCCTACAGGCGGCGCATACGACATACCGTCCGGTCCCACAGCGACCAGGGGTCCTCGGTAACTGCCTTACCGGAGCGGGCGCGCCGGAGGATTCTGCATCGGGCGCCGCGAACCGACTCCAGAAACCCGCCTGGCGTCGTGATAGGCCACATGTCCAGAAATTCGCCGCGCGGTATGAGCCGGGCTACATCTTCCCGGATACGCGACATTGCTCCCAGCGCGCCTTGAGGCCGGCTGAAGACGACCATCAGGACTTGGGCGGGACGGGTCATCTTGCCGGGTGCGAAGCACTGCGGGAAGTGTGCCTCCTGCACGTCCGGGAAAGCGGCCAGAAGCCTCGCAAGCGACCGGGCCAAGGGGCGATCAGGCTTGGTCGGCTGGCCGATAAGCGCCTCACCCTCGGCGGGTGTCCTCATGGGAAAACTCATATGGCCTCCAACGTGCCCCGTCCCTTTCGGCGCCTGAAAGCGGGCAGCGCAGACTAACCTGAGTACACACACCACCGGTATTCTGGGACTTGGCTCGCGCGGCTCGGGCCGATCCGGAGAAGCAACTCCTTGACATCAGACGGGCCGTGACCTGTCGGGAAGTCAAGGAAATCAACGAAGCCCCCGACTAGGTATCCCCGCCGCACCCAGCGGGAAAAGACGAGCGTGAAAATATAGCAACCGTTGTGGGTCTCGCCTGCCCGGTAGATCTGGTTTGCTAAGCTCGCCGGCAGGCGAACCGGGCTCTTCCTGATAGAGGCGACGTCGCCCTTCGAGACCCAATAGCGGTCCGGAAGGGTCGACCCCTCGCGGCCCAGCAGCCGCTTTGAGGTAGCAGCCGTCATGAAGTAGATGCACTCCAAGACGGTACCGTCGTTTAACTGAGCCGAACAGGGATACAGTCGGAATCCCGGTTCGACCTCGCTTGGCTCTATCGCGTCCAACTGCTGCAGCAGGCTGATAGGCATGGTATCTCTCTACGGGCAGAACGGCGTGAAGATTACGCAGGACAGTGGCGTAGCGAAAATCTGAAAACCGCCCCCCGGCTGACCAAACTTCGGCGCAGCGGTTCCGAAGACTATGGTAGCACCCCGGGTCACGGTAGCCGAAGCGACGCTTGTCGCCGGGTTCGTGCCAGGTAGCGACAGACTAGAAATCGACTCGGCGCTCGACGTAAACGGCTCGGGGCTCAGCCAATTGCTGCTTAGCCCCGACTGGCCCGGCGCGCTGCCGTACACCCGCGTCAGGCCGTCGATGGCATTATCGATTGTAGGCTGCACGCTAGCACCGAAATTAAACGAGGATTGGATGTCGCCGGTTAGGATCGATGGGGCTGCGGCTCCTCCCAGGCCCACTGCGGCCGTCGCGGTGGTAACGGCGGGCAGGCCCCCTAAGAGACTCCCGGCTAAGAGGCCCGTGGATGCGCCAATCACACTCGCACCTGCCGCTTGCGCCCAAGTTGAAGCCTGTGTTAGGCCAGACGTGTTGCTATAAACGGTTGAAAGAACGGCCGTCGCACTGCTCGATAGATTTTGGTCGCATCCTCCCTTGCCATCAGGTGAGTAGCCGGTCGCGCAGATTGGCTGGAACGTTGAGCTAACCGCGGTCCCGGCCGAACTTGCAGCGGCGAAGAGATCCGCGCCTCCCCCGCCCGAACCGTCGTTATCCATGCAACGGTCGTCGAAATCATCTTCATCCTCATCGCACAGGCCCGTGGGGTCATGCCTGTTCACCGGATCGTTGTTGACATACGCATACCGGTTCCAACTTCCCGGCCTCTTCGGATCCGCCGTATTGATTCCGCCCGGGTCCGGAGTATAGAACCTCCCCAGGTTCGACGAGTAATACCGGTTCATCGCATAGTCCTGCCCCGGCCCGTCACGCAGATACGTCGCGAATTTGATCGTTCCGTCGGGCAGCGGGTT
>Ga0181517_10000824_pt1 | contig 38580 bp, 28 predicted proteins | sample PEATcosm2014_Bin_31_FD_119748 | JGI IMG/M metagenome (GOLD analysis project Ga0181517, IMG submission 119748) | Peatland microbial communities from MTU Mesocosm Facility, Houghton, MI, USA - PEATcosm2014_Bin01_30_metaG | ecosystem: Environmental > Terrestrial > Soil > Wetlands > Peat | place... | reverse complement strand
GGGATTATGAGTCCCCTGCTCTAACCGTTGAGCTACAGGCCCGATACTGTAGTTAAATTTTTGTAAATGAATAAGATAGTAAAATAAAGTCAAAGGTAGGTTTTGCGCAATTATTGAGGCAAGTCGCCATTTCTTTAACCCCCGTGTACTTATGAGGCATTTCTGAAATTCCAGCCCTGAATTTCATCATAACCGGGCTGGAATCACTTGGCTGAACCCCACTTCATGCCAAACCAAAAATCATTTGTCAGCAAGTATACCGGTCCACTTACAACTCTCAGAGGCAAGGTCTGCTCCACGCACGGACGTGCCTCTCGATTATCGCACACTTCAAAGGTGCTAACCTCAAATAATACTTCCACATAGCAGCAACAGTTGAAGCTTCTTTCCGCCGACCTTATCCCGTCACAATCTCGCTAAAGTCGGCGATGCCGGAGAAGCCGCGCAGCACCTCATCGATCAGGCCCAGATGCGCGCCGCGAATTGCCGGATCGGGATCGAGGACCATCACCTTATCAAAGAATGCGTCAACTGCCGGGCGCAGAGTGGCTATAGCTTCGAGCGCCTGCCCGTAGAAGCGCAACTTGCGCAACGCGGCCACTTCAGGAGCAAGCAACGCCGCCGCATCCGCAAGCTGCTGCGCCTCCGGCGAGAGCTTCACATCCTTCGGCGAGCCGATGTCGAACTTTTTCTCTTCGGCCTGACGCAGGATATTCTTGATGCGCTTGAAGGCCGCGGAGATGGCGGCGAAATCAGCTGACTCACGCGCCGCAGTCAGCGCTTCGGCGCGTGCAATCGCGTCGCGTACATCATCGGCCCCGGCAGCGAGAACCGCGTTCACCACGTCATAAGCAAAGCCGCGAACATCTTTGAGATAGAAGTTAAGGCGCTCGCGAAGGAATGCTGCAACCAGTTCCTTGTTGGCTGTCTCCGCGCCGCTCGCTGTGACGACATCGGAGAGGGTGAGCGGCAACTCCGACTCCGCCAAAATCTTTACAATCGCATTCGCCGCGCGGCGCAGTGCGAATGGATCCTTTGATCCAGTAGGAGCGTTGCCGATGCTGAACATTGCAAAAATCGTCTGAATCCTGTCGGCTATACCAAGTAACTGACCTTCAATAGTCTGCGGAATGGGATCATCCATCGATGCAGGCGTATATTGATCGTAGATTGCCTGTGCTACTATGCCGCTCTTCTGTTCGGCAAGAGCGTAGTAGCTACCCACAATGCCTTGTAGCTCTGTAAATTCCTTGACCAGTTCCGATGTTAGGTCAGCCTTGGCTAGTCTTGTAGCCAACAGCAGCGAATCCTCATTTATAACTACTCCGCCCGTCGCTGTTCTAAGCAGCCCCATCTCGGTTTTTGGGAGGGTTGCAACTATCGCCTTCACCACGGCCAAATTCTGCTCTGTTTTCCAGTAATAGTTACCCAATTCTCTATGGAATGTGACGTTCTTTAGGCTTTCAAAACGAGCTTCAAGCGATGTTTTCCGGTCGAACTCCCAGAAGAAACGGGCGTCCTTGAAGCGCGCGCGTAGCACACGTGCATTGCCGTGGCGGATAATCGCTTCGCCCTCCGCATCGACCTGCGTGTTGAGCACTGCGAGGAAATGCGGCAGGAGTTTACGGTAGTAAGGTGCCGGCCCCATCTGTAGCTCACGTTTGTCATCTGCTCTTTCTACCGCGAAATACTTTTGGTGGTCGCGCATCACCGTGACCAAAACTTTATCAGGAAGATCGAGATACTCCGTCTCAAAGTTTCCGAGAATCACAGTGGGCCATTCGGTGAGATGAACGACGGTTTCAATCAGTTCCAAATCCTCACGCCAGCGCGCGCCTGTCACAGTGCGGGTTGCCGCATCCAGTGCTTTGCGAATCGACTCTCTGCGCGCGGCTACATCGACCACGACGAATGCCTTGCGTAGAGCTTCGGCGTAGTCGGTTGGCTTGGTCAGCACCACTGGCGCTTCACCGTGCAGAATGCGATGGCCGCGACTAGAGTTGCCTGCCATGATACCGGCAATCTCCAGCGGGACAACCGCCGCATCGAGCAGCGCCACAACCCAGCGGATGGGCCTGACAAATCGCTCCGGCTTGCCCGCGCGCCAGTACATATTTTTTGCCCAGTAGAGGCCGAGAACTTCCTTGGGCAACTCTGTAGCCAGCAATTCTGATGCCGCGCGGCCCAGCCGTTTTACTGTTGCGCCGACGTACTCGCCCTTGGCGTTGGTTACCTTTTCAAGAGCCGCAATCGCGACGCCGGCCTTCTTCGCGAAGGCCTCGGCGGCGGGAGTCGGCGCGCCGTCTTTGAAGGCAACCTTCCACGACGGCCCGGTCAATTGCTCCTCGCTGTCGGCCTGACTCGTGAGCACGCCCTCGACCAGCACAGCCAACCGGCGCGGCGTCGAGTAGGTGGTCAGCTTGGCTCCATCGGCAAGCAACCGCTCGCGCGTGAGCAGCTCGTTGACGCGGCGACCCAACTCGGCCTCGGCTCCAGCAATCATGCGGGCGGGAACTTCGTCCAGCCCAATCTCCAATAAAAAATCCGTCATAGCGGTAAATTCTTTCTGCGTATTTGAAAACCGGAAAAACAGCTCTCAGCTTTCAGCTATTCCTTCGCGAGTCAAGTGTCCAAGCTATCTAACTAAAAGCTGACGGCTAATAGCTAACTCACCTGCTGCGCCGCATACACTTTGGCGACGCCCACGGCCAGATTGCGAATGCGTCCGATCATGCCCACGCGCTCAGTGACGCTGATCGCTCCGCGCGCGTCAAGCAGGTTAAAGAGATTCGAGCACTTCAGCGCCAACTCATAAGTGGACATCAACGGGAAGCGCAGCTTCTCCGCCGCAGTTGCTTTCTCATTTGCCAGCAATGCATTTGCCTTCGCCAGCAAATCCTGCGCCTCGGCCTCGTAGCTGTTGAAGTGTGCCCAAAGCCGCTCCACATCGGCGTCCTCAAAGTTATAAACCGAGTACTGCAACTCCTCAGTCAGCCTGACATCGCCATAGGTCACCGTTGCACCAGTCTCCGGATCGCGCGCCCAGACCACGTCGTAGACCGAATCCACATCCTGCATGAAAGCCGCGAGCCGTTCCAGACCATAGGTCAACTCGGCACAGATCGGGTCCAGATCCAGCCCGCCGCACTGCTGGAAGTAAGTGAACTGGGTGATCTCCATTCCGTCCATCATCACCTGCCAGCCCACGCCCCACGCGCCAACCGTCGGACCCTCCCAGTTGTCTTCTTCAAACTTCAAGTCGTGCTTCGAGAGATCGATGCCAATAGCTTCCAATGATTGGAGATAAAGTTCCTGCACATTCACCGGCGGCGGCTTCAGAATGAGCTGAAATTGCGTGTGGCGGAAGAGTCTGTTGGGATTTTCGCCGTAACGGCCATCGGCTGGCCGCCGCGAGGGCTGGGCATAGCCGACCTTGTAGGGCCGTGGCCCCAGCACGCGCAGAAAGGTCTCCGGGGCCATGGTGCCCGCACCGACTTCAACGTCGTAAGGCTGCTGTAGTACGCAGCCGCGCTCCGCCCAAAAGCCTTGCAGGCGGAATAAAAGCTCCTGAAAGGTGAGCGGTGTGGACTTCGATTGGGTTGAAAGCTGGGTTGAAGGCACGGGCAACTCTCTCTCGATGGGACTGGAGTAGATTTTAACAGCCTGCACGGGTTCACAGCCGCGCCAGCGCCTCAGCCGAGCGCAGTTTGCGCTCCAGGTGGCGCTCCAGGGCTTGCAATGTGAAGCAGCGAAGATCCAGCGCGCGCCGCCGCGACCATTCTTCGGCGGCAAAGGCCGAAGCGGGAGAGCGCAGCATCCGCTGCGCCAGTTGCCACGAGTCCGCCGATAGTTCGCTTGCGTTGCCGTTGCGATGCACCGCGCAGAACAAGCCATCGCCGAGCGTGTTGAAGCTGGCTTCGCCTGCAATAAGCGCTTCGCCGCAGGCCGTGCAGTGATTGATGTCCGGCAACAGGCCCATCAGACGCGTCATCCACAACTGAAAATAGGTCAGCGGCATCCACGGCTGTTCTATCGTCGTTTGCTCCAGCACCGAGACCAGCAGCCGGAAGGTCGTCTCCTGGGGATCGTGTTCGGGCAGCGCTTCATCCAGCAACTCGGCAAAAAAGCTGAGCACCGTCATGCGCACGGGATCGACCGGCGAAGAGAGCGGCGAGCGGAGAATTTCAAGTTGATCGAGGCGCACCAGTTCTTGTCGTGGCCGCTCGGCAAACCAGGCGCGGGCGAGTGTCATCGGCTCCAGCGCCCCGCCGAAGCGCTTGCGGCTCCTGAGCGCCGACTTGGCCACGCCCCGCACCCGGCCATAGTCGCGCGTAAAAAAGCTCACAATCAGGTCGGCCTCATGGACCGACCAGGTGCGCAGAATCACGGCTTCAGAGGTGAGTACGCCCATGCGACTACTATTCTCGCACCCTCATCTTTATTCTGATCTTCGCTAAGTCGAAGCCCTTACTATCGAAGGTGGCGCATTGACGTACTACCGAACAAAGGCGCAGATTGCACCCGTAAATCAGATGCCCTTATTGCAGCCCTCGCCCCACGGCCAGCACGCTCTCCATCAGCGCGTCGATCTCCGCGCGGCCTGTGCGGTGGTTGACAATCGCCGCGCGAATCGCCGTCTGGCCTTTGATGCGAGTCGTCGATGGAGCCACCACTCCCGACTCCTGCAAGCGGATCACAATCTCGTCGTTGATCCGATTGCACTCCGCCTGCTCTTTCGCGCGATAGCGGAAGCAGACGATATTCAGCTCGACCGTGGCCATCAGCTCCAGCTCCTGCGTGGCCTTGATACGCGACTCCAGATAGCGGGCCAGCGCGCAGCAGCGCGAGATCGACTCGCCCAATGCGTCCGCCCCCAACACCTTCAGCGTGAACCAGACCTTCAAGGCGCGAAAGCCGCGCGAGAGGTCCGGCCCAAAATCGCACGGCCAGGGCGATCCCGCCGCAAGCCCGCGTTCGGCGCGTTGCAAATAAGCCGCCGGAAGCGCAAAGGCCTTCTTGTGCGTCTCGCCATCGCGGACCAGAATGAATCCGGCGTCGTACGGCGCTTGTCCCCATTTGTGAAAGTCGAAGGCCACCGAATCCGCGCGTTCGATCCCATCAAGCATCGGCGCCAGATCAGGGGCCATCCGCGCCAGCGCGCCAAAGGCTCCATCCACATGGAACCAGAGCTTCTCGCGACGGCACAATTCGGCCATTCCAGCCAGATCGTCCACCGCTCCCGTGTTCACCGTTCCCGCCGTTCCCACCACCAGAAACGGCGTAAAGCCATTGGCGCGGTCGCGTTGAATCGCTTCGGCAAGCGCGCCCAGATCAATGCGGAAGCGGCTGTCGGTAGGAATCTGGCGCAGCGCGTCGCTGCCCAGTCCCGCAATGTCCATCGCCTTGGGGACGCAGCCATGCACCGCGTTCGATGTGTAGGCAGTCAGCCGCCTTGTCTCCCCAGCCACTCCGCCGGCGCGCACTTCAAAGCCAAGCGCGGCGTCGCGTGCAATCACGACTGCAATCAAATTCGCCATCGATGTTCCGGTCACAAACAATCCCGTCGCCGTCTCCGGAAATCCAAAGAGCTCCGCCACCCAGCGCGCCACCTGCCGCTCAACCTCGACCGGAATATGATCGCGCCCTCCGCAATTCGCATTCAGCCCCGCGGCCAGCATCTCCGCCAACATACCCACCGGCGTGCCGCCGCCGTTGACCCAGCCCATAAAGCCGGGATGCGCGTTGCCCTGAGCGTAGGGAAGAATCTCGTTCATGAACTCGGCATGAACCTCAGCCAGCGCCTCGCCCGCGCGCGGCAGAGGAGAGCGAAAGCGCGCCCGCACCTCGGCGGGAATCGGCTGCCAGACGGGCCGCTCCCTGATCTCTTCAACGTAGCCGAGCATATCGTCGAGCATCCTGTGCGCCTGCGCGCGGAAGGCTGCCCAATCGGTAGGGTCGAGAGTTTCTTTGGTTTGCACGGCAGAATCGATAATGGGCGGCGCTTGCGACATTCCTTCTCCCTGTAATATATTTTACGTGCTGAGGGCATGGAGTATCATGGGAACAATGGCAGACCAAGACGTTTCCCTGAAGATCGACCGAGATCAAGCTATCCTCATCGCCAGCCGGGTATTCGCCGCCTTCCTCCTCTTTTGGGTCGTCGAAGACATTACTGAACTGCCTCGCGAACTCTTTACCGTCATACACTACTTACGCGAAACCACACAGGCGGGAATTAGCCTGTTCGAGGCGTTGCGCTCCTCATACCTCCTCGGCCTTTACATTATGTATTTGCTCGCGAATTTACTCCGTATCGCGCTGTGGCTTCTGGCCGCCGGATGGTTCTATCGGTGCGACCCTCGCATTCGGAACTTCTTCACCGCAGCAACCAAATCCTAGAATTTCTACAATTCTCAATTTGGAGGTGCGCTGATGCTTCGCTTTTTCAGGGTTTACTTGAGCGCCATGATCGTTCTGCTCGTATGTGCCACTACAGGCCTAGCTTCTACCACGAAGACGCAGCGGACAATTCAGGAGGGAGTGGGCTGGGATCGTTTCATAGTGGGTGCCAAAATGAACTCCCTGATCGATGCCCTCGGCTTGCCCGACAAGTCCTCCTCCGGCCGTTGGATGCGGTGGGATAATGTCGGCGTCAATTGCCTGTTGGATGATAAGAATCAGGCAGTCGAACTTCGTTTCGAGAAACGCTTCGAAAGTGTTACTGGTAGCGGAGTTCAGTTCGGGATGTCCGCGGATGAAGTCCGTAAGATCTACGGCGATCCTGGGACGATGGAGTGGCATGACGGTGGGATGAAGATTATCTGGCCATCACGGGGCATCCAGATCTGGTTTCACGACAACATCGTTTATCAGATTGTGATTTTCAGTCCAAAGAAATAGAACGCCGGGAGCCCCATCCATTGCGAGTTGCCAGGGCACCCACGGACAGGTCTTCGTCAGTGGGGTGGCTGGGCGGAATGGCTGAGAGACCACGAACCCAAACCCAAATAACTTGTCATCCTGAGCGAAGCGCAGCGGAGTCGAAGGAGTTGCGGTTGCTTTTCGGCGTCATGTCGCAATGCATTCGTGCTGAATCAATAGGTATTGACTTGGACGCAGTAGCGTTATCGATACAGTTTCCGAATCGGCGACCATCCGGCCACTTTACCGTCCGAAAACAACCTTGGCTTGAACGTTCGATGCATTTGTCGCGTCTATCTTTTCGATCCGGAAAATGCAGGAGCGCGCAGAAGTTGTGCTAACTGCGCCGCTTCCAGTGGACCAGATCAGTTACTGTTTATCTGTTAACTCAGAAAGGTGTGTGATCCGAATGCGCATATTTACCCGTTCCTACCGATTGAACTACATCGGCGCCCTGTGCGCCGTCACCTGCCTATTTACGGCTGGTTCCTTCTTGGATTGTCAGCAGTCCTCAAATGCCCCTATGACTCAGGGGGTCGCGCCAGCATCCATGGTCTTTGACAAGGTCATGTTCTATCCCGATACCACTGCCGATAATGGCGACGGTTTCCTTTGGTGGGGCCTCCCCTTCTCTTGGCAATTTGCTAACGTGTCGTCGTTGAACCTGATTGCCAACGCATACGGCCTTGGCATGCATCAGGTAATCGGCTTTCCAAAGTGGGCCGAGACCGACCGGTACACCATGGCGGCCACCTTGGATCGAGAAAAGTTGGAGGCGTTCAAGACGCTTCCCATAGACGAGCAGGTGCGACAACAGCGGTTGATGATGCAAACGGTTCTTGCCGAATGGTATCAGCTCAAAGCGCACCTCGAAACCCGCGAAATGCCTGTCTACGATCTGATTGTCGCTAATGGAGGACCGAAGTTGAGGGAGTACGTTCAAGAAAGCAACCCAGGGTCATCTTTCTTTAGGCCTGGACATTGGAGGGGGAATTACGGCACGATGGAGGACCTCGCCAGCAAGCTCGCCGGACCCACAGGCGGTGTCGTTATCGACAAGACAGGACTGGGGATGAAGACATTCAGTTACGAGCTCAAGTGGACTTCGGACAGCCAGAGCGGCGTGGCAGGCAGCACGCCTTCGATCTTCACGGCTCTCGAAAAGCAGCTCGGACTAAAGTTGGTCCCCGCCACAGATACGGTGGGCGTTCTCGTCATCGATCACATCGAGAAACCGACTCCGATCTTTCACACCAAGGCCCCTTCGGGACCATCGCTATAAGAAGAAACAAAGTTGCGAGATCAACGAATCCCACCCTAGCCACAAAAACAATAACGCGGCGAGGGTGGGGCACCCAAGTTTTATCTACCGCGGGTCGGTAACAGCGGTGATGACTATCCGATAGTTGCGCACTGAGGTTGAGCTGGTGCCCCACCCATTCCGCGTTCTTTGCGGAATGGATGGGATTTCATGGACACCATGCGCGAAGCGCGGCTGCCGCACCGCAGGTGCTTTGCACATAATTACCCCTCCTCGGCGCACAATCAATCCATGAACAACGTCTACAGCGCGGGCCTTTTCTATTCCCTATTGCCTAGTCCCTATTCCCTGCTTTTCGGCTACCCCCTACCCCCCCTCCTATATTTATTTTCGGCCCCGTTTCTTTGCACATAATTAAAGCAACTGCGAGAATCAAGGAGTTTTTCAACAACATACACGCAGGGCCATACCAGCATTTGAGATTACGGAAATCCGTCTGTTTTTAGCTTTGCATATTATTTCCAACGAATCTTCACTAGTTCACTTATTCACTCATTCACTTCTTCACTCATTCACTTCTTTACTCATTCACTTATTCACTCATTCACTCATTCACTGTCCACTGATCGCCAGTCTTAATCGATAGTGTGCTACACTGTATTTGCGCTCAGTGATTTGGCCGTGAGCGGCGGCGAGCCTTCCCAGGCGAGCCTGTCCGGCAAAGATGCCGTCCGGCAATGAAGCAGCGTGTGGCAGCTCCGGGCCTGTGAATATCGGGCCAGTCTTAGATTCGACTCTTCGGTTCTCCCTTACGCAAATTAAAATGCAGGTCCGCGCTCTTGATTGAGTGCGCGCGCCTCTCTGTCCGCCTCCGATTGCAGGCCGCATGAAGCTTTGCGGCTCCGGAGGCACAAGGAAATGATTTTATTTTGACAACAATGTTTTCCGAGTTTTCTCTTTCGCCCGCTTTGATGGCGCGGCTTGACGTAAACAAATTTACAACTCCCACGCCGGTGCAGGCCGGCTGCATTCCTCCTGCTCTAGAAGGCCGCGATGTGCTGGCCACCGCGCAGACCGGAACCGGCAAGACGCTGGGCTTTTTGATTCCTATAGTCGAAATGCTGCAGAAGGCCGAAGGCAAAGGCGCTCATGCGCTGATCGTGTTGCCGACGCGTGAGCTGGCGATGCAGGTGGAGCAGGCTTTTCTCTCGATTCGCTCCAATCAATCGCAGACCGTTGCGCTGGTCGTCGGCGGCCTTGCCGAGCGCGCGCAGCTTGATGCAATTCGTCGCGGCGCGCGCCTGATCGTCGCCACTCCCGGACGGCTTGAGGATTACATCAAGCGCAGGCTCGTGCGGCTCGACGGCGTAAAGATTCTTGTACTCGACGAAGTGGACAGGATGCTCGACATGGGCTTCCAGCCAGCTATTCAGCGCATTGCCGCCGAGTTGCCCGCCGTCCGCCAGACGCTCTGTTACTCTGCCACGCTGGAAGGCGCTGTGAAGGATGTGGCGCGCAAGTATCTCAACGATCCGGTCCGCGTCGAGATCGGCTCGGTGCTCAAGCCCGCGGAAAATGTCGAGCTGCGCACCTTCGAGGTCGAGCCGGACAAAAAGCAGGAGCTTCTCGAACATCTTCTGGGCGCGGAGCAGGGCAGCTTTCTCGTCTTCGTGCGCACCAAGCACGGCGCGGACCGCGTGGCGCGCCGCCTCACGCGCGCGGGCCATTCGGCGACACAGATTCACGGCGACCGTTCGCAGGCTCAGCGCAATCAGGCGCTGCGCAGCTTCAGCGAAGGCCGTCATCGCATTCTCGTTGCCACTGACGTTGCGGCGCGCGGCATCGATGTGGCCAACGTGGCGCATGTCATTAACTTCGATCTGCCCAAAATGGCCGAGGATTTTGTTCACCGCGTAGGCCGCACTGGTCGCGCATCGGCGCATGGCGTCGCTTCGACCTTCGCAGGTCCGGCGGAGCGCGGCGATCTCCGTAAAATTGAGCGCACGCTCTCGATTTCAATGAAGCGCTTTCGAGTTCGCTCGGCGGATGACGCGAAGGCTGCGTAAAGCACTTCCAGTTTCACAACGAGCGGGCCTCCTGCAATTCAAGGGTGCCCGCTTTATTTCGTGTTCATCTCGAACGCCATAGGCAGCAGTTCGCGGAAGGCCATCACTTGCGTCCCACCTTCAACCGGGAAGATCACCGGCGCATCCGGCAGGATGAACTCGGCGAGAACCTGGCGGCAGGCGCCGCAGGGCGGGCTGGGAGCGTTATTCAGATTGGCGACGGCGACGGCTTCTACTTTGATTTTGGGTCCGAATTGGGAAACGGCTCGGACCAACGCGGAACGCTCAGCGCAGATCGTCAATCCGTAGCTTACATTCTCCACATTCGTTCCGGTGACGACTTCGCCGGTGGTCAGCCGCAGCGCCGCGCCGACGCGGAATCCGGAGTAGGGCGCGTAGGCGTTCTGTGCGGCCTCAAGCGCCAAGTCAAGCAGCTTCAGCAGCTCAGCGTCTGTCGGATTTGGGTTGTTCATTCGCTCTTACCTCATCGTATGGCGTGAGTTGAGGCTATCGCATCTTCGCGCGCTGTACAACGAAAAGCTGGGCGATGAGAAGTTTCTTAGAATTCCATCTTTTCTCCCTATCATCCTCAAAAACCGCATTCCTCAAGTTGGAGCCTATCTTTCCGATAAAGGGCTTGAGTGCTTTCTGTGCCGGGAGTGTCATCCTGGCCGGGTGAGTGAGTGGATGCGATGGATGAACTGACGAGGGAATTCCTGATCGAGAGCCAAGAGGGGTTGGACCGCATGGAGCGCTGTCTGACCGATCTGGAAGAGCGTCCGCAGGATGCAGGGCTGATTGGAGATATCTTCCGCTCGGTGCACACGATCAAAGGAACCACAGGGTTTCTGGGCTTCAAGCGGCTGGAAAAGCTGGCCCACGCCGGAGAAAACCTGCTTGGCTTGCTTCGCGAAAACAAGCTGACCGCCAATCGCGAGATCATCACCGGGCTGCTGAAACTGCTGGACGGTCTGCGCTCGATTCTCAAGACGATTGAGGCGGAAGACGCGGAGGGCGAAGGCGACGATTCCGTTTTGATTGGCTGTCTGGAAGAGTTGCAACAGCCCGCACAGACTGAGGTAAAGCAGCCGGCTCATGCACACGCTGGCGCTTCGACTCAAGGTGCGCCGCCTCCTCCGGCAGCGGCGAAGTCCATGCCGGCGCCAGCCTCTGCGCAGCCTCCCGACGAACCGGTTTTAACTGCTCAAGCTTCTGCTCAACCGGTGGAGACAAAACCGGCCACTGCTCCTGTTGCGGAAGCTGAGAGCGATCCTGCCAAGCAGCGCGCGCAGGGAAGCGCCGCCGAGAGTACGCTGCGCGTCGATGTGACTCTGCTCAACCGGATGATGAATCTGGTGGGCGAACTGGTGCTCACGCGCAATCAGGTTTTGCAGGCCACATCGGCTGATCCCAACATGACGATGCTATCGCGCCGCCTGGATATGGTGACGGCTGATCTGCGCGAGTCAGTGATGAAGGCTCGCATGCAGCCGGTGTCAAATATCTTCTCCAAGATGCCGCGCATCGTACGCGATCTCTCGCAAGCACTGGGCCGACGCGTGCGCTTGCAGGTCGAAGGCCAGGATACGGAACTGGACAAGAGCCTGCTGGAGGCGATCAAAGACCCGCTGACTCATGCGGTAAGGAACTCGCTCGATCACGGCATCGAGCCGCCCGAAGTGCGCCAGGCCGCAGGCAAGAATCCCGAGGGCATCCTCAAACTGCGCGCTGCGCAGGAGGGCAGCCACGTCATCATTGAGGTCTATGACGACGGCGCGGGCATCAATGTCGAGAAGGTCCGGCAGAAGGCTATCGAGCGCGGTCTGATTACTCCCGATCGTGCCGCGCATTTAGCCGAGCGCGAACTGTTGCAACTGATCTTTCTTCCCGGATTTTCTACCGCTGCGGCGGTGACCAACGTCAGCGGGCGCGGCGTGGGCATGGACGTGGTCCGCACCAACGTCGAGAAGATCGGCGGCAAAGTCGAGATCGACTCCCGCGCCGGCAAGGGAACCACGCTGCGGCTGCGCATTCCGCTTACGCTGGCGATTATTCCGGCGCTGATCGTCCGCAGCGTTGATCAAAGTTTTGCGCTGCCTCAGGGCGCGCTCTCCGAGCTGGTGCATATTCCGCCGGAGCAGGCCGCAGCAGCTATCGAATGGATTGAGAATGCGCCGCTCTATCGCCTACGCGGCAAGCTGCTGCCGCTGGTCTTTCTGGACCGGCTGCTGATGCCGGACGTTGAGCACAAAATGACCACTGAGCGGGACAACTTCATTGCGGTTCTCGACCCCGATGGCCGCCGCTTTGGCCTGGTGGTGGACGGGCTGGCCGATCCGGAAGAGATCGTCGTCAAGCCGCTCTCCGCGGTTCTCAAAGATATTGGCCTCTTCTCCGGAGCAACCGTTTTGGGCAACGCCGATCTGGCGCTGATCCTCGATCCGGGATCGATTGCCATGAAGGCTGGGGTGGCCATGCGCGAGGAAGAAGTTGCGCGCGCTGCCGAAGAAGAAACCGATGCGGAGGCAGCCAAGAGTCTCGAGTACCTCCTCGTAGAAGCCGGCGGACGCCAGGCCGCAGTGCCGTTGAGCGAGGTGCTGCGCATCGAGCAGCTTCCGCTCTCGCGCATCGAATACATCGGCTACCGGCCGGTGCTCAACTTCGAGGGCCAACTGCTGCCGGTCGAGGATTCGGGCGGCGTGCTGGCTGCGGTCGAGGGCAATCCACAGGCGCAGATCATCGTGGTGGTCTGCCGCGAGGGCAATCGTCACGTGGGCATCGCGGTCTCGCACGTGCTGGATGTGGCAGCCGGCGGCGATCTCTTCGAGGCAGGCACAGCGCTGCACACCAGCGGCGTAACGCTACTCAAAAATCGCGTGACCGGTGTAGTGGATCTGGGCGGCGTGGCTCCGCTACCGGCAAGTGAACAGGCACAGGCTGCGTGGAGTCAGACAACGGAGACGGTCTCATGAGCACAACGGCATCAGCACTATCGGCAACAGTGGCTTTGCGTCGCAATGACAAAGCGTCAACGGCAGCGACACTGGTAGAGATGTGCACAGTTCATCTGGGGAGTCAGGTCTTCGGAGTACCCATCACGCACATTCTGGAGATTGTCGGTTCAGCGCGTCCGCAGCCGGTTCCGCTGGCACCCGTCTTTGTCGGTGGGTTGGTTCACTATCGCGGCGACGTGCTGACCACCGTGAGCCTGCGTCAGTTGCTTGATATGCCAACGAAGGAAGGACGACAGGACCTTCTGGTGCTGGAGAGCGCCGGCGGAATTTTTGGTTTGCTGGTGGACTCGGTCGGCGAAGTGCTGACCGTCTCCTCGACCGATTACGAGTCCAATCCTTCAATTTTAGATGAGCGCCGGAGAGCTTTGTTTGCCGGCGCATACAAGCTCAAGGACAGCCTGCTCGTCATGCTCGACCCGGAGCAACTGGATCCTATGCGCCTGAGCGCGGCACGGGCCGCTTGATTTGAACTGCAAGAATCGGTTACTCACTGGAGGTGACCATGCGAGCTTTGATTGTCGACGATTCCCGATTCGTGAGAGGTTATCTGCGCGGCCTGCTCGAAGAGAAGGGAATTGAGTGCGAGGAGGCGGGCGACGGCCAGGCAGGCATGGACCAAATGAATGCAGGCCTGACCTTTGACATTGCTCTGATCGACTGGAATATGCCGGTGATGAATGGCTTGGATATGCTCAAACAGATGCGCGCCGAGGGATTCACCGACGTCAAGGTCATGATGGTGACCACCGAGGCGGAAAATGATTTTATCCTCCGCGCACTCGACGCCGGCGCCGACGAGTATCTTATGAAGCCATTCGACGACGAGGCTCTCACGGAAAAGCTTGCCATGCTCGGAATGGTGGAGGCCTGAGCTATGGCATCCGGACGTAAAATCCGGATTTTGATCGTGGATGACTCGGCTGTGATGCGGAGTCTTCTGCGCTCAGTGGTCTGCGCCGACGCCGGAATGGAAGTGGCCGGCACGGCTGGAGACGGTGAATCGGCCCTGAGCGCTATTGAAACGCTCCGCCCCGACCTTGTGCTGCTGGATGTGGAGATGCCGGTGATGGATGGGTTGGTCACACTGAGAAAGTTGCGGGCGAAGAATCCCAGGATGCCGGTCATCATGTGCAGCTCACTCACGCAGCGCGGCGCCAAAGTGACGATCGAAGCCCTGGCCTCCGGCGCATCCGATTATGTGGGTAAGCCGACCGGGCAAGCGGGCCGCGAGGAAGCGGCAAAGGCACTCTCTCTGGAACTGATTCCCAAAATTCAGGCGCTTACCAGCCAGCAGCTTACTTTCGCCGCCGCTCACACTTCGCTGATCTTTCCCTGCGCGCCACCGCCCAAAACGCCGCCGCTCACTTCGATTCCGGTAGCCGTGGCCATTGGAGTCTCTACCGGCGGCCCAGCGGCTCTGGACCTTTTGCTGCCAGCGCTTCCCGCCGGCTTTCCGCTTCCAATTCTGATTGTGCAGCATATGCCGGAGTTGTTTACCAAACCATTTGCCGAGCGGTTAAATGGACGTTGTTCGTTGCGCGTGCGCGAGGCCACGGACGGCGAGCCGGTCTGCGCCGGAACCATCTACATCGCCAAGGGAAACTGGCACATGGAGGTGCTCACCAGCTCCCGCGCGGGCTTGCCGAACACGCTGCACCTTTCTCAAGGCCCTCCGGAAAACCATTGCCGGCCTGCCGTTGATGTACTCTTTCGCTCGGTAGCCGCAGTATACGGCGCGGGAACTTTGGCCGTGGTGCTGACCGGTATGGGCGCGGATGGACTACTAGGCTGCCGTACGATTCGCGACCATGGCGGCAGCGTCCTCGCTCAAGATCAGGCCAGCAGTACGGTGTGGGGAATGCCCGGGGTTGTTGCCAATGCCGGTTTGGCTCACAGAATCCTGCCCCTGAATGCCATCGTCCCGGAAATCCTTCGGCTAACTAGCCGGACGTACTCGGAAGCTCGCGAGCTTCGGGAAACGGTGGCCTAGCGATGCAAACTGACTCCAGTATTGACTACGGCTACCTTCGCCAGCTTGTCTTCGGTCTCTCGCAAAACGTGCTCGACCCATCGCGCGATTACCTATTTGACACCCGGCTCACCAAGGTCTTGCGCAATCAGGGAATGAGCCGCCTGGATGAGCTGGTCACACACCTCAAAGTCAAAAAGAATCCGGTTCTTGAACGCTCCATCGCGGAAGCGATGACCATCAATGAGACCAGTTTCTTTCGCGACGGCCGTCCCTTTGAACTGCTGCGCACCGAGCTGCTGCCCAAGATCATCGAGGCGCGCCGCTATATACGCGGTCTGCGCTTCTGGAGCGCGGCCTGTTCCACCGGCCAGGAGGCGTACAGCGTAGGAATGATGTTGCAGGAACACTTTCCCATGCTCGCTGGCTGGAACAATCGCATCGAAGGCACGGACATCTGCGCCGAAGTGGTCGAGAAAGCTCAGGCCGGCTGCTACCACCGCATCGAGATGAATCGCGGCTTGCCCGCTCGTTTCGTTGTGCGCTACTTCGACCACGTCGGCGAGGATTGGGTGATCAAACCTGAGATTCGCAAGATGTGCAACTTCCGTCAGGCCAACCTCTGCGCCTCGCCGCTGCCCTTCTGCCGCATCGACGACCGCTTCGATGTCATCTTTCTGCGCAACGTCATGCTCTACTTCTCGCAGGAGAGCCGCCGAACGCTGTTGGCCGGTATTCACAAGGTTCTTGCCCCGGATGGCATTCTCTTCCTCGGCTCCAGTGAACAGCCCGCCGATCCCTCCATCTGGACCTCGGTGCTGGCCGGAGGCACCTGCCACTTCCGGCCCCGCCAGCCGAGTTAGAGCTGTAAACCGCGGGCATCTGTCAGAGACTTTCGCTGTGCCCGCCGTCACCCGGCCATCGAATCCCAGCGGCTAGAATTGAATAGAGGAGATACGAAACAATGCCCCGTAAAGCACTGATTGCCGCCAACTGGAAGATGTACAAGACGCCCGCCGAAGCCAAGGCCTTTGTCGATGCCTTTTTGCCCCTCGTTGCGCAGCACACGCGCGATGAGATTGCTCTGTTTCCTTCGCCCGTGCTGCTGCCCACAGTGATTGCCGCCGCCAAGGGAAGCAATGTTGCCGTCGGCGCGCAAAATATCCACTTCGCAGAGGAAGGCGCTTACACCGGCGAGACCTCGCTCGGCCAACTGAAGGCCGTGGGCGGAACGCATACGCTGATCGGCCACTCGGAGCGCCGCCAGTACTTTGCTGAGACCGACGAGATCGTCAACAAAAAGCTGCACGCGGCGCTCAAGCATGGCGTTGTTCCCATCGTTTGCGTAGGGGAAGTGCTGGCCGAGCGCGAAGCCGGTAAGACCGCCGAGGTGCTCAAGACTCAGATCACCGGCGCATTTGCCGGTATTACAGCCGCAATGGCCGCGCCGATTGTGATCGCCTATGAGCCTGTCTGGGCCATCGGCACCGGCAAGACCGCGACGCCGGAGATGGCCGCCGACGCGCACAAGATCATCCGCGCCGAAGTTGCCAAGCTGCTCGACCCGGCAGTTGCCGCAGCGGTACGCATCCTTTACGGCGGCTCGGTCAAGCCCGACAACGCTACCGCACTGATCGGCCAGGAAGAGATCGACGGCGCCCTCGTCGGCGGCGCCAGCCTCAAACCGGATTCCTTCACCGCCATCGTCAAGTACTGATCATTCAATCCAGACTGGGAGCCTCAGATCTCAGGTCAATAGCATCTTACTGATAGTGTAAGGAACTTCCGTGCCCCATCCATTTCACGATCTTTGTGAAATGGGTGGGAATCAACGAAGCTAACCGCACAAAAACGGTGAAAATGCTTTGAGACCTGGGATTCCGCCATTCCGCTCAGAACGGCTCTTTGCTTCCCCCGCCGCAGAGTTCGACAGCGTGAGAGAGCGCCTTGGCCACGCGGTCGGCGAGATCGGCGTCGCTGAAAAAGAGAACAAACCCATGACCATTCGCGCGACGCAACATCAATGCGGTCACGGGTGGGTTGGTCGAAGTAATGACGAGTTCGGGATGGCCGTTCTTCGATAGCCTCTGGGTTTCATATTGTTCGTAGGGCTTGACCACAATGTCGTTGACATCGCGCAGCGAGAACCCATCATTGCCGTCAGTTGTAGTCCTGCCATTCGATGTTTCCTTCATGTGCATCGAGATACTGCATTGATTCTGGTCGGCAATCACGTTACTAATCTCGTCTGTGAAGGTAACGGTTGCACCAGCGCCGTTGGTTGAATCCTGGGCAAACTCAACGTAAGCGATCTTCCCGCGGCCATTCAGCTTGTTCTCTATAAATTGCATCGTTGCAGCCAGCGACGGCCCGTTATCAACGGGCATCGGCGGAGGCGGAACGGCGGTTTGCGCGATTGCAATTGCCGCGGAGAGCAGCAATACAAGTGTTGCCAAGAAAATCAATTTTCTCATCATACGCTTCCTTTAGAAAGGTTCCTCGCTCTTTCCGCCGCCGCACAGTTCGACGGCATGAACCATCGCCTTCGCCACGCGGTCGGCCAGCGAGGCGTCGTTGAAGACGAAGACATTCTCTACGCCATGCGGCTGACGCACAACCAGCGCCGTCATCCCAGGCGTGCAGGAGTTGACGGTAGTATCTGGATGTCCGTTCTTCGCCAGCCATTCCGTCTCATATTGTTCCCAGGGCTTCACCACTATCTCCTGCACGGCGCGCAGCGAGAATGAACTATCCTCGCCCTTGTTGTTTTTTCCGTCGCTGTACGCGATCCACCGATAGGCGACCGAGTGCTTTGCAAAAAAATGGTAGGAGATGCCGCACTGGCCCTCGTTAGCCACAAGATTGCTGATTTCATGCGTGACCGTATCCTGCCAGTTCATGCCTGCGAAGCGCGTGGACTGGGCGTTGTCGATCCAGGAGGACTTGCCGTTGTCATTCAGTTTCTCCTGGATGAACTGCATCGTCACTGCCAGCGATGGCCCGTTGCTGACGGGATTGGGCGGAGGCGACACGGGCTGTTGAGAAACTGCCGAACCGGTCGACAAAACCACAATACAGGTGGCAAAAACAACACGCAACATCTTCTTCATAAACTCTCTCCTAAAAACTTTCTTTGTTGCCGCCGCCGCAGAGTTCGACGGCGTGCAGCATGGCTTTGGCGACGCGGTCTGCAAGATCATCGTCGCTGAAGTAGAACGAGTTTTCCTCTCCATGCGGACGGCGAACGACTAACACCGATATGGGGGGATTAGTGGATAGAACATTGGCACTACTGCCTTTCTTTGCATAAAATCCATTTCTGTACTGCTCGAAAGGCTTAAGCACAATCTCCTGGACATCGCGCAGCGAGAAAATGTCATTCTCGTTCTTGGAAGTCGGGATTCGCTTCTCCCAATACCACGAACCCTGATTGGTCGTTTTCCAGTGGTAGGAGATACTGCATTGTTTCTGGTTAGCCACAACATTGTTGATCTCGTTTTGAATGGTTTGACTCCATGTACTCCCATTGCTATCGCTGCTGGTGTCCTGGTGGATCGCGAAGAAGTCAACCTCACCGATTCCGTTCAGCTTCTCCTGAATAAACTGCATGGTCTCGGCGAGTGAGGGGCCATTGTCTGCGGCCGCACTGGTTTGAGGTTTCTCGGCGGACTCTGCGCCCTGCGCCATCATGGCCTTCAGTTCGGCCTCCGTTGCGCCAGCCTGTTTGAGCGCAACCAACGCGCCGATGGAGGTGTCGAACTTATCGGTGGTGGAGCGAATTTTGTTGAGAACCACGCTCTCCGGCATTCCCACTTGAAGCAGCTTCAGCACTGCGCCGTTGGCGGGCGAAATATCTACAGGTCGCGGCGGCGGCGCAACTGCCTGCTGCGCCGATAACGTCAAAACGATCCCAGAGAACAAACTCGCAGCTAGCACGCTTCCGATCTTCACGTTCTGGTCTCCCAATAAACTATTTGCGTTATTGCTGATTATTAAAGGCCATCTCCGTCACGCTGCTCTCCGCCTGGTCGGCTTGCTGCCGCTGTTCATCGAGCATTGACTGAACATCTTCGCTCTCTGCCGGAGGCTGATCCACGGGCATGGGCGGCGGCGTGATGGCTGACTGCGGAGCAACGGGCAAGCCATTCTGGCCCTGCTGGTCGCGCAGTGTCTTCAGGCCGGAGTCCAGTTGAGCGCGGAAGTTATTCTGCATCTCCTGAAGGTCATCGAGCGGCAGGACGACTGTGAGTCCAGCGGGACAATCGGCCTTCCGGCTGCTGACCACCGTCAGATCGGCGGTTACATCTCCATCGGGCGGCACGGCTGCCAACTTAATCACATCACCGGCCGAGAGTCCGCAAAGCTGTCCTTCCGTGGAGGATACGTTCAGACTCAGGCCCACCACAAAAAGATGGCCGGCCACCATCACCTGCGGCAGACCGTCCAGCATTGGCGCATCATTTGGCCGAGCCGCGGCGGCATTCTCAAAGGCCAACTGCTGCTTGACCTCCTCGGCGATCATCTGCTTGATCTCCGGAGTAATCGGCGTGTCTGCTGGAGCATAAGCCTCATCGCCTCCCGCCTGATCGAAGTCGATGATCTGCGCCTGCGCGTTTGCACTGGTCGTGTCCGCAGTTTGGCTGCCGCTGACTGGACCGCCTCCGCCAGGGCAACTGCCTGCCTGTGCGCCGGCATCATAAGCGTTGGCGAGAGTCTGCCCAAGATAGTAGTCGGTCAGCCAGTTCGCTCCGCTTTGGTACGCGCCTGATGGGTCAAAGTATCCGCTGTTGCAGGCGAACCACGACGAACTCGCCCAGCCCCACATATACGCCGCCGCATTCTCCCACGGGTAATATGCCCATCCGTAAAATGCCGGAGCATACGTGGCTGCTGGAACGTAATTCGAGCGCGTTGCGCCGTGATACTGATACTGGGCATACGAGCGCGTGAAGCTGTGGCCATCATGAAGATACGATCGCTGCACATAGTTATGGCCGTTGTAGGCGACCGGATGCTCATAGTACCCGTTGCGCGCGCCTACCGAGACCAGTCTGCCGCCACCGGGTCGCTCGCTGATCACCATTCGATGACCCAGCGGACCGCGCGCAATATCCATCGTAGGCGTATGCACCGAGGCCAGCCGTCCGTCTCCCCGGAAGATGGCAACCTGACCATGTGCGCTGACCGATGCCAGCGTTCCATTTGGACGTACATCGAAGTTGCGCCCGTTGGCCGCCGTCACTGTCAGCCTTCCATTCGGATGCACCGCCACCTGCCCCGGAGGAATCGACCGTTGATTCACACCAGTCAAGCCGCCACGCGCGGTATTCACCTGATGCAGAACCGATTGCGATCCTTCTGCTGTTAGTTTGGAGTTCTCTGCGCCGGACCTGCCGCCAGTCGCAGGCGCGGGAATGCTGTAAACAGGATGCGAAGTATGGACAGATGCAACTGCCGGCGAAGAGGGCGACGGCGTCCTTGGGGTAAATGAATTGCTCGCCGGGGCGGGACGAGCAGACGGAGTATAGTTTGCGCCGGTCGAGGGACGCGGCGTATAGGTGGTCACGCCGTTTGAAGTTCTCACCTCTGCGCCGCTCACCACTCCTCCGCTCACGGAATGTGTCCCGCCCGACGAACCTGGAGTATAAGTGTGCGGCGTGTAGACAGTGGGGGCACTCGGAGCAGGCCGAGAACCCGGAGTACCGCCCCCCGGCGTATAGCTGCGCGCCGGTGCCGAAGGTTCCGATGGCCTCGCGCCGCCGTGTGCCGGAGCCGGATTGTACGACGGACGGCCAGGAGCGGGCTGTGGATGATATGCCGGCGCTGGCCTCGGAGCCGGGGGATGGTATGCCGGCGCAGAGGGATGATAGGCCGGAGGATGGTAAGCCGGAGCTGGCGGATGATAAGCCGGTGGGTGGTAGGCCGGAGGCGCGGCTGCCGCCATCACCGCAAATGACAACAGCATCAATGTCAGAAAGTGAAACCTTTTCACACGAAAACATTTATCCATCGTCCACCCCAAAGTGCATCAGTTAACCGCAAAACCGCCACGCGGGTAGAATATCCTTGCAGACTGTATGCGAAACCATCAGGATTCTACCACTTTTTGAGATTGGCGAGATACCGGCTTACTTGAGCTGATCAGCCGGCACTGTCCATCCTTCTTTTTCTCCCTTGTTCTGCTCCTTGAGCCAATCCATCAGCGGCTGGAAGTATTCGACAATCGCCGAGGCATCGGCCTTGTCGCTGCCGGTCATCACTTTGAGCGCCTCCGGCCAGGGCTTCGAGCAACCCATTGCCAGCATCGCATTCAGCCGCGCGCCGGCTTCCTTCGAGCCATAGACCGAGCAGCGATTCAGCGGTCCTGTGTAACCCGCAGCCTGACACATGGCGCGATAAAACTGGAACTGGTAGACGCGGGCCAGAAAGTAGCGCATATACGGCACGTTGCCGGGGATGTGGTATTTCGCTCCTGGGTCGAAGTCGGCCTCGGTGCGCTCGACCGGCGGGGCGATGCCCTGATATTTTTCGCGCAGCGCCCACCATGCGCTGTTGTAATGCGCAGGCGTCACCTGGCCCGCGTAGACCTGCCAGCGCCATTTATCGACGAGCAGGCCGAAGGGCAGAAAGGCAATCTTGTCGAGCGCCGTGTGCAGCAGCAGCGGAATATCGGCGCTGGTTGGCGGAACCTGCTCGATGAGGCCCAGTCTCTTCAGATAATCCGGCGTCACATTCAAAGCAATAGAGTCGCCGATAGCCTCATGGAAGCCGTCGTTGGCGCCGTTCTGAAATAAGTACGGCTGGTTGCGATAGGCCATCTGATAGTAGTTGTGACCGAGTTCGTGATGCACGGTGACAAAGTCGTCGGCGGTGGGCTGGAAGCAGGCCTTGATGCGCACATCGCGCTGGTTGTCGATATCCCACGCGCTGGCATGGCAGACCACATCGCGGTCGCGGGGATGAGCCAGCATCGACCGCCGCCAAAAGCTGTCGGGCAGCGCATCGAAGCCGAGCGATTTGTAAAAGCCTTCGCCGTAGCGGACCAACTGCTCCGGAGTGGTGATGCGCGCCTTGAGGATCGCGCCCAGATCATAAGGCATAGGGCCGGAGGGCGGCGCGACCACGTCATAAATGTTGCCCCACTCCTGCGCCCACATATTGCCGAGTAGATCGCCGGGGATGAGGCCATCGGGCCGTCGCGCGGCGTCGCCGTACTTTTCGATCAGCTTGCGGCGGACATAAGTGTGCAGCTCCAGATAAAGCGGCTCGACTTGCTTCCAAAGGCGTTCAATCTCGGCTGAAAATTCTTCGGGAGTCATGTCGTATTGCGAGCGCCAGAGTGCGCCTGTGTCGGCAAAGCCCAGCTCGCGCGCTCCCTGGTTGCTCAACTCGGCCAGTCGCGCGTAGTCGCCGCGCATCGGCTTGCCCACCGCGTGCCAGCCAGCCCAGAGCGTCACGAGTTCTTTTGGATCGCGGCTCTGAGCCATCTTATGATCAAGCTCATCGATGCCCATGCAGTGATCTGGATCAGTGTCTGGGCAGTATTTTCCGCGTCCATAAGCGGCATCGAGTTCGGCGGCCTTCTGCGTGGTTTCAGCGCGCAGAGCGAGGTCTTGCGGCGCAGGCAGACCGATGCCCAGCTTGAGTAGCAGCAACTTGCGCTGGGCGTCGGCGGGCAGCGGAAGGCCGTCGAATTTGCGCGCCTCATAAATCAGCGCCGTCTGCCGCGCGATTGCCCGGTCGTTGGCCTCGGCGACAAGTGCGACGGTGTCGTCGGTGATGTAGGTCTCCTCGACCCACGAAGCGCGGTTGGCGTCAATGCTGATTGCGCCCAGCTCCTTCTCGGCGCTGGCGATAAAGGCGAGCGCCTCAGCGACGGTGGGTTTGGCGGCGGGCTGATTTTGCGCCAGTACTGCGGGCGCAAGCAGGAGCAAGACCACGAGGGCCAGCAGGGAGGGGAAGAGGCTGCGGATTCTGATGCTCATAGCTGAGAATTATATGCGTCCAATGCAGTATCACAGCTACTGATCGTGTATTTGTTTTTGTAGGTGAGGGTTCGCAATATTCATGCGCAACAGTTCAAGAGTTAATGGTGTGCGCCATTATCGTATTGCTAGCCGTTTTCACTCAAAGGGGCTGTAGCCCATTTGTCACTCGGAGCCGCAAGGTTCTTGAAGGAGTGCACGTACTGATTGTTGACTACTGCACAGTGAGAGTCACGGTACCTGTAGTGGTTGTCGTGCCTGACGTGCCGGTTACGGTGATGGTGTAGGCTCCCGCGGTAGTGCCGGAATTATTGGTGCCTGAGATGCCTCCGTTAGTACCGCTGCTACAGGCAAAAACACCGCCGACAAGAGCAACGAACAGCCCCAGAATACCAAAGATCCTCCGCCAGCGGCGATGCTGCGCCGGAATGCCGAAGAGCAGCAAACAGGCCATTGCCGCGCCGCCCGCCGCGTACCAAGGCAGACGTGGACGCTGGGGATAAACAAGCGCGGCACTGGCGGCTGCTGTGGTGGTAATGGTAAGTGTGGCTGTATTGGCCGCCGTGCCGCTGATGCTCACTGGAGTAGTTGTGCCAAAGCTCAAAGTAGGCAAGTACTCTGCGCCGGATGGACTATTTGTGATTGCCGCGGTCAGTGCCACGTTTCCGGTGAAGCCGCCGCTGGGAGTAATGGTGATCGTTGATGTGTTGCCGCTGGTTGCGCCGGGAGCGGAGATTGTCACCGACGAACCGCTGACCGTAAAGCTGGGAGGGAGTATGACTGTTTCATTCAGAGTGTTTGAAGTGCTGGCCAAAAACTGCGCTGCTCCCTGATAAGCTGCTGTGATCGTGATATTGCCCGCCGCTGCCGGGGCGGTGCCGTTGTAAGTCGCAACGCCGGAGGAGTTCAAAGCCGCTGTTTGTGTCGCGGAACCGATGGTGAAGATGACATTGCCAGTCGGCGTTGTGGAACCGCTTGTTGCTGAAACTGTGGCTGTCAATGTGTAGGATGCATTCGTGGTCAGCGTGCCGCCGCTGGGATTGATCGTGAGGGCTGTGGTGGTGAGAACAGGGACAAAAACAGACTCATTGAGCGTGTTTGAAGTGCTGGCAAAGAACTGTGTCGTCCCCTGATACGCGGCTGAAATCGCGAAACTTCCCGCCGCTGCCGGGGCGGTGCCGTTGTAAGTCGCAACGCCGGAGGAGTTCAATGCTACTGTCTGCGTCGAGGAACCGATAGTGAAGACAATATTGCCAGTCGGCATTGTTGAACCGCTCGTAGCCGAGACTGTTGCTGTCAAGGTGTAGGATGCGCTCGTGATCAGCGTGCCGCCGCTAGGATTGATAGTGAGAGCTGTGGATGTCAGTGCCTGACCTGACAGCGCCGTCGTACCTGAGACGCTGGAGCCGTAAATGTTGTTACCTGGGTATCTCGCATCCACTAGATGCGTTCCTAGGCCGATAGGCGAAATGCCGCTTGCCGTCGCGCTTGCCATCTGCGTCAACTGCGCAGTAAATACCGACACTGTATTGTCGTTTAGATTCGCTACGGCCAAGTCCATAGAGCCGTCTTTATTGAAATCCCCAGCCGTAATCCCCCACGGGTATTTGCCTGTAGTCAGACTTGGTGACGCGGTAAATGTTCCGTCCCCGTTGCCTAGAAGAATGGTTATCGTATTGTTATTAGTGTTCGATACGGCCAAGTCCGCTTTGCCGTCCCCGTTGAAGTCCCCTACTGTGATGGATGAGGGACCGTTGCCTGTAGCAGGACTGGCCGCTGGGGTAAATGTTCCGTCCCCATTGCCGAGCAGGATTGTTACAGAGTTGCTGTTATAGTTCGTCACGGCCAGGTCCGCCTTGCCGTTCCCCTTGAAGTCTCCGACGGCGACGAATAAGGGACCGCTGCCGGTAGCAGGACTCGCCGCTGGGGTAAATGTTCCGTCCCCATTGCCCAGCAGAATCGTCAGAGTGTTGCTGCCACTGTTTGCTACGGCCAGATCCGGTATGCCGTTTCCATCGAAGTCCCCTATCGCGATGGATTCGGGATTACTGCCTGTAGCGGGGCTCGCCACTGGGATAAATGTTCCGTCCCCGTTGCCCAGCAGAATCGTCAAAGTGTTGTCAATACTATTGACAATGGCCAGATCTTGTATGCCGTCCCTGTTGAAGTCACCCACAACGACACCTGAAGCGCCATTGCCGGTGGCAAGACTCGCCGCCGGGGTAAATGTTCCGTTCCCATTGCCCAGAAGAATGCTCACCGTATCATTAGTGTTCAGCACGGCCAGATCTTGTATGCCGTCCCCATTAAAGTCCCCTACAGTAATGGAATTGGGTTCGGAGGCTAGCGATAGACTCGCTGCTGGTGTATATGTTCCGTTTCCGATGCCCAGCAGAATCGACACAGTGCTTGATTGATTTGCAACGGCCAAGTCTGGTATGCCATCTCCGTTGAAGTCACCAGTAGCGATCGTGTAAGGTTGGCTACCCGCCGCGGGCGTCTGGGAGTTAAGCCAGCTCAGAGTCCTTTGTCCGGCCCCCAAAGAGGCTGTTCCCAGCACCTTATTACTGTAGCTTGTATCTAGAAAAGACACGATACCTGTTGGTGAAATAGCCCCTTGCCCGGTTACTGTAGTGGTGAGCGTGTAGTTGCCCTGAGTGCCGGTTTGGCTGATCGTCGTAGTGGAGGCGTAAGCAGCGTTTACCGTTAGCGCCAACACGCTGGAGGCGCTCGCATCGTTATTGGAGGTGCCCACGAAGAGCGCCTTGTAGCTGTGGCTGCCGATCCCCGGGGAGAAATTCAGGATCGCAATCCCCTTGCCGGTCAACTGGCTCGTGCCGAGAAGATGAACATCCTCGCAATAAGCAGCAGTTGCATCGCAGAAATTTACCTTTCCGCTTGTTACCGCCAAGGAACCGGCGTTCACCTCCGCGGTCAAAGTCACTACGCTTCCTGCTGTAACCGATGTGACCTGAGCACCGGCTGAAGATATCGCAAGCGTCGTCGTCGTTGACGTCGGCGGACCCATGACAGTCAGGGTAAAGTGCGTGATCGCGTTTAGTGCGCCGGAAGTCCCAGATATTGTGACCGTGACAGTGCCGAGCGTGGCGGAGCTGCTTGCGACCAGTGTGAGTGCGCCGTTTCCGGTTACAGGGTTTGCACTCCACGTTGCTGTTACACCACTTGGCAAGCTGGACGTCACGGCCAGCGTTACGCTTCCGCTGAATCCGCCGGCATCTGTCACTATGACGGCGGTTGTGCTGGCTCCGCCCTGGCTGATCGAAAGCGAAGTTGGCGAAGCCGTAAGCCAGAAACCCGGCAGTTGTGGTCCAGCCAGCGAATTAATCAGGTTCTGCCCACTCGGACTTCCCCATCCAGTCACCAGGTCGTATCCTGTAACGGCGCTGTACCATACCGGCTGGTTGGCGGTATCGTTATTTCCGCTGGTGATGTCGTGAAAATTGCTATTGTAGTTAATACCTTCGCCAAGTGAATAGATCGCCTGATTGATAAATCCCAACCCGCCTTTGGGTGCAGTGCCAATCCCCACAGCCTGCTGATTCACCAGCGCCATAAAGCCCGCCCAGCGCGGAGCCGCAAAGCTGGTGCCAGCCCAACTTCCTTCACATTCACCCATATCGCAAGCGTAGTTGTCGAAATCGCCTTCCATGGCCACGTCCGGCGCATTTCGCAAAGTGGAGGAAGCATTATTGAACGAATTGGCCACTCCAATCTGCCAGCCAGGAATCAAGATTCCATCTGGGCTGATGCCCCCGCCGCTGCCATTTCCGTAAGAATTCCACGCAGTCTCCGCGTTCCATGAGCCTCCAGCGCCATTCGTTGTCAAATGGGTTCCGCCGACTACTGTCGCGTATGCATCTTCCGCCGGATAATAGTACGGACTGACTGTCGCATCAAAAGCTCCGTCATCACCGGAAGCGATAAAAAGACTTTGGCCCTGCGCAGCAAACTCCAGGAAAAAAACATCGTCCGTCGTAGGATCATCTGGCGTCCAACCCCACGAGACGCTCAATTGCTTGGCAAGGTTCTCAGTTGCCATTTTGTTGAATATATTTGCGTCGTCGAGTCCATTTGCAACATTCCCAATATAGACGCGAACCTGACTCAAACCAGGAGCCATTCCAATCGCCTGCACGATGTCCAACACCTGTTCTCCATCGTCGCCGCTTGTGGGCGCCCCATTTGCGCCGTCCAGAAGTACGTTATTGATTGGAACCGTGTAGGTCTGTCTTACGTTGCTAAATGTCCGATTCACATCGCTGAGGTCGTAACCGTCAAACTCAAAGAGTCCGACCGCTTGACCAATGCCGGTGAGTACTTTACCGCCGTAATACGCTGCCCGCATATCGCTGCCGAGGTATGAACCTCCTGGACCGGAACCTGTGACATCTGCGATTGGCTGTCCTTCCGCCGCTCTTTTCACCATGGGGCGTGGTAAAGAGAAGTTGTTCAGGCCAGCTATGTGCGCCACTGCTACGCTCAGATCAAGTGAAGGCTCGCGATCCGGCGAAAAAAAGTCGCGACTTTCTGTGGGGTGCCGGTAATAATTCATCCTTACATTGAAAGCATTTTCAACCTGCGCAACCGTGCCGCTGATGGGCACAATCAGGCGATTCGCGGGCGCATTGGAAACTGTAAAGCCATGTGCCTGAGCGAAAGCAGCCACGGCCTGGTAGTCTTCCGCCGTGGGACCGAACTGCTCAGTGAATTGATCGACAGTGAGGAAATGGCGGTAGTCGGGACTAGATGGGTCGTAGAGCTGGCTCAACAGACTGGTGAGTTTGCTTTGGTTGCGCAGCGGCAGCACGATGGTGAGGTTCATGCGCTGCTCAGGCGGCAACGAACCCACCAATGCCGCTTGCCTGCTGGAAACCGCTGGCCGGAGATGGTGCTGCAATACTTGGAGCGATTGCTGTGCTTGACCTTGAATAGCGAACAGGCAGAGAACTGCGAAGACAGACGACAGAGCGAGGATCTTGACTTTCACTGACTGGCTCCGATCGAATTCAGGAATTGGAGTATGCCAACCAATATATTCCAACTGACTAGGCTGATGCAATGGTGACGTGGGAGTGAAAGATGACGGTCAGTCAAAGTAGTCGCGATAATACTTGCGATTGAACGAGATAAGGTAATTCACTGCAAGAACAGTGAAGTGCGGTCAGTGTGGGGCGGGTCGGAGTTCGCGGACTTCCCACGAACTACAAATGCGAAGGATATCTATCACGGATTTGGCGCATCCAAAACTAAACGTAGGAATTTCGCCCGCCGCCGATTAATAGCAGTGAATCCTGTTCTTGATGACCAAGTTAGAGAGTCCGCGCTATGGACGTAAAAAAAGGGCCCCCAGGGTGGGAGGGGGCCCAAGTTGCTTTGGTTCTCTCGCGGTGCGAGAGCTTGGTTGGCAGCCCACTCTTCAGGTGGCTGCTGGTACGGAAAAACCCCTTGGGGGAGGGGATGGGCTCAATCGGGCCGCTCCGCACCGGACAAAGAAGCCGCAGCACCACCTTGAGGGGAAGGCGCGGGTTCCTGGGCTGCCAAACTGTTTTCCATCAACCGGATATGCACGCTGCTGGAATGGACGGGGCGATCATCATCTTCGCTGCGGGCATTGCCTAGAGCTACTGCATGCATACGGTAGACGGGAATCTCATGTTCTGTGACAAGGTAGCGCTTGACCGCTTCGGCTAGACGCTCGGAGTTCTGGATTCCGACGGCGCCGGCGGCGGGCGAGTGAGCTTCTACTTCAAGGATGTAACCCGGCTGGCCATTCACCTGATCCGCCAGATCGTCCAGACGCTTGCGAGCCTCAGTCGAGAGGACGGGCTGTCCGCCATGGAAGAATACATCCACTTCAGCTTTCTGTTGGTAGGTATCCAAACTGTTGACGGCGGTTGTCAGCGTGTCTACGTGGTTCATTGCGTGCTGAGCTGCATAATTAGCCCGATTGGCCTGTGAACCTGCGGTTGTTGCCAACTGGTTCGCGTCGTCAGCTCTGGACTGCGCTCTGCTAATACCTGCTTGCGCACGGGCGTCCACGTCCTTGATGTCTTTGGCATTCCGGCTGTTGACCTCACCCAGTTCGCCGAGTTGATCGTTGATGGGGTCTATCTGCTTCCTCACCCAATTTTTGCGGGCGAATGGGTTCATGTGTCCCCAGAAGCCTTCTTTGGCGGGTTGAACCGGTGCTGCGGTGTATGGGACGGGCCGCTCATCCTGCGCCACTGAAGAACTGTCCTGAGTATTCTGTGCCGGTTGCGACTGCGCCGAGGGATTTGAGGGGGTTGGGGAGGGCTGAACATCCTGGGCAAGCGCTGGGAGGGCTATGGCCGAAGCCAACAGAAGGATTGCGAACTGACGGCAGAGCAAGTTGTCTGTGACGGAATTGATTGGCTTCATGTGTACTCCTTTTCCGAAGCTTTCTCCACGAACGGTTCGCGGAACGAGCAAACACGCTCATTCGCTTTCTTCAATAGCAAGCGGATCGCCAAAAGCGCGGCTTCGGAGGAGTTCTACAGTTGTTCATTTGAATTCATAAAGTTACACACAAGAATCCCCTAGAGACTCCTTGAGATTTGGCTTGCCGTTGGGTTGTAAGGAGGGTAATTCATGCCGCGTACGGTATTTTCTACCTTGTCGTCAGGGATGCAACTCGTCAAGCAGCAGCTTAGCTTTGGCAGCCAGTGTGTGCGCTCCATCCACGTCGCCGGAGGCCAGTGCGGTCTTGGCCTGCTTCAGATACTCGCGGATTTGAGAAGCGATCTTTTGCTTCTGGCCGCCGAGTCCGTGGTCTGAGTCATTCAATCCACGTCCGATAGCAGCGATTGCGTCCACCGTTTCATTGCGCAATTGAGAGCTGCCGCCCGAAGAGAGCTGGCCGATCACACTCGCGGCGGAGTTCTGGTTTACGGCGCTGGGCGGCTTTTGTTCCGCCGGCGGTCTGGGCTTATGCCGCACCTTGATGGGGGGGGCAGACTTGATAGGTGGTGCCGAAGAACTCGTCAAATCCAACGGCGGCATTACGATTGGTGGCGGTGGGGTTGCGGGGGTGGTCTTGATGATGGGAGGCTGAAAGGGAGGAGGTTGAACCTGCCGATGGAGCCTGATGTGGATACAGGCCGTTAGGAAAAACGGCAGCAGCCACGCAGTGCTCCGAGCGTGCAACTTCATCTAGTAAACCCTTTCTCCTCTTCAAATACGTTTTGATAAGACTCCCGGCGCGTCCGTTCGACGCCGGCGAGTGGAATTCGCAGTAGAAAAACCGCGCCACCAGCAGGGTTAGATTCCACCGCGATACTTCCATAGTGTAACTGAAGGATGCGGTAGGTCATGGCCAGACCGATTCCGCTTCCGCCGCTCTTGGTCGTGAAATAAAGGTTGAATATCTTTTCGCGAATCTCCTCGGGGATTCCCGGCCCCTGATCGATGATGCGCAGCAGGGCATTTCTCGGCCCAGGAGACGAAGTGCGGTCGCCCGCAACGCTTTGAGTTCGCTCCTCTTCGAGAATAACCTCAAGCGTGCCGCCGTCGGGCATGGCCTGGGAGCCGTTTTGAATCACATTCAGCACGGCCTGCTTGATCATGTCGGCATCGATATTCGCATGGAGCGGCTTGGAATGCATCTTGCTGATTAGGTTTATATGATGTGTCGATAGCTCCGCCGCTGCCAGAGCAAGCACCTGACCGATGACCGCGCAAATATCCTGCTCGCGAAGTTGCAGTTCCACCGGGCGGGTGAAGTCGACAAGCATCTGCACAACGCGGTCAAGGCGATGAATCTCGGCTTCAATCACCTCCAGGTGGCGGATGGCCGGAGCGCTGGCGTCGCCAAGCTTGGTCTTGAGCAGCTCAATGTGAACGACGATGGCGTTAATGGGATTCTTGACTTCGTGGGCCACGCCGGATGTCAGCCGTCCGATGGCGGCCATGCGCCGTGAAATCTCGATTTCTGATTCGATCTCTTCCGCTGACTCCAAATCATGCAAGGTGACGAGTGTTCCCAAACCCGCCTGACCTCCAGCGTCGTGGATGAAATCCAGCGACACATGAATCCGTCTTCCAGCCTCGGTGAGAATCTCCTCCTGAACCAAAGGCACGCCGGCGTCGAAGGCTTCGCAGACAGCTAGGCCGAGCACTGTAGTGCGGTCGAAGATATCCTCTAAATGCTTGCCGAGAATGCTTTCAGTGACACCTGGTAGAAAACGGTGGGCCGCTTCAGAAACCAGTACAGCCCGCCCTTCGCCGGTAAAAAGGAGAATTCCATCTTGCAGGTTGTCCAGAACCCTGTCGAGATTCTCCTTCAGTGCGGAGAAGACCTCCTCTACATTTCGTATACGCTGGCCGAAGCGCTCGATTTTCTTCGAGACGCGCGCCGCCATATCCTGCCTGAGCACTTCGTCTCCGCGGCTCGGCGCCTCCTGACTAGAAGCTGCTTCATGACCGGCAGTCCAGAAGTCGAGCTGCCTGCCAATCTCAACTATCGGGCGCAGAGCCACATTGCTGAGCAAGAAGGCAGCCGCCAGAGCGATTGCCAGAGCGAAGGCCATGTACTGAATGGCCACATACAACCAAGGGGTATAAACCGCGCGCAGAAAAGTAGTGCGAACTCCAACGTGAACGGTCACAAATGGCTTGCCGTTACTCTCCAGCGGAACCATTACGTCAAATACTCTTGGCGGACCGAAGACCGCCTTTATCAACTGAATAGGATTGGCGTCAAGAAGCTGATTCAGGCCGGGACGAACCGGCAGTGGATTGTCTTCATTGTCGGGATTGGTACTCAACAGCGTGTAGGAGCGGTTGTCGCCGATGTTGATGTCGTAAACAGTGAGCGAGTAGCGGTTGACGGATTCGATTACTGCCTGCAATCGGGCGTTACTACGCACCGCCTCGGCCTCAAGATTGCGCAACTCCACCGGATTGCCTGGATCGACGGTGCGTCCCTTGAGTCCGCTTTCAAGAGCATTTTGCAGCGCAAAACGAATCTGTTCGGCCACCATCCGATTGGCGTCAAAGGATTGCTGGACAGCCGAATGAAGAAGCTGGCTGACGTAAACCAGGGAGAGTATCGTGGTGACGGCGAAGACTAGAGCAGTGATGGCCAGCACGAGTTTTGTTTTTAGGCGCATGGCTCAGCCTTGTTTATCTTCTTGCGCGTGGTTGTATCCCTTGAGCTTATTGTGAAGGGTTTTGGGGGTCACACCTAGAATTTCAGCGGCGCGCGTCTTGTTTTGTCCGGCAGCCTCCAGTGTGCGCATAATCAACATCTGCTCGGCCTCATCGACGGTTGTTCCCACGCGGACCGACACCACGCCTGAATCAAAAGCTTGCCCAAAGGTTTGCTCGGCGTCGGATTGTGTTCTGGCAAAGCCGGGAGGCAGATGGCCGACATCGAGCGGCGAGCCATCCGGGCAAAGAATCACCGCGCGCTCAATTACATTGCGCAACTCGCGGCCATTTCCGGGCCATTCATACGATCTCATCCGGTCAAGCATCGACGAGGCCACGCCAGATACCCGGCGGCCATGCTTTTCATTCATATCGCACAGCATGGCCTCTGCCATAGCAGGAATATCTTCAAGATGTTCGCGCAACGGCGGCATGGCAATGTTAAATACATTGAGTCGATAGTAGAGGTCTGCGCGTATATGTCCCAGTGCAACGGCTTGTTTGGGATCGCGGTTGGTCGCCGCCAACACGCGCACATCCGCATCCTGCTCTGTGCGCGCGCCCAGGCGGCGGAATTTGCGCTCCTCGAGCACGCGCAGCAGAGTTGTTTGCGTAGCCAAGGGCATTTCGCCTATTTCGTCGAGAAGCAGAGTGCCTCCTTCGGCGAGTTCAAAGCAGCCCAGCCTTCGCTCAACCGCGCCGGTAAAGGCCCCTTTTTCGTGTCCGAAGATCTCGCTCTCAATCAGCGTCTCCGGTATCGCCGCGCAGTTGACCGCCACGAAGGGATACGTCTTGCGTGGGCTCAAATCGTGAAGTGTGCGAGCCACCAACTCCTTGCCCGTGCCGCTCTCACCGGTAATCAGCACGGAGACGTTGGAGGGCGCAACCTGCTCAATCAATCCGAAGATCTCCCGCATCTGCCGCGAGTTGCCCACCAGCGATCCAAGAACTCCGGTCTCGCGCAGCCGCCGGCGCGCAACCTCCAGTTCAATCTCGGTTTCGCGCTGTCGCGTAGCGTTAGCCAGGATAGTGCGCAGGCGCGTGGCGTCCACCGGCTTTTGCAAAAAGTCGTATGCGCCTAGTTTCATCGCATCCACTGCCAACTGGATCGATCCCATCGCGGTGAGCACCACGACGGCCATCTTCGCATTGAGGCCGGAGTCGTCCTCGGCCAGCTTTGTCAGCAGGCCAATTCCATCCAGCCGCGGCATTTTAAGGTCGGTCACCATGATGGCGGGATTCCACGCTTGCGCCTTCTCCCAGGCCTCCACGCCGTCGCGCGCTGTTTCGGTTGCATATCCCCAGCCTGCAACCAGCTCGGAAAGCCCCATCAGCGCATTCGGCTCGTCTTCCGCGATCAGGACCTTGACGGCACTTTGCATAGCAGCATTTTACACAGCCTGCGCGCTTATACTCATGCTTGATTTGCTCATGTAATTTCCGCAACGAGGTAAACCGCCCGAAACGGCTATCAAACCTTTATTTCGATTTCACTCAACTTGTCCGATATACACCCCATAAGGACCCAATTTGAATTGCCCCATCGACTCAGGATCGGCAGCGCCGGGAGTCTTCAGCAAGGTTTTCACCTTGCCGTCCGAGCCGGGAATACTCAAGCTCACTGTCTGCGGCTGCGCGGTGAAGTTGACCGAGACGACCACTGCCGGTTTGCCCGGGGTCTGACGCATCCAGCTCAACACCTTGTCATTAGCGGTATCGAGCATACGGTTGGTTCCGCTCGCCAAGGCCGCATTGGTCTTCTTGAGCCGGATTAGAGATTTGTACCACGCCAAAAGTGAATTGGGGTCACTTCTTTCCGCCTCCACATTGATTGCCGCTGCGACTGGCGGCACCGGAAGCCACGGCGTTCCTTTGGTAAACCCCGCCTGTGCGCTCGCATTCCACTGCATCGGCGTCCGCTCCCCATCGCGGCCTTTCTCCTTTGGCCATCCGGTGATGCCGATCGGATCTTTTACGTCTTCCTTCCTTGTTGGCGGAGTTGTCGTCATACCGATCTCGTCGCCGTAATAGAAGAGCGCCGCTCCCCGGCTCGCAAACAGAATCGTCGAAATTACTCGTTGAATGTCCACGTCATGAACTCCGTCGCCGTAGCGCATATCCAACCGCGGATTGTCATGATTATCGAAGACTATCAGCGGAGTATTGCCATTGATCCCGGTCTCGACATCCGTCAGTCTGGCGCGAAACTGGGCCACGTCCAGCTTGTTGATTAAGCCCACCTGCATATCCATCGGGAGTTCGAACTCGGGCTTGTTCTTCGTTCCATACATCTTCGCCAGTTCCGCGATATTCGGCAGGTAGGTCTCACCGATCATGACGCGCTGACCGGGGAACGCGTTCGAGTTGAAGGCGTCCGCGGTCGCCCGCATCTCCGCGACCACATCGTGCAATCCCGGCTGGTTGTCTGTCTTCGAATTATCCAGTTGAGGATCGCCGTAGGCGTTAATGACTAGGTTGCCATTGTTGTCCTTAATCACGCCCTCATCGGCCAGAGTGGGATCTTCGTAGAGCGTGGTAATCGCATCGAAGCGGAAGCCGCCCACTCCGCGTTGCAGCCAGAAGCGAACAATCTCCTTGAAGGCCTCATGCACTTTGGGATTGTTCCAGTTCAGGTCCGGCTGCTGGATATAAAACTTGTGATAGTAGTACTGCCGCGTCTTCTCATCCCACTGCCACGCAGTATGGCCAAACAGAGATTGCCAGTTATTCGGCGGCGCGCCTCGGTCAGTGGCTGTCTCACCCTTGCCGTCTCGCCACACATACCAGTCGCGGTAAGGGTTCGTGCGCGATGATCGCGACTCCAGAAACCATCTGTGCTGATCTGAAGTGTGGTTCATCACCATATCCATCAGCACGCGGATATGCCTCTTGCCGGCTTCGTCCACCAAGCGGTCGAAGTCGGCCAACGTGCCGTACTGCGGGTCGATGTTCTCGTAGTCGGAGATGTCGTAACCGAAGTCCACCTGCGGCGACGGATAGCAGGGCGTCAGCCAGATCGCATCTACGCCTAGTTCTTTCAGGTAGTCAAGCCGCTGGGTGATGCCGTTCAGGTCGCCGACACCATCGCCGTTTGAATCTTGAAAACTGCGCGGGTATATCTCGTAGATCACGGCATTCTTCCACCAGTCACGCTGGCTGGAGATGGCCGAATTGGAGGCTTGGGAAGCGGTTTGCGCCTCGCTGGCTTGTGATGCGGCCACAAGAACAAAAGCAACGGCGCAGGTTGGCAAGATCAGGACGATTCGCTTGATCCAATCCATAGTAGTCTCCTTCACGCTTACTTTGAAGTGTGAACCTTTCAACTTTTTATCAGCTATTGCGGCACCACCGGCAACACCAGAGCGGAAGGATGCGTGGAGTCATGCAGAATTGTGTTGGTAGCCTTGATAAAGATTGAGCTGGTGCTGGCGGACTTACCTGTATTCAGATTGCGGTCGAAGCGCGGGAAGTTGCTGCTGCTCACTTCCAGACGAATTCTGTGACCCTTAATGAAGACATTGCTCGTGGACCACATATCAATCTTGTACTCATAAACTTTGCCTGGAACAATGGACTTGGCTACTAAAGTAGATTCGCGATAACTCGCACGCAGAATTCCTTCCGTAAGATTCTGTGCAAAGCCATTGGGCCACACATCCACTAATTTTGCGGTAAAATCCGTGTCGACTGCCGAGGAACTGGCATATAAGTCGAGAGTCACTGGTCCAGTGACTTCAAGGTCTGTCTGCAAAGGCTCTGTGGAATAAACGAGAACGTCTGGGCGAATCTCGACTTCTTTCTGATCGCGGGGGCCGGGAGCAAGGTGCGTTGCGTCGCAACAGAGAGGTCCGCCGACGGTGGGCACGGGGTTGGCGGGATCGTAGATGATCTTGTCTGCCATTTCCTTTTGCGAGATAACTGCGGAAAGTTTACCGTCTCCGGATGCGCTGTTCGCATTGCCCGCGGAGTGCAGATAGTAGCGCGTGTTATGAGCGCGTGGGAGCGGCCATGCATCCTCATCGCGCCAAGTATTCTCGCCCATCACAAAAATTCTAACCGACTTGTCAGAGGCGAACTGATTCTGCTTGCCCTGGAAGAGATAGTCGTACCAGTCCAGAGTAACTTCGTTCTCGTCGAAGGGAGCTTCGGGGCCGAAGTCTACTGCGCCGATGGTTCGTCCGCTGCCGGAGTGGCCGCCGATGGTGATGAGCAGACGCTGGTCCTTGCGCGCGGCGTCATTGCCGGCGTACGTCCGCAAGCCTGTGAAGTTGCGCAGCGAACCGCCCTGAAAGATGTCGTACCAGGCTGTGATAGTCAGCGCGGAAACCTGAATCTTTTCGTAGTTCTCTTCAATGGACCATTGCCTCCAGTAACTGTCATAAGCCGGATGATCGAGCCAGTCTTGAAAGTACGGCGCCAGAGTACGGGTCAATCCCGCGCCGTCAGGAATGGGCTTGATGTTGAAGACGGGAAACTGGCTCAGCGGCAGAACCGCGCTGCCTACAATTGCGTTGGTATTTTGGCGTACGGTGCGGTTAAAGGTGTCGACAGCCAGTGACGCAGTCCAGGATTCATTGAACCACTGCTCGAATGCGCCGCCTTGATAGGTCCAGTTCTCGTGGTAGTTCGAGGCGGTGATGGTCGGGCAGATTCCGGCCAGATGCGGCGGATGACTGATGGCGGCCAGCATCTGCGTGGCGCCAACGTAGGAGCCGCCGAACATACCCACCTTGCCGTTGGAGTGAGGCAGCGCGGCGGCCCACTCAACAGCGTCATAGCCGTCATCACTCTCATGCTTGAAGGTGTACCATTCGCCCTCGGAGGTAAACCGTCCGCGCACATCCTGCGCCACAACCATGTAGCCGCGTGCCGCGGCATGGCGAGCAAACGGCGCGGTCGTGTCCTTGTTGTAGGGTGTGCGCTGGAGCAGAACAGGAAATGGTCCATCTCCAGCCGGCAAATAAATGTCCGCGCGGAGCGTTACGCCGTCGCGCGTCGTCATCGCCACGTTGCGCTCAATAACGATATCGCTTGCGGTTTGTGCTTCGCATGGAAGGCATGGCAACAGAGTTACGGCGAAGACAAGCAAATACAGATTCTGTTTCAGCACGAATTCCTCCAGAGTAAAAGCCGAATTTATTTTAATTCGACTCTACACATCTCGCTGCAAACTGTTCAATGCCGTTCTCAAGCAATAAGTTTTCTCTGCCGCTTCAAAAAAACGGATTTCTTCACGCTAATGCTATATGCAGACTGTGCGGGCCGCGTCCTTCAACCTGGGTTGTTGCATAGGTGGATTGGCCGACGGTCTCCATTTGTAGATTGATAGGAATGTCGTCGATGAGTCCATTGTTCGCGAGGCCACCTGATGGCAACAGTATTCGCAGCGTGACCTTATCGGCGCTACTGGTGTAGTCCAGCGCGAGGGTTTTTCCGGATTGACGATACTGGTAGAAAACGTATCCGCGCGAGGCGGGATAGCGTAGACATACGTCGGCTTCGTTGACGCCGGCGGCGAGCCATCGCGGCGAAATCCGCGCCGAGCGCAGACCTGCGCTTGTGTCTTCTACACCGGCCAGCCCCTCGAGCAATGCCGCCATGACGCACCCAGCTCCCCAGTTATTCGGCATACCTGTCGAAACGTCGTTCCGTGGCGGAAGAAACGGCGGCATATTGGAGAGGGTGATTGCAATGACAAACCACTTTGCATAAGTGTCCATGCTTTCCAACTCGAGCGCAGCAATTGGTATGTCACTTTTGCGGGTAGTGAAGCTGGTGATCCAGACACCTACATTGTCAATTAACCCGGAGCGGCCTCGCCACGCGACCTGCATCCGTTCCAGCTTATTGGTCCCGTAGCGGTTGTTGAACTCATCATCTTCGGGTGCCCAGAAGGAACCTAAGTTGACGCCGCGTTCCATATATTCGACCTGCTTGTCGCCATCCTCATAATGAATCGTAAGCTTGCCGAGGGTTGCGCCCTGCCCGGAGGATGCGTGCAGCAGATAAAAGCTCCGGCATGGTTTGTGAACGGGAACTTGCGTCTTGTTTGCGTATCCCGGTGAGGAGGAGACGCCGATGCAAACGCGATAAGCATTCTCCTGCGCGGATGCGATTTTGAATGGCACATCGCGAAATATCTGAGCGCCCGAGGGAAAGTCAACGAGATAGTTAT
>Ga0181517_10000821_pt1 | contig 38710 bp, 37 predicted proteins | sample PEATcosm2014_Bin_31_FD_119748 | JGI IMG/M metagenome (GOLD analysis project Ga0181517, IMG submission 119748) | Peatland microbial communities from MTU Mesocosm Facility, Houghton, MI, USA - PEATcosm2014_Bin01_30_metaG | ecosystem: Environmental > Terrestrial > Soil > Wetlands > Peat | place... | reverse complement strand
TTCACGGCAACGATAGCGTCAGTGGGAACCGCCCAGGCGGCAACGCTGACGGCCACTTCAGGCAGCGTCTCGAAGATCTTCGCCCTGCAGCTGAACGCGGCGGTGCCGACGCTCAGCATCAACGCAACCAGCATCCCCTTCGGCAATGTGCAGGTAAACACCTCGGCAACTCAATCTGTCATCCTGACGTCGACCGGCACAGCACCGGTGACCGTCAACTCGGCCACCATGACCGGAACTGGCTTCTCGATCTCCGCAGCCAGCTTCCCGGCCACCCTGAATCCCGGCCAGGCGGTTACGGTATATGTGGAGTTCGATCCCTCCACCGTGGGTACCGCATCAGGTCAACTGGTCATCACAAGCAACTCTTCGACCAACGCTACGTTCGTGATAGGCCTGAGCGGTATTGGAATTGCCGCGGTCCAAGTCGCTGTGATCCCAGCCAGCGCATCTTTGCTTACCGGGACGACCCAGCAATTCGAAGCTTCCGTTACAGGAACACCGCAAACAGAAGTAACTTGGACGGTGGAGGGAACGGGTTGCACAGGATCAGATTGCGGAACGATCACTGCGAACGGTCAATACACTACCGCTGCAGCCGTACCATCTCCTGCGACTGTGACCATTACAGCGACCAGCGTGGCCGATCCAGACCAATCTGCATCGGCTGTTGTTACAATCTTGCCGAGTACCGGCACGAGATATTACCTTGCGCCAGCCATTGACGGTGGAAATGACTCCAACAATGGTCTATCCCCCGAAGATCCTTGGCTAACGCCCAATCACCCTGTCAACTGCGGTGACATTCTGACGGCTGCGACGGGAACCTACCCAGAGGGGAATTTCAATGCTACCTTCGGGACTGTGGCCGGTAGCGGTCACTGCTTCGCCATTCTACAGTGTGCCACCTTCGATGCCTGCTACGTGATCGCAACAGACGGCGGGGCGCAATTCTGGGTGACAAAGAGTCATTGGTGGGTGCAGGGGTTTGAATCGCGGAATCCGAACGCGACCTCGACCAATAGCTGTTTCAAAGCCAGCCCTTTAACTGCCGCGACCATCTATGATATTGCGTTTGTTGACGACATCGCCAATGGCTGCCCGCTCGGCGGCTTCATTACCGCCTCTTATTACGGAGGCGGTGCGTATGGTGTGGACTACTTCGCGCTGATCGCGGATGTCGCCTATAACGCAGCGCAGTCGAACGCGGAATGCGCCAGCGGCATCTCCATCTTTCAGCCGGTGAACTATGACACTGCCCCGGGAACGCACCAGTACATTGCGCAGTATTTCGGTTGGGATAACGTGGACCCAAGCTCGTGCGGAGGGACCAACGCGACGGATGGAGAGGGAATCATCCTTGACACATTCAACGCCTTCTCTTACAGCGGGCAGACGGTGGTAGAAAACGCCATCACGGTCTGGAATGGAAGTGCGGGGATCGAGCTATGGGAGAGTGGTTACGCTCCGGTCTATGTGAAGCAGAGTACGGCATTTGCGGACGGCATTGGACCTGGGCTAAATAACTTTTTCTGCGGTGAGATTGAAACTACAGACCCGAATAGCAATCCACCGAACAAGTTCTTTGAGGCGACCGCAAACATCGCTCGCACCAACTCTACGACGGGATGCGGAAGCAATCAGATGTACGCCTACTTTGCGGCTTACGTGCAGCCCCAGAACGTGATTTACGGCAACGTTGGTTTCAGCGCGGCAGGCAACAATGCGCTCTGCAATGGGACTTGCACAGGGTTCACTTTCGGACCTAATAATGCTTTCGGCACCGATCCGGCATTCGTCAATGCTCCATCCAGGACGCCGTCAGCGCCGTCTTGTAGCGGCGCGGCCAGCGTTCCCAGCTGCATGAAGACAATGATTGCGAACATGACCCCAACGGCGGCAGGGACGGCAGGATTCGGCTACCAGCCTGTGAGCGCGACAGCGAACTACAACCCGCTTTTTCCTCAATGGTTGTGCCAGTATTCGAATCAGTTAGACAGACTGGTAACGATGGGATGTGCGGCCCAGTAAGCAAGTAAGACAAAGCCGGCTGTGTTGCATTGAGCCAACTGTCTCCTACGGTACTAACCTGTATAACTCGCGAAGGCATAGCGAACGGCGCTTTTGTGGGCCAGAGACCGCAGAACACGGTGCCGGCGGCGTGATTTTCTTGCAGCTGCTGATTGCGGCGAGATTGATTAGCATTTGGCAGCGGCGCAGCGGCGTTTTCTCGCAGACCTTTCTTGTGGTGTGGGTCGCGTCAAGCCAATTGGGAATATCCTTCGGTGGTGCAATGCAGTTCTATCCAGGTGATGCCCTCAACGCCAGCACCATGTGCCAGAAGGTCGCCAGAAACGCGAACGATAACGGCGGGTGGACGACCATGCGCCGTACCGAGGCCATCACCCGCCCCTCCCCAGTTTGAGGAAGCGTTCCCGCAGTGTCCAGACCTGCGCTCAAGCGCAATTCGTGCCAGCCGCGCTCAGGCGCAGTTCCTGCGTCAGCCGGTTTGGCGAAACTCGCCGGAAAACACAAACGTACTGTCGCGGTAGAATCGGTCAGGCGAACAACCTTTCTTTGCGCCTCAAACACCGTCTAGTCAACATGTTTGTAGCACAAAAGGCTTTCGCTAACTTGCCCTCCGCAACTTATTCGGGCTAGATGTCTCTAAACCTAGCAATTCCGAATAAAGCGCTACTAACACCCGCTCTGAATATTCCCACGCCAATTCTGTGTTGAAGCGGTGGCGGCCGTAGCAACCCATAGCCTGCCGCCGGTCCACGTCGAGCAGCAAATTGCGGATTGAGATACATAGTTTCGTATCGTCGTTAGGCTCAACATAAACTGCAGATTCTCCCGCCGAGCGGCGGTGTTCGGCCAAGTCGAACGCAACTATGGGCTTGCCGAATGCCATGTATTCGATGATCTTGTTCATCGTTGACAGATTACTCCACTCTGTGAGTGGGTCTGGATCAACACATAGATCGGCGGTAGCGAGGTAACGCCAAAGAAGTTCGTCGGACACTCGTCCTGTAAACTCAACCCACTCGCCGAGGTCCATCTCGCTGACCATGTCTTTCATGCGCTGCTGGTCCGGACCGCCACCAATAAAGACAAAAAGCGTATCGCGCTCGTATGAGCCAACGTAGTGGCGAATGGCTCTTAATAGATGATCAACCCCGTCCTGCTCACACATCTCCCCGAGATACGTCACCAGATACTTACGCCCGCGCTTCAACTCTGGGCTGGTAGCCTTGATTTCCGCCCATGCGCGTCGCGGACCACTCCGCACAATCGTTACCTTTGTTTCGTCAACCCTGCCTCTAGTAAGAGCGATCTTACGATGCGACTCGTTTACAGAAATTACTCTATCCGCAGAACATAGTGTTAATCGCTCCAACAGCACTAGGCCACGATACAAAAGACCAGTTTGGCTTCTGCCTTTGGCAACATACATCTCCGGACAAAGATCGTGATGGTCGAAGACGAACTTGACCCCGAAAGGGCGGAACAGCATGGCAAGGGCGAAGAAAGTATCTGGAGGGTTGCAAGCGTGAATCACTTGGAATGGCCTGTGCGAGTATGCTTTCAGCGCCTCCCAGAGAGACGCCAGCCAACAGTACACGAATTCCACAAAGTATCCGAGCACGCCCTTATCGGCTTCGTAAAGGAGTGGGTAGCGGTATATATCGACACCTTCCAGCCGCTCATAGCTCTTGCGATACATCTTCTTTTTTGGACAGACAACGGCAACTCCGAAACCGGCGCGCTGTAGGCTCGTCGCTTCCTGCCACACGCGCCGGTCAAATGGAACCGGCAGGTTCTGAACGATAATCAAAATGTTACGCGCGCTAGTCACCAACCAATACCTCCATCGTTTGGGTATGCGGCATTTGGTTCGAGAGTTCAATCGTCCTTACTCCAGCATCAGAAAGAAATCTGTCGACTCCCTGATAATGGTGCCCAACGAGGACGAGTTCGCAATCGCTCAAATCTCCAAGTGATCGAACCAATAATCGAGACAGATGCGGAATAGCGCGATTGATGTATTCCCTATTCGCGCCTGCGAGGCGAGCCATCGAAACGTTCGGATCGTAAATACTCAACTCATATCCTTTCCCGAGCAGACGTTCAGCGAGGTCAACGAAAGGACTTTCGCGCAGATCATCCGTATTCGCTTTGAAGCTCAGGCCAACTAATCCCAATCTCCTCATCCCAGTGGAACATATCTGGCGAACGGCTCGGTCAATCACCGCAGTGTTGCTTTCCAGCAACGATCTGAGCGTAGGAAGTACCAGGTCCGCCTGCTTTGCGGCATAAAGCAATGCCCGAACGTCCTTAGGCAGACATGAGCCGCCGAAAGCAAAACCGGGCATCAAGTATCGTGGTGAGACGTTAAGTTTTGTATCTTTGCAGAAAACGGACATGACCGCATCGGCGTCGATTCCCGCCTCCCGGCACAAAGCGCCAATTTCGTTAGCAAATACAACTTTAAGGGCATGGAACGTATTGCTGGCGTATTTGACGAGCAATGCCTCTCGAGGCGGCAGGACATAGAGCGGCGCCGCGAAGTCGGAATACAGCGAGCGAAGAATAAGCTCCGCATCCAGTTCATCGACACCTAGAAGCGTGAACGGCGGATCTTCGAAATCATGAATTGCAGTACCTTCGCGCAAAAACTCCGGGTTGGCGCAAAGCGCCACCCGCCCAGGAGCCTTGGTCGAGAAGATCTCGGCACAGCCTTCCAGTAGGGACGGAAGGACGCTGCTCCGAATGACTACTGTTTGCCTGCAGTTCAAATTCACGAGCGCCTCAGCAATCTGTTCGCACGCTCGGAACAAGTGTGAAGGGTCAATCTGGCCGTTGGGTCGACTTGGCGTCGCTACTGCGACAAAGCAGATTTCCGTGTGCTTCAGCGCCTCCACAGCGTTGCACGTTGCGAGCAAACGGCCACTTGCGCGCGCTTCACCGACTTTATCTTCCAGTCCGCTTTCCACAATAGGTGAGCGGCCTTCGTTGATAATGCGGACCTTGTCCGGATTGATATCAGCGCCCCACACACGATGCCCTTTGCACGCGAGGCATGCCGCTGAAACGGTTCCGACATATCCTAGACCGATAACAGTAATATTCATGGCTGCACATCCACCTTAGTGACAATGATGGTATTTCCATCGATTTCCGAACGCAGACGCAGCGTGGAGATCGGCTGTTTTTGATTGAAAGCGTATGAGCGCCAGCCCAGCATGGGAGCCTCAGATCCACGGACGACTTCCCAAGCATTCAAACTATCGGACGAGGAAAAGAAGATGCGGCATCCATGCCAGGAAAGTTCCACTTCCCCACCCTCGCGACGAATGACTGCTGTGTCTTCGTGCAGATGGAAGAACTGTTCGATCGTGTGCTGATGGGCACAGCAGAACGAGTCCGCCAAGGTAAAGCTTCCGGTGGTGCGATCGAAGTCGACGGTTCGACGGTGCACAACAGGGTCATCGAGACGGGTATAGCCCTCATGCTCCGCCCCGATTATGACGTGGCCAAGATACTCTTGAAATTGCGTCAAACGCGCCTTGGCCTTGGTGCTCCAGAGAAATCTTCCAGCAATTTTCGATTGATTGCAGCCGTCCACACGCACAGTATTATGAGCAGCGGTGCCGCGGAAGTAGTTGCGCCATTCCGGGTGTGAATGGTAAGCGTAGGTGCCGGCATCTATCAGAAGGTATTCATCTCCAACTGCCAGCCAAATAGACAGAGCGTCTGAATGACCATGCGCAGCGATGTTCGTATAGCCAAGTGGCCCAAAATCCATGAGCAAGCGAATCTTGTCATTATCGCTCCGGACGCAGGCAAAACCGCCGTCTTCGAACAACTCGCATTGCGGCTCGGAGCTTGCCGCAGGAGTGCTGAGAGCACCGAGGAGGTCGGGAACAAGCGCATGGGCAGCGGCGGTCGGCTTGTTGCGGAAGCGGAGCCAAGTGGGTTCATCAAACAAGAGCCCCCCCATTTGGGTCGTAACTTCCAGTGCGCTTTCGTCTTGTGCGAATACGAATCCCCGTGCATCATCGGAGTCTCCATACCAGGGGATATCTCCAGTTGATGTCGCTACTGCATTGAGAAAGCGCAACATTGCGCGGAGACGTTCTGCGTAGGTATCACTGAAGGGTCTCTCACAATTCCGGCCAATCACGAAGGCAAGCAGCAAGAGCTCCAGGGTAAATAGGTGGTACGATATGGCCTGTTCGCGATTCACTCCATCAGCCGAAACTTGTAACAAGATTTGGCGTTCCAGGGCCTGGTGGGCGAAATCGCGCCAGGCAGCGCACTCACCCCAGAATGGGAAGCACGAGGCACCGACATAGAGACCCACCAGCTCCCCTATTAAGTGATTATTGGCGGACGAGAATAAGCTCGGCCTGTTGGCGATTCGGGTCAGGTGCAAGTAGATCGAAGCCAGCCAGCGTTCCCGGAAATCGCGATCAGAGTCAACGTCTTGAGCGATCCGCGGATACATCAGCGCCCAAGAGACGACCCGCAATGCCAGTTCCAGGCTGCTTGTCCAGTTGATGCCACTCAAGTAAGGATTGTCCTTAATCCAGGATCGAACTACCCGCAACAAAGTGTCTGTATGGCGGCTCCCATTTTGGGCATACGCCAAAGATGACAAGAATTGGTGCCGGTTCACTTCCCAGATGTACTTGATGTCTCCGACAGTCTCAGTGTTGCGAATGTCCAACGAACCCGAAAACTGCCGCTTAACCTTCTTGTTGTTGCAGTAGTCGTAGTGCCAGTCGAATTCAAAGTCAATAGGAAGTTCAAGATCGAACAATTGAATGCACTCCATCGCACAACCAGAATCATGAAGCTGAACTGGAAAAGTTCTAGCTGCAAATGGAGCCCATTTCGGTGCTGGCACAGCACCGCCGATCTTGTACAGGGTCCAGTCGATCGGAACGCACGCCGCTGAACGCATGCGCCAAATTATTTCTGCTGGACCCATTGAAGCGAGTCGTGAAATGTACCAAGGCATCATGATTCGAGAACGGCTACGGGCTCGCGGTTGAGCAAGGATTGGAGAATTGCGAACGATGCTCGCGACGTGGCGATCAGCGAGTGTACACTTATCGGCGCTATGCCAGTGCTAACTGCGTCGACGGCGGCTTTCATCTCGGCAGCATGCCCTTTGTCACCGGAATACGACTTAGAACTGCTCCCTCGGCCGTTGAAGAGGGTCAGCCGCTCAAATGCATCCATAATGCCGCACTTTCCGCCCCCAAAGACTTCAATATGCTCCTTCGGCATGGCAGCAGAGCCATTCGCAAGATAGCTGATCTGGCCCACCGAGCCGTTCGCGAATGTGATCGAGATTTGCATGTTGTCGTTGGAGTAGCGTCGACCCAAATCAGTCGGCGCCGTCGTATACACGGATGTTGGTACGGACCCAGTAAGGAACTGCAAGGCATCGAGAAAGTGGCCAATCTCACCGATCACTCGGCCGCCTTGAGCTGCTTCCTGATACCAGTTCCCTTTCGGAAGAAACCCTGCGTTTACACGATAGGTGATGGCCAAAGGCTCGCCCTCGTCCAGGAAAAATTCTCTTAAAGCCTGCACCGGAGCAGAGAAACGGCGGTTGTATCCAACCATTAGCAATGCAGCCTGCCCTTTTCTTCCCGTTTCGTTATAGACCTCGATGATTTCATCCAACTCAGCGGGCGTAACGGCAAGTGGCTTCTCTACAAATACGTGCTTGCCGGCGCGCAACGCCTCGACCACATAGCGCGCGTGCGAATCGTGGCGGCTACCAATCAAGACCAGGCTGATGTTCCTGTCATTAGAGATTTCAGACGCCTCGGTTGCGCAGTTATGGAAACCAAACTTCCGAGCCACCGATTTAGCGTTCATAGGCTTCAACGTGACGACTGTCTCCAGTGTGGTCGCCAGCTTCTTTAGGGGGGGCAGCAAATACGATTGAGTGTGATTGCCCGCACCGATTACCCCTACGGCACACTTAGGAGAGATCCCGGAATTCCCAACCTTCAGCGCCACCCGGCGCACTACCTTGGCATCCTCTTTCTGTGGATAAGTGATCAGCACCCCGAGGTACGGGTCCGGATTCTTGCCAGTGATGACATCATAGGCTTTCAGGGCTTCCCCGATCGGAAACTGGTGCGTTACGAGCGAACCCACGGCTAGTTTTTTGGCCGCGATTAATTCAAGCACCGCTCCCATGTTTCGGTTTTCCGTCCACCGGACATACGCACGAGGATAGTCGTGCCCATATATCTCGTAATCGCCGTCATAACGTCCAGGGCCGTATGAGCACGACATCCGAATTTCTAATTCCTTTGCGTAGGCTGCAGTCTGAGGAACGTCCATTCCTACAACGCCGACGACGACCACCCTGCCCCTTTTTCGAACACACTGGACGGCAAGTGCCAACGGATCGTTCGACCTCGTCGCTGCTGTGATCACAACCGCGTCGGCTCCGTAGCATTGGGTAAATCGTTCGATTGCCGGGAGAATAGAGACGTCGCTCCTGCCTGTATGGTCGCATCCAACCTGGCGCCCACGTTCAAGGTTGAGCGGCGCAACATCGAGTCCAAACACGGAGCAACCGCTGGCTTTTAGCAATTGAACGGTCAGCAACCCGACGAGCCCCAGCCCTATAACCACTACGCGCTCGCCGATGCGAACATCCGCTTGACGCACCCCTTGCATTGCAATTGAGCCAACGGTGGTGAAGGCCGCCTCATCCAGTCCAACCTCTTTGGGAACATGCGCAACTAGGTTCTGCGGGACGAAGACGATTTCTGCGTGCGCGGCATAGCCAACTCCACCGCATGCCACGCGATCGCCCGCCGCAAAATTGTTGCATGCCGATTCGACGACGATGCCCGCTGAGCTGTATCCAAGGTCCTTGTAGTTGTCCAGACGATTCTGAACTTTCTTCCAAGTTGCGACCAAGCCCTCGCGCTTCGCGTTCTCAAGCACCTGGCGAACCAAGTCCGGGCGCGAGCGAGACTTGCCGATCACTGAAGCTTTCGCCGTTTCCACCGACTTCCGTTCCGTCCCGGCACTGATCAGCGAAAAGACGTTTCTAACGAGAACGCCGCCGGGCAAAAGCTGTGGCACTGGTAATTCTTCGACCGAAATTTCGCCTGTCTTCTGGTATTGAATGATTTGCAGCAATGTGATCCTCTTTAGAGCCATGAGCAGGTTTCGCAGCTTCTAAATCTGGAAACTCGTTCGGAACCAGACCTCAGCTGTCAGGAATGTACAGGTCAGATAAAAGCCGTTTCCAGTCCTCCCGATCGAGCGGAACCAGGCGCTGGATAGAGGTGGGGTCGTGGGGTTCATGCGTCCTGACCGACAGCTCGCGGAGCACATTGTTGACGTATGTGGCGAGCGGTCCGCAAATCCACAATCACAGTCGAGAAGCAAGGGGCACCTTTGGCCCATCACACAATCGGCGCAATATATACTTTTCGAATACCTTCTTCAGCACGTGCTTAAGAGGTACGGAACTTGTCCTCATATCTGAGTCTCTTTTCGAGCAGCCACGATAATCATGTTGCTCGAAAGGCGCGGCGGCAACAAAAGCCCCAGGAACCGGTTAAAGCGGTCAGCGCGAGCGAAATAGGCATGTTCAAGATAGGTTAAGCCTGAAACACTGAGAGCCGCCTCAATGTCTTTTGCATCCATGGGGTGTCGCGAAAACCCTAAGTATTGGGGCCGTCCCGTCAAATGATAGATCCACCGCGCGACTTTGCGGCTGATAGAGTCGCGATTTGACACCGAGAAGACGACAACACCACCTTCCTTCAACAGATTCCGAAGGGCGCGGAGAGCTTCAGGGATTGAGTTTAGATACTCAATGGCGCTTGAAGAAATGATGATATCTGCTTGACGAAACCCCCTTGTGTCGGCGATCGGCAGTACCTGTTGCCTGAAGTGCAAATTCGATAAACCATGCTCGCGCGCCGTTCTCTCTGCGATAGCCAGCATCCCTGGCGCGCCATCAATTCCAACCGTTTCTATTCCCCGCCCCGCCAACTCGCATGCTAATACCCCACTTCCGCAGCCCATGTCATAGGCAAAAGAGGCACCTGCCGCATAACGGTTCAGAAAATCATCAAAAACCCGCACTCGCTCATGACGGTTTGCATCCTTTTGATAGCTCGAATGAAACTCCGTCGCCACACCGGAATAGAATTCAACTGCGTCCACTAGTACCTCCACTCACATTCGCGATCGTGATAATTGCAACCCTCGTAATGAGCTTCTCAAGTGCCTTTGACGGACGCTGCGGAACGACGCGCACGGGTCTTTGCCTCATCCGGCAAAACCTCGAAAGCCTCCATCTCCCACATTAATGCTTAAGGGATGGTTTCTAGGTTTCCCTGACCGATCGGCTTCAGTTGCGCTCTTCCGACGATCTCAAGTTGACGCCTTATGTCGAGTCCGAAAAGGGCCATGGTTCCAAACTTCATCAGGGACACGAAGGCGGCCGCTCTTTCGTGTCGTCTCCAAAGATTCCTCCCATGAGTCAGCTCAATCGCCGCCATCGCCGTCCATAGTCTCTTGCGGTTGTTGCAGAAATGCTTCATCGCTACTTCTATGCAGGCCCGCCTCATACGTAAACTGTCCCGGTGAATTTGACCGCCGTGTTGTCGGTAGAGGCCGACCGGCCCTGCCAGGTAGGCTAGGCGAGCCACTTTTGCGCAGCGGATCCAGTAGTCCCAGTCTTCTGCGGACTTGAGTTCTTCGTTAAACCATCCCACCCCGTCGACTACTGTTCGTCGGATTAGCGGTGCCAACGGATTGAACCAGTTCCGGTAGCAGAACGCCTCAACTGGATCAAGCTCCCGCGGCATCTCCGCTGTGAACAAGGCCATCTCTCGCAGATTTTCCGCTACGACGAGGTAATCACCGTAAACAAAGCCGATATCCGGATGGGCGTTAAGGAACGCTACTTGCCGCTCGATCTTGTTAGGGAGCAGGAGATCGTCGGCGTCGAGAAACGATACGAATTGCCCGGTGCAATGGCTCAGTCCCATGTTCCGGGCTGACGACGGCCCGCCGTTCGCCTTCCTTAGCATCCTTAAGCCAGGATAAAGCGTCGAGAGATCCTCTAGGAGGGCAGTCGTGCGATCCGTAGAACCGTCGTCTATGACGATGCACTCCACAGCAGAGTAAGTTTGTGCGTTAACGCTTTTCACGGCGTCTGCTAAGTACTGGACCGAATTGAAGGACGGGATGATGACTGATACACGTGGAAGCATGATTTCGCTAGCCTGAGTTCATAAACATTTGGCTCTTGATCGTGAACAGTAGCGCACGGCGGTTCCTGTTGCCGTCGCCGCGAATCGTGTTGCTTGCGCAGGTGCAAGAATCACGGCGCCCACGATCAGAACAATCACTCCTCCGCAGAATGCCGTCGGTGTCGGGTAGAGCCCGATCAGGGCGAGCGCTCCGGGTAGCGTCGAACTGAAGGCTATTCCGGCCAGGTGAGCGCCGGACGTTTCGATCTTCAGACTTCGCGAACACACAATCAGAGATGCAATCAGATCGAATGCCTGACCTAAAAGGAACGCAAGCGGGATCGCCTGTATGCCAACGACTGGAAGCAAAGCGATCACGGTTAAATAGCGAATCGATGCACCAGTTATCTGCAGCGTGAGCCAGGTACGGACGAGTCCGCAGCCGAGAAGCGGAGCGCCGGCGATCCAACAGGCCGCCTGTACGCCGTTCCCAATCAGCAGCAGGGGCAGAAACACTGAGCTGGACTTGAATTGCGAGGAAAACAATAATTGAACCAAAGGCCGTTCCAGCAGACCGAGCAAGCCGAGACCGACCGCGGAAATGGGAAGGATGACCCTATACATGGCATGTAGTTGCTGGCCTATGTCCTTTGGTTTTGTCAATCCGCTGATACTGGCCAGGGAGAACACGCCGATGCTCCCAAGTACGATCTGTGTAACTTGCGATGAAAGAAGGAACGCCGCTTGGTAGAGGCCCGTCTCGGAGAGTCCCGCGAATCGAATTAGCTGCGACCTTACCAAAACATCTACCAAGCTGTAAGCGAAGCCCCCTAGAAGCGAAGCGCCTCCGAGTGTTGCCAGACTAATGGCCGACGACTGCTCCCATTGAAAGCTGAGCGGTCGATACCCACGTTGATAACACCGCTGCCCAAGAAGCACGGCCAGCAGTACAGATGTTAGGGCAAATTGCAAGCATGCCCCGGCTATTCCAAGACTCTTGACGAGCGGAACTGCGACAATTGTCGCGAGAACCACAGCAATGCCACGCTTGGTCGCAATACCGCGTATGTCAAGCACACCTTGGAGGAAGCTGAGATAATTATTCCGCAGGCCCTCGATGGGCGCCAGCACCACGACGAGCAAAAGCAACATCAGTCCCTGTGAAGCAGGGATACCTAGAAGATTCAGGAGCCTAGCTTTCGATGCGGTTAAGGATAACGAAATCGCAGCCGAAACCGTCACGAGGGCGATCGCCATCATCAACGTGTTCGCGACCGCCAACACGCGTTGTCGTTCTTCGCTGCTCTTAGCGGCCGCGGTGTCCCGGCTAAGACCGACGATCATTCCACACTGAACGATAATGAAGACCGTCGTAGCGACACCCTGGATCTGCGACCACTCACCCATCCCGGTCGTTTTTAGATAGACTGCCGCGACTTTATTGCGTACGAGGCCAGAAAGGGCCAGGATCAGTTGCAGGCTGCCAAGTTGTGTCATCGCCACAAAGATTGCCTTGGCTTCAAGCGCAGGTGCTTTCATGGAAGTCTCTTGCTCGGTCGACGACAACTCTGCCGTGATGGAGGCAGAAGAGTGGAGGCCGTGTTCCGTTTCAACTGCCTGCATGGCTGCTTTCAACCCCTGAAGGGCATGTGCGGAGCAAGTGTCGATGCTTCAACTTCGCCCAATGCAAGTGCTCGCGAAAGAGTTGGGCGGAAAGGGCGGACTCAAGCACACTAAGGTCTGTAAGACATCACGGATGACAGAGCGAACCGTATAGGGATAAGTACGAGCGTGCGCAGCGGTCAATCGAGAACTCCTCCAGAAGAGGCGCTCGATCGCGCCTTAGCGCGCTCGGCGAGTTCCGCTTGATTATCATGGCCTCCAACGCCGATGCAATCTGTTCAGGACCATTCGGGGAAGCAAAAACGCAGCCTGGCATGGTTTTCGCAATCTCGCGGTGTTCCTCTATCGAAGAGAGTACACATGGAAGCCCTGCAGTTAGCGCTTCTAGCACCGCGAGGGGCATGCCTTCATGAAGGGATGTACTCAGGAACACATCGCTCGCTGCGAGCAGCGCGGATATATCGGTTCTGTTTCCCAAGAAACGGACGCAAGATACGAGAGGAGCGTGCTTTGCCCGTGCCTCCAACCTTTCCTTCTCTTGACCGTCGCCGCAGAACAAAAAGCAAAGGTTCTTGCTAGGGACGCGTCGGCTAAGTACGGCTATCGCGTCGAGTGCTGAGTCGAAGTTCTTTTGAGCACACATACGCCCAACCGCGATGATAACGATGGCATCGCTCGGCACCCTAAGCTGAACTCTGGTCTCAGTTCTTTGTGAACGATGCCCTAGATAGGATGATTGGAGAATGCCATTGGGGATAACGGTATTCGATGTCCCCGGCAGCGGGCTCAGCCTTTGTGCGGCTTCGGAGCAGTAGACAACGTTGCCTCCGCGGGCGCACACCTCTCTTATCCAAGAACGCCCCTCCCTTGTGTTGTGAACAGTTAAGACATGCTTGAAAGGAACAATTGTGAAGCGTCGGATAATGCCCAATATCGCGTCCGGCATGGACAAGTGAGAATGAACCACATCATAGTTTCGGCGTTGGATCAACCACCACAACCTTAGTCCAGCAACAAACCCCGGCCACTTCGCCCTTCGGCCTAGGAACTGAGATGAAACCCCGTGCTTCTTGAGGACGCTCAGCCACACGTGCTCATGATCGCTGCCGGTGGGACGATCGAGGCAAAACATATCGACCTTATGACCTTGGTCGGCAAAGTATGAACAAAGGCCCACGACCATGGCCACATCACCGCCGCACTCGAGTCTCTGGATGATCTGAGCAATTCTCATTGAGGTCCTCGGGGCAGTGGGCTCGCGGGGTGCCGCACGTTAGGCCCTTGTCTGCTCGCCGCAGGGGGATGAACTGTCGCCATGGTTAACCTCGATCATACTGGAGGCTCATTCTTTGACGCCTACCATGAAATGGCCTTGCATACCCCGCCTAGCTTGCCTCCGTATCTCTGCGATTCATTAGGCTGCGCAGTCGTTTGAATCACAACGCCGACAGCCGGTCATTGCGCAGTGTTAACGAGACGGGTCTGCTTTCTCTTCGCTAGAAACTCCATAAGTAGATGTTGGAGACCATATCGCGTTAAAGGCCTAAAGGCAGCCCCGCGCTTCCAGCGTGACTCTGTCATTGAGAAATAGATCCAAGGAGTTCTATGCCATTCAGCCAGACGGAGAGCCTGTCTTGTCACCATTCGTCGGCACAACCAGGTCTTGAACAAGTTCATCCGAGGCAGATCGGCAGTAGCGCGCTTCACGTCATCTAGATATGCAGACGCTCCAATCAAACCCCGATTGGTTCCATGCTTTCTCCAGGCAGCCAAGAGTGTGCTAACTGCAACTAACGGCGCGCGCCTCGCGAAACGGGTCCAGAGCTCGAAGTCAGCCGCGAGGTCGTAGTCGAGATTCAACCCGCCTGCTGATTCATATAGACCTCGCCGCCAAAACATACTCTCTTGTATCAAGCTTCCGAGGGTACACTCAGTGAACCACCCATTCTCGATATATCTCCTCGGGTATGAGCTCAGGACGGCTACCATCGTGCATCGCCCCTCTGCATCTACGAATGAAGGCAACCCCGTAATCCACTCCACATCCGGAAACTCCGTGAACAATTTCGCGACGCAGGAAATTGTGCCGGGATAGTACAAATCATCCCCATTGAGCCAAGCCAGCACATCTCCAGTGGAATGGCGGAATCCCCAATCCACAGCCTCGTATGGCCGCGAGCCCTTCATGATTTCAAGCCGTACACGGCTATCCTGAATGCCGCGGAGATACTCGATTGTTCCGTCGGAAGAGCCTGCGTCGATGATCACATATTCTAGGTCTGGGTAGGAGGATTGGAGGACTGACCGAGCCGTATCTACGATGTACGGCATTGCGTTGAAAGTCGTCGTGACAATCGAAATTCGCAAGCTATTTTCCCCTTTACCAGTCCAGAACACAGCTGCTGACCTATTGAGCGGAACGCACGACGTTATGAGCCCGACGAACTCCACTTGATACTCGGACAGCTCTCTGTGCCCGACCTGCCGACAACAGCATTGAAAAGATAAACCATGTGTTCGGATTCGCATCCCAGCTGATCGACAAAGTACCCACCAGCCAGGCCGCACAGATGACGACCAAAGCCGTTCCCTCCTGGCCCGCGATCTTCCACACACAGTACACGCTGTAAGAAACTCCGACGTAGAAGAGTACCAAACTGACTACTCCTCCTTCGATCAAGAGCTCCAATGGGGTGTTGTGGGCCGCATAGTCTAAGGCACCGAACGTTCCTCCCACTCCTACCCCCACCAGCGGGTGCTCCTCAACAAGGATCATCCCATGTTGCCAAAGACCTGCACGACCGTCGAGGTCCCCATGGCTTATTTCATTCGAAGTCGTTGACAGGCGCCAAGTAACACTGGGAGGTAGGACCGAAATCAGCGTCAGAAGCGCAATGGTGCCGACTATTATGGCAATACGCTTTCGCATGTCGGTAACAATGGCAAATGTCACGATGGCCCCCACTAACGCTAGTAATGCGCCACGGGAGCCGGTCAGAGCGATGGCCAGGAACGCCGCCGGGATATACAACAGGAAAAGAATTTGTTTCCACCACGTGCGGTCAGAATAGATACGATACAGAGCGATGATCACACCTATTACCAAGGCCAGTGCGAGATAATTTACATCAGTTGAAAAGCTATATCTTTTCTCTTGTTCAATAGCATCTGCTCCTGGAATATAGAACTCGTTTCCTATCGCGTAATTGAACAATGTACCAAGCACCCCAAGCCAGCAACCAGCCAAGTAGGCATCAAATAACCTTATGCGAATACGACGATCCCAGACGTATTGCGTTATAACCCAGGTCATTGGGAGATACTCCCAATACTTAATGAGCTTCTGCATCGTGGTATCCGGGTATTCGGCCCATGCGAGGCTGAACGTTGACCAGACGACAAATGCCAGCAGACACCAGACTCCGAAAGTAGGCACAACGGTTGTCCGGCTCTTCATGATGCCGAGTACGCCTAATACTATGCACAACGACCCCACAGGCAAGGTTACTGATATACCCCCCAGAGGGTGTAGGTCTGTGGGCAGAGCAAATACGAATATCGATAGCAGACCTGCGACGAGAGTCTGTGGAAAGGCAGAGGCTCGCGACGGCTCCAACGGCGGATGTGCGAGCCAACTCTGTGAGGAACTGGTGGGAAAGGCGTGTTCTGACAGCGATACCATATCTTCCTCACCTCGATTCGGTGCATTTTCATTGATCAACGAGAAGCCATTATCCCTGCATTGCACTCTGCTAGTTTTGTGCGCCTACCTTGTTTTCTGCTGGAGCGTTGGCCGCCTGCAGTTGTGGTTCCCTTCTAGATTCGTGAGCGCGCAGATGGTATCGCAGTCGAGTCTTGAGGAGATACGCTTCGATAGAGTTACGAATGTTATCTGTATTCCGTTCAAAGAGCAGATAGAAGCAGCCAGCATAGATCAGAACTAATGGGAAGATGATTGCACAGGTGAGCTCCGTATGACGAAACACCTGAGGGAACCGAGCTTCACAGAGAGCAGCGAGCAGCACACACATGGGTATGTGGATGGCGTAGAGCGAATACGAAGGAAACGACATTATGTGCGCAAGCCTGGAGTAAAGAGTAGTTGAAGCAGGCCCCACTTGGTGAAGTAAGCCATACAGCAGCAAAGTGAATGACAGCGCGACAATCAGGTCCCCTGTCATGTGTCCCATTTCGACCGAGCGCATGAGCAACACTACACAGCAAAACTGTATGCTCAGTGCTATTCTCGAGATCGGTTGGTATCGTGCAGGAATCTTTGCAGGTGTGACATACGCGAGGACGCCGCAAAGCCACACGGGAAATGAACCCGAGATGCCTTTGCCAAGAACATCCAAAAGACAAATCGCTAACCCAACCAGCACTGTTCGAACAGCTTTCGGGTAGCGGGCGCCAAACAAGCCGACAGCAAGAACGGGGAAGAGCACATAAAACCAAAACTCGTTGGACAAGCTCCACAAGGCCCAGTCTGTGCCGAAGAACGGAATTTTCAAATTGTCAATTGATTGCAGAAAGCCCAGGTAACGTAGGAATTGTATTGGTTGAGGCCAGCCCTGAAGGCCCCTGCTGAATTCACCCAGCATGACCACACGGGTCGACGGAAACACATGCAGGCTGACGGCGTCGAAGACGGTGCACAGCACCAGCGTGGGAACTAGAACCGTCCAAAGCCGGCTTAGACGCCGTAATGCATACCTGGACCAAGAAAACCTGTCCTGCTTCAAGTCCCGCAAAACGCTTCCGCCAACCAGATAGCCGCTAAGAACAAAAAATACCACAACTGCAGCGTGAGCGAGCCCCGTCGCGTTCGCGGGGTGAACAACAAAGCCGTGAGCTTGTCCTCTAGCGGCGGTCTCATTGTGACCACTACAAATGAAATGAAGGTGGCCAACGAATACCACCAACGAGGCCACTCCCCGAAGAAAATCGAGGTGGAGAGAATACGTTGGAAGCGCTTTGTACGTCTCGCGCTCTGAGATGGGAAGAATTCGCTCTTCAGGCATGGTCACATTTCTGCGTCGGTGTGGCCGGATGACGCGAAAGAGATTTCCAAGAAAGCTAGAGGTCGATCTGGATGATTCCCCGAGTGAGGCATTGGGTGTCGGCTTTTCATTTTGTTAGAGCCTGCAGTAAAGACGTTTAGGAATCGGAAACCATCGGTCGTGCAATATGGTTCCCAAGAGCCGAACACCCGCTGCATCGAGGGCTTGCTTTGCGTTGCGCGCGGTTAGCCGGCGCGTGCTGTTTGCCTCGATAACTAGAATGGCGGCGTCAGTGACTTGGCCTAGTAACTGAGCATCTCCACAGACACTTGTTCCTGGGGCGTCGATAAGTACGTACTCAAACACCTCTCGTAGTTGTGCTAGGCGCTCCTTGAGATCGTGAACCGGCAGAAGAACACGGTTATTATCGGCTAACAGGCTCGGGCCGGCCAACCAAAGATTCTCCTCGATCTGTAGACAATGCTCGCGCGCGGATACCTTGTTGGTTGAGAATGGAGTCATTTTGTCGACGCCAAACATGCGCGATAAGCGTGGCGAACGTACATTTGCATCAATCAGGCAAACTTGCCGGGAGCTATTGGCAGCAAGTGTCTGCCCCGCGTTCGCGCATATCGAACTGCTGCCGTTCTCGCCGTCCACGCCACAGATGACTATTTGACGTGGTGCACTTCCATTGGACGACAGGAAGACTCTCTGGACCAGACGCAGCATCTCCTCCCCTCTAGCATCGCCAGCGTGGCCGGCCAGCATAGGAACAACTTCTTTAGCGATAGAAGGATGGACTGACACCCGGGGGCGAGGATCTTTTGAATCCAATTCAACTTCAGGGTCAAGCTGGGTCAATAGTTCGAAATTTCGGCTCATGGCAGGTTCCTGACGTTCTCTGATCGTATTGCCGTTTGTGATGAAGCCGCTTTCGGCGGCGCGGGAAGCAAGATTTGTTCACCAGGCTCGATATGGTCTGGATTGACGAGTTTGGGGTTCAGGGCCTGGATTTCGCGCAATCGCTGTTGGTTGAAGTCTCCCAGATATCTCAGAGCGAGTTCTTCAAGAGTTTGGCGGGGCTCGACTGTTACTTCAAACTGCGTGATCTTCGGCGTCAATCCATCGACGTCGGTCTTTTCGGTGCTTGCCGTAATTGAGGTCGGGATCGGCGCGGGCGATGCCTTGGAATCCATGGAATGCACAGCGCTGACCTTGGATGACCGAGTAGGCAGAAATTGGGAAAGCGCAATGGCTCCCAGGACGGAGGCTACTAGTAACACAGCGACTGCTAGTGCCCAGAACGCCGGCTGCCGGGTCATGCGCTTCCGCCGCTTAAGGCCATAAGGCGGCTCGATCGTTAACCGGGAAGGGATCGGAAGGGCTACTGCTGGTTTTGGTACCAATTGCAGGTCAGCGATTGCATCGGCAACCATGCTACTGTTCACCTGTTTGCTCTTAAGAGCGCAACACAGAGACAGGGAGTTAAAGCATAGATTATTGATCGTGCGAGGAATTCCGTCGCTGGCATCCACGATCAAGCTGAGCGCATTTTCAGTAAAGAGCGTCCCGCCACCATAGCCCGCGAGTTTCAGCCGATGGTTGATGTAGGCACCAATCTCTTCCGCCGAGAGTGGTTTTAGCCGGCAGACGATCGAAATGCGCTGGCGAAGTTGTGCCAGAGAAGGCTGCATCAACTTCTCAGATAGCTGGGGCTGCCCTGCGAGGACTATTTGCATCAGCTTGGCTCGAGGCGTCTCGAAGTTGGTGAGCAAGCGCACCTTTTCCAAGGTGGCGTCCGACAGATTCTGCGCCTCATCGATGACCACCACGAATCGCCGGCCAGCTCGAGCCTCTGCGAGCAGAGCACTATCTAATTGTTCATGAGTCTCTGCGTCGTTCTTCCCGGGCGTGATGCCGATATCGCGTAAAATGTAGCTGACCAATTCTTGAGGTTGGCATTGAGTATCGATATCGAAGAGGAACACGCTACGGGCGGACTCCCTTAGGTCCGTCAGAAAACGGAACAAGAGTGTCGTTTTTCCCATTCCCGGTGGCGCGATCAGCGCAGTAAAGCCACGGTTGCTATAGAAGCCGTACTTCAGTGATGCCAGGGCCTCCCGGTGGGTGTTGCTGTAGTACAAGCAACGCGGATCGGGGGTAGTTCCGAAGGGATCACCGATGAATCCGAAGTATCGCTGCAACATCAACCTAATCCCCACCTTTGGGCAATGCGGCAAGCACAGGCATCCCAAGATATTTGGCTAGCTCATCGGGCGTCCTGAAAGTCGGATCCATAAAATCGAAAAAGAACGCGGTAGAAAGACTGAAGGCGCCAGCTAGAAGCAGCGTTAGGAGCGCAACATTCAGCAGCGACCGACTGGGAAGCGAAGGAGCGATCGGTTGCTCCGCCAATGCCACATTCAGAATTCCGCGCTGGTCTAGAGCATCGCTAATGCGTGCTTCTTCGCGCTTGTGTACATACAGCAGATAGTTGTCCTCCTGGGTCTTGGCGGCACGCTGAAGATCTTGCTGGACAAGTCCATTTTGGTCTAGACGTTTTGCATCTTCGTGATACTGCTCGGCAATTGAAGCAGCGGAAGCTGCGCGCGCCTTCAGACCGCTCAGGTCCGCCCGGGCTTTTGTAAGCTCAGCCAGCACCCATTGGTAATTCGGGTCGCGGTCGGAAGATTCTTCACGAATTGGTTTGCTTTCTTCAGCGCTGATGGCGCTCTTTGCGTCTGTGATCTCTTGGTCGACTTCCTGCACTAATCGATAGCCTGGTTCATATTTGGTCAGCAGTTCGGTTTTCTTGAGCTCCAAATTCAGTAGCGTTGATTTTAACTGTTGAAGAAGTTGCGGGTTATCGGAGGTGCGCACTACCGTCGTCATCCGCGGCTTCAGGGACTGAAGTTGGGCCTGAAGAGCACGTACGCGCTGTTCGGTCTCCTGTACAGTTGTTTGAGCCTGACGCGCAGTGGAGTCGAACTCGTTAGCCTGCCGTAGAGCGGAGTCGCGTTCGAGTTCCGCGGAGACGACGCCGGTTCCTTTGGTGAAATCGGTCAGCTTTGTCTGCGCCTGATTCAAGCCCTGTTGGTACTGTTCAGTTTGCTGGTCGAAGAACTTATACTCGCCAGACGAACGATGAACTTCCAAATGCTTTTCTGTGTATGCCGCAGACAAGGCTTTAAGGACTTCTTCCGCCTTTTCCGGATCACGAGCTTTGTATCGCACCGAGATCACATTGCTTTTGCGCAGCGGTTCGATTTTCAGTTCCTTGCCTAACTTACGGACGGCCGTCGCGATTCTCACCCCAGACTCGCGGTCGGTTGGCGAAGTGGACTTCCCAGCTAGGCCTGTCGTCAAAACGACTTTGCGGAGCAGATCTTCACTGTTGAGCAGTTCGACCTCGGAATTGAGATCTTCTTCGCTGACCTGATCGCTGTTGTACTGAGGAGGCGCATTGGCAGATGAGGTTACGATCGCATCCGATCGCTGGCGCCGAACCAGGATCTTCATCTGGGCTTCGTAACTGGGAACCCACATGCCTGATACCGCGACTGCTATAACTACGATGGCAAATGCGATCAACATCGGCCAGCGCTGGCGGAATGGCACTGCGACTATGTCGCGCAAGGTCGGCAAAGGTTGCATTGTGTTGCCTTCGATTGCCAGCTCGCCGGTTTTTATCATTTCAAGTTCGTCAGTTCTCATGTCCGTTCCTTGGATCAAAGAATCCCGGGGGTCAAGTACGCACCCATGTTTGCAGTCGGGATGAATGGGCGAAATTTTGAGTACGCGCTTTGCGGCACGTAGAGCATGTCTCCCGGCTGAACCTTAATGTCTTCAGACAAATTGCGCGAAGCTAGCAACTTCTTTACATTGAGTAGCTTCGTCTCAAAGCCACCGCCCTCCACGGGACGAAACAACACAACCTGAGAGTGCTTCGCCTTGTCGCTAAAGCCTCCGGCGATTGCCACAGCCTCTGTGACAGTAAGATCACTACGAAGGTCGTATTTGCCAGGCTTTTGAACCTGGCCGGAAGCGATGAAGTAGGGCTTCTCAAAATCCTTCAGAGCAATCGCGATAACTGGGTCGTGGAGGATCCTCGCGTATGCAGCTTTCAATGTTTCCGTTAGTTCTGGCACGGTCTGCCCTTCAACAAAAATGGAGCCGATACCTTTCAAGGTCACGAAGCCATCCGGCTGCACCGCTACGGATTGGTTGAACTCAGGCGAGTATGCCAAATCCACATCGAAGGTGTCGCCTTTCCGCAGGTGATAACGTGGATTCCGTTCGTGAAGACCCGCGGCCGCATTTGCGGTCGTGGAAGTTTCGAAAGACGAGCGAGCCTGAGTCTCAACTCGCACCGCAGTGTTCTGGCCGGTTGCGGTAATAGCGATGTTGATCAAGAACCCTGCTAAAGCAATGAATGAGTATTTCATATTGACTTTCACCTACTTCAAGAAGCCATTCAGGAGTTTTTGTACTTCAAAGGGTTATCCAGCGCCGGAGAGCGATAAGTTCGATCCACTCTCGTGTCTTTTTTCGGTAATCCCGATCTGCAGACCGCTTCTTTGCAAGTAATCGAGTTCTGGCTTCCTTCCATCGCGTCAAGGGCTAAACACCCTTCATGGCGAAAGCAGCCGTATGCAGCAAGATGGCCAGGTCCATGAAGAAGTTGCGATGACGGATGTAGTAGAGGTCATACTGAATGTTTTCGTGGATTAGAAACGCCCGGTCAGCGCTGAGCTGCCAGAGTCCGGTGAGGCCAGGGATTACGCTCAACCGCTGTCGATGCTGTTCGCTGTAGCTGTCCACAATAAATGGCATCTCGGGACGCGGTCCTACGAGTGACATATCGCCTTTGAGAACATTGATGAGTTGCGGCAGTTCATCCAGGCTTGTGCGACGCAGCCAACGGCCGACGCGCGTGACCCTGGGATCATCGGACTCTGTAGGGTGAAAGTCATACTTGAGCGCGTCAATCTGCATAGAACGGAACTTATAAAGCTGAAACCGCTTCCCCCCTAGCCCAACCCGCAACTGGCGAAAGAATACTGGCCCTTTCGAATCGAAGCGGATGGCGACGGCAATTGCCGCCCATAATGGCGCTGTGAAGACGAGCAGGGCGAGCGCGGCGCCAAAATCAAAGATGCGCTTCGCAGTTTCGTATGCGCGTTTACGGGCAGGCTGCCTAAGGGAAGCAACAAGAACCCCATCGATATCGACATATTCCGTCGGCGAGTCCGAACTGTAAGAGAGTTGGGGGACAAAAGCAAAGCTGGCTTGGGCCGCGAATGCCACGGCTGCTACTTCTTGCAGGCGTTGCCGTGATAACGACGGAATGCCGACTACGACGAGGCTAATGCCTCTCTCCCTAATCAGGCTGCTGGTCAATGGTCCGGCAATCACCCGACATGAGCACCGGCGTTTATAACCGGACTCGTAGACCTCCTGACCTGCGATTCTTGCATCATCGTCGATAAAGGCGACGGGGTTCAGTCCCAGTTTAGGGGAGCAGACGAGTGCGGAAAACACGCGGCGCCCGGTGAACCCTGCGCCGTACACCAACACGTTCTGCACACCGTGACCGCGTTTGTGCAGACTCCGGATCAGCAAAAACACGAACTGCTTTTCGGCGATTAAGAGAAGTGGAACCAGAACAACCGCCAGTGCAACGACCCAACGTGAAAACACTTGAGAGAAGAAGAATGTCAGAGAAAAGAGTAAAGCGAATGCCTGCGTTGAGACCCGAATGATACGTTCCGTCTCACGGATCCGCAGCAAGCTATTGGCCCGCTGGTAGGCCCCATCATGATCCAGCATCAGCACAAACGTGATCGCGACTCCGAAGGCGGACCAGAACGCCGTGCCGGCAGAATAGTGTAAGTGTCTACCCATCTCCAGCAGTTCGTAGGTTGTGTACGCCAACACCACCGCCGCCATAACAGCAGCCAAGTCGGATACTCGCTCAAGGAAGCTAGTGCCTATCTGAAAGCGCTCGCGACTCTTCGGAGCAGGTGTCGCCAGAAAAGCTAAGGGCCTTGCAACCGAAACGGATTGATCTATCAGTTCAACGGAACCCATGTCAGCTCCCTCTTACGTGTCGCTTGGCGGTTGGACTCATTTGCCTGAGAGCCGAGATCCAGTCTTTTCCGCGGTCGCAATTATGAGCCCGTACGAACGAACGAATGCGATCCCGAACTGGAGGAAATACCGGGCGTTCGTAATATACTCGACGATTTGTGCGCTTCAGTAACTGGACCGCTTCCAACAAGCCTGCATCACAACGAGAAGATTCTCCATATTGGTAGTTGAACTCGTCGGTCACATACTCAATCGCGTGCGCGAGAATTACAAGCGAACGTCCAGCAGCAGGACTAAGCCGCCGGCCGCCATTCGCGGCTATGGAAATCGACCAGCCCGGTGGCGAGACTCTTGCAGGTAAATGGCCAATCATCCTCTATTTCCCTCGAAGGAGAGTGCTCAGCCTCACGTCGATTCATTGTTAAGAACCGCACCTTCTTCGATTCTTATGAGAACTGCAATCACGTTGCCGATGATTGAGTTCTCGGCGCGGATACGCCACGCACACTTTGTAACATGCGACAATGACACCGCATAACTCCGCATCTAGGCACATTGCGCAAGAGGGCCGGCGGGTTCTACGTCAGTTGCGTCCACTTCGACGGCTATGCTTCGCATGATTGCGTCTAGCGTAATGACTACTCGGAATTCGTTCTTCTTGCGGATTAGCACTCCCTCAATTCCTGCCATTGCGCCGGCCTTGACTCGCACTCTTTCGCCGACGTTCAGAAATGGATGAGGCTCGATCTTGCTTGTCTGGATGCCATGACGCAACGCTTCCATTTCCAGGTCAGGCAGCGGCCAAGGTTCTTTGGATGAACCTACAATTGACAAAACTCCTGGCACGCTAAGCACTGACCCTCGCGCTTCTCGTACAATGCGAACAAAAACATAAGTAGGGAAAAGTGGCAGTTCCAGAACTACAGGGATGCTCTTCTTCCATTGCCTGGCTGCTCGATAAAGAGGAAGGAAATGTTCGATTTGACGCTCCGCTAACATTTCCGAGACGTGTTTTTCGTGACGAGGAGTGGTGTATGCCGCGAACCACTGTGGAGAGAATTCAGCTCCCGCAATAAATGGATTGCTACTCAAGGGACGTGTCATCAGCACAGGCATTTCGGACATGGCTTCGCCATCCTTACTCGGAAGATCTCTTTTCCACAGTTAGATTGAATGAATGCCGATGAAACAATTTTGCTGGCTTACCGATCGCGCCAGACACTACACTTCTTCTTACACAATTCGTCTAGAGCCCTTAAAGTGCGACAATGCCCGTTCTGGCGCTGAGGGATAGAACTGCACCGAAGCTGCAAAACCACCTCCAGGGGGACTGGCTCCATTTGAGCCGCGGGATTCAACTCGAAGCACAAGGCCGTCGCCAGTTAAGTGCATCCCAGGACCGGAAAAAGCCATTGTGGGGAGCAGAACGTCCATTTGGACAAGTGCTCCAACTGGCGGCAATTCGTCCGTCTCGACGTAAACGCCGTGACCATTGATGTCACGTGTCGTGCCCTGACCGCTTTGGGCAGGCCCAGTTTGGGGTGCCCAATAAAAAAATACAGGGGCGCTTATTTGATACCGACCTGCTCTTCGCAGCTCGACGGTCATGACGGTGTTGATTGTTGTTTTCATTCCCCCCGCACCCGTCTACGTTGGTTCATTAGACAAATCCAATGTACGGGTTGAGAAAAATGCCCACAAGAGAGCGAAACACCATGGGCAGTCCTTCTCGGTTGTGTGACGGGGTGCCGGAGTTGTTTGTGGCGGCCGGCATCCACGTTTCGACGTATTCGACAAGTAACTCATCCACTCCTGATACAAGGGAGGATCTCTCAATCCAGGCTGGAGAAGACTTTCTCTAGCCACTGTGTGATTTAGTGGCTAACGAGACATGTCAGGACGTAACACGGCATACATTGGCGTCCCGATTCGGGACAACGCGGATTTATCAAATATATAGTGTGATCGAGTTGTTGATTCGCACGAAGAAACTTGACTACAATCTGGATGTCTCTTATTGACATTGTTTGGGTCGGAGTTATCATATGTATAACTCCAAAGTGAGCTTTCCATGTCGACGCACCTGCTGCAGATGCTAGAAATGTTTGCTTACTAGAAGTGCTGACTTGCAGATCTTGAATGACTTCCCTTGCCAAAGCGGAAGATAGACTCATCTGCGAGCTGAATAGTGCTGGGCCCGGCAATTGTTTGATAGCGGATACGGCTGAGGCGGGAATCGCGTCCGAATTATGGCTTTCGTGATCGCGTCTGGAACGGTCGGTCTGAGGCGGTAGGTATGCAAGAGGTTTCTTTGGAGCCGTTTTGGTAATTGGCCCCATTCCCAGGATCTGTGGAGTATGACGATTATTCGAAAGATCGTGTCGGTTCTCATCGCTCACGGAAATGCGATGACAGGGGAGTTGCTCGCGGGGGCATTGAACAGGCAGCCGCACATTCGCGTGACTGCCCGGGCCAACACCTCTGAAGAGGTGCTCGAATCGATTCAATCGACCGCCTTGGACGTAGCCCTGATCAGTGCAACGCTGGCGGATGGTCCGCTGAGTGGTCTTGGAGCTCTGCGACAGATGCGCGAGTGTTGCCCGGAGCTAAAGGCAGTGGTCCTGGTGGAGAGCCCGGATCCAAGTCTGATCATCGACGCCTTCCGTGCTGGCGCGAAAGGTGTCTTTTGCCCCTCTCGTTCGGCATTCAAATCGCTGTGCCGGTGTGTGGACAGGGTCAGCGAGGGGCAGGTCTGGGCCAGCAGTAGCGAATTGGTACAGGTACTGGAAGCCTTTGCTCAACTTGCGCCGATGCGGGTGGTGAATGCGGATGGAATGCGGTTGCTGACCAAGCGGGAAGAAGAGGTGGTCAGTCTGCTGGTGGAGGGCATGCAAAACAGAGAGATCGCTCGCGAACTCAATTTGAGCGAACACACGATTAAGAACTATCTGTTTCATATATTTGATAAGCTGGGCGTCTCCTCCCGCGTCGAGTTGATTCTCTATGCCGTGAGCAGTACGAAGCGAATGCAGATTGCCGGGATCGATGGGCGGGCCATTGACAAGAATGGAATTGATCGTGCGGAGGACTCAGACGATTTGTCGCAAGGCGCGGCTTAGCGCTAATCAGTGAGAACGTCGAGGGCAGATTTCTTTCTGCTTTCCGTAACCCGCCAGCTTGAGGTCAGACCGGCGAAATAGGTCTTCCGAATCCGTTTGAGGTTGCCCCCTTGGCTGAGACAAACAGTTAGGACCCTATTCGCGTTCGGTGTGAAATTCTCGACCGTCAAGATCACTTTATCGCGTTCTGAGCGCCCAATACTTCGAACCTGGGTTCGGCGATGCGATGGCTCACGACGAAAGCGCACTGGGCAGTAACCTTGCCTCCATTCCCCGCCGCGCGTACCCCTACGGCAGACAGCCTGGACGCAGTTGAAGGAACCGGAAGCTGCTCGGGGCTATTTCGCCGCAATCACGAACAGGGAACAATATTTACTACTTTGATAATAAGTGCCTAAAACGGACAGGCGGATCCACCGGCCCTTCCGCACATGACTATCTGCTTGCTCACGCGCATGACTGGGCCAAGCGCCACAATGCGTCACAACGCGCCAAACTGCTATGGCCGTCGAACTGCCTGCTTTGCTACCCCCGCATCGAGCACACCCCCACGTTCTTTTGAACACATCGTCGACGAGGGCGATTCAAGGGAGTTACACCTGATCAATGGAATCCGCATGAATTGTCTGGTCCGAGGGCGGACCAGTATGGTAAATTCTCTACGAAAGTTGAAAGATAGCAAAACAGTGCTGAGCTCCGGCGACCACGCGGTTGGAAGAAGTGAGTGATCCAACTCACCAGAGTCCGACAACGAGCGCTCCAAAAAATCGTGGTCATGAGCGCGTGGGCTTAGAGGTTTTTGGAAGATTTTGAGTACCGCTATTGCCCCCTGGTTCTGCTACGAGCGCAAAAGCTGTTTGCGCCTTATTCGTTACGAGAGGCAGATGCTTTGACAACGGGACCGGTAGGAATTGCACCCGCTCCGCAAAGGCTGGATTCTTGGAAGTCGATCGCAGGATATCTTGACCGAAGTTGCCGCACTGTTCAACGGTGGCACAAGGAGTTTGGGCTCCCGGTCCAGCGGGTAGGCGGGGATAGAGGGAGTATCTTCAGTTACAGTAGGGAGTTGGATGACTGGATGGAGTGCCGCGGGCACGCCCTGCCAGGCGAACCGTTTCAGCGCACAGAACCAGTTCCACCTGATTCCCCGTCACAATCCCGCACATGGAATTCAATCGAAATTCCTGTCCGCCCGTTGATTTCAGACGCGGAAAGAGCTCGTTCCGCTGCGCTGGTGGCTACGGCTTACCGAATGTGGGAGTCTCTTTCGGATAAAAATCTTCAGAAAATAGCCCGCTGTTTCCGCGACGCCATCGATTTGGATTGTGGCAATGCGGAGGCATATGCCGGGTTGGCTCATGCATTGATTGCCCAGGGCATGTGGGGGCTTGTCTCCAAGCCGAATGCGTATTATGGCGCCCAAGCCGCCCAGAAGATTGCCTTCCAGATAAATCCTGATCTGCTTGAATCCCAGAGCGCCGGCGCGTGGACCAGACTGCTGGTGGAGCATGATTGGCAGACTGGACGAAGCGCCTTCGACGAGGTCTTGACCCGCCGTCCCTCGTTCACGCAAGCCTTGGTAGGCCGGGCCATGGTTTCCGTCGCAGAAGGCGACTTGAGCCAGGCTTCTTCCCTCCTGCTGAACGCAAGCAGCACGCACGCATTGAACGCTTCTGCCGAGGTTCTGTTCTGCTGGACCATGTATCTACGGGGCATGTACTCTCACGTAATCGATCAGATTCAGCAATTCCGGGCTTCCGGCCGGCAGGGGGCGGCTGCGTGTGCGGTTGAGGAACTCGCTTCCTTCCAGATCCAGGCGCCAGATGTGAATATTGAGCGCATGGAGGCCCGCATAGCGGAGAACACAAGGTACGACGTGCTGCAAGGGGTCCTCGGATATGCCTATGCAAAGTCAGGCCAAAGCAATCGCGCGGTTGAGATGGTTAACGAAATGACCGACCCCGGATCGGGCCAGATGAGCCGCGAGCCGTATGCCGTTGCGCTTGTTCTCATCGGTCTGAACAAGAACCAGCAGGCTCTTCAGTGGCTCGAGAAGTCTTTCAGGGATGGGTCAATGTGGAGCTTCGCATTGGGATCGGACCCCATACTGGCCCAACTTCGCGACGACCCCCAATGCAGCTTGCCCCTGCGCAGGCTAAGCTTTCCTGCTGCCAATCGCACCAACCCGCTCTGAGCCTGACTGCGCCAGTGGCTTCGAAGCCCCGCCGGCATGTGCTACGAGAAGTGACACTCTTGTGCCCTGCTATGCCATCGGCAACGTGATCGTAAGTGATCTATCGCACTCGCTGCAGCAAACGGGCGATTCTCCCGGCGCAACCGGTTGACCTTCCCGGTCCAGCTTTCGGACTCTCCGGCGGCGCCTGGCGTTGACTCTTGAGTTACGATAATTTGCCGCGCCAAGAGTCATCTTCTTGACGCATTCCTACTCTCAGTGGGCGTAATTCTCACTCATGTTCGGCATTCTGATCTCTTCGGGATGTCGCTCCCACAATTGAACCCTGAGAAATATCTGTTCTCGTTCTCAATGTCTCCTTATGGCGTGTTTTGACGAGGTTTTGCCGACTCGCTCACTACCGCCTAACATTACAATCGTTCCACTAATCGGCACGGATTGTAACCGTCGCTAGTTACTCTTATTGAATAAAGAGTAACTAGCTAAGATCGTCCAAACGGCTGAGTTCGAGAGCATCGTGCTAAGTCTCCTTGGCGAAGCTGTGGCTGGCGATCTGCTGCATCCATGCCAGGCCGGAAAGACGACTCGAATGCCCTCGAAGCCAATGCATTTCGCGCCAATCTTGCCGACCAGGGGAGTTCTGATGGGCAACGCCCAAACCGCCCGATCGCTGGTCACTGCCTCTGATCTACCCGCCCTTACCCCTGCCCCGGCCCTTTACGCTTCCCGAAGTTGCTTGCCGCGGGGTGTAGACGGGAATCCAAGTGCATCGAGTAGGAAATGGTATGCCATCTATACCGCGCCCCGGCACGAACATGCTGTAGTCAGACATCTGGACGCGCATCGCATCGAGTCTTTTTTGCCAACCTGGGAATGCACACACGTTTGGAAGAACCGGCAGCGCAAAAGGATCGTTCAGCCGCTGTTTCCGTCGTACGTGTTCGCCCGGTTCGGCAGAACGGAACGCCTGAGAGTCTTTCAGTCACCAAGCGTCGTGACCATCGTCGGCAACAGACATGGCCCGATCCCGATCCAGGATTCGGAAATCGAATTCCTCCGGTCAGATTTCTGCCGGCAAAGGGTTGAGCCATTCCATGACCTCGTTGCCGGCGATAAAGTACTTGTCAAATGCGGATCGATGCAGGGAACGCGCGGCATCCTGGTTCGTAAGCAGGACACACTTCGATTCGTAGTAAGCCTCGATCTGATTTGCCAGCACGTGGTAGTGGATGTAGGCGCTGAGGAACTGGAACCCGATCTCGAATAACAGCTTCGATTGATTTCTCCAAATCCGGTCCCACTTTCACCGTGCACGATGCCGGTCTGCCAACGCCGTAAGGTGCGAAGCTTCAAGTCTTTTGGGCCGTCTGTTCCGAGAATAGAGACGAATTGCACCGCGAGAGGAATGCAGATGGCGCACGTGCTGACAAAGTTGGAACCCCCGAGCGGCCTGGCGGATGCCTTCAAGGCTCTATTTGCGCGCCCGGTGCATCGCGAACCTGGAACTCTCGACCAATCGTTGACGGCCGAGCATCTGAGCGCTGCCGAACACAAGCAACTATACGAGCGGTTGATCTCCTGGGAGCAAGGGCAACTCTCTGAGACGGAGACGCTGGCCTTCTTTCAGGAGGTCGTCGATTCCGGTCTCGCGTGGAAATCGACCGGGGCCGTGCGTAGAACAGCCGCACTCCTCCTCCGCGACGGGCGGATTCGAAGAAGATGATTCGTTCGATTGCAATTCCAGATCTTCGCTGAAAACGCATTCAGGTTTCGATCGGGCGAACGACCGATCGTATTGCTCCGCTCAGGGAACTCGCACATGCAACATTCGATGCACTCCATGGGGGGCCAGTTCTTGTCCCTTCCACTTGCCTGATGACATCTACCCTTGGCTCACATTGCCAGTTAACGGAGAACTGATCATGCCGCATTTATTGTTCGAAATCATTCTGGGCTGGGTCCTGATGGTGGCTGGAGTTGTCACCGGATGGATGTGCGGCTGGGTATTCGGCTATCGCGCATGTTTGTCCAAAATCACGGAACGACTGGATGCGATACCGTCAGGCGGGTCCAGGCTGAATCACAAACCTGTCAACAACTTTCGCCGCGCATAACCAGGGATCGATCAAGAGGAGTGACCAATGCAGGGTAGTCCGTGGCATGTCTTACATGTGCTCTCAAACCATGAAAAGCGGGTTGCGCAACACCTGGATGCTCGGTCGGTGGAACACTATCTGCCGTTCTATGCAGAGCGAGTTAAGTGGACAGACCGAACTGTAGTCACAGAGCGGCCACTGTTTTCCGGGTATGTCTTCGCTCGAGTTCGGCGCCAAAGCAAGATTGCGGTCATCTCCATCCCTGGCGTTCTTCGCCTGCTGGGCGACGAGGAATGGAATATGGTGTCGGCCGAGGAGCTTGAGAAGATTCGTGCCGGATTGTCGAGCGGCCTGCTCCTGCGGCCCCATCCCAATGTGACCGTAGGCACTCGGGTGCGCGTGCGTGACGGCATATTCGGCGGGGTCGAAGGCGTTGTAACCGACTTGCGGCATCAATGCAGGGTCGCCATCAGCCTCTTCGCAGTGCGTCAGTGCTTCTCGGTCGAAGTAAGCCTCGACAGCCTGCAGGTTCTGGAAAGAACCGTCTCCATACCTGCTCTCAACCAGGCCCCGGCAATGGGCTACTGATTTGCGAAAACATAGATGGCGGCGTGCAACCGCGCACCGGCTCTGCGAAGGAGTTCCCGGTGCGCGATCCGTTCAGTGTCAGGCGTAGTGCATTTGTTCGAGATCGGCAATCAGGCCAGGACCGGTTGGGCGCCATCCCAGCCGTTGTTGCGTTAGTGCGCTTGAAGCGGGCATGTCAAAGCCCGCAAACCTCGCCAGCCAGCCAAAATGACCGGGCGCTTCCTCCGCAGAGAGACTGACCACGGGGACCTTCAAGCCTCGGCCAAGAACTTCAGCAATCTCCCGCATCGATACTCCCTCTTCAGCGACTGCGTGGTATCTGCTGCCTGCTTCGTGCTTCTCAATCGCCAGCTTGTAAAGATGGGCAACATCCAGAACATGCGCTGCCGGCCAGCGGTTCTTTCCGTCACCAATGTACGCCGAGACCCCCTTCTCACGAGCTATCTGGAGCGCGTAGGTGATGAGGCCCTGCTTGACCGTGTCGTGGACCTGCGGAAGCCGCACCACCGACACATTCACACCACGCGAACCCTGCGCCAGGCCTGTCTGTTCTGAAACGCGAGGCATCGCCGGGTGGAGAAGGGCGTCCATGTCTTCGGTCGCCACTCGACCTGGGCCAAGCCCCCCTGTCCCGGAGGTGACAATCAACGGGCGGTTGGAACCCGCGAGCGCGTCGCCGAGCGCCTCAATGGCGCGCCTGTCAATTTCGCAATTCTCTTTGAATTTCGAGAAGTCGTGAATAAAGGCGGTGTGGATGACGGCGTCCGACCTGGCCGCTCCGCTGCGCAGGCTCTCCAGGTCTTCCAGATCGCCGCGATGTACCTCGGCTCCGGCCGCAAGGAGAGATTTTGCCCCCGCCTCCGACCGCGTCAGTCCGAGCACTTGATGGCCCGCGTTGATGAGTTCCGGAACAATGGCTGAACCGATAAAGCCGGTAGCGCCCGTGAGAAAGATTCGCATGTTGAATTCTCCTTTGATTCAGTTGAGGACTCTAGTCGCAGTCCGTGGGGAGGCCCGTCTTCGCGACCTGCCATTTATGAGACGGAGCATGACAGCAATACGATCTATACTGAAAGTCTGTATTATTGGTTCAATCGTCCGGAGGCCGCATGGACCCTCTCTCCGATGTGCTGTCGCTGCTGAAACCGCGGAGCTATATTTCGGGTGGCTTCGGACTAGACGGCGATCTCGCCATCCAATTCCCAAAACATCAGGGCGTCAAATGCTATGCCGTGCTGGCTGGCCAATGCTGGCTGTCTGTTGAAGGCGTTCCCGATGCCGTCCTGGTCACGGCGGGAGATTGTTTCCTTTTGCCACGTGGGCTGCCTTTCCGCCTTGCCACCGATCTGGCCCTCACGCCGGTCGACTTCCGCACACTTCTCGCAGCACAGAAATCCGGAAGCGCGATTTGCAACAACGAAAGTGGGGAGCGCTACATTGCCGGTGGACACTTCCTTCTTGCCGGCAGTCATGCCAACATGCTGCTGGGGTCTTTGCCGCCCATCGTGCATATCCAGAAAGAGTCGGATAAGGCGGCCATGCGCTGGTCGCTGGAACGAATGAAGCAGGAGCTGCGCGATCCGCAGCCGGGTGGCTCCCTGATCGCGCAGCAACTCGCCTACATGATGCTCATTCAGGCCATTCGGCTGCATCTGGCGGACGGCGCAAAGAGCGGCGTCGGGTGGCTCTTCGCTTTGGCCGATCAACAGATGAGCACCGCGATCACCTGCATGCACGACGATCCGGGAAATCGCTGGACGTTGCAGGCGCTCGCCGCGCGCGTTGGCATGTCGCGATCGATCTTCGCGCTTAAGTTCAGAGAGACGGTCGGCGAGACACCGATGGATTACCTGACGCGATGGCGCATGCTTCTGGCCGGCGACAGGCTGAAGAACTCCGGCGATTCTCTTTCGGCAATTGCCTCGTCGCTCGGCTACGAATCCGAGAGTGCCTTTGGCAAAGCCTTCAAGAGAGTTATGGGTTGTTCGCCGCGGCAATACAGCCGAAGCAGCCATCCCGCGCCACTTTTCTTGACCGCCAATGAAGCCAGCGACGACCATCCGATAGAACTGGCCGCCGCTGGATAAGAAGTCTTGATTCCCAAAGTTCAACGGGCGCGCTTCGTGCCCGCGCACGCAATGGTCAATTGGAATCTCCGCCGATTGAATCAAGGGTCGCGATCGTTTCAGAAGAAAGTTTCAACGTCGCCGCCTTGAGATTCTCACGTAGATGTCCGACAGACGATGTGCCGGGAATAAGCAGGATGTTCGGTGACCGCTGCAGAAGCCACGCAAGCGCGACCTGCATGGGCGTAGCATCGAGCGACGCGGCTACCTCGTTGAGCTCGGAGGATTGCAGAGGGGAAAACCCTCCCAGCGGAAAGTAAGGCACATAGGCTATGCCCTCAGCGGCGAGAGCGTCGACAAATGCGTCGTCGCCGCGCTGAGCCACGTTGTAGAAGTTCTGCACGCAGACAATCTCCGCAATGGTCTGCGCTTCCGCTAGCTGCTTGGCAGAAACGGTGCTCAGGCCGATATGCCGGATCAGGCCCTGCTGCTTCAGCTCGGCTAGCGCCGTCAGCGGTTCTTCAAAAGGTTCGTCCGTTGGCCCGGTCAGGCCGCCCAGGCGCAGATTGACCACATCGAGCGCGTCAAGACCAAGATTTCGCAAATTGTCGTGCACTGCATCGATAATTTCCTGGCGCGACCGGGCGTGCGGCCATGAGCCATCGCTGCCGCGGCGCGCTCCCACTTTGGTCACGATGGTGAGATCGTCCGGGTAAGGATGGAGCGCCTGTTTGATCACTTGGTTGGTTACGTGTGGGCCGTAAAAGTCGCTGGTATCAATGTGGTTTACGCCCGAGGCGACGGCCTCGCGCAGCACAGCGATCGCACCGGGAACATCGCGCGGGGGACCCCAGACCAGTTTGTCGCCATCCCGCCCGGCAAGCTGCATTGCACCATAGCCCATGCGCTTTACGGTCATTGAAGTGTTGGAAAAGGTAAAAGTGCCGCCAAGTTCAGAGTGTTTCGTCATTTGTTTCCTCAAGTTTCCTGATGCTATGTTCTTTAGTTTCTGATGCTATGTTCTTCAAATCGGTTCCGACAAGCTTCGTTTGAAATGGTCGTTGGAGCTGTCGAGTTCTCCTTGGGCCGCATTTTCGAAAGGCCTGGGGGTCCAAGCGCGTGCCGAGCAATTGCGATCAGCTTTCAGCAACCATTTCCGCGATATTGGTCGGTAGACGTCTTCGCCTCGGGCGAGAAGCCTTCGCCTCAAGGCAGCCATGGTTTATCGTGCGGCCTCGTTTCGCCATGTGCACGAGGTCTTTCGATGAATCTCGATCAACCGAAACCCACAACCGAAAAGGGAGAACATCACCATGAAGCAAAGCACAGACGACAAGGCAACCGGCAAGGTCCACGAAATCAAAGGAGCTATCCGGCAGAAGGCCGGGGAACTTACCAACAATCCCGACCTGGAAGCCGACGGTAATGCTGAAAAGATCGCGGGAAAAGTTCAGAACGTCGTGGGCAAGATTGAGAAAGCAGTGGGCAAATAAACGAATGAACGAGAAATCAAAAGAGAGAGGTGGAGAGAATATGGCGCAATCAACCTTTGAAAAGACAGGCGAGCAGATTGCCGATACCGTGCACAAGGCGTCACGGGCGGCTTCTGCCGCGGCGGAAGCAATTGAAGATGGCATCGGAACGGCGAGGCGCGCTGCAAAGCGGGGCGGCTATGCCGCTGAAGAACTGCTGCATGACGCACGGCGCCGGATTCAGCGCTATCCGATTGAAACCATCGTGGCCACGTTCGCGGCGGGCATCGTGGCAGGATCGGCGCTCAGTTGGCTGATGCGGCACAATGCGGCTTGCGACAGAGCAGATGCGCGCGAGGCGGACTAGCGGTTTCGATTAGCCGTTTTGGGCTTCGCCAAACATTTCGGGAACAAGGAACTGCATCCCATTGAGCGGTTTGGCTGGCTTCGCGCCGCAAAAGCGGTTCTCAGGGGCCAAGGCCCGCGCTGATCTTAGTGCGTTTGCTCCCCCGCGGCCCCGGCACCCGCTCAGAGCGTTCCGGGGCGTGCCCTCGCGCTCCTTGTTATCCTTTAGGAGGTTGAACGCATGCTAAATTCTAAAGTTGTAATCGCCTAAGATAGCAAATGTCCGGGCCTAAAGGCCCCTGCTCCCTCCGGAAGCACTTTGTACGCCTGTAGTGCTAAGAGGAGGCGGAAAGCGCGCATCCAACCACGTTGGAGAGTTAAAGAGTGAAGAAGTTTGCCAGCGCAACCGATCCACTGTGGTACAAAGACGCAATCATTTATGAACTTCACGTGCGCGCTTTCGCTGATTCGAATGGCGACGGTATCGGCGACTTCCCGGGCCTTCTTTCGCGGCTCGACTACCTGCAGAATCTCGGCGTCACTTGCATCTGGCTGCTGCCCTTTTTTCCTTCGCCCCTGCGCGACGATGGTTATGACATCGCCAACTACACCGACGTCAACCCGGCCTACGGGACCCTTGAAGACTTCAAGCTGTTTCTCGATGCGGCTCACCAGCGCGGCATGCAGGTGTTGATGGAGCTGGTCATCAATCACACCAGCGATCAGCACCCCTGGTTCAAAGCGGCCCGCACGGCACCGCCCGGCTCACCGGCGCGCAAAATGTATGTCTGGTCAAACACCGACCAACTTTACAAGGACGCGGGCATCATCTTCTCTGACACCGAGAAATCCAACTGGACCTGGGACGACACCGCGAATGCTTACTACTGGCATCGCTTCTTCTCGCATCAGCCGGACCTCAACTTCGACAACCCCGCGGTAATGGACGAAGTTCTGAAGGCGATGCGTTTCTGGCTCGACTTGGGTGTGGACGCGCTGCGCATGGACGCCATTGCGTACCTGGTCGAACGCGATGGCACATCGTGCGAGAACCTTCCTGAAACTCATCGCATTGTGAAGAGAATCCGCGCCGCTATCGATGCCGAATACGCCAACCGATTCATCCTGGCTGAGGCCAACGAAGCGCCCGCCGATGTGCGCCCTTATTTCGGCGATGGCGACGAGTGCCACATGGCCTTCCACTTCCCTTTGATGCCGCGCATCTACATGGCCTTGCGCCAGGAAGACAGCCTACCCATCACTGAGATCATGGCCGAGACGCCAGCCATTCCCGACAATTGCCAATGGGGCTTGTTTCTTCGCAACCACGACGAACTGACGCTTGCGTTAGTCACCGAGGACGAGCGCGATTACATGCACATCGCTTACTCCAACGACCCGCGCATGCGCGTCAACGGCGGCATTCGGCGCCGCCTCGCGCCCCTGGTCGACAACAACCGCCGCCGCATCGAGTTGTTGAACTCACTGCTTCTCAGCTTCCCGGGTACACCCATCCTGTACTACGGCGACGAAATCGGCATGGGCGACAACATCTATCTTGGCGACCGCAATGGTGTGCGAACCCCTATGCAGTGGAACTCGGACCGCAACGCCGGCTTCTCAAGGTGCGACCCGGCGCGGCTTTACCTTCCCGTTGTGATGGATCCCATCTACGGCTACCAGGTAATCAATGTCGAGGCCCAACTCAGCGATCCATCCAGTCTTCTGCACTGGACCCGGAACCTGATCGCGCTGCGCAAACTCTTCCAGGTCTTCGGCCGCGGCACGCTCAAGTTTCTCAAGCCGGCAAACCGCAAGGTTCTCGCCTATCTTCGCGACCTCAATCGCGAAGACGGTTCACACGAGACAGTTCTTTGCGTGGCCAATCTCAGCCGCTTTTCGCAGCCCGCCTCCCTTGACTTGGCCGACTACAACGGTGCCGAGCCCGTTGAGATGCTGGGGTACGTGCCGTTCCCCATCATCACCAAGGCCCCCTACGTGCTAACCCTCGCTCCCTACTCTTTCTTTTGGCTTGAGTTGCAGCCCCCCAGCGCGAAAAAGTGATCACTGCAAGGACCGCAAGCCAATCGATCGACGTGAGATACGCCAAGACACCCAGCCATTCCTGTCGATTTGCAATGGAAAGCCTGCGATTGCGGACCGATTTTGAGAACCTTCGAAAAATCCTTCTGGCGGGCAAGAAGTGTCGGGCACGGCTTCAGCCGTGCTCTGAGATAAAGTAGATTTCTGAAGCACGCTCTCGATAAGGCTCATCGAGGAGTGAGCGCGGCTTCCACTTGATGGTCTCGTCCGGCATGCGAAGGCGGCGCTGCGGACACCGGCTCAGCAGCGGAAAGGGCTTGCAGGCCTGAACGGAGTTCACTGGAGCCGCCGCCGGGGACCAGTTTCTCCACTTCGTCGTGGGTGCGCTTCCAGGTTGGAACCGCGCGGGCCAGCAGGGTCCGGCCCTTGCCGGTGAGTTTGAGGACGCGGCTGCGCCGATCGGAGGGATCGGGTGAGACCTTCACCAAACCGCGCCGTTCCAGCGGCTTCAAAGCGGCGGTGAGCGTGGTCCGGTCCATGGCCAGCAGTGAGGCAACCGGTCCCATGGGTGGCGGCTCGGGGCGGTTGAGCGACATCAACAACGAAAACTGGCCGTTAGTCAGCCCGAACGGACGCAAAGCCTCATCAAATCTGCGCGCCAAGGCGCGGGCGGCGCGCTGCACGTGGAGACAGAGGCAGCAGTCGCGGATCATGAGGGTGGTTTCGAACGGGAGCGGATCGGGACTTGACACGCGGCCAGATTAGTTGATATCAACATAAATGTCAATTGAGCCTTCCCCCTCCATTGACCTG
>Ga0181517_10000819_pt1 | contig 38806 bp, 40 predicted proteins | sample PEATcosm2014_Bin_31_FD_119748 | JGI IMG/M metagenome (GOLD analysis project Ga0181517, IMG submission 119748) | Peatland microbial communities from MTU Mesocosm Facility, Houghton, MI, USA - PEATcosm2014_Bin01_30_metaG | ecosystem: Environmental > Terrestrial > Soil > Wetlands > Peat | place... | reverse complement strand
TTCGTGCGATCAAACTTTTCCTTGCCCATGGCTTAATCCCCTTCGTTCCCAGAATTCCTGAACTGCGTTTCAGCTTTCAGCTATCAGCCGTCAGCCTTCAAATCCATCCCGTTCACGCTTGCCGCGTCGGCTCATTCCGTCGATGCACAAGCTGAAAGCTGAGAGCTAATAGCTGACAGCTTACTTCCCCTGCGACCTGCCGATAATCTCATCGGCAATCATGCGCGGAGCCTCTTCATACCTAGCAAACTGCATCGAATACGACGCGCGGCCCTGCGTGGACGAGCGAATGTCGTTCACATAACCGAACATCTCTTTCAGCGGCACAATCGCCTTGATCACCTGCGAGCCGGCCAGGTGCTCCATCCCCTCGATGCGTCCGCGGCGCGAATTGATGTCGCCGATGATCACGCCCATGTGCTCTTCGGGGACCGTCACTTCAACCGCCATCACCGGTTCAAGCAACACCGGCGAAGCCTTGCGCGCGGCTTCCTTGAATGCGATGGAGCCGGCAAACTTGAAGGCCATTTCGTTGGAATCGACTTCGTGGTAGCTGCCGTCGAAGAGCGTTACCTTCACGTCCACGATCGGGAAGCCAGCCAGAATGCCCAACTCTAGCGCGCCCTGCACGCCTTGATCGATAGGCTTGATGTACTCCTTGGGCACTGATCCGCTCTTGATTTCGTTGATGAACTCGTAGCCCGCGCCCGGCGTGTTCGGCTCGACGCGCAGCTTGCAGTGGCCATAGTTGCCGGAGCCGCCGGTCTGGCGAATATACTTGCCCTCAGCCTCGGCCTTCTTGCGCAGTGTCTCGCGGAAGGCGACCTTCGGCTCGCCGACATTGGCTTCAACCTTATGCTCGCGCTTCATGCGGTCAACAAGAATCTCCAGATGCAACTCGCCCATCCCGCTGATAATCGTCTGGCCGGAGTCTTCGTCGGTCCGCACCTTGAAGGTGGGGTCTTCGTCGGCAAGACGCGCCAGCGCAACGCCCATCTTTTCCTGGTCAGCCTTGGTCTTGGGTTCAATAGCGACAGAGATAACCGTTTCCGGGAAAGTAATCGCGCCAAGAGCGATGGGATGATGCGGCGCGCAGAGTGTGTCTCCGGTCTTCAATTCCTTCAGTCCCACGCAGGCGCAGATGTCGCCGGCCAGAACCTCGGTCACATCCTCACGCTTGTTGGCGTGCATCTTGACAAGGCGGCCAATGCGATCCGTCTTGCCGGTGCGGGGATTGAGAACCGTATCGCCGGTCTTGAGCGAGCCGGAGTAGACGCGGATAAAGCCCAGCTTGCCGAAGGGATCGTTGATGATTTTGAAGGCCAGCGCGGCCAGCGGCTCGCTATCCTCAGCCTTGCGAATCACAATCTTGTCGAGGTGATGCGGATCGATGCCCTCAACCGGCGGCTTGTCAAGCGGGCTGGGAAGGTAATCGATCACAGCGTCCAGCAGCGGCTGAATACCTTTATTCTTGAATGCTGTTCCGCAGATCACCGGGAAGACCTTCAGATCGATGGTGGCTTGACGGATGCCCGCCTTCAGCTCGGCAATCGTCGGCGTCTCGCCTTCGAGGAACTTCTCCAGCAATACATCGTCGGTCTCGGCGATCACTTCAATCAACTGCAAACGGAAGGCCTCGGCCTTCTTCTGCAATGCGGCGGGAATCGGCTCGATGGAGAATTCAGCGCCCATCGTCTCGTCATGCCAGACGACAGCATTCATCTCAATCAGATCAATAACGCCTTTGAAGTTGGCTTCCGCGCCGATGGGAATCTGTAATGCGACAGGCCGCGCGCCCAGCCGCTTGCGAATCGTATCCAGAACGTGCTCGAAATCCGCGCCGTTCTTGTCCATCTTATTGACGAAGCAAATGCGCGGAACCTTGTACTTGTCGCCCTGACGCCACACCGTCTCCGACTGTGGCTGCACGCCGCTGACCGAATCAAACAGCGCCACAGCGCCATCTAGCACTCGCAGGCTGCGCTCGACTTCGGCCGTAAAGTCCACGTGACCGGGCGTGTCGATGATATTGATGCGATAGTCGTTCCACATACAGGTAGTGGCAGCGGAAGTAATCGTAATGCCGCGCTCCTGCTCCTGCTCCATATAATCCATGGTCGCGGTGCCTTCATGCACTTCGCCGATGCGGTGCGTGATGCCCGTATAAAAAAGGACACGCTCCGTCGCTGTCGTCTTTCCGGCGTCGATGTGCGCCATGATTCCGATATTCCGGCAGCGATTTAAGGGTACTGTGCGAGCCACGGCTTTTTCATCCTTGCGAGCGATATTGGCCCGCGGTTATCGAACACTTCAACAACTTAATTCTCTGGGTGCCCCACTCTCGCCGCGCTTTTGTTTTTGCGGCTAAGGTGGGATACCAGCACTACCAGCGGTAGTGCGCGAAAGCCTTGTTGGCCTCGGCCATGCGGTGCACGTCTTCCTTCTTCTTCATCGCGGCGCCGCGCCCGTTGGCCGCATCCAGCAACTCGCTGCCCAGCTTGTCGGTCATTCCTTTTTCGCCGCGCGCGCGGCCGTACGTAATCAGCCAGCGAATCGCCAGCGAGGTTCGCCGGTCGGGATTGACTTCAATCGGCACCTGATAGTTGGCGCCGCCCACGCGGCGGGTCTTCACCTCAAGCAGCGGCTTGCAATTCTCCACAGCCTTCTTGAAGAGCTTCAGCGCGTCGTCGCCGCCGCCCTTCTCTTCGAGGGTCTTCATCGCCTTATAGAAGATGCCCTGTGCCGTCGATTTCTTGCCGCCCCACATCATCGAGTTGACAAACTTGGTGACCAGCGTTGACCCGTAGACCGGGTCCGCCGCCACTTCCCGCTTCGCTATGTGCCCTTTTCTCGGCATAACCTTCAAATCCCTCGCGCTTCAAGCGCCGCTTCTACTGCCCTAGTCCGAGTCCAAGTCAACGCCCCGGAACCGTGTTTCAGTGGTGAGTGATTCGTTTCACTGATTCACTTCTTCACTCATTCACTGCTTTTACTTCTTCGCCGGAGCCGCTCCGCCCTTGGCGCGCTTGGCTCCATACTTTGACCGGCTCTGCTTGCGGTTGGCCACGCCCACCGAATCCAGTGTGCCGCGGACAACGTGGTAGCGGACGCCGGGAAGATCCTTCACGCGGCCGCCGCGAATCAGCACAATCGAGTGCTCCTGCAGGTTGTGGCCGATGCCGGGAATATAGGTGGTAACCTCAATCCCGTTCGTCAACCTGACGCGAGCAACCTTGCGCAGCGCCGAGTTCGGCTTCTTGGGCGTCTGCGTGTAAACGCGCGTGCAAACGCCGCGCCGCTGCGGCGAGGCCTGCAACGCCGGCGACGCCGTCTTGTACCGTGGGGCCGTGCGCCCCTTGCGAACCAACTGATTGAATGTAGGCAAACTGAAACTCCTTACAACGCAAAAACCCTTGCCATCAACCTTCAAAACCCGCCGGCAAAACGCCGGTCACTTCAACTGCCAACAGCCGCGCACACAACCGTCGAGCCACCGCGGCAAGAGCAGACGACTGATTCATGTCGCCCATGCGCACGGAAGCACTGGTTTACTGCTTCGCGTCTGTCCCTCGTACCAATCTCAGACGAGAACCGGGACGGTGGCTGCGCGTTTCCAAATTCTCCTGGAAAGCCAACTCCGTTTCGCCAGTTCCGGCCCGCATAGCCCTCCAAGGTGGAGAACGCGCGGACGCCGATGCGATTTCTCCCTGCCCTTCGCAAGAAAAGAGCAACTTCGGGAGCTGTCTGGTCGGCCAACTGCGCCTGACCATTGGGCCGATCCCATGCCAAATCCCGCCTGACCGGACCGCCCATACGCCTTAACCCGTTAAGAGACACGGATAGAGGCGTTCTTGCGCAACCTTTTTACAATAACAAGAAAACCGGGTGGGGTCAAATTATTTTTCAAATCCGACAGGTAAATTCTCATTCTTATTGAGCAGATGCAGGATTTTGCCTCTGCGGACTGCTTTGCCGCCTGTGATCCACTACCTCATATCCCGAAGGAGCTTGAAAAAGCGAGGGGTCAGGATCGCCGCGAACCACATCAGTCACATCGGTGGTCGTTTTGCCCGACCGCGGATCCTCGTGAATCTGGCGCATCATAATCTTCAGTTCCGGAGAGGTCCAGATTTCATTGATCACGTCTATGGTCCGCCTGCTGCTCTCTTCGGTTAATTGAATGGCGTGGATTATGCGCGTACCCTCCGCATAGACGCCATTGATCTCCTGCGGCGTGAGAACCTCTCTTTGAAAACCGGACGTCGGAGTCGTTATGCCGGGAGTTGCCGGAGGTATGTTCACTGGTATTTGTGCCGTCACGTGCTGGGCATTCGGCCAGATATGCATCAACTTTTTATCGGAGGGATAGTCAATCATCCACTTCAGATAGATTCCATGCACAGGATCGGTAATGATCACTTGCCGGTACTCGGCACCCGACAGGGTATGCGAGATGATCTCTCTGCGGGTACGCCCGTATGTATCCCGCCAGAGGTACTCGACATTCGTTTCCGTCGTCGTTGAACCGTCGGTCAGCGTCTGCGTCTTGACGGTTGTCTCCTTGCCGGAATACGGCGCGCCGGTGAATCCCGTGCCGGATGTGGTCGGCAGAGGCATCTGCCCGGAACAGACTTGAGCAAAAGCAATCAGCGCAAGAGCGGTCAGCGCCGCAATAGACCAGGAAGATAAACGCATCTTGCAACCTCCATGCGAATTTTAATGCCTGCCCACGCTGAATTAGGCTGAACGCAAGGGATGCAGGCGGGATTAATGAATCTGACCCCGCCCCACGCACAATTTCCAGGTTTAGTTCGTTCTCTGTAGCTTCCAGGCACCGCCATCCAGCGCAAAGGTTGCCATGTGTTTGCTGCTCAGCCTGTTGCCGTTGCCTTGGGCGATAATCTGCAAATCATTGGGCAGGCCATCCAGGTTCACGCTCTCGGTATAATCAACGATCTTTGTGTCACCCACATCGTCCCGCGGATCGGAGATAACGTGCGCCTTCAAGTGGCTCGCCGCCAGGGTTTCCACGATAATTACATAGTTCTTATCGCCGGCAAACTGCGGGCGCCACTGGATCACATCGCCGCCCTTTTGCAGCTTGAGAATCTTCTTGCCCTCCGGCGTCAGCGTGAAGTCACCCTGAAACCGGTTGGGATAGACCGTGGTCCGCGACCAGTAGTTTGCAACCGTTCCCCGCCCAAGTCCCGGCTCATCCACGGCGATATCAGCGCCCATTGCCGGCATCTGATCGTACTTGGCCTGAATCATGGCCTGCGCCTGCGCTTGCGTCAACTCCGGAGCCGACTTGCAGCCACTCAGAATCAATCCCGCTCCCAGAAAACCCATCGCCCCCAAAACAAGCATCTTCCTTGCGTTTTTCACTTTCCCTCCATAGACCGCACAGGGCGGACAAATTACTTCGCAACGCTCATTTTTCTCCACCCTTCCCCTTGGTGTCAATGGGGTTGCAGGCTCCAATCTTCAGAATCGGCGGATTTGTCCTCTGAAATACATAGAATCGGTTGCCAAAGTCCGCCCGCCTGCAGGCAGTGGAGCGCTGCCGGCGTCACCAAACCTATCTAAACAGACTGCGGAAAAAACTCTGATACCAGCACGACTTCAGCCGTGCCGCAAAGGCAGCAAAATGCGCGTGAGCTGTAGCCCTATGGGGAGGTTGGAAGGCAACAAAGACTTGTTCAGAGGTTTCCTAACGGCAGGCTTTTCGACGCAACCAGCCCGCGAGCCCCAACAATCCAGTACCGAACAATGAAAGGGTACTTGGCTCAGGCGCCAGGGAGGTATCTCCTTGCACTTCAAATGCTCCAGCGGGACCGCCGGAATCGATGGTCCAACCATTTCCGTAGTTCGCGTATATTGTTGTATCAACACCAGTTGAGTTCGTGTCCCAACCTGCATAAGTATCGCTGCCGCCTGGGAAAACGGCCACCCAGTAGGGAGTATTTGCAGTAAGAAGGAGGGGCGTGGACGCAGTACTCGAAAGCATCTGTAAGGTGCAGCAGGTCTGGGTGGGCGGCAAATCGCTGACAACCCAGGAATCCAGAACGGAACCTGGTCCGAGCGGAATTTCATTGCTCATCAAATCAACCACCACAGAGTTGTCCCCATTCACATAACTCAAGGCGATATCCAATTCTGTGAAGTAGCCCGTATTTATTGGCGTGAAGGGATCGGCGAGAGCATATTGATACCCAGGCCCATCGGGACTCGCCGCTCCATAGATGGGCCAGCCGTTGTTGCTGCTGTCATAAACATCGGCGCCACTGCCCAGGGTGCTGTAAAAAACGAGATTGTCGGCATAGCAGGCGGGTCCAATACAAAGGGCAAGCAAGCCTGTCAGCATCAGTGTGAATAACTTTGAAGAAATGGACATGATTAACCTCCGGATAAGTTGGGATGCATTCTCAAGAAGCCGGGAAAGACTCGTTAACGAATCAGATTTCTTATTTTGGGATGGTCGGTGATGAAATCCCGAGAAAATGGGATACATATCATTGATGCAATAGACATATCTGAGGAGTCAAGTGAATTTTCAAAGAAAGCCGGAAGCTGGGACATATTCAATCTCACACGGCATCGATTCAGATTCGTCGACCCCGTCCCCGCTGATACACTGATGCTGCACGGAGAAGCGCGTCAAAACTATGGTTGAGCTTCTGCCATCGATACTTTCAGCGGACTTCGCCCACTTGGCGGAGCAGGTTGCCGCGGCCGAGCGGGGCGGCGGCACGGTGGTTCATGTGGACGTGATGGACGGCCATTTTGTGCCAAACATCACCATTGGGCCGCTAGTGGTCAAGAGCCTGCGCAAGGTGACCAAGCTGCCCATCGATTGCCACCTGATGATCGAGAATCCGGATGAGTTTACGCCCGCCTTTGCCGAGGCCGGAGCGGATTGGGTGAGCGTCCACTACGAGGCCTGCCGTCATCTGCACCGCTCGCTTGGGCTGATTGCCCAGCACGGAATGAAGCCGGGGGTGGTGATCAATCCAGCGACCAGTGTCGAGCTGCTGCGAGAGATTCTGCCTATGGTCCATCACGTGCTGGTGATGAGCGTGAATCCGGGCTTTGGCGGGCAGGAGTTTATCGAATTCTCGCTGGATAAAATCCGTCGGCTGGTGGAATTGCGGCAGGAGCTGGGGCTGGCATATAGAATCGAAGTTGACGGCGGCGTGGCTCACGATACGGTGGCCCGCATCGTCCAAGCGGGAGCGGAGCTGCTGGTGGCCGGAAATGCTGTCTTTGGCGCGGGCCATCCCGAGCGGGATGCGCGCGCGTTGCTCGAGGCGGCTCAGAAGGCAGCGGACGAATAGTTTCTGGATGCAAGATGATTTTAGAAGGGGTCTGTAGCCAGCGTTCTGGCCGCAGCCGCAGTGAGGGTTTATGAACCGGTTGACCAAGATGATTGCCGCGGCGGCTCTGGCGGCTCTGGTGTTGGGCGGAGTTGACGCCCAGGCCAAAGGCAAAACTCCCAAGCACAAGAAGAACGTGGACCTGAGCGCCAACCCTTTAGCCGGAGTGAACTCCAAGCAGCCCGACAAGGAGCTCTACGACAAGGCGATGAATGCCATGAAGAAGGGCCGCTTCGACGTGGCTCGGCTTGATCTGCAGACCATGCTCAACACCTATCCCGACTCCGAGTACCGGATGCGCGCCAAACTGGCAGTGGGTGATAGTTGGTTCAAGGAGGGCGGCACGGCGGCTCTTACACAGGCCGAGGCCGAGTACAAGGACTTCATTACCTTCTTCCCCGATTCCCCAGAGGCTGCCGAGGCGCAGATGAAGGTCGGCGACATTTATTACCAGCAGATGGAGAAGCCGGATCGCGACTACTCGGACGCGCAGAATGCCGAACGGGCATACCGGGATATGCTCAACAGCTATCCTGATTCGCCCCTTGTGCCGCGCGCCAAGCAGAAGCTGCGCGATGTGCAGGAGGTTCTGGCCGAGCGCGAGACCCAGATCGGCCTTTTTTATGTGAGCCGTGAGAACTACTCAGCGTCCATCGCTCGTCTTCAGACCGTGGTCGATACCTTCCCTCTGTACTCCAAGAGCGATCAGGCGCTGCTGGGCATAGGCGACGCCTATACGGGTGAAGCCCACAATATCCAGATTTCGAATAGAATTCCTCCCGCGATCAAAGAGCGGCTGCGCGCGGTCTATCAGGATCGCGCCGCAGATGCCTACACCAGGGTTATTACGCGCTATCCGATGGCTCCCCACGTGGAGGATGCCCGCGACCGGCTGGTGGCGATGAACCGCCCAGTTCCCGAGCCGACCGAAGCCGCGCTGGCCGAGAGCGACGCCGAGGAAAAAAGCCGTCAGCCGCTGCGTTTGACCGACAAGACCTTTGACATTATCAAGCGCGGGCCGACGGTCGTCGAAGCAGTGCATGTGGGCGAACCCAGCCTGGAAGACGCCAAGCGCACCCTCGCACCGGATGTGAACAAAGAGAATGTGGCGATCTTTGCCGCGGCCGTCAACGCCGGAATGCCCGCTCAGCCGCCTGCCGCGGTTACGCCCACGGGCGTCAATGAGCCGCCACGCAGCGATCAGCCCTCGCAAGCGCCCTTGCAGATGGAGAGGCCTGAGGGTGGAAGCGGAGTGGGCGTTCAGATCGTAAGCGCGCCCAATGCCGCGCCCGCGGTCGATCCCAACGCTGTGATCAAGCCCGTTGGCCCAGCCGATACGACCCTGCCTGCGGCGGAAGCGCCGGCCAAAGCACCCAACCAAGTCAACGAAGTCAAGCCTGGCACGACTCCAACTCAAACTGCGGCCACCGCCAATGCGAAGAAGCCCAAGGCCGATCTGAAAGACGAATCCTCTAGCAAGAAGAAAAAGAAAAAAGGGCTGGCCAAAGTCAACCCGTTCTAGTGCTAGAGCAACTGCAATCCTGAAGGCGGAGAATCGCTCTCCTGAGATTGCTTGGCGCGCCCTAGCTTTTCCCGAGGACGCGTGCCAGTGTCTCGCCTATTTCGGCAGGCGAGACGACGACGTGAATGCCGGCAGCGGTCATCGCCTTCATCTTGTCCGCTGCCGTGCCCTGGCCGCCAGAAATGATGGCACCGGCGTGGCCCATGCGGCGGCCTGGAGGCGCAGTCTGTCCGGCGATGAATCCGACGACGGGCTTGCGCACGTGCTGGCGGACGAACTCGGCAGCGGTCTCTTCAGCTGAGCCGCCTATCTCGCCGATCAGCACGATGGCTTCGGTTTCCGGGTCGTCGTTGAAGAGGCGCAGCGCATCGACGTGTGTGGTGCCGATGATGGGATCGCCGCCGATGCCAATCGCGGTGGATTGACCGATGCCGCGCTGCGTGAGTTGATGCACAGCCTCATACGTCAGCGTCCCGGAGCGGGAGACGATGCCGACCGAGCCTTCCTTGTGAATGCGTCCGGGCATGATGCCGATCTTGGCTTTGCCGGGCGAGATGACGCCGGGGCAGTTGGGACCGATAAGCCGTGACTTTGAGGTTTTCAATTTAGCCCAAACTTTAATCATGTCGAGCGTTGGAATGCCTTCGGTGATGCAGACGATCAGCGGAATGCCTGCGTCTTCGGCTTCGAGAATCGCGTCGGCGGCAAAGGGCGGCGGAACAAAAATCATCGTCGCGTTCGCGCCGGTAGCGGAGACGGCGTCGGCGACCGTATTGAAGACCGGCCAGCCTTCATGAATAGTTCCGCCTTTGCCGGGAGTGACTCCGCCGACGACATTGGTTCCATACTCAGCGCAGCCTTGAGCGTGAAAAGTTCCCTCTTTGCCGGTGAGGCCTTGAACGATTAATCGAGATTCTTTATTAACCAAAACTGCCATCTTATGCCCTCACACTCGCGGCAGCTTTCACAGCTAACTCCGCCGCATCCTTCATGGTTTCTCCGACCAAAAAGTTGAGACCGGACTCTTTGAGAATTTTGCGGCCTTCTTCGACGTTGGTGCCTTCGAGACGCAGGACGATGGGAACCTTGACATTGAGATTCCGCGCGGCTGCGACTACGCCTGTAGCCAGCCGATCCACGCGCAGGATGCCGCCGAAGATGTTGATGAAGATTGCCTTCACGTGCGCGTCGGAGAGCAGGATTTCAAAGGCGTGCTCGATCTGTTCCTGTGTTGCGCCGCCGCCCACGTCGAGAAAATTTGCGGGGCTGCCGCCGGCGTACTGAATGATGTCCATCGTCGCCATCGCAAGGCCCGCGCCGTTCACCATGCAGGCGATGGAGCCGTCAAGCTTGATGTAATTGAGCGCGTATTTACTGGCCTCGACTTCGAGCGGGTCTTCTTCGGCGGTGTCGCGCAGCACCTTGATCTCGGGATGGCGGAAGATGGCGTTGTCGTCGAAGGTGATCTTGGCGTCGAGCGCGAAGAGCTTGCCGTCGGTGGTGGTGATGAAGGGATTGATCTCGACGAGCGAAGCGTCGGTTTCGATAAAGGCTTTGTAGAGGCTCTGAAAAAAAGCGACAGCGGAGTTAATCTGCGCGGGCTTGAGTCCGAGCGCGAAGGCGAGTTTGCGCGCCTGCCATGCGCCGAAGCCGACAGCTGGGTCGATGGTTTCTTTGAAGATCGCTTCGGGAGTTTTGGCGGCGACGACTTCAATCTCCATGCCGCCGGCCTGCGAAGCCATAAAAACCAGCTTGCCGGTAACGCGGTCGAGGACGATGCCGAGATAAAGTTCGCGGTCGATGGACGCGGTTTCTTCGATCAGGAGGCGCTGGACCTTTTGTCCTTGGGGGCCGGTCTGATGCGTGATGAGCGTCATGCCGAGGATGTTTTTGGCGTGGAGTTCGGCCTCCTCGCGTGTACGAGCGACTTTGACGCCGCCGCCTTTGCCGCGGCCTCCGGCGTGAATCTGCGCCTTGACAACGACGCCGCCTGCGCCCTCGGCAAAGAGCTTGCGGGCGATAGTCGAGGCCTCTTCGAGGTTGTTGGCCACCTCGCCGCGAGGCACGGCGACACCATATTTTGCCAGGATTTCCTTCGCTTGGAACTCGTGGATTTTCAAATTAGGACCGTCCAGCCGCTGCATTGGGGATTCGGCACATGGGGACGAGCGCCGTTCGAGCGGTATGGAAATAGTATCGTGCGAGCCAGATGAGGAGCAAACGGGGTTCATTGAAAATCCAAAGCGCGGGAGGCCGTTACCATAGAAGTATGTCTTATTTGAAGGAAGTATTGAAGCCGATGGCCGAGGATGGCGCGGCGATGACGCGCGAGCAGGCGGCGCGTGTGTTGGAGGAGATATTGTCCGGCACGGTGCCGGAGGTGGAAACGGCGGCGCTGCTGGCGGTGATGGCGACGCGCGGCGAGCAGGCGCCTGAACTGGCCGGCTTCGTCGAGGTGATGCGCAAGCACGTGACGCCGCTGCCGCTGACGGAGGCGGAGCGCGGCGAGCTGGTTGACGTGGTGGGCACGGGCGGCGGAGGACCGCTGACCTTCAACATTTCGTCGGGTGCGGCGCTGGTGGCGGCGGCGGCGGGAGCGAAGGTGGCCAAGCACGGCAATCGCGCGGTGACCTCGCTGTGCGGCGCGGCGGATGTGCTGGAGGCGCTGGGCGTGCCGATCGAGTTGAAGCCGGAGCTGGCCGCCGAATGCCTGCGCGAGACGGGATTCATCTTTCTCTTTGCGCCGCACTATCATCCGGCGATGAAGGCTGTGGGGCCGCTGAGGCGGGCGCTTGGCTTTCGGACGATTTTTAATTTGTGCGGGCCGCTGACGAATCCCGCGGGGGCGCGGACGCAGGTGATCGGCGTACTAGCACCCAGTCGAGTTCTTCTGGTGGGGCGCGCGCTGGTGGAACTGGGCGCGAAGCGGGCATTTGTTGTGCATGGAACGGATGGGATAGACGAACTGACAACGACGGGCGAGTCGATTGTGGCGAGGATCGAAGAAACAGAAGACGGCGGCAAGCCGACGATGAAAGCAGCGCGCGTGACGCCGGAGATGGCCGGACTGCCGCGCCGCAAGCTGGAGGAGTTTACCGGCGGCGACGTGAAGACCAACGCGGCTCTGCTCTATGACGTGCTGACCGGCGTGGCGGGCGCGCGGAGGGAGATTGTGCTGCTGAATGCTGCGGCGGGCCTGGTGGCTGCGGGGCAGGCTGGCGATCTAAAAGAGGGTGTCCGGATGGGCGCAGAGGCGATTGATAGTGGTCAGGCGGCGGCGACGCTTGCCAAGCTGCGGCAGTTTGGCGAGAAATACTCGAAGGTCAATTAACGAGGTTGCTGTATTGGTATAGATCATGGTATATACTATATTTGGAGAGGAAGACGATGACGCAAACCGCGAAACTCTTCATGAATGGTCGCAGTCAGGCTGTGCGTCTGCCCAAGGAGTATCGATTCAAGGGAACTGATGAGGTGGCCATCCGGCGTGATCCGGTAACGGGAGATGTGCTGCTCTCTGCTAGAACCGGAATTCGAAAAGATATGTCCTGGAATGAACTTTTCGCGGCTTGGGACGCGCTCGGTCCCGCTGACCCTAATTTTGGTCGTCAGGTTTCACCCCCCGTCGAACGAGAGTTCTTCTAAATGCCTCCCATTTATCTGCTCGATACGAATGTAGTCAGCTATTTTGTTCGGGGTACTTCTGTAGCCGTTCGGGAGCATCTGCTCCGTACTCCGGTCGCGGCGTTGGCTATCTCTGTTGTAACAGAAGCAGAACTCCTGTTCTGGATTGCAAGACGACCTGGGGACGCGCGAACACGTGTGAGTGTGCGAGATTTTTTGGAGCGTGTGCCTTCGTTGGCCTGGGACTCTCGTGCCGCCGAAGCGTATGCCATTCTGCGTGCGGAACAAAAGCGCAAAGGCCGCCCGTTGAGTACCGAAGACTTGATGATTGCCGCACACGCTTTGTCGGCGGGATTGACACTGGTGACGCACGACGAGGCGTTTTCGTATGTCGATGGACTGAAAACTATAGACTGGACGGTGAGCGAAAACTGACTCTGGTTACCGGAACTGCTGATCGTCTGGCGAGCCGAGGATTTCACTGATCGCGAGGCCTTTGATCAGCCCACAGAACTCATCGACGGACCTATTGTTTCTGCGCACTGTTGCTAGTTTCTTGTCCCAGCATGACATCTGCCGTGCCGATGCGTCCGGTTGCCGTTACGCGGACGGTAAAGCGGACGCGAACTGCCTTGGGGTTATGGTCGATCTTGCAGGGAATGTACATATTTCGATGCAGCCTTCCTGTGGGAGGATCAGTGGCCGGAGCATCGACGCCAATGAGCTTTGAATCTCTCTTCAACTCATTGCCCTTCTTGTCGAAGGTGGATACAACCAGAATCACCTCGGAATGACGGGGATGACCCTCGGTTGCAGGAGTCCAAATCAATGAACTGCCATCTACAGGTATCGTGAAGGATTCCGGATCCTCAGCCGACTGTCTTGGCTTGACTAGAACGCCGTCGTAAACCATATTGCTGGAATCGGCGGCTACGAGGTCGGTGACAAGACGGCGCGAAGGGTTCTCAGGATTCACTCGCCCTGGACCATACTGGAGGTAATAGCCCTCCCGCGTGAGCACAGTGAGTCCAGGCCGATCCACGGCGACATTGATTCTGCGAAATTTCTGAGGATCGGACGAACTGTTGGTAGGCCTATAGGTGAGCGAATAGAAGCTGGCACCGTCCTGTATTGCGGTCTGAATTTCTTTATCGACATCGTTCCTGCCATAAAGGGTGCGGCCGCCGGTAGCCTTCGCCATCCGGTTGAACTCATAGTTGCCCCCAAAGGGATCGCTCACAATAAGGCTGCCATATGCGTAATCGCCGCCGTAGACTGCTGGATTAACCATCACGCCCGCCGGATCGATAGTGTAAAGCGTTACGCGCGCATCGCGAAGCACATTTACGCAATCCTGCACGGCGTTGTTAATTCGCCTCTCGGCGTCGATAGTTGCGTTGGTAAAGCGATAGGGAGGAAAGCCGCGGCCAATCCAGATCATGTTTTTGTGGCCCTGATGGCCCATCACGGCCTCAGCCACTCGTCGCAATGTTATGAAGGCGGTGGCGTACCGCTCGCCAACCCAGGTCTGCTGATGAACCTGCCAGGGATTGGCCGCGAAGTGATGCTTGAGGGCGGAAAGAATCTCTTCCTTATTCTGCGTGTAGTCGCGCAAAACGGTGAAGTGATGAATATCGACGGCGATCAGCATCGTCGGCGTAATGAGTTTATCCGGCTGCTTGTCAAGATATTTCTTCAAAGAATAGCGCGCAAAGGCCATATCCTCGAATCGCGTGTTGAACTCGTCGAGCAGAATGATGTCGACGGGAGCGCGCGGCGCTAGGCGGTCGAGATCGGCAGTGGAATCGATGGTGATCTCAGGGCTGGGAGTATGCACACCCGCCTCTTCATAGTTAAGAATGGTCTGCGGCTCGCCGGCTTCTTCCACCTTGAAATCGTCGCGCTTCAGACCTGTGACGACTGCGCCTTTTTTATCCACGACGACCATGTCAAGCATCACCAGGCGCGCTGTCATGTGGAGCGTATAACCGCTATTGGTCGGCTGCGCTGAGTTCGGGGACGGCGCAGACGGGGCTGGCTGCACTGCGGGTTCAGGCTGCGACGGTTGTGGTTGCGCAGGAAGGGTTGCTTGAGGCTGTTGTGCGGGCAGATGAGACAAAGTAATGCTAGCAAGAATGATTAGCATAGCGGCTCTCTTCATCATCGACCTTCCTCTTGAATGGATTGTGGAATACTTCCCTGTTATACCCTATTTGCCGCGAAATGTTGCGAGCTATTTTTTGCGCCTGTTTGAGATAGTAGCATTGAGCTGAATTTAATCTTCACTTTCTCTGCTCCATCTGCACCAATAGAGCTATTGCAACAGCTTGAGCGTCAGCGGATCAGACTCGCCGTTGAAGTATTTTTTCAGCGCGGCGTTGAAGACTGTATTGTCTTCGGCAGCGTGGGCGAAGAGAGTCATTGACGAGCGGAATTTCTGGTCATCCGGCGGACCGAGGATTTCACTGATAACGCGGCCATCGACTTGATTGACCAGTTGCGTACATTCAACGAGGCGCGGACCGAGCAGCGGATGATGCGCGTAGGCCGCTGCTTCAGTGAGCGAGCCGATGCCGTAGAACTCCGAGTTGGCGCTGCGGCCCAGGCCTTTCAGTTGCGGAAAGATGAACCAGATCCAATGGCTGCGCTTGCGGCCGGCGCGGAGTTCCGCAAGCACCTGCGGATAGACAGCGGCTTGCGCGCTGATGAAGCGTTCGAGGTTGAAGGGATCAGGCATCGCATTCACTCCGCGTGGAAGATGACGTCGAAGAGCAGCAGGCTGGCGGTGGTGAAGATGATGTCGTAGCCGAGGAGCATTTTGATCCATAGCGTGGGGTCGCTCTCGCCGGTGAGAATTGCAGTGGTGGCCTGCACCATTGCCAGCAAGGCCGGAATGAAGATGGGAAAGAGAATCAGCGAGAGCAGCAGTTCGCGGTTGCGGCTGCGAATGGCGAGCGCGGCAAAGAAGACGCCGTTCGCGACCAGCGCCCACGTGCCCAGAGGCAGCACCAGCGCCAGCAGCCACGCCTGACCCATGATGTGAAGGTTATAAAAAATGAAGAAGAATGGCGCGAGTATGATCTGGACGATGGAGACAAATAGAAAATTCGCGAGGACTTTGGCGAGATAAAGCTCCGCGCCGGGTGCGGGCGTCATGCGTTGCGCGTCGAGGACTTGATGGCGAATCTCGCGCGCCCATGCCTGGTTGAGCGCGCTGACCGAGGCGAACATGGTGGCCACCGAGAGGACGCCGCCGGCGATCTGCTGCGAGAATGCTCCGCGCGGATCGAAGGCGATGGAAAAAAGCACGACGACCAGGCCGGAGAAAAAGAGCATGGAGACGAGCGCGTCGAGCGAGCGCCACTCGATGCGCACCTCTTTGGCGAGATGAGTCCAGAGTGCGCGGGTCATTGGTGGCGACTCTCCGGCGCGATGGATTTGGTGAGGTCGGCAGTCTGGGCCTCGGCGGCTCGCAAATAATCGTCGGGCGAGAGGATGAGCTGCGTGCCGCGCGCGCCGGCGGAGATGCTGATCCGTTCAAAGAGGATGATGGTTTCATCGACAAAGACGGGATAGGATTTTTTTGCGCCGAAGACGGTGACTCCGCCGCGGATGTAACCAGTGAGCGGCTGTACATCTTTGAGCGGAACCATCTCGGCCTTGCGCAGGCCGGAGGCGCGGGCGAGCTTCTTGAAGTCGAGTTCGGCGTCGCCGGGGATGACGGCGAAGACGTAAGCGTTGGGGCCGCCGGTGGTCAGCAGCGTTTTGAAGACCTGCTCGGGCGGCATTCCGATCTTGCGGGCGACGGTGAGGGCGGAAAGATCGTCAGGATCGACCTCGTACTCGCGGAGTTCGAAGGGGATGCCGAGGGATTCGAGGAGGCGCGCGCCATTGGTCTTCATTGCGTGGGCCGGCCTTTCTCAAACGATGCGACGCGTCCGGCGTGAAGAGTGAGGATGTGGTCGGCGATAGGCGCGGCCAACTCGCGCTGGTGAGTCGTGAGGATGATGGTGCGATTGCTGTGGCGAAAGTTCGCCAGCAGTTCGACCATCTGGCGGGCGGAGCTTACGTCCATGTTGGAGAATGGCTCGTCGAGTAAAAGTAACTCCGGCGCGGAAAGGAGCACGCGGGCGAGTGATGTGCGCTGGCGCATTCCCTGCGAGTAGTGGCCGAGTGGGCGATCAAGCGCGGGATCGAGGCCGACCTGGCGCAGGACTTCGGCAGGCGCTAGACAATCGCTGCCGGGATAAAGGCTGGCGAAGTAGCTGAGATTTTCTTCGGCGGTCAGCTCGTCGTAGAGCATCGGCGCGTGGCTCATATAGCCGATGCGGGCGCGCGCTTCGTGCGGCTCGTCGCCGCCGAAGACTGTGACCTTGCCGAAGCTGGGACGAAGCAGGCCGGCGAGAATGCGCAGCAGCGTGGATTTGCCCGCGCCGTTTTCTCCGAGCAGAACGTAGCAGCGGCCTTGCGCGAACTCAACTGTCACCTGGCGCAGCGCGGCGAAGGAGCCAAAGAGCTTCGAGACGTTGTCGAGGCGGGCGCAGACGGGATTGGTTGGCGCGTTAGCTTGCATCGTCGGCGGTCGGTTGCGGAGTGGGCTTCTTCTTTTTTCGAGTTAGATAGAGTGAAAGTGGAAATGCAGACATCCCTATCAGTAATAGTGGAATGAAATGATATGCATAGACGATTTTCAAATCAGCGACCTTCTGGTGCGGGTCGTTAGTTATGAAGATTGGACTTAATAAAAAGATGAACGAAATTGTAAAGATCACGCTCAAGATTCGACTAACCTTAACGCATCCACCGCTTTTCAATTTTTCAATGCCAGCAGAGTACAAGGTCAATGGGATAGCAAATATTACATTCACAATGAGTAACTGTGTGACAAAATGCAAATGTCCAGCAGTCCCATGAGACACCATGAACACAACGAGCAAGGTAGTCAAATTGGCTGTCAACATAGCTATTAGAGTGATAATTAAAAACCTTTTCCAGTGCATTGAATCTCCTTGCTGGTGCGGAGTCGGCAGGCCGGTTTGGGCAGAAACTGCATTTTCGTTAGGATTCATTAGCGCTCACCTGCTGCGAAGTGGATTTTTTCTTGCGACGATTGAGGTATAGCGCTAGAGGCAATGTAGCAAACGATAGCACCGTAAAAGGGATGTACAAGTTTCCAATAATATGGATCCACACATACTTCTTTAAGTGCAGTATGCCATTTAGCTCCAAGGCGACGGCAGCGACGACGAGAACTAAAGGGGCGAAAAATAAAACGATTATCCATCTCCGTAGCATCCTGCGAACCTTCATATGTCCACCACGAGATAACTCATCTAACCCTGCAACTGCTATAAAGAATAAAACAAATGCAGTTACCATACGGATAAAATCATCAAATGTTGGGAACTTTATGTTCAAGAGATGTACCTTCGCGAGCAAGAATTCAGTGATCCAGCACCCACAACAGAAAGTCACTCCTCTAATAATCCTTTTTAGTAACTTTCGCCAATTCATAGAGGCTCCTTGCTGGTACGGAGTCGGCTGGCCGGTTTGGGCAGAAACTGCATTGTCGTTAGGATTCATCGGCGCTCACCTGCTGCGGAGCGGATGTTTTCTGGCGGCGAGTTAGATAGAGGGCAAATGGAAATGGCATAAAACAAAACGCCAAAAAAACTCCCGCCAATATATCAAAGGTAACGCCTTGTGTTATTTTTGTGAAACAAAGAAATAAAATGCTAATCAATCCAACAAAAATACCAACAAAGTAGACGCGCATTAGCCTGCGATATCCGCGATCCTTCAACTCTCCTACGCCAATTTCGTTCATCGAAGATAATAGAAAGAACAAAACCACATAAACTGCGCCATAAAACTTAAAATGCCATCCATCCATTAAATAAATTAATACCGCCAATAGACAAAGCACAACGAAATTCTGGAACAAAGGTGATTTCCATCTTTTCCAACTCAAAAGTTCTCCTTTTGGGAGATGATTGGTTGCGCCGGATTGTACGGAGACAACATTCTCATCAGGATTCATTAGCGCTCACTTGCTGCGAAGTGGATGTTTTCTGGCAGCGATTGAGGTAGAAGGCGAGTGGGAACTGAGCGGCCAAAAGCATTAAAAAACCGACGAATGAAATCTCAAGAAATGGTCCCCGTATGATTCTACCGAATAGGATTGGGAAGATAATGCTAATAAATACCCAAATGAAAGCACTTTCAAAAAGATAGTATGCATATTTTTGGTTTCCACTTCTTTTCAATTCGCTTCCACCGACTGAACTCAATGAGAGCGCAATCGCACCAAACGTATCCATTAGGTAATCATGAGAACTGTAATGCAAACCCTTACGATTTTGGTGCATCAACGTGAAAACTGTAAATATCACTATTGCATATAAGAGAACAGTTGATAGCAACTTTATCGATTTCATTGCTTCTCCTTCCGCACCTATTCTTCTAGTTACCTGTTTTGGCTGGAGGAACAGCGGCGGGCTCGGCTACGGGTTTAGCGTTGGGTTGCGTCGGCTGAGTGGGGGCGTACTTGCTGGCGCACTTGGCTTGGAGCACCGTGGCGTGGAAGAGGCCGTCGCGGCCATAAGAGCCTTCGGCGAGGGCTTGCGAATCGTCCTTGAAGGTGTCGGGAGGCGGCTCGGAGCCTTTGTAGTTGACGGTGAGGCGGCGTCCGGCAGCGGCCTTGGGCGAGTGGCTCTCGAATTCATTCATGACAAAGGTGACGTGGGGGCCGTCGTGCTCGATGGTGCCGGGGACGACGAAGCCCTCGACGCGCAAATTGCTGTGATAGGCCTTGTCGCCCATGGCGCTGAGTTCAGGGATGGTGACATAGTAGCTTTTGCTGGCGCCGTAGCCGGACCAGGCGAGCCAGGCGACGGTGCCGACGATCACGGCGACCGCGATTCCGATGCGAAGCGAGTTCGGGGAAGTTTTCATATTCAACTCCAACGATACGAGCGGAAGTGGGCGCGGTCAACAAGAGCAGTGGACAGTGAACAGTCTGGTTGATTGAGGTTTGTGGATTCCCAGATACCCAACAGTATGGGACCTGGTGCACCCGTGCCCTACCCCCACCCATATTTTGTAGGGAAATTCCTTTGTTTCAAGAGGTTACAGGGAGGGTTGCGCTGTAAAATCGTCAAAACAAAGAAGTTCCCTACAAAATCCTCCTGGATAAGGAGTTACGGGGACGATTGGGGGACAGTGGACAGGAAAAGCCCGTTCGCCTGGTCGTTGGTCATGCATCCATTGTGCTCGCTGGAGGGGAAATAATCTGCAACAACCTTCGTGAAATTGCCCTCGCCGATCAGGCGGGGATGCGTTCGAGTTGCAATTTATTCCTAGAAAGGAATATGCGCGGACCTGGAGGTCCACGCTACAGCCGCCGGGAGGCCGGCGCTACAGTTTCACTGCACGGATTCCAGCGTTTGCGCGGCGCGGGTGAGGGCCTGGGTGAGTACGGTCAACTGCTGGGCTGCGCGGGTTGCGTCGCGGGCGTCAAGAGCTTCATTGACGCCGGGAATGACGACCGCGGAGTAGCCGGTGTATTCGCCGGGAGCGTAGATGGTGTGGCGATACCAGGGGCGATTGGGAAGGCCCGCGTCGGAGGTGAGGCCGGTCTCGGTCTGGCGGAGGGCTTGATTGAGTTTTTCCAGATCGCCGGAGGCGGAGATTTGCAGGCCGCGGACACGCTCGGCAGTTGTGGAGAAGCGGGCGGCGGCAGCGAGAGCAGGGGCGAAGTCGAGAGCGAGGGGTTCCGGCTCGTATGGCTTCCACCATTGCTTGGTGGAGCGCTGGCTGGAATCGCCTGCCAAGCGAAGACGGGCGGCAGTGTCCTGGGATCGGCTTTTGGCCGCTTGAATGTAGGAGGAAATCTCGCGGGCATAAGCGGCGTAATCGTACGGAAGAACGTCGGCGTCGGCCATGCGCAAGCCCTCCAAGCCGAGGATGCGCGCCATCTCCTGCAAGTAGACGAAGCCGGGATCGGCGTTGAGCGTGTACCAGGCGTAGTTGTCGAAGACGGAGTGGTAGACGCCGTAAGGGCCGTCGGAGCCGATGTCAGTGGAGGGCACGCCGATGTGCTGGAAGAAGGGCGTGAAGTCGGAGCCGGAGCCGAGATCGCCGACATGAACCTCATCGCCGGGTTCGGGCGGGAGGGTGTGTTCGCTGTGATCCGTGTGATCGATCTGGCCGGCGTGATCGATGCGCCATTGCTGATAGACGGAGCCGCCGAGGGGGCTGGGAACCGAGCGGGTGACCTCGCGCAGAAATTGCTTGAGCGAGGGAACGGCGGAGGCGGAGAACTGGGAGCCGGAGACGGCGACATCGGTGTTGAAGTAAGCGACGGCGTGTTGGAGGGCCTGGGCGTTCTGCTCGACCCACTCGGTTGAGCCGACGAGTCCTTCCTCCTCGCCATCCCAACTGGCGAAGATTAAAGTTCGCCGAGGACGCCAACCCTGACGCAGCAGCGCACCGACGCCGTGAACGGCTTCGAGCATGGCCGCTGTGCCGCTGGAGGGATCGACTGTGCCGTAGACCCAGGCGTCGCGGTGATTGCCGACGACGACCCACTCATCTGGAAACTCGGAGCCTTTGATTTTGCCGATGACATTCCAGATAATGCGGCGCTGATAATCCTGCACAGAGACGAGATGGACTTTGACGCTGCCCTCGCCTCCGAGTTGTCCGATGTGATAGCGGAAGCCGAGCGCGCCCTGCCACTCCTGCGGCGCGCTGGGACCGCGAAGAGCTTCGAGGATGGGCGCGACGTCGTGGTAGCTGATGGGGATGGAGACGATATGTGGCTGGGCACCCTGGGGTGAGACGCGGGCGGAGTCGGGCAGATCGAGCGTGGAGGCGACGCCGGGAGTCTCCGGATCGCCGGGATATTTGAAGAGATACTGCACGGAGCCGCGCTCGACGCTGTTCTCCGGCCTCCAGGGGCCCATCGGATAGGTATCGCCTTTGGAGTAGCCGTCATCTTTGGGGTCGGAGTAGATGAGCACGCCTGCGGCTCCGCGCTGCTCGGCGATGTAGACTTTGACGCCGCGGAAGTTGGCGCCGTAACGCACCAGGACGATCTTGCCGTGCAGGTCGATCTGGCGCGCGGCGAGCTGATCGAAATCTTCGAGACGGCCGTAGTTGGCGTAGACGACCTCGGCGGTAACGTCGCCGGAGGCGGAGGAGCCGTTGAAGGGCATGACCACGCGCGGGTCGTCCTGATATGGATCGCCATCAACGTGCTCACGCGTAGGCCCGCGCATGAGCAGCTTGCCGCTGCTGTCCCAGGCTTCGACGCGCTCTGATTTGGGTTGATTCATCAGCACACGATAGGGAACGATCTCAGTATCGAGACCAGCGGCGCGAAACTTCTGGGCGACGTAATCGGCGGTCTTGCGGTCTTCGGGAGTTGCGGCGAGATGCGGCGCGCTGGTAAGCGTCTTCAGGTGCTGTCCGGCGAGCCGCGCATCGGGAACGGCGAGAAACTTCTCTTCAATTTTTTCCTGTGCGGTGAAGTCGCGATAACCGAAGACGGCGGGCGGAACAACGCTTTGTGCCGAAAGAAATCCGGGGACGAAGGCCAGAAAAAGTAGAACGGAAGGCGGCTTGTGAAAGGTCATTTGTGGTTTCCTTTGCAGTGAAACGATGAAGATTTCGTGAATAATATCTCCTGGCCTTCACAGCTCTGTAACGCCATAAAGCCACAGCTTACACTAAGAGCTGGGGGATTCCTATCTGATCACGGCGGAGCAGTTTGAAGAGGAACCGCTGCTTGATGCGGATGTGGAAGCCTCGCTTGATGCGAATGCGGATGGCGAAACTGCGGCCCTCGTGGACGCGAATCGCTTTCCAAAGATCGTGCGCGCATTGCGGAATCGCAACTATAGGCTCTTCTGGGGCGGCAACTTTCTCTCGAATATCGGCACCTGGATGCAGAATGTTGCCCAGGGCTGGCTGGTGCTGACGCTGACCGGCTCGGCGTTTTGGCTGGGCGTGGTGGGCTTTGCGGGGTCGCTTCCCTTTCTTCTCTTCACGCTCTTCGGCGGCGTGATTGCCGACCGGGTGAACAAGCGCAAACTGATGCTCTGCACGCAGACGGCGATGATGCTGCTGGCCTTTTTGCTGGCTGGATTGGCGTACTGGAAGGTGATTACCGTTTGGGAGATCGCCGTGATTGCCTTCCTGACGGGAACGGCGCAGGCGATGAATGCGCCCAGCTTTCAAGCGATGGTGCCGCGGCTGGTGAAGCACGATGATCTGACCAACGCTATTGCGCTCAACTCGGCGCAGTTCAATCTGTCGCGCATTCTCGGGCCTTCGCTGGGCGGCTATGCGATGGCGCTGGTGGGCATGGCGGGCAACTTTTTTCTGAACGGCGTCAGCTTTCTGGCCGTGCTCTGGGCGCTCGCGCGCATACGCTTTCCGCATGAGAGGCGGACGAACAGGGAGAGCGTGCTGACCAGCCTGGGCGCGGGCTTCCGCTATCTGCGCGGAGATTCGCGGCTGTTTGTGCTGGCCTTGATGACCGCCGTCTCCAGCCTGCTGGCGTATCCGTTTCTAACTTTCATTCCATTTTTTGCGCGGATGCAGTTGCATACGAGCGAGAAGGGGCTGGGCTGGCTGATGGCCTGCTCGGGAGCGGGAGCGGTGATGGCCGCAGTCACGGTGGCATGGAAAGGGCAAATCCGCCATCGCGGCGCAGTGGTCGCACTCAGCGGAGCGGCGGTGATGGCGACGGTGATCGTCTTCTGCTACTCGCACATCTTCGCGCTCTCCTGCGGTCTGATGCTGCTGGAGGGCTACGGCATGATTCTTATGTTCTCGGCAAGCAACGTGGCCATGCAGCATCTCTGCACGGATGAGATGCGAGGGCGCGTGACGAGCATCTTCACCACCTGCTTTCTGGGGCTGCCGCCGCTGGGCGCGCTGGCTGCGGGCGCGCTCTCGCGGCAGTTTCCCACCGCGCATATTTTGGCGGTAATGTCAGGAGCGGCGATGGTGGTCTTCTTGTCGTTCTTTGCTTTCTCGCGGGCGCTGAGGGAGTTGGATTGAACTCCTGCGGCAAGCGCGCCGTTCAAGCGCATTCGCGTGTCGGGTTCTATGTCACCGGCTGTGTGCAATGGCAGCAGCGTTTGGCGGCCAGCGGAATTTCACTCAGACATTGGGGGCAAGGCTTGGTAGTGGGCGCGGCTTCGGTATCGCATTTTTTGACTTTGGCAAGCAGCGCGTTCAGGGGCACAACTACTCCGAAATAGACAACAGTGGCAACAATCAGGAATGAGATCGTCACGTTGAGGAAGTTTCCGATCATGACCGGCGTGCCGTTGACCTTCACCATCAGCGCACTGAAATCCGGCTTGCCTGCGACGGCGGCTATCAGCGGGGTCAGAAGGTCTTTGACAAACGATGTGACGATGGCGTTGAAGGCTGCGCCCAGAATGACGGCGACGGCCAGGTCTACTACATTTCCACGCAAGATAAAATCGCGAAATCCTTTCAACATTCTTTCCTCCGATTGATTGGTTGTGCAATTGTCGTGGGAGCGAACAGAATCTACTCGGCGCTGTTCACCGATGCGGCACGCGTCGGCGCGGGAGCTAGACAGCTTCACACGGCCTTATAGGTAGATGCGGCTAGCAGGAGATAGACCCGAAAGAATCATTAGCTGAGGTGGTGGAAAATCAGGACACTGGTTAACCACGACCGGGGCGCACAGCATCGAGATGGCTGGTATCGATCGGGTCGGGGTCGTCATAGGATGGCAGCACGGGCAGGCCCTCGCGCAATCCGCTCCACTCTTCTGATATCACGATGCTGTTTTGAGGATTCCCCGGCTGGTAGCGCACCGAGCAGGGAAAACCAGCCCGCACCTTAGCGACATCCACCACGCCGCTCATCTCAGTAATGTCCTGCGTGCATTCGTAGTCCACGCCGCCGATGAGATAGCTGAACTGCAACATCGTGAGCGTCCGATCCACCTCTTTTTTTGATTTGGCCGGAGCTTCAACCTCGCAAACATCCAGCAGCATTCCGTCCACCAGCCGCCCCGACTGAGACAGGAATTTGCGGCGCGCCCGCTCTCGCTCTTCCGCCGTAGGAACCTTGCGAAAGACCAGCCACAGGCCAAGCGCAAGCGACGCAGTAAACAGCGTTGTGCTGGCGGCGATCTCCCATTCATATACAGTAATAACGGTCATTGAAGGCGGAACTCTTCCTCGGAAACTCCACTCTAAGAGAATACCGCAGCCGGAGTGGAGCGGCGCGTGATGGGAGACTCATCTTTCGCTGTGAAGCCCGTTTCTGCTCCAGTTGTCGCGCTGCGATATACTCGTGACTGCATCTTGAAGGGATTCCGGCTCGCCGGATGCCCTGTTTTCAGAGGTTTAATGATGGCTTTCGATACCAGTTCCACTGCGGCACAAGATTCCCGGAAACGAGCTTCGTCTCGCAACAAGATTCGTTCGACGACGGTGATTTGCGTCCGCCGCAACGGCCAGGTGGTGATGGCTGCCGATGGACAGGTCACGCTAGGCGACCACGTGCTGAAACATTCAGCTAAAAAGATTCGGCGGCTCTATCAGGAAAAAATTCTAGCTGGCTTCGCAGGATCGACCGCCGACGCCTTCTCGCTCTTTGCGCGCTTTGAGACAAAGCTGGAACAGTATGCCGGCAACCTGAACCGCGCCGCGGTCGAACTGGCAAAGGATTGGCGCACCGACAAGATGCTGCGCAATCTGGAGGCGCTGCTGGTGGTCGCCGATGCCGCGCAGACGTTTTTGATCTCCGGCTCGGGCGATGTGATTGATCCCGATGAGCCGCTGGCCGCGATTGGCTCCGGGGGCAGCTACGCCACAGCCGCCGCGCGCGCGCTGCTGGAAAACACCGACCTCGGCGCGCGCGAGATCGCCGAAAAGGCGATGAAGATCGCCGGCGACATCTGCATCTACACCAACGATCACGTCACGATTGAGGAGTTGAAAGGCTAGCGGCCCTGTCCGCCCGTCTAAGCTATCCATGGCCATCTATCTGCCCGCATCCGCCGAAGAACAAGAACTCTCGCTCGACGAGCTGACGCCGCGCGAGATTGTCACCGAGTTAGACAAGCACGTCGTTGGACAGAAGGCCGCCAAGCGCGCCGTTGCGATCGCGCTCAGGAATCGCCAGCGCCGCCAAAAGCTGCCGCCTGACATAGCCGACGACATCATGCCCAAGAACATTATCATGATAGGTCCGACGGGCGTGGGCAAGACGGAAATAGCGCGCCGCTTGGCGAAACTGACTGGGTCGCCTTTTCTGAAAGTCGAAGCCTCGAAGTTTACCGAGGTAGGTTATGTAGGTCGCGATGTGGAATCGATGATTCGCGACTTAGTCGAGATAGCTATCGATATGGTGCGCGAAGAGCGGTTGGAAGAGGTGGAAGATCGCGCGGAGATGAATGCCGAGGAGCGCCTGCTCGATGTGCTGCTGCCGCCTCCGCCGCCCACTCCGCCCGCGCAGGAGGGCCAGCTCACACTGCCTGAGGTTGATAGTTATCAGCGGACGCGCGAGAAGCTGCGCCAGCAATTTCGCGAAGGCAAGTTAGATGAACGCATGGTCGAGGTGGATGTTCGTGAGCGCGGTATGCCGCAGTTTGGAATCATCAGCAATCAGAACATTGAAGATATGGAGATGAACCTCAAGGATATGCTGCCGAATATCTTTGGCGGCGGCACGAAGAAGCGCAAGATGAAGGTTGTCGATGCGTTTGATTACTTAGTGGATGAAGAAGAGGGACGGCTGATCGACATGGATTCAGTGAATCGCGCGGCGGTTGAGCGGGTTGAATCCAACGGCATCGTCTTTCTCGATGAGATCGACAAGATAGCTGGTCGCGAAGGCGGTCACGGGCCTGATGTTTCGCGCGAGGGAGTGCAACGCGATATTCTGCCGATTGTCGAAGGGACCACGGTCAACACGCGCTACGGAATGGTGCGCACCGATCACATTCTTTTTATCGCCGCCGGCGCTTTTCATGTCTCGAAACCCAGTGATCTTATCCCTGAGTTACAGGGGCGCTTTCCTATTCGCGTCGAGTTGAAGTCACTCACCGTCGATGATTTTCTTCGCATTCTGACTGAGCCTAAAGCATCGCTGACCAAACAGTATTCAGCACTGCTGGAGACAGAAGGAGTGAAGCTGGAGTTTTCTCCAGAGGCGCTGCGCGAGATGGCGGAGTTTGCCTTCAAAGTGAATGAGCAGACCGAGAACATCGGTGCGCGAAGGCTGCACACCATCATGGAGCGGGTGTTGGAGGATGTGAGTTTCCTCGCGCCTGACGTAGTTCGCAAGGCACCGGACGAAGAGGTGGCGGCGAGGCTGAAGGAGGCTATCAAGAGCGAGTCCTCCGTGCCGCTTCCATACGAGGAGCGAGTTACTACTAATGGCCCGGAGAAGGTCTTCCAGATCGACGCGGAGTATGTGAAGCAGATGGTTGCATCTATCGTGAAGGATCAGGATTTGTCACGCTACATCCTCTAACTGGAAGCGCTCTGTATCTCCACGCAGAGCGCTTCCAATCTGCGTAGGTTCTTGAGCATCTCGCCTAATATAGACTTTCCTATTTCCTGTTCAAGCATTCTTTGTAACTTGTCGAAGGAGCCGATAACGCGCACGGCGCACTTCTTTCCCAGCGGTTTCAGTGTAAGTTGATAGGCCCGCGCGTCTTCTGGATCAATTTTTCGCTGCAACAATCCCTTTGTCTCCAGCGACGAGATACAGTGGCTTACATTACCACGCGTTGTTCCAAAGGCCTCCGCCAACTCGGATGGTTTCACCGGACTCGCCGCTTCAAAAAACATGGCGGCCACAATCAGACCTTCCAAAAAGCTGAGACTGTCTGCCGCAAAGACCTGCGCGGCCAAAGATTCTATGCGGCGCGACGTGCGGTTGACCGCGAACATGGGACTTTCCTGGAGAAATGCATCAATGCGCATGGCTAATTATAATGGTTTGATATTCAACTATTCAATACAATATCAAATCACAGTTGCAATACGACATATAAATAGTCAGAATTACTCTGATATACAACATATGCTCAATCACAGGTTGATTCGCATCGCATACTGCCTCGTGCTCGCAATCTACAGCCAAATGGCTTTATCGCAACAGGCGGCTTCCCCCCCGGCAGGTTCAGCTCCAGGGCCTGTCGCACCTCCTCATCGAACAGAGACTATGGTGGTTCTTGGTACAGCCGTCCCTGTTCCTCTGGCTGAGTCTACGGTGCCGGTCGTGGTGCTGCCGGTCGAAGGAAAGACTCTTACTCTGGAGTCGCCGCAGGAACTGCTGCGGCAGGATTCGTCTGTCTATCTGGAAGAACGCGGCGCGGGCGGCGGACAGTCAGATCTTGTTTTGCGCGGCGGAACCTTCGAGCAGGCGCTCGTGCTGTTGAATGGCTTCCGCATTAACGACAGCCAGACCGCACATCACAACCTCGACTTGCCTATTCCACTTGATGCAATGGATTCGATTGAAGTATTGCATGGCGCGGGTTCTACGCTGCATGGCGCTGACGCATTGAGCGGCGTGGTGGATTTTCTTACCGCTGCACCCACCGCGTCGTCGCTGCGGCTTCGCGCCGGAGGCGGCAGCTTTGGCGAGAACGAGGAGTCGCTTGAGGGCGCTCTCGCGCGCAGCCGATGGAGCAGCCGGTTGACTGCAGAACGCTACTTTTCGACGGGGTTTCTAGCCGTTCCTGGGGTTAGCCCGCTCTGCGATCCCGCGCAAATGTATCGCGATTGTCAAAACGATCGCGACTATCGTAATGAAGACGCTTCTTCGGAGAGTTGGGTTAGTTCGCGGCTAGGTATTTCCGACTTACTCTTTGCCGCGAGCGACCGATCCTTTGGTGCAAACCAGTTCTATGGTTTTTATAACTCATGGGAGCGAACCAAAGGATGGTTCGCCAGCGGCAGACAGGAGTTAGGCAGCCGCACACAAGCGGCCTTCGGCTATCGCCGCCATACGGACGAGTTTATTCTGCTGCGCAGCGCCCCGTCTGTCTACGAAAACAATCACATCGATGGGTCGTGGCAGGGTTCTTTGCGGCATACGATTCCTATCGCAAACTCATCCGTATTGTTACTGGGGCTGGAGTCGGACGGCGACAGCATTCGCAGTTACAATCTTTCAGGTGGCGTGCTTTCGTACGCTTTGGGAGTTCATGCGCGCAATCGCGGAGCAGGCTATGTTGATCTTGATCTGCATCCAGAAAAAAGCCGCTGGAACTTATCCGCCGGCGTGCGCGAAGAGTTACTCTCAGGCGGACCGCAATCCGTTTTCTCGCCGCATCTGGCGGGCAGTATAAGACTAACTAACAAACTGAAGCTGCGCGCAAGCGGCGGCTATGGATTCCGGCTGCCGACTTATACTGACCTTTATTACTCTGATCCGGCTACCATTGGGAATGCGAATCTGAAGCCTGAGTCGGCATGGTCAGGCGAAGGCGGAGCAGATTGGATTCCATTTAGCCGACTTACACTTTCATTTACTGGTTTTTATAACCGTCAACACGATACAATCGACTATCTCCGCTATCTCAGCGCCACTCCTCCGCATAACTCTGTTTTTTTTCCTTCCTGTCCAACAGATACTTGGTGCGCGGTCAATCTGAGCGGGTTGCATTTTGCCGGAGTGGAATCCTCCGCAAAATGGATACCGGCGAAAGGTCATACAGTTCAGGTCGCATGGACCGCACTGATCGGCACACAGCCGCCGTTGCCTAATTTGCAATCCGAGTATGCGCTCAATTATCCCGTCGAGAATATTCATTCGATCTGGACTATTACTTTGAAACACGATGTTATAGTTACTAACTCGGTTGCAGTTACAAAGGTCTATCAGCAGCCGGGTAACCCGCCGTGGAATGCCGCTCCCTATCCTGTGTGGAACGCCGCCGCTGCGCGCAACGCAGGAAGGATTCGGCCCTATCTCCGGCTTGCGAATCTGAGTAACACCGGGTACCAGGAGATCAACGGCGTCGCTGTGCAGGGGCGGTCAATTATCGGCGGCCTTTCGCTTTGGCTCGGGCATTGAGTGTGCGGTTCGATTTGTGCGTCATGAGCAGTTTTGCTAGTCTAGCATGGAGCCTTACGGCTGTCTGAAATACAGGAGAAAACATGGGAATTATTCGTTATTTGTTTAACGGTCAGAAAGTAGGCCGATGGGCAGTGTGCGCGGTTCTTGGATGTATTACGATGAGCGGAGTTCTGTGTGCTCAGCAAGTTCCAGCGTCTAATTCCACAAAGCAGCTTCCAACTTCATCGAGCAAAGAAACGCGAAAGGAGAATGCAATGAGCAATTCGGCTCTGCATCACAAAATCAACTACATCGAGTTTCATACTAACAACATTGAAGGCACAAAGAAATTCTACTCGAAGGTCTTCGGTTGGAGCTTCAAGGATTGGGGTCCGGATTACATCGACTGCAATGCGGAGAGTGCTGGGATCACCATCGGTTTCGCGAAGGGCGCGCCGCCACAGGAGCAATCTAAATTCGCTCCGTTCGTCGTGCTCTACTCTGCTAATCTGAAGGCTACCGAAGATGCGATTGTGGCTGCGGGCGGCAGCATTGTTGTGCCCACCTTTGAGTTCCCCGGCGGGCGGCGCTTTCACTTCTCCGACGGTATGGGCAATGTGCTGGGCGTCTGGTCGGAGTAATCGCGCTCACGCATGAGTTGTAACTTCCAACTCAGCAAGGCGCTGGGCAAGCAGAGCTTCCAGCTTGACCAGCGCCGCCGAGAAGCCTTCAATGCCTTCCTTCAACTTATCGGTGGCCATGCGGTCGGCGGCGTGCATTGCGACAAAAGTCTCTTTGTCCACTTCGATTTTCAGAATCACTTGCGATTTGGCGGCTTCGGGATCCAGTTTGCGCGGCAGTTCGGCTTCTGTTGATTCCAGTTCGGCCAGCAGTTGCGGCGAGATCGTCAGCAAATCGCAGCCGGCTAACTCGGTAATCTCACCTATATTACGGAAACTGGCGCCCATCACCTGAGTTTTATATCCGAATTTCTTGTAGTAGTTATAGATTGTGGTGACGGATTTCACGCCGGGATCGTCCGCGCCGGAGTAATTCTTGCCGGTATCTTTCTTGTACCAGTCGAGGATGCGGCCTACGAAGGGCGAGATGAGCGTAACGTCGGCCTCGGCCGCAGCGATGGCTTGATGCAGGCCGAAGAGCAGTGTCAGGTTGCAGTGAATTCCTTCGCGCTCCAGGACTTCAGCGGCGCGAATACCCTCCCAAGTGGAGGCGATCTTGACGAGAATGCGCTCGCGGCTGATGCCTGCTTGATCATATTGCGTGATGATCGAGCGGGCCTGCGCGATGGTGGCCGCAGTGTCGAACGAGAGACGCGCGTCAACTTCCGTGGAGACGCGGCCCGGAACAATGGCGAGAATCTTTTTGCCGAAGGCGATGGCCAGCCGCTGAAAGGCAAGATTAGCGATGGCCGCATCGGTTGCGTTGCCGCCGAGTTCCTTGCGCGCGGCGAGCAAAACGCCGTCCACAATCGGCTGGTATTGCGGCAGTTGCGCAGCGGCGGTGATCAGCGACGGATTGGTGGTTGCATCCTGCGGGCGAAATTTTTCCATCGCCTCGATGTCGCCGGTGTCGGCTACGACTACGGTGAACTGGCGCAACTGGTCAAGTAAGGTACTTTGCATATTCACTCCCAGAGACGCGCATTGGATTTCCTGCGCGTTCGTTTTCAGTCTACCGCTGATTGGATTCATTTGAGCGATCAAGGTTGCACAGAGCGCGAAGTTCGGTTTGGCGATGATTAGACCGGAAACCAGAAGACAGTGACGAGCCGACAATTCACATGGCGGAATGATTCGGTGAAGGGCGAGCTGGAAGGCATCGCATCGGGGTCGTGAAACGGTTGGTTCTTTTATTCCACTATCCCAGAGAATTGCCGCCGTGGACGTGACGTCCCGAAGACGCTCGAAGACAACCAAGCCAGCGCAATCCCCATGTGCCGATCAAGAGGAGGTTCCATGTTCAACCGCGAGTTTTTCTCGTTCGCCGCCGCAGCTTTGATACTGATGGCAAGCATTAGCCTTTGCCCTGCGCAGCAGGCCAAGCGGCCGCCCGTTAGCCCGGAAGTTCGCGAGGCGTGGCGCAAGGTCATGGTGGGGAAAGTTCCAGCGAAAAATGGATGCTTCAATGTCGAGTATCCGAGCACGGATTGGCTTGAAGCGCCGTGCGGACGCCCATCGCCGTTTGCGAACCAGGTGGGGAACGGAGCCGACTATGTGGCCCAAGCCACTGGCTCGAATCATATTTCGTCGGCGACGGGGTCGTTCCTGGCTATTGCTGGCGTTACGAGCGTGAGCAGCGATAGCGGAGAAGTGCCGAACATACCGAATCCTGTCTCGGACGTATTTATGTTGCAAATCAACTCGCAAACTCCTACGGCCAGCATTGACGGCGCTCCTTTTTTCACCCCTGCCTGTAGCACCGCTCCGAGCGGCGCCGCAGGTTGCTCCGGTTGGCAGCAGTTCCTGTTCTCTCAAACGCAGGGTCCGGCACCGGTAGGAAGTCAGCAATCGGTGCCGGGCGCTCCGGGCACTACTCCAGGAATTTACATCGAATACTGGGTGAATGGCTGGGGATTTCCCTGTCCATCCCTGCCGGCATGGGCACCCAACCAGTTGGGTGCAACGCCGGGGTACTGGGTACCAGAAGGAGGCACCCCCGAGTCTTGTATGTTTAACGGCCCCGTAAGCTATGTTCCGCCGCAGACCGCCGCTGACCTTCCTAACCTAGTTATGACGGGCGCGGCGACCGCGAGCCAGGATACGATAACGCTGATTTATAACACTCACGCCGTGCCCAATGAATTCACCCCCGGCATGGCTGCGTACACGGAACCGAATGTGCTGAGTCTGGCGCAAGCCTGGACTGAGGCGGAGTTCAATGTCTTTGGCGACTGTTGTTTCAGCCAAACTAATTTCACCAGCCCGACGGTTCTGGTTGTCAATACCAACATCGACGACGGGACCAACAATCCCCCCGTCTGCAAAGCGAACGACGGCACGACGGCGGAGACGAACAACCTGACCATTGAGCCAGCCACCTCGCCGGTCTGCTGCCCTTATGGCGGGTCTTCGCCGGCGATCGAGTTCCTGGAGGATTTTGATACCGTGCACACCCACGGCGCGTGGTGCGGCCCCACAGCGCTCGAAGGCGATCCGCACATTACGACGGCGAATGGAACGCACTACAACTTCCAGGGGGCAGGCGAGTTTGTATCGCTCAAGGATTCCGACGGAGCAGAGATTCAGACCCGGCAAAAGCCCATCTCAACTACATTCATTGGCAGCGACTCCTACGACGGTCTGACGACCTGCGTCAGTTTGAACACAGCAGTCGCCGCTCGGGTGGGTGAACACCGCGTCACCTGGGAACCTAACCTCAGCGGCGTGCCAGATCCGACGGGCTTGCAGCTTCGCATCGATGGCGCTCTTACCGCACTGGCGCCGCAGGGTGTGACGCTTGGAACCGGCGGACGTGTTGCACCCATTTACGGGCGTTTTGCTCTGGCCGGAAGCGCGCCGGAAGCTCTGGAAGTTGACTTCCCCGACGGCAAGACTTTGCTGGTGACTCCGGAGTGGTGGGCCTCCCAGAACGAGTGGTATCTGAATGTCGATCTATCGCATCTTGGACTCTTGAGCGGAGAAGGCACGGCGGCCGGAGGACGCGGAATTGCCGGAGCCATTGCAAGTGGAAGCTGGCTGCCGGCACTGCCCAATGGAACATCGGTGGGGCCGATGCCGGCCATGTTGCCTGCACGTTACAACACCCTGTACGGGAAATTTGCCGACGCATGGCGCGTTAACGATAAGGACAGTCTCTTCGACTATGCGCCGGGCACCTCGACCGCGAGCTTCACGAACAAGGATTGGCCACCGGAGCAGGCTCCCTGCGTGGTTCGCGACAGCAAACCGTTGGAACCCGGCAGCGAAGCTCTAGCCCAAGCCGTATGCCGTCGAGTGGCAGACAAGAACCGGCGCGCCGATTGCATTTTCGATGTGCAGGCGACTGGCGATATCACTTTCGCCAAGAGCTACCTGGCGACACAGAGCATTCTGGCTGACTCAACCAGCACAAGCCTGACCGCGGATGCGGATCCAACGCAGGTGGGAGAATGGGTGACATTCACCGCCTCGGTTGTCGCGAACTCACCAGGGGCGATGGGAGTTCCGAGCGGGAGCGTTCAATTCGCTGTAGACGGCTCCAACGTTGGAGAGCCTGTAGTTGTGAATCGCAATGGAGGGGCAATCTGGGCGACATCACAACTGAAGGTCGGGAAGCACAACGTGACTGCCAGTTACATTCCAAGTACGGATAGCGTGTATTTGCCCAGCACCAGCCTGGAAAAGCTGCACACTGTGAAACGCAGCTTCCGCGACGCGGAGCTTGAAGGCAAGGATCATGAAAGTAAATAAGCTCTGCGAGAACAGTGGAAAGCACACATCCAGCGGCACACTGTGTAGACAGCAATTTGATAAGTTATTGAATTGAATGGAGCCGAAAGTCGGACTCGAACCGACGACCTGCTGATTACGAATCAGCTGCTCTACCAACTGAGCTACTTCGGCTTCTTGTTTGATTGTACCGTTGCGCTCGTCTCCGGTAAAGCTCGGCTGCCTAATTCAATTCGTTCTCAGCTGGCCGTCGTGCCGGAAGATTCGCGTCTCACTACTTCACCGGCCAGAATCAGCAGGATTCCGGCGATCCACAGGAAGTGACCCACCAGCGGCACCAGCGGTACAAGATAAAAAAGCGCCCAGGTTGCTGCGATGAAGAGCACGATGCTTCCAGCCACAATGCGGCGCGGCCACAATAACTTTGGAAAGATCAAAAGAAATAGATAAACCAGAATCAGCGGATTGATCCAGCCGCTCAAAACCGCCAGAAAATACTTCGAGTGCCAGATCTCGCCACTGAAGGTATTTATCAACGTGATCCACGCGCAGCGCGAGCCTTGATAGACGTCGGGAGCCTCGCCGGCGAGGGTTGCAGCCTCGCGGCATGCCGGTAAAAAGAACGCCGCAACATAAATACAAAACCCCACAATGCGGCTAATGATAACCAAGCGATTCATTGCTGCGCTACGTGCGCCTTGCGCCATGCATTCCTCCTGAAACAACCATCATAGTTTATAACCGCCAGCCAGCACCGCGTCGGTTATCCGCGCCGCCTCAACAGCCGCGCGCGCCGCATGAACACGCACCACGGACGCGCCTTGCAGAATCGCCGCCGTCAGCGCCGCCACGCTGGCTGTTTCGCGGTCCTCAACCGGCGCATCGTTTCCGCCGTAAAGCGGCGCCAGCGTTCGCCCCAGAAACGACTTGCGCGAAAGCCCCGCCAGCAGCGGCCTTCCCAACGAGAGCAACTCCGCCTGCCGCGCCAGCAACGTGTAATTTTCCTCGAAGCGTTTGCCGAAGCCGTAGCCAGGGTCGAGCACCACAGCCTCCATCGGAATCCCCGCCGCAGCAGCCAGTGCCAGACTCGCCTCAAGCCCTGAGCGCACCGTCGCCAGGAGTTCATCCGGCTCCAGCGGCGGCTGCGCACTCCACTCTTCGGGCCGTCCTCGCGTGTGCATCAGGACCACGCCGCTGCCGGCCTCCGCGCAGACCGAGGCCATCTCCTCATCCCACAGAAAGCCGCTTACATCGTTGATAATCTCTGCGCCCGCCTTCAGAGCCGCCCTCGCCGTCGCCGCCTTGTAGGTGTCCACGGAGACAATTGCGTCAGGACGCGCAGCGAGAATTTCTTCCAACACGGGCAGCAGCCGTGCCTGTTCCTCATCGGCGCTCACCACTGCGCCCGTTTGCGATCCCGCATACGAGCCGGGCCGCGTACTCTCCGCCCCCAGATCGAGAATGTCGGCTCCTTCATCGAGCAGTTGCAGCGCGTGAGCCACAGCCGCCTCCGGCTCAACAAAACGCCCGCCGTCGCTGAAGGAATCCGGAGTGATGTTGACGATACCCATCACCAGCGTTCGATGGCCCAACTCCAGCGTACGTCTGCGCAGCCGCCAAGATGTGGTCATTCTATAGATCGCAGTCATAGTCTCTTCGACAGACCTCAATTGTCAGCTTAATCGGAAACGGTCTCTCGGTGGTACTTCGCGCATCGACACTGCATCGCACCCTTGTATTATCAGAGTCAGATGCAGACACGTTCCCTCGCTTTCATTCTTGCTTCTTTGACTCCGGCGCTGACTCTTGCGGCGGCACTGGCCGCGGCTTTGTCCGGCTGCCGCTCACTGCCTCCCTCCAAGCCCGAGGCAATGTGGACGATGGAGGAGGCGCGCGGCGCGCAGGTCTTTCATCAAAAGTGCGCCCGCTGCCACTACCCAACGACCACGCGCCCGCTCAATGGACCCGGACTTCAGGCCATCACCAAGATTAAAGCCATGCCCTCCGGCGCGCCGCCCACCGACGAGCGGCTCACGCAGGTCATTCTGCGTGGACGGCTGAATATGCCCGCTACGCCACTCGATGACAACCAACTCAGCGACCTGCTCGCCTACCTGCACACGCTATGACACAACAATCCGAGGACGAAAAGAGCCAACTCGCCGACCGCTTGCCGCTGCCGGGTCTGGCCGCCATCAGCCTCTATCTGCTCGCGCTCGCTGGAGTCATCATCTTGGGTGTGGTGGGCGGACGGCACTATCCGCTGCTCTTTCTCGTTTTCGCGGCTGGATTTATCGCATCGAGCACCGGCCTGCTGATGCTGCTGCGCTGGGCCTGGGCAATGGCTTTGGGCGCGGTCTCGCTTCTGGCCGCATATGATCTGTGGATCTTCTCCACTCAGCATCAATTACCTGCGCTGGTTCAGGGCCTGCTCAATCTTGTTTTCTTTCTTTACCTGATCCGCACAGAGGTGCGCGGCAAGCTGAGGTAGAACTACCAAATCGTCTTGCAGAGCTGAGCATCGCGGATTTTTTCGTCTTTGGTAATCAGTGTGCAGCCCATCTCAATTCCAGTCGCCGTGATAATCCGGTCTATTGGGTCGCCGTGAAAGGAATCGGATAGTGCGGCTGCACGAGCAGCAATCACCTCAGAAATGGGAATCGAATTGAACCAGAGCCGCATCTTGGCCAACAATTCCGCATCAGAGGCGTGAATCTCAATTCGCCCGCGCCTCTTTGTGTAGATCAACTCGTAGATCGTTGCCGTGGAGATTCGGGGAAGCTCACCGCGCGCTCCATTCGCAGAAATCGCATCGGCCGCTGCCTTCGAGATGCGATGAGGGCAGGTCAGAATCCAAATCACAACATGGGTATCGAGAAGAATCATTCTGGCGGAAGGGGAGACCAATCATCTTTAAGATGGTCCCACTCCTCCAGTGGAACGATTGGTTCAACCAGATCGTCCGGATCGCCCGTGATCGTCACCAATCCGCGCAGGGAGTTAAAGATAGATTCGACATTCACTTTTCGCACGGGAACCTCTCGAATCTCTGACAACTGCGCCATAGGCTTTCCGCGCTTGGTGATGATCACGATGTCGCCGGTGGCATTCACCTGATCGATCAAGCCAAGGCACTTGGCTTTGAATTCGCCTGCTGCCATTGTCTGCATGAGAAGCCTCTGTACAGTTGTAGTATACATCTAACTATGGTCATCTGACTATGGTCAGAATACGCCCGCCGCGTCAAACTCACCGGCAAATGTCCTGCAACTCCTTCATAGGCTTCGGCTTGTAGGCAGGGTAAGGCAGATGGCGCGAGTCCATGAACTGATCGGGAAGCGTGCCGCCGTAGGGGAGGGCCGCGTCGGGATCACGTGCATAAACTGCGTTCGTTTCCACTTTAGCCAGCGAGGCGAACCGGAATCCCTCCTTGCGCAGTTGATCGATCAGATCAGGCAGCATCAGCGTAGTAAAGGCCGTGGCGTGCAGCAATAGTACGTTGGGAATCTCATGGCCGAAGGCGATGCGCTCTTCTTCGCGGCCCAGCCGGATATACTCCGCCGCATTCTCCAGATAGCTCTGCTTGAGCCATGCAATCGCCGCATCGTCCGGCTTGGCCAAGCAGCGCCCGTAGGCGTCGTTCCATGCGTAGTCCTCAAAATCCAGCGTAACCTCCGCGATGCGATAGCCATGTTCGCGTAGATATGCACGCACCGCGCGGCGTTTCTCCAGCGTCTCACCCTCCCAAAGATAGGGATAACGGAACCAATGCCAATCGCGCCTGACAGCATACTGCTTCAGCGCAGCTTCGTTGCGGTCAATCTCTTGCTCAAAGGCTTCGGCGCTACCGTCTTTGATCGACGCGTGCGACCAGGTGTGGTTGCCGATATTCATTCCCGCCTCAACCCAGTTGCGCAAAGCCTGCTGCGCGTCGGGATCATTCTCCAATTTGACGGCGTTGACAAATCCGTACGTGCCTTTGAGATGGTTGGTCTTGAGTTCTGCTGCCAGCGTTGCAGCGATCCTGGAACGTTTGTCACCTGCCGGCAGGCTGCCCGCAGCCGGCAGATCGTCAAAGGTCAGTGCAACCACAGGATGCGAATCAAGGTGCTCAGTGAACGACTTCCCTTGTATCTGCGTGGCAGGCTGATGAGACGATTGCGCCGCCATCGGAGCAATCCCAACTAGAAAAATGATTCCAGCCAACAGCGGCGAACCCTTCATCCAAAAATCCTCATGTTCTTCGTTTAGACGTGACCAACGATCATATCGGTACAGCTTACACCACGCCGTATACCTCCACATTACAATGAAAGCGTGACAGAATTGGTACAGATTTCGCCCGCGCACAACACCCCCGCGCCCAAGCCCGCATGGCTCAAGGCGCGCGCCCCCGTCGGCGAAAACTACCACGACCTCAAACGTCTGGCCCGTTCGCTTGCGCTCAACACTGTATGCGAAAGCGCTCACTGCCCCAACATCGGCGAGTGCTGGCATCACAAAACCGCAACCTTCATGATGCTTGGCAACCTCTGTACGCGCCGCTGCGGCTTTTGCGCCGTTCCCAAGGGCCGCCCCGCGCCCATCGACTTCGACGAACCACGGAGGGTAGCGGAGGCAGTGGCTAACTTAGGGCTGCTCCACGCAGTGGTCACCAGCGTCAACCGCGATGACGACCTCATCGGCGGCGCGCGCGCCTTTGCTCTGGTTCTGTGGGAGATTCGCCGCCAGGCGCCCAGCTGCCGCGTTGAGGTGCTGATACCCGACTTCCAAGGCAGCCGGGAGGCGATTCGGATTGTCGTCGA
>Ga0181517_10000818_pt1 | contig 38835 bp, 30 predicted proteins | sample PEATcosm2014_Bin_31_FD_119748 | JGI IMG/M metagenome (GOLD analysis project Ga0181517, IMG submission 119748) | Peatland microbial communities from MTU Mesocosm Facility, Houghton, MI, USA - PEATcosm2014_Bin01_30_metaG | ecosystem: Environmental > Terrestrial > Soil > Wetlands > Peat | place... | reverse complement strand
TTTTCCAGCCGCGCAATTTCCACCGCCTGATCGGCCAGCATCACCGGCCGAGTCTCAATGGTCTCCAGATCCAGCGCCCCATGCTGGAAGCGTCCTCCGACCATGCGCTGTGCCGCCGTGTCCTGCAATTTGAGTTGCGCGGCCAGGTTGGCGCTTGCCGCAACCTTCGCCGGAGCCGGCCCGGTGCCCTCAAGCCACGCGCCCACGCTGTTATAGGCCAGTTGCGCCCGGTTGCGCACCAGCGCCCGGTAAGCCTTGCCGTCCGATGCGGTTCCCGCTGCATCCACGCAAAACTCAATCACCACGGCCAAGCGGTCTTCATTCTCATTCAGCGACGTGATGCCCTCTGACAACTCGGCAGGCAGCATCGGAAAGACCTTGACGCCGGTATAAACCGAAGTTGTCTCACTTTTTGCATGGCCGTCGATCACCGTGCCACGCTTGACGCGCACGTCCACGTCAGCCACCCCCACCAGCACGCGAATGCGCCCATCGGGCAGTTGCTCGACCCACTCAATCTGGTCGAGATCTTTCGAAGTGTCGTTGTCGATCGAAGACCACAGCAGGCTACGCAGATCCTCGGCGCCGGGTGCGGCCGGCAACTCGGGATGAGCCTGGATTGCGGCCAGTTCCTTATCCGTTCCAGCAGGATAATCCGGCTGAAAACCGTGCTCGATCATTACCGCGTGCGCCGCGTTAACAAGATTGAAGTGTATGGGCGGACAGGATTGCGTATGCAAAATGGCTCCTTCTCACTGACAGGCCAGCCTACCATGCCCGGCCGAGAGGCCGACGTATGCAAAAGTACGGGGCGTCTACAGATGCAGACGCCCCTTAAAACCCGCAGCTGACTCAGCAGAAATTCGCACCAAAAACCGGCTGTCATTCTGAGCAAAAGGGGCCCAAAACGCTTTTCAGTTTGGGGGTGGTGAGCGAAGAATCTGCTTTTGCCTTCTCCTTGTTCTGATTCCAACCTTTGGAACACCACTCTACGTTCCCGGCTTCACCAGCACATTCACCGTCAGGTAGACACTGCGACTGAAGACAGCATTATTCACATACTCCGAGGCGGTAATCTTCAGAGTCGCCACTCCCAGAGGCGTTCCTCCTGAAGCGGTCGAAGTTCCGCCCAGCGATACGCTGTTGCAGCCGATGCCTGCGCCGCCCAAACCGATCAACAGCGACAGTAGAACCAGGAACCGCCGCGATCCCTTGCCCGCGAAGACGCGCGCCCGCCGCCCGAACGGCAGCAGGAAGAAGCCCAGCAGCGCCAGCGCCGTGCCACCTGCCGCACGCCGCCACAGCTGCTCAGGGCGGCGGTTGGAGCCGGTTGTGGCCCCGGTGTCGAAGGTCTGCACCACAAAGGTCACAGTCCCGTTGGGCACCAATTGCTGCGGGCTCGCGGTACAGGTCATCGGCAAGTCCTGCGACGGAACGGCGCAAACCACCTGGATTTGGCCGTTGAACCCTCCCAGGCCGGTAATGTCGTAGGTTGCCACTCCCGAGGAACCCTGCACAATATCCAGATTGGTCGCCGGATTGGATGGATCCGGCGTAATGGTGAAGTCCTGAATGCCCAGGGTGAGTAGATTCGAAGTTCCCTGGCTATAGTAGAGGTCGCCCTCATAGATGGCTATCAGGGTATCGGTCCCGCCCGGCAACGTAGCCGTGGTGAAGTTGGCAACTGCAGCGACGCTCAGCCCCGAGCGGACCAGTAGCGTTCTGCCAAGCAGGGTATTTCCGGTCGTGTTGACCAGGTAAAAGTCCACATAGCCTGTAGGAAATTGCTCGGCGGCCGTAAGCGGAGGAATCACGCTGGGTGTCACCGTGGCCGCAAGAATCACCGCCTGGCCGGGAGAGGCTGTAGGAAAGCCCGTGCCGGAATTCACCGGAAGGTTACTCGCGGTAAGAACCACGTAGTCTGAGAGCGTGATCGCCGCGATGGGGACCACGTTCGACGTGCTACCGGTCCAATTTGCATCGCCCAGGTAGACCGCCGTGATGTTGTGGCTGATGTTGTTCGCGAGCGAAGCGGTGAATACGGCTATATCGCCAGTGCTGGTATCGCTCACCAGTGCGGTGCCCAGCAAAGTACCCCCATCATAGAAGGCAACTGAGCCCGTTACCGGAGGAGCCGTGCCTGACGGGGCAACGGTCGCGGTCAAAGTCCAGACCGTGTTGAGCATGCCCACCGCGGGCGTTCCTGTTACCCCAAGCGTGGTGGTCGTTGTCCCCTGGGCCACGGTGATGGCGACTGAAGGCGATGGAACCGGCCCGGCGTAGTCCACGTCGCCGGAATAGCTGGCTTGCAGTGTGAATTGCCCCACGGCCGGAACGGTTACCGCGGTGAAGGTCGCGGTTGTGACGCCCGCCGCGGTGGTCACTGGCGCTGTATACGAAAGCGCCGTCGGGCCCCCGGCCAGGTTCAGCTTCACCGTTCCGGTTGGCGACAAGCTGCCCGCCGGAGAAACGCTCGCCGGATCGACCGCGACAGTAACTGTCACGCTGATGATCTGTCCGGCCATTGGCGAGGTTGTGGAAGGCGTAAGCGAAACCACCATGCTGCTCTTCTGGGTGGTCACGCTCTGGTGTTCGGTCGAGTCCACCGGTCCCTTATAGGTGTTATCGCCCTCGTACTGAACACCCACTTCATATGTCCCCTGGACTGAGAAAATCGTATTCAGGTTGACGGTCACTGAAGCATTTCCGCTGCTATCCAGGGTCGCAGAGGTCGATCCCGAAAGAGCCGACCCGGTGGTCGCATTGATAAAGGTCACTTGCCCTGACGGGATTCCCCCGCCGTTTGGATCAAAGACGTTCACCGAAAGCGTAACGACGGCGGAAGGGTTGTAGTAGAAGTTCGGATTCTGCGGCGTAATCGAAATGGTAAAATCTACCGGTTTGGTCCCCGTCGCGTCAGGTCTAAGCCATTTGTTCACCAGTTCCTGCGCGTTCACTGACCCAAGTCCTGTGGCCAGGTCGTAGCCCGCGCCAGCCGCGAATCCGATCCGTTCCGTCGCGCCGCAGCCCGGACTGCCCGCCGTGCATGCCAACTGTGCGCTGCCTTGCTGCACATCGTCGAAAACGCCGCCCGTGCCGCTGAGAGCATAGAGATTCGGTGCTACGTTTCCCTGCGCTCCGTATTTTTCAGCCACCACGGCAGCAATGCCGGAGAAGATTGCCGCCGCTGCGGAACTGCCGCCGCCGCGCACCAGGTTGCAGCCGCTGGATGCAGTAGTGCCGCTCAGGCAAAAGGCCAGCCCACGGTTTGCGCTGGAGTCCTGGGCCACGGGCAGCGCCAGGTCGGGCAGCAGCCGGTAGCCGGTGCTGAGCCCGGCGTTCTTCAATTCCTGAATCAGGGCCGTCGGCGTCGCCCGTTCACTCAAGCTGGCCGCCGCCTTGGCCTGTGTCGTCTGCCAACTTGGCGCTGCATGAATTGAACTCGCTCCACCGCCACCGGCATACGCCGGGTCGGCCGTGTTCACCGGGGACCACGCACCCAAACCCGCACCCCCCGCGGCCGGCCCTCCCGAACCGAAAGCGGCAACGCCAACGGCGGTGTTCCACGGCGTTGAAGCCAGCGCATTCACCCCGTAGCCGCTAGTCACGCGCGCGTCGCTTCCTGCTGGGTGACAAGCCGCGGGCCCGCTATCGCCTGCCGCCGCGATCACGGCAATGCCTTCCGCTGCCGCCTGGCGGTAAATTGCCGCGTAAAAGACCTGGTGCGCCTTACTCAGCGCCGGCTCGCAGGCCGAGTAGCCCACGGTAACGGTGTGCGCCAGCGCCTGGTCCACGATAGCCGCAAGGCTCAGATCCAACCCATCCGTCGCGGCAGTGCTGGCCGCGGGAACCAGAACGATCTGCGCGCCGGGAGCAGCGGCGCCAGCCCACGAAGCCATCATTACAGCTTCGGCTTCGTCGCTGGTGCGCCCAGGGTCCACGCCGTCTGGAATCACTTTGAGCGCGCTCGCAGCAAGTCCAAACACCGAACGAAAAGCCGCAATATCTTCCGCGCGCACATTGCTCCGCGCGGTGATGGCAATGCTTTCGCCAGTGCCTGTCGATCCGCTGGTGTGCAGGGCGTCAAGGTGCAGCAGTTGCGCCATTAGTTTGGGCGTCGCCGCCTCGGCGTGGCTCAGCGAGGTTTCTGCCGCCAGTTCTGAGGCTGTCGCGGTCACCGGCAACGGCGTGGTGAGTGCGGGTGCGGCAACAATCCCATCCAGCGAGACCAGCCCGTGAATCACCGGCCTGAGCGCGCCGGGCACCGAGATGTCACTGGCCAGCACGGCACGCGTTCCGCTGGAGGTTGCCACCAGTTTCACTTGCGCCTGGAAAGCCTGCTCAACCTGGCCAGCCGTCCCCGAAAACTCCAACCAGCCAAGGCCGCCAGGCAGTGGAGCGACCTGGAATCCCTCGCTGCGGAGCCAGTTCGCAACGGCGCCAACATCGGCAGGAGAGTTGCTGTAAGCAGCGGCAAAGGCCGACGGGGTAAGCCATGTCTTGTTGGCGGCCGAAGTCGCACTCTGCCGGCTGACAAGCTCGGCGAGCAGCGCCTGCTGCTGAGCGGCAGAGGGCTCAAGCAGCAAGAGCATCCGTTCCAACCGCATGCCGGAAGGCGCAGCACCCAGAACCGTCGCGGGCACAGCCGAGGGCACAACAGGCGGCTTGCTGGCAGGTATCGTCACCGTCCCGGAACTCCGCCAATCGCCTGCGAGGCGAGAATTTGGCGCCTGGGCACCGGCTGCTCCAAAGCCAAACAGGAGAAGAATTGCAAGCGGCAGACCGATGCTCTTTTTGTGTGCCATGTCCCTCTTTTTACACGAATCCTGAAAGACCTGCGCCCCGCTCCAGCCAGCCGGAACAGGCAACACTTTATCTTCGTTCATTGAACGGCCTTTGCGCCCGACTACTTTTCGGGCAGAGTGTGTGAGGATTCGCTGTGTTTCGCACCGATTGTATAGCGGGTGGAGGGGGGGCTAATAGCAGATTCTTCCTCTCCGCCGGGCAGTGGACTCGAACGTCGCGCCTTAAACCGGATTTCATGTACCCGATTTCTGTCTGGGCACGGCATCCCAAGCAGAGGAAAAACTGATCGTCTCGCCGTTCTCGGGATGCTTTGTGCCAAGCCACCACTTCACAGCTCACCGAAGAACCCTCACTGGTCAGCAAGAAGTGTCAGGGCACGACTTCAGTCGTGCCGAATAGCACCCCAAAAAAGCAAGGGGGGTAACCCCTGAGGGCTCCTGCCTGAAATCCCGGGGATCTTTCATGCAGAAACCTCCACGAATGCCCACCGGCCCACCAACTCAGCGATAACTCCCTTTCGCTGGGTTGGCGGGCCGCCGCTTCTCTCGCTACTGGATTCCCAGGTCCGACAGCACCTTGGGCTTGGGATCGTCCACGGCTAGCAGATTATGGCAGGCCGAGCAGTCCTGGGTAATGCTCTTGCCGTCCTTGGCGTTGTGGTCGCCATCGTGGCAGCGGAAGCAGCCCGGATAACTCATGTGCCCGATGTGATTGGGATGGGTTCCCCAGGTCACCTTCATATAAGGAAATACGTTCTGGTCGTAGAGGGTCACCAGTTCATCGCCCGCCGCTTTCACCAGGCTGGCCTTGGCAGCCAGCACGTCCGGATGCCCGGTGCGATAGAAGGCAGTCAACTGCTCGGGGATTTTCGCGCGTGCCTCTTCCTGGCTTGCATAAGTGCCCTTCAGCAGCTCCAGGCCCTCCTTGTGGACCCAGGGCAATTCAGGGCTCACAGCGCCTTCGGCCATGGCCCGGTTGAGGGCGTCTTCGGCAGTTACAAAGGTGTGCGCGGCACGGTTATGGCAATCGATGCAGTCCATCACCCGCCGCTCACCCTGAGGAGCGCCATCGCCCTTCAGCGTCGAAGACTTGAATTCGGTCTCAGAGCCATCCGCATTCCGCTTCTGGACCCAGGGAATGGTGGTGCGGGTTGGGTCGGTGGCCACGTACTCAATGTGCCCCAGGTGGGTGCCATGAATCCCCGACAGATGCGAAAGCGAATCCTGCCCGCCCAGGTGAAGCACCACCACCGTTTGCGTCTGGGTGTTCTTTTCGTCGTCGGCAAAGTTGGACTTCACCAGTAACTTTTCCCCGATAAACCGCGCCGGGGTGTGGCAGCCCTCGCAGATATACCGCGCCGGGCGCAGGTTCTTCACCGGCGACTCAATCGGCGTCGGATAGCGATTGAAGCTGACCTCAAGAAGCTGCTTGGTGCCATTCACCTTGGCGGCAAAGTACGATGCCGCGCCGGTGCCGATGTGGCAGGCCACGCAGTCCACGTGCGAGTGCGCCGAAATCTTGTAGGCCGTGTACTCGGGATGCATCACGTGGCAGCTCTGGCCGCAGAACTCCGGCGAATCCATGTAAGCCGCACCGCGATAGCTGGCCATGGCCACCACCAGCAGGTTCACGATGGTTGCCACAAGAACAATGTCCAGCCCGTGGCGGAACATGCGGTCGTTGAGGTCGATCTTGGGAAACTGGAGCGGAATCTGGCCGGCCTTTTGCAGCTTTCTGCGCCGAATGAAAACGCCTATCGGGATCAGCACCAGTCCGCCGATAAACAGTGCCGGCAAGAGCAGGAAGAAAATGATTCCGAGGTAGGGATTGTCGTTGGGCCGGCCAAAGAGCTCCACGAGCCAATAGCCGATCATGGTTACGCCTGAGGCGCTGGTGATGGCGCCGCCGGCTAAGCTGATGGGGTTGTTGCCGAAAAACAGCGCCGGACGCACCCAGTGTTCACGGAATTTCTGCAGAAAAGCCACGATCTCCCCCGTACTTGAATAATTAGCACACCGAAATGGACGGCCCGCCGAAAGCGGCGGGCCTGGTTCTGCCTTGTGTCCCGATTGTAACGATTACTTCAACCCGCGATAGTAAACAACCGCGTCCTTGATCTGCGCATCGGTAAGCCCGGCGATGGGCTTCATTTTGCCTTTGCCGTTCTTCACAGCGGCGACCATCTGGTCCACGGTCAGCTTCTTGATGTCGGGATCTGAGACCGCCTTGACACCCATCATCTTGGCGATCCCGGGGCTGGGTGTGCCCGCGGTTCCGTGGCAGCTTTGACACTTGGCTTTGTAAGTCGCTTCGCCACCTGATTGGGCAAAGCACACAGCACTGGCCGCGAGTACTACCGCCGCCAACACCACCTGGGATCTGGTTATCTTCTTCATGCAGGGCTCCTCAGCTTTCCCACCGCAATTGTACGCGGTATCGTATTTATCCAGTGGGCTCTTCTACTCTAACCCAGCCCACCGGCACTTGTTGTCTGAAGCCGCACTGGAACGTGGCTTTTGGATCGCCATAGATTTTTCCCCTCGACTCCACGGGCATCCATCGAACCGGCTTCAATTCGAAAACCGTGCTCGCGAAACAATCGGCAAGACTGCGAAACGATCGAGCCCGGTCCGCTCTTGACAACCTCGGAAGGCACGGCGGTTCTGTTTCAGAATTCGTAATGCACTCCAAGGGTTACGTTATTCGCATGGAAGTTCCGTGGCGCGGTCAGCCCGGAAGACGGCTCAACTAAACCCGTCACAGTCGTAGGATTCGCCGCGTTATAGAGCGTCGTGCAAGGAGCCACCGTCGATGTTAGAGAGGTCGACGTGCTGCAGAATTCGGGCCCGGAAGGACCGCCCTCGCCGTAGCCGTAGAAGTTGTACTCCGCCCTCAAAATCAATCCGCGGTGGACCGTCCACTCAACATTCAAATAAGGAGACTGATACGCGGACTGAAGCGAACCGTTGACTCCTCGCGCATCGTTGAAAAATTGATTACCATTCACAGCGCTGATGCGATAGCCGACACTGGAGTGGATCTTGTCAACGGGTGAAAACATGAAAGCTGCCGATCCGAATTGCGTTGGCGCACTCATAAAATCCCGGCCAAACCAATCCGCGAGCTGGGTCGTTGATCCCCTGGTGTACACGCCCGGGCACACATTCGGCGCTCCACTGCTATTGGTCGAAGCGGTCCCGGGAAGGCCTACGACGGTTGTGGCGTTCTGGGCGCCGTTGTCGTAGCAGATGTTGGTGGCCGCATACACATCGCTGTAGGCGTAATTGAAGTCGAGCCCGTAGTGCTCGTTGGGCATCAACACCAAGCCCAGGCTCACGTTCCGGCTGTAGTCCACATGATCGAGAGGGCCTTCGTACGGGTCATCGCCTGCAGCAACGGCGCTCTGGTTGTTGTTGGTGTTGTTATGCCGTTCCAGGTCGTTGTAGGCGCCGGATATTGTCGCCCAGGGCCTGGGCCGGTAAAGGGTATGCACTCTGTAGTGTTTGGTCTGGCGCGGCCCCACCGGCGTAAATGCATTGTCGGCGTAGAGAATCTCAACCGAGCCGTTGACATTCCAATTGGCGGTGGGACGCACAGCGGCCGAGAAGATTCCGCCGTCCTGGTTAATGGTGACGGTGCCGTTTGAAGTGGCGCCCACGGCTAATGGAACATTATGAGGAAATCCCTGGGCGATGGTGTGAACTTCGTGACGATAAGTGAGTGACAGCACGGTGCGCGACGAGGCATCCCAGGTCCCGGTCAGGTTATTGGTCACAAAGCTCTGTCCAAAATAGCCTGGCAGGGGTGTGCCGACGGAGCCGCTGCCTTCAAAAGTGCTCGTCGGCGGAGTGGTAGCGGTGTTTACCACGGTCGTAGTCAGCGTCGGGTAGTTGATGCCTGCATTCCCATTGGAACCGGCCGTATCCGTCGGCGTTTTTACTGTGGTCAGGCTGGTCATAGTCGTAGTTCCCGGCTGGTGAGCGGTGGAGAAGTTCACCTGATCGGAGATACTGAACACCTTGGTTGCCTGCCAGACGAATCCGAAGTCGGCCGCAAACACCTCCCTCTTTGCGCTTCCGGTGGCCGTATACGCTAGCTGGCGGACGCCATAATATCCCGTGGTCGCGGCAGGGGTACCGGTTTTTACTGCCGTCTCCAGCAGACCCTGGAAGCTGTCGTAGTAGTTGGGCAGGCTCATGTTCGCGTTGGTGTAGCGAACATCGCCATTCAGCGACACGTTCCTGATGGCCGCGCTCTGGAACCGGAAAATCTCGGTGGGAAAAAGAACGCGCGTAGGCTGCGTGCGCGTGTAGTCGGTGACCACAGAACAGAAAGGGCTGATCACCGGCAGGCTGCTGCCGTTGGTTGGCAGCGACAGAACAGGATTCGCGCCAAGGGCAAAGGTGTCGCAGGAGTCCTTGAGCGGCGTCAGGCTGTCAAAATTGTTCAGCGCAGCCCTGGTTCCATCCGCCTCCTGCACAATGAAATCGCCGGGGGCCAGCGTGAAGTAGGAGTCGCCCTTGTAGTGCTCAATCTCCTCTTCAAAGGTCAACTTGGTTTCCCGTCCCGGCTTCCAGTCGATCGCTCCAAAAAAGTCATCGGTACTGTTGCGCTGGAACTCCCGGAGAATGGCATCGCCGGTCGCGAACTGATAACCGCTTGGGCTCAGCGTAGGTCCCTGGAAGATGTTCTGCGAGTAGCCAAAACGATAGGTCACCTTCGAAATTGGATAGACGGTGAGGCTGGTATCTGTCATCCGGCGCACGGTGTTAAACAACACCGGCGATTGCAGAACCTGCGGCCACGCAAGCGAGCCCGTCGGAGCGCCGGCAGGACCGATGGGAATCGACTGGCCGCCGGGGATATTCGGATTGCCCAGCAGGTCGTAATCGAAATACTGGCGGTCGCGGCGGAACAAACCCGAAAACTCGTAGATCTTGCCCTTGGAAAAGTTCAGCTTGGCAAAGTTGTACGGGTCACCGCCGAACCCGCTGCCCATGGCGCTCAGCGAATCGATAAGACTGTTGTTTTTGCCCGGCAGCGCATGCATTTCAAAGGTCTCGCCCTGCACCCGCGGTCCGGATTGAAAATTAACCAGCGTGTCATACATGGCTCCGCTGCCCACAGTGTTGGTCATACGCCCACCCAGATCCACACTCTGATGAGCCGTAAATCCGCTCGGGACGGCCAGGCGTGAGCCCAGCGCCGGCAGCGGCGAAGCGGGGGTTGAGCTCTGGGCAGCAGCGTTCCCCGCCGTCATCAGTAAAATGGCGGCTCCAATGCCCGCAACGATATGCTGGATCTTCGCGGCAGAAGGCTGTTGATCGAACAGCCAGGAAAACCGGCCTAACTTATTCATCCGAAGCCTCACTTGAGAGAATTTGCCGACATCGAAACTTGGAACTCGTATTCCGAGTCAGTGCGCGATGTGGGCCGCGCTCTCCGATGGGCCTGGAGAGCGCGGCGACGCTCCATTACCTGAGGAACGCCGGATTGATGTTCGACCCGTGGATATAGGTGTGGCAGCTGATGCACGGCGTGATCTCCGAAGACCCTGCGCTCATACTGTGAACTGTGCCGGCAGCCACCGGGCTATGGCACTGGTTGCACAACGTATTGATTTGCGGCATGTTCAGGAGCCGGGCATTCTGCGAACCATGCGGAGTGTGGCATCCCAGGCATCCCTCCGCCTTGACTGCGGCGTGCTCATACACGAATGGCCCACGCGTCTCCGTGTGGCACTTGGTGCAGATCGCATTATGATCGGCGGTGGACTTGATGTTGTTGTTCCCGAAGGTGCCGTGAACGTCGTGGCAGTCCGAGCAACTCACAGCGCCTTCGTCCACTTTGTGGTGGAACGGCATGGCGAACGCCGGCTTCACGTCGGTATGGCACTGGTAGCAGAGCGTGGGCTCAGACGCCTTCAGCAGCGGCTCCGCCTTGCTGCCATGAATGTCGTGGCAGCCGATGCAGCTGACGCTCGCCTTGGCATGCGGAGATCGTTCGAAGTTCGGATGTGTTCCCGCGTGGCAGCTCAGACACCTGGCGGTCACCTCTTTTGGAGTCGCCTTGGCCGGGTTGAAGATCTTGGTAATATCGCCGCCGCCATCCACGTGCGCTTTGCCCGCTCCGTGACAACCCTCGCAGGTCACCCCGGTTTTGCCGTGCGCTTCAGCCAGTTTGTTGTGAGGATTGGAAGCAAACCCCTTCGCCACCTCTTCATGGCAGGTGGCGCAGGTCTCGGCGCCCACAAAGTCCCCGGGGGCTGCCGCGCTGGCCTGGGCAACAGCCGGCTTGTCAGCCGCAGCCGCGCCCCAGGCGACGCCACAGAATACCCCAGCACCCATCAGCATCAGGAAACACGCTCGAACGCCCTGCTTCCTGCTCCATCCTGCTGTCATCCTGAGCGAGCGCAGCGAGTCGAAGGACCTGCGCTTTGTAGCTCCGGCGAAAAGGTGGGAGGCCATCTCACTAAATGAGGACCGAATCAATAAAGCCGCCCGTTGCGTCAACACAGGCCCATCTCTATGCATCGAAAAGCACCTCGTATGCTCACATTCTCACTTCCGGAATCAAACCTGCCCGCGTTCGCGGCCACATCCCCAGAAATTCTCCGGGAGCGCCTGAATTGCGGAAGAAACACTGCGGCAATTTTCTCCGAAAGATGCCCTTTTGCGTGAAGCATCCCTTGATGTGTTGCACCCTATCGTCCCATTTGCACTTCAAAATGTGAGTTATATCACACTTCAAGCCGGCCCTGTCTCAAACTAAAGTCCCATCTCTAAAGTCACCTGGGCAGGCTGTCTCGCCCCGTTTCCCCAAGCATAGGGAAAAGGCTTTTCCAATTGATCCAAAGCGAGATACATACCAGGCTCTTTCGAATTTCGAGAAGTCGGCCTCCAGGACGAACTTATCCTCTAGGAGGCAGAAAAACAGAATTCTCTGCCGCAAGCTGTGCAAAAAAGTACAGGCACAGTCATTCAATTTCAGCTCTACCAATTCCCTGGGTGCACCCCGGGGTTGGTGACCCTGGTTTGCTCCTCCCGGAGGGTCAAACCGGTTGAGACCCGAACATTGGGGACCCTCCGGCCCGGATTTGCTCTGCCAGAAGCAACTTGCACAGTTTCTCACTCCTCGATAGGCGTGAGCCCCATCACATTCATAAAGACCTTTTCTCGGGCAAACTCTTTTCAAGCAAGAGTCTCTATTCCCCGAGACCCGTGGTGCTTTCACCCGGAAGGCCGCCTCTCTAAGTCATCAAAAGGGTGGCAAGTTGAAGGTGTGAAAGCGCTTGGATTACCGCGGACGAGGACGAGGCATGGCAGATTCAGCAATTCCGGTAGCGGTGCAGACACGGCAGAAGCACATGACCCGCCAGGCTCCCGTCGGCTGTGCAGCTTGCGCAAATCGTCGCCCCGGCTGGTTTTGTTCATTGGGCAGCGCCGTCCTGGCTGACCTGGAATTGGCCACCAGCACCATTTCGCTGCCCGCACAGGCCTCTCTCTTTACGCAGGGCGAGGATGCTCGCTGCCTCTACCTTATTTGCAACGGATACCTCAAACTCACCGCCGGCCGCCCCCAGGATAAGCAGATGATCGTCCGCGTCGCCGGCCCCGGCTCCATGCTCGGCCTCTACGCGGTGCTCTCTCATGGCGTTTATGAGGTCTCAGCCGAGTCCCTTACCACCGCCCAGTTGCGCCCGGTCGAGCGGGACCGGTTTCTCAGTTTCCTGCGCAGCCATAAAGAGGCGCAAATGCGCGCCGTCCAGTGCATCTGCCAGGAATATCGCTTCGCCCTCCAGGATGCATGCCGCATCGCCCTGGCCGAGACCGTGGCAGCTCGCCTGGCCCGCCTGTTACTGGAGTTGGCCCACCAGATCGGCGAGCACCTCACCGAGGGCGGTTACCGCTTTCCGCTCCTGCTCACCCATGAGGAGATGGCTTCCATGGCTTGCACCACCCGCGAAACGGTCACCCGCACCCTGGGCCAGTTCCGCAAAGATGGCTGGATCTCAATTGAAGACTCCCTGGTTACCATTCACCAGGCCGAGCAGTTGCAGTCTTTGGTCTAAGACGCAGCCGCCGCAACCGGGAACCTGGTTCATCTTTGAGCGCTATCCTTCATCCTCCCGGTCGAGTCTAAGGACTATCATCGTTGCAACGCTAGAATTTCAACTGGGAGTTCATGTTGCATTATGACTAGAACTGTGGCTGTTGTTTCCGCTCTACTGCTCTCCTTTTGCGTTGCCCAGGCTCAGACTCCATCAGCATCACCGGTTGCGCCACCGGTCAAGCCGGCGGTGACTTCGGCTGAGAGTCCCGAGCTCCGGGAGTTCCAGAAAATTGAAGATTCCTGGTCCACCGCTCTCAACGTGCGCGACCAGTACAGCCTGGAATTGGTGCTATCCCCCTTGTTTGTAGATGTTTCCGCCACCGGCGACATTACTACCCGCAACCAGCAACTGGCTTCGCTCATTACCGGCGAAGACAAAACCGTCCATTTGGATCAGCGCGTTATTACCGTGCGCATGCTGGGCGACATCGCAGTTGCCAACGGCACTTACCTGCTGCATCACAAGGTCAATTCCGCCGAAGTGAATGAAAAGGGTGTCTTTACCCATGTCTTCGAGCGTCTGCGTGGCGGCTGGGTCTGCATCAACTCCCAGCGCACCGTGCTCCGCGAAGACTCCACGGCCAAGCCCAAGAAGCAGTCCAACGCCGAAATGCCCTTCCACATCCCGCTCTTCAGCCACAGCGACAAGAAAGACCAGCCGCAGTAAGCCAAATCAATAGAACGAGGCTTCCGTCCTTCTCCCAGTCCCAGCCATGGCGGCGCGGCCAGAAGTAGATGAAAGCCCAGGCACTGGCGAGAATCGCGGGAAGATATTGAACCCCCATCGACGGCGGGCTTAACCAGTGGCGCAGCAGGAGGCTCGGGCAGGGAATGAAGCCGACCTCGATTCGCGAGATTCGCACCATCTGCGCGTATTGAGCGTCACGTCGGCGATCACCGCCTCCTACAATTCAACTCCCGCCATCCATGCGAAACGGTCCGACTTGGAGGGCGTTTCCGAAGGGAATAGCGGAAAAATCTTCGGTTCTCGAGATCCGTATTCAGCTCTTGACAAAGCGTAGGAAGATCCTTAGCCTGAATACAAATGCACACACTTCGTGCAAATGCACAGTTCACGTAAGAGACATGGTTGAAGACCTCCAATACGACCTTCTGGCTGAGATTGCCTCGCTTTACTACGAATTGGATCTAAGTCAATCAGAGATTGGCGAGCGGTTGGGGCTGTCGCGTGTGAAGGTCTACCGCCTGCTCAAGAAGGCGAAAGAAGCACAGGTCGTCCAGATAACCATCAACTGGTCCATCGAGCGCGATGGCAGTCTTGAGGACGAGCTATCGAGGACGTTCTCTCTGGATAAAGCGCTGGTGTTGAAGTCCTCGCCCCGGGATTTCGGCCCCAACGGGGAAGGGATGGGTCTGCGGCGGTTAGGTCAAATGGCAGCCCGCCACCTGGCAACTGCACTGCAGGACGGGATGACGTTGGCAGTGTGCCTGGGGCGATCCTCATATGAGGTGATCGACGCCTTCCGGCCGCTTACGCAGGCCCGTGTGAATGTAGCCCAGGCCATGGGCAGCATTCCATCGCTGATCCCCGACCTGGACAGCGCCGCGCTGGCGCGCCAACTGGCCAGCAAACTCGGAGGCCAAATCCTGCTGCTTTCGTCACTATTGTTTGTGAACAGTCCTGAAGCCGCAGAGTTGCTGCGGTCGCAGCCGGCAATCAAGCGGACCTTGCAAGCGGCAGCGAACGCAAACATCGCTCTGGTCGGGATTGGCGGCACAAGCTCCAGGACGAGCCACTACATCGACGCCGAACTGATGACCGCCGATCAACTGGCGCAGCTTGAAACCGAGGGCGCGGCCGGGGATATAGGCGGGCAGTTTATTCGCGAATCCGGGGAACTGCATCCCTGCGCGATCAACAACTGCATGATCGGGCTGACCCTGGATGAGTTGCGGCATATCCCCAACACCATCGCGGTGGCCGCGGGAACGGCCAAGGTGAAAGCAATATTGGGAGCATTGCGTTCGGGCGTGTTGAACGCCTTGTGCACAGACCAGCAAACCGCCGCGGAACTGGTGCGGCTGGGCCGGGCGGAGACATCCGCTTCAGCCGCATTGAGGGCTTAGATATTCGCAAAGGCCAATGGGGAGTGCGATGAATGACGATTGGGTAATTGGCGTAGACCTGGGCGGCACCAAGATTGAGATCGGACTCATCAGTCCCGAGAACCGCGTGACGGCGCGGGTCCGCATTCCTACCAATCCTGCGTTGGGCCCGGAGAGCGTGGTGGAGCGCATCGCCGCGGAAGTGGAAAAGCTGAGTCTCAAGAAACCAGCGGACGCGCGCGTTGCCGCATTGGGCCTCTGCGCCCCGGGCCCGGTGGACAACGCCGCCGGAATGTTGCTCGACCCGCCGAACCTGGCAGGATTGCATTACGCTCCGCTGCAAAAGATGATCTCGGCGCGGCTTGGCATCCCGGTGCAGATTGACCATGATGCCAAGGCCGCTTGCCTGGGAGAGTTCTATTACGGCGCGGGCCGCGGCGAGCGGAGCATGACGTATGTCATTGCCGGTACTGGCGTGGGATCCGCCACCATCTCGAACGGCCAAATGATCCGCGGCCAGAACAACACGGCCGGTGAGATCGGCCATGTGCCGCTGGATCGCGATGGCGATCTCTGCTCGTGCGGCTCGCGTGGATGCGTGGAGACCTTCATCGCCGGGCCGTGGCTGGCGCGCCGGTACCAGAGGAAAGTTCAAGCCGCGAACCCTGCCTCTCAAGAGATCGCGACAGAAAAATCCGCGGTCGATGTTGTGGATCTTGCCCTTGCCGGCGACGAGCTTGCGCGGCAGGTGATGGAAGAGGCGGGCAGCGCCCTTGGTGCAGCCATTGCCACGCTGGCCATGGTGCTGGATGTGGATTTGTTTGTCATCGGAGGGAGCGTTTATAAGGCCGGCGACTTGCTGCTCGAGCCTGCCCGCCGCACGGTGCCGAAGCACTGTTATCGCTCAGTGGGATGCGGCGTGCGGATTGTGGCTACCGAAATTGGAGACGACGGCCACCTCTTGGGCAGCGGCTGGATGGCCCGTCATGCCTTGGCGGAGGCCAAGCGCCAGAGTGAAGTTGTGGCCGGCGATGCTCATGCAGGTTCGCCGAGGGAAGTTTCGGCAGAGGAGCCCCGCCCGGATGACGTGGAGGGCGTGGTCTTCAACGTTCAGCATTTTTCAGTGCATGATGGCCCCGGGATTCGTACCAACGTCTTCTTCAAGGGATGCCCGCTGCGGTGCGCCTGGTGCTGCAATCCGGAATCGCATCGGTTTCAACCGGAGTTGGCTTTATCAACGCAACAATGCATTCGCTGCGGCCAGTTCGGAGACGTCTGCGCCGATGCGTGGTCGCACGGAGCGGTGACGCAATCGGAGAAAGACAAATTTGGTCCGCGGACCGAGGTCTGTCCCGGTGGCGCCATGCGCTGGCTCGGTACGCGGCGGACAGCGGGTGACGTGATCAACGAAGTCTTGCGCGATCAGCCCTTCTATACCGCCGGCGGAGGGATGACGCTGACGGGCGGCGAGCCGACAGCGCAACCCAACTTTGCAGAGGCTTTGTTGCGGCTGGCCAAGAGAGCTGGACTCTCCACAGCAATGGAAACCTGCGGCCACACGCGCTGGAAGGTTTTTGAGCGGCTGTTGCCACACCTTGACCTGGTGCTGTTCGATCTGAAGCACATGGATCCAAAGGTCCATCTGAAGTGGACCGGCGTCGACAACGAAGTGATTCTTTCAAATCTGCGGCACATGGCGGAAGTCAGAGCCCCTCTGACCGTGCGGGTGCCGTTGATTCCAGGGTTCAATGCAAATGAAAAGAGCCTGACCGACCTTGCGCGTTTTGTGGCCGGGCTGCCCGGCTTGGAGAAGCGCATCAGCCTGCTCCCTTACCACACCATGGGGAAGGCGAAATATGCATCGCTCGGCCGGCCTTACCGCATGGACGGCGAAGATACCCTGAGCCCGGAACGGGTGCGGGAATTGACGGAAACACTGGAAGCAGAACAGATTGAAGTCTCGATAGGAAGCTGATGATTACACAGATTTCAGACCTCAAGTTGCAACCTGCCCTGGCCTTTCCGCGGGAAGATTGGAAATCTGCTGCAGCGGGGGAGCGGCAAGCCCGCACCCGCAAGCGCCTGGTTGACAACGCGCGCGAGGTCGACTTGGTGCGCGCACGGCTCTCTACTGAGGCGTATCGCCAGACAGAAGGTAAGCCCATGCCTTTGAGGCGGGTGCGAATGCTGCTGCACCTGGTTCGTAATATGCCGATCGACATTCACCCCGACGAGGTGATTGTCGGCAACCGGTCCTTGTTGCCGCGGATGGGAGTGATCGCTCCAGAAGGAGCCGTGAACTGGATTGATGCAGAGTTGGACACGCTGCCAACGCGGCCCCAGGATCCATTCAACATTACCGCGGGACAGATCAAAGAGCTGCGCGAAGAGATCTTCCCTTATTGGCGCGGCGCGACGCTGGAGGACATGGTTGAGGCTCGACTCACGGATGAGGTCAAAGTCGCGGTTCGAGGTAAGGCATTCAAGCTGAACCAAACCGACCACGCGCAGGGCCACATTCTGCCCGATGTGCCTGCGTGGCTGCGGTATGGAATCGGCGGGCTGCGCGCGCAGGTTCGGGCGGCACAGCAAACCAATCCGCAAGGGGATGCGGTTTTCTACGAGTCTGCGAACATTGCGCTCGATGCTGCTGCAGAGTTCATTTTGCGCTACTCCGAACTGGCCGACGTGCTTCTGAATGCAGAGACGGATCGCGCCCGCCAGGACGAGTTGGTCGGGATTTCGAGCGTCTGCCATTGGTTGGCCGAGAATCCCGCGCGCGATTTCCGCGAAGCGCTGCAAGCGGTCTGGTTCCTGCTGGTGCTGCTGCAAATTGAATCGAATGCCAGCAGCTTTTCGCTGGGACGCATGGACCAGTACCTGCTGCCCTATCTCGAGCGCGATCTTGAATCGGGCGCATTGACTCTGCCGGAGGCGCAAGAGCTGCTTGAATACCTGTGGCTCAAGTGCAATGAGATTGTTCTGCTGCGCAGCAGTTCAAGCGCGCGCTACTTCGCGGGATTCCCCATCGGCTTTAACATCACGACTGGCGGACAAACAGCAGATGGCCGCGACGCCACTAATATTTTAAGTTTCATGTGCCTGAGGGCGCAGGCCAACCTGTGCATGACGCAGCCGAACTTGTCCATCCGCATTCACAAACACAGCCCGCAGGACTTTCTGGAAACGGCCGCCTTCGTGATCAGCAAGGGCAGTGGAATGCCGCAGGTGTTCAACGACGAAGTGATTATCCCCGGTCAGATGCAGCGGGGCGTTTTGCGGGAAGACGCGGTGAACTACGCGGTGGTGGGCTGCGTTGAGCTGTCGACTCCCGGCAAGGCACTGGGCTGGAGCGACGCCGCCATGTTCAACATGGCGAGAATTCTGGAGTTGACCCTGTTCGGCGGAGCGGACCCCAAGACGGGCGCGCAGATCGGGTTGCGCACGCCGCCGTTGAATGAAATCGCATCTCTTGAGCAATTGCAGGCGTGTTATGACAAGCAGACGGAGCACTTTATCCGGCTGATGGTTGAAGGTTGCAATATTGTCGACCGCATTCACGCAGAGGTGCTGCCCTCGCCGTTCCTGTCGCTGGTGATTCAGGATTGCGTAACCCGCGGCGTGGATGTGACGGCCGGCGGCGCACACTACAACTTCTCCGGAGTGCAGGGCGTCCAGGTCGCCAACGTGGCCGATTGCATGGCCGCACTCGAACTGGCCGTCTTCAACGAACACTGGGTGAACGGTCAGCAAATGCTTGATGCAATGCGCAACAACTTCGCGGGCCATGAAATTTTGCGGCAGCGGCTGTTGAACCGCGCTCCCAAGTATGGGAACGATGACGACCGCGTAGACCGATTCGCACACGATTGGGCAAACCGCTATAGCGACTTGGTAGGCGCGTATCCAACCGTACGCGGCGGGACCTACCAACCAGGATTCTACACAGTGTCTGCCCACGTGCCCATGGGAGCCGTCGTGGGCGCCACGCCGGACGGGCGGCTTGCTGGTGCACCGCTGGCCGACGGTGGCCTCTCGCCAAGCGCTGGGCAGGATGTGAAGGGGCCCACGTCGGTGCTGAATTCGGTAAGCAAGGCCAACTTGTCGCTGGCGTCCAATGGCACTCTGCTGAACATGAAGTTTTTGCCGACGTTCTTTGAAGGCGAGCGCGCCCTGGCAAAGTTTGTATCGCTGCTGCGCGGATTCAGCAGCCTCCATGTGCCACACGTGCAGTTCAACGTGGTCTCAGCCCAGACACTGCGGGAAGCGCAGCTTAACCCGGCCGAGTTTCGCAGCTTGGTGGTCAGGGTGGCGGGTTACAGCGCCTATTTTGTCGAACTGGACCGCGATCTTCAGGACGAAATCATTCGCAGAACCGAGTTTATTTGACAGGAAACGAGTAGCGAGACTGACTCTTCACACCCATTTCGCAGCGCGTGGGCCGAGAGGCCGGCGCTCCACGTAGTTTCTTGTTAGAACCGAAAGGAAGTAACAATGCTCTGTTTGCTCGATACTGCAAATGTTGAAGATATTGCAAGATGCTTTGATTTTTATCCGGTCGCCGGGGTCACGACGAATCCGACGCTCATTGCCCGGGAAGAGCGCCCATTTCACGATATCCTCACCGACATTCTCAAGGTGATCGGCGAGAGGACTATGCTGCATGTCCAGGTGCTGGGCCCGGATGCCGAAACCATGGTGGCAGAGGCCAACCAGTTGCGCGACCGGCTTGGTCCCGGGATTTTTCCCAAGCTTCCGGTGACGCAGCAAGGTCTGAAGGCCATCCGCATTCTGGCCTCAGCAGGCTTCTCAGTGACCGCGACGGCGATTCTGACGCCTCTGCAGGCCCTGCTTGCGGCCCGGGCCGGGGCCACGTTTGTCGCGCCGTATGTCAATCGCATTGACAACATTGGCGGCGATGGCGAGGGCGTGGTTCTTGACATTGTCAAGATGATCTCAATCCACGCGCTTCCGACAAAGGTGCTGACGGCCTCATTCAAAAATGTTCGTCAAGTGCATGACATGGCCCTGGCCGGCGCGCACGCTGCAACCATGTCGCCCCAATTGCTGGATATGATCTTCAGTCATCCACTCACCGACTCAGGGGTTGCCGATTTCAATGCAGACTGGGCCGCTGCTTATGGGGCCGACACAACTACACTCGATAACGACACAGAGTAAGGCACCGCAATGCTGAACGTCTTCTTTGCACTCGTAACCGTGTTTGCCTGGGGAACCTGGCTTGCGCCCTCGCAGCACGTACCCATGAAGGGCCAGCAAACCCGCACGTTTTATGTAACGATGGCCGTGCTGCTGACGGCCATCGTTGTCGCTTTCTTCAAGGGGTTTCAGGAGCTCACGCTTGTTACCGCGTGGTTGCCCTTTCTCGGTGGCGTGATCTGGGCGTTGAGCGGATTGAGTGCGTTTGTCGGAACCCAGCGCCTGGGGATGGCGAAGGCCTTTGGCATCTGGGCGCCGCTGAATATTATCGTTTCAATCTTGTGGGGAATCCTTCTGTTTGGCGAGTTTCTGCACACCGGAACTCTCAATATCGTTCTGGCCGTGGCTTCGTTCCTGGTGATCATAGGCGGGATTCTGATGATCATTTTTTCCGGTTCGGAAGGGGATCGAAGCAAGCAGAGCGGCGCCGCCTTGTATGGCTATCTCGGGGCGTTAGGTGCGGGCATCGGCTGGGCCAGCTACTTCATTCCCATCCGGATTTCCGGTCTCTCCGTGTGGGTGGCTATGCTCCCGCTGGCGGCTGGCATGTTCGCCGGCGGCGCGGTCATCTGCATGGTATCGAAGTCGTCCCTGCACCTGGAAAAGCCTTCACACTACGTGCGTGTCCTGTCTACGGGGCTACTGTGGGCCGCGGGCAATTACTGCGCACTGCTGATGATGCAGAACCTGGGTACCGGCAAGGGCTTCACCATTGCGCAGCTCTGCGTTGTAGTGAATGCGCTGATGGGAGTTTTCTGGGAGCACACGCCACGACCGGGTACCAGGGCGGCATACCTTACCCTGGCTGGAGTGGTTGTAGCCACGATTGGGGCCGCTGTTTTGGGAAATCTGAAGTAAAAAGCAGTGTCGGTCCCGAGTTTGCTCGATCGCCGGACACTCTTCAATCCAAAGGATGACAGGTTCAGTGGGAGGGGTAAAGGGCTCACCCTGCCAATGAAAGCACGCGCCGCCTTCCGCTGGGAGCGGAAGGCGCGGGGCGGGTTTTTGAAGTTGAGGCTATTCGGCCTTGGCTTCTTCGGCTACCGGCTCGGCCACGGGTTCGGCAGAGACTTCTTCCGTGGCTTCGGCGAGGACCTTGACCTTTACCTGGGCGGTGACTTCGCGATGCAGCTTGATGGCTACGGTGAAGTCGCCGACGCTCTTGAGGGGCTCGTCGAGTTGGATCTTGCGGCGGTCCACATCAAAGCCCTGGGTTGCAAGGCCGGCGGCGACGTCGGCTGAGGTTACGGAGCCGAAGAGGCGGCCAGCTTCACCCGACTTGCGGGTAAAGCTGAGCTCGACGGGCGCTAGTTTAGTGGCCAGTTGCTCGGCAATCACCTTCTCGGTGGCGAAGCGACGGGCAGCGGCGGTCTTCATCTGCTCGATGACGGCCTTGTTGGCGTCGGTGGCCTGCATGGCCAGCTTACGCGGCAGCAGAAAATTGCGTCCGTAGCCGTCGGCGACTTTGACAACTTCTCCGCGCTGGCCGAGGTGGACTACGTCTTCCTTCAAAATAACTTCCATGACTAATTCTCCAATTCGTCTCGGGTGGCGGCGCGCGCGATTTTCAAATCCGCTTGCCGGCGTTCCCGCAGGGGCTAAAGCCCGTACCGTTTCTGTGACCCTAACGGCACGACTCAAGTCGTGCCCTGACATTTCATGCTCCACAGAGCGTGTATCTTTGCACTCTGAAGAGCCCGTATCCTTCAAATCGCTGCCGCGTCCCTGAATGCGGGTTCTTCGACCACGTTCAAAGGTAACTGCACGTCCTTCGACTCCCTGCGCTCCGCTCCGGTCGCTCAGGATGACAGCCACTTTGCGATCACCCGGGATGACATCTTCTTTGCGAACGCCGAAGGAGGACAGCCGCATCCTGAAAAGCCACTTCCTAGTGGCGCGTGGCGAAGGGCAGCAAGGCGATGTTGCGGGCCTGCTTGATGGCGCGAGTAAGGCGGCGCTGGTGCGTGGTGCAAACGCCGGTCAGGCGCCGGGGCACGATCTTGCCGCGCTCGGCCACGAAGCCTTGCAGCAGGCGGACATCGCGGTAAGGGATCCCGTCGATCTTCTCGGTGCAGAACTTGCAGACCTTCTTGCGACGGAAGAACTTGCCGCGGCCGCCGGGTCCACCGGAGGGCCGACCGCCGGGGCCGCCGGAGCGTCCGCCGGGGCGGGGACCGGAGCTGTGGCCAGAGCTTGGGCTTGGGCTTGGTGCGGAGTCTGGTGCGGATGATGCTTGGGGTGCGCTCTCGGGCGCTCTTCCTGGAGTCTCTTCAGACATGGTGTTTCCTCTTTACTCTCTTGGGTTCCGGCAGACGATCGTCGCCTGGCAGAACACTGGATCGGCCGTAGCCGGGTACCCGGCAGCGGCAATTCATGACAAGCCTTAGACGCTGGCCTGGACTGCTTCGCCGGCTACCGCGGCTTCTGGGGTTTCTGCGGCGACAACTGGAACTGGCGCTGCGACAGGAGCTGCAACAGGAGCCGCGACAACCGGCATGGAGCTGCGGCGGACGCCGCGCAGGGCCTTGACTTTGGCCAGGCGCTTTTCTTCCTCGTCGATGCGGACGGTGATGAACTTGATCACCGGCTCAGTCACGCGCAGGCGGCGCTCAAGTTCCAGCACCCCGGCCCCGTTGGCCTCAATGGTGAGCAGAACGTAGTTGCCGTCGTTGAACTTGCGGACCATGTAAGCAAGCTTGCGCCGGCCCATCTTCTCGACGGTCTTGACCATTCCGCCACCTTTGGTCACGGTGTCGGAGAAGCCGGCGATCAGCTTGTCGGCATCCTCTTCGGCCACATCGGGCCGAACGATAAACATCACTTCATAGACACGGGACATCCGTTTTCCTTTTCCGCTGGAGTCCGTCTGACTCCAGACCCTGCCGCCTGTCGGCGGAGATTGGTGCTCTTGCTACCTCGGGGGCTAAAGCCCCCGTCTCTTTTTTGGTGCATGCGGCACGACTAAAGTCGTGCCCTTTCAAAACCTGGTTCCTTGCCTGATGCTCTTGGTACCTCAGGGGCTAAAGCCCCGTCGATCTTGCGGCTTGATTGCCAGGGCTAAAGCCCTGACCTACCACCCTGACCTACCGCCCTGTCCTGCTCTTTCATTCTTCCGCCGGACTGTTTTTGTCGCGGCGGTTGAACTCGTTCATTGCGGCTGCCGGTCCTAGTTCGAGGATGCGGCGGGTGGCGGTCGCCACACGGTCCAACACCCCGTCAAGCACCGTCAAATCCGCCTTGCGCATGGGCGAAAGCAGGTAATCCCTGCCGCCGGGTCGCCGGCCACCGGCCGCAATGGCTTCCGGTGGCAAATCAAGCCCTACGCCAATGCGGAGGCGCAACCACTCCTGAGTCCCCAGGGCACCGGATATGCTGCGGGCGCCGTTGTGGCCCGCGGGCGAACCGCGCTCCCTAATCTTGAAGGTCCCCAAGGTCAGATCGAGCTCGTCGTGAATGACGAGCAGGTCTTTGGTTGGGTCCGCCTCAAACTCTTGAACCAGAGCGGCAACTGCCAGCCCGCTGAGGTTCATAAAGGTCTCCGGCTTGGCCAAGACCACCTGGCGGCCTGCCATGCGGCAGGTTGCAGTAGCGGCCCGGCATCGCCGGTTCTGGACCACAACGCCCTCTTGCTGGGCGATGCGGTCAATGGCCATGAACCCGGCGTTATGCGGGGTCCACGTATACTCCGGGCCGGGATTGCCGAGGCCCACCACAAGAAATGGGCCCCGCTTTTGTCCGGACTCGCTTGCTCGATCCAAGACTTACTTCTTCTTGTCGCCGGCGTCGGCCTTTTTGCCGCCCGCTGCAGCATCCTCGGTCTTGCCCTTCTTGGCAACCTCTGGCTCGGCAGCGGCGGTTGCGGCAGTAGCAGCGGCAACTGCGGCTGCTTCGACTTCGGCTGCGGTGGGAGCCTCTTCACGGATCGAGACCACGTGAGCCACGGTCGCGTCTTCGGAGTTGAGGTACTTGACTTTGTCAGAGTGTGGCAAATCGCTAACCCTGAGGGCCGCAAAGAGCTCCAGCTCGCTGACATCTGCCGTGATGCTGGCAGGGATGTCGGCGGGAAGGCACTCGATTTCGACTTCGCGGAGTACCTGGTCCAGAATGCCGCCGGAGTTCTTGACGCCCAGCGGAATGCCAACCAACTTGACGCGCACCTTGACGCGCAAAAGCTTGTCGAGAGCGATGCGTTTCAAATCGATGTGAATCAGGAGATCATTGATGGGCTCGCGCTGCCAATCGACAATCATGGCCTTGGCCGCAGACTGGCCCGCAACCTCGACATCGAAGATGGTGTTGTGGCCGGTCTCGGAGAAAAGTATCCGCGAAATCTGCTTAGGGTCCACTTCGACCGCAACGGGATCATGCCCGGAACCATACAGTACGGCAGGAATCTTGCCGGCGACCCGCACGCGGCGCGCGGCATTCTTGTTGAACTTGCCCTCACGGGGCTTAGCTATGACGACTTCAGGCATTTCTCTCTCGTTTCCTTGTGTCGGGCACGGAAATGCAGCTTTTAGCTACTAGCCGCTAGCTTCTAGCTGGCTCTTGCTGCTGCAAACTGAATTGCTCCGCTCCCTTTGTGAAAAGCAGCTTTTGGCTACTAGCTTCTAGCCGTCAGCCACTTGTTGCTGTTGCCTGCCTGTCATCCAGGCCGGAAATTCTTGCCACATCTATCCTTCGCTCGATTGCAAAGGTCAATCTCGGGTACAAACAAGCTAATAGCTAGAAGCTAAAAGCTAGTGGCTGTTCTTAAGAAAACAGCGTACTCACGCTGGTCTCCATGTGAATGCTCTCGATGGCCGCGCCCAGCAGGCCGGCGATGGAGAGCACCTTGATCTTGGGTAACTTCTGCGCAGCTTCGCGCAGGGGAATCGTGTTGGTGACTACCACTTCGACAATGCGCGAAGCGGCGATGCGGTCGATGGCCGGGCCGGAAAGCACGGCGTGGCTGGCGCAGGCATAGACGGCCAACGCTCCCGCGTCGTACAAGGCATCGACGGTCTTGACCAGGGTTCCGGCGGTGTCAATGATGTCGTCGATGATCAGGCAGGTCCTGCCCTTCACATCGCCGACCACGTGCATGATTTCGGCGACGTTGATGTCGGTGCGGCGCTTGTCGACGATGGCCAGCGGTGCGCCAATCTTCTGCGCGAAGAAACGGGCGCGCTCCACGCCGCCGGCATCGGGCGAAACGACCGTGAGGTTGGGCAGCTTGAGCTCGCGGAAGTAGCTGACCAGCACCGGGCTGGCAAAGAGGTGATCGACCGGAATGTTAAAGAAGCCCTGAATCTGGGCGGCGTGCAGGTCCACGAAAAGCGCGCGATTGGCGCCGGCCGTGGTGAGCAAATCGGCGATAAGCTTGGCGCTGATGGCCACGCGGGGGCGGTCTTTGCGGTCCTGGCGGGCGTAGCCGTAATAGGGCACAACCACCGTGATGCGGGCCGCGGAGGCGCGCTTGAGCGCGTCAATCATGACCAATAGCTCCACCAGGTGCTGGTCAACCGGATAGCAGGTGGGTTGGACGACAAAAACATCGACGCCGCGCACGTTCTCAAGAAGTTGGAAGTAGACTTCGCCGTCGGCAAAGCGCTGGATTTTGGATTCGCCCACCGGTACGCCGATGTGGCGGCCGATCTCCTCAGTGAGCGGCCGGTTGGCCGTGCCGCTGAAGAGCTTGAAGCGCTTGTCCTCGCTGAGGTTGCGGGTCCGCTTGCGTTCGGCGGCCGGCTTGGCCTCTTTGACTTTCGCGGCTTCTGCGAGTGCAAGTTGCGCGGCCTCTTTGGCCACGGCTTGCCCGCCGTCCTGCTGCTTGTCTTCGGTTGGTACCGTCAATGCTTCCACTTCCATCTTCCGTACACCTCCAAGCTGGTTGGCTTTGGCTGTTTTCCGGTGTTGCACTTGAAAAAACTGGCTGGGCGACCAGGATTCGAACCTGGACAAGTGCCTCCAAAGGGCACTGTCCTACCATTAGACGATCGCCCACCGATTGACAGCCGAAGGCGAGTCTCTCTCGCTGAACGGCTGACTGTCAATGACTTGCTAGCATCTGGCTCCAGTAGGCTGAGCGCGGCAGGGTGCGGGTGATGGTGCTCCGAACATCATGCTGCTTCAGCCGAGCTTCGGCCTTTTCCGCGGCTTCCCGGGTCAGGTACAACCCGAAAAGCGCCGAACCGGACCCGGACAGCGAGGCATGGAGGGCTGCCTCCGGAGTGCCCGAGGCCACAAGGATGCGCTTGATTTCTGCAAGGGGGGGATGCTGGGGAAACACGACCCGTTCAAAGTCGTTCTGGATCCAGCTACTGATCCCGGTGCGGACAAGCGCGGACTCTAGTGGTCCGGCCAGGCCCTCCTTTGAGAGGGCACCGAAGGAGCCTCCCTGCCGGCCTTCGGGAATGGACCCCGAAAAGGCGCTGGCATAGGCACGGCTCAACTCATTTAGTTTATCTGCACTGGCGCTCGCGGTCAAACCTTCGGCGGCGCAAAGGGCGTCCCAGTCTCGAAAAGCCTGCGGGGTGGAGACGCCGAGGTCGGGCAGGGCGACAACGCACCAAACGGGTTCGAAGTCGGGGAGGGGATAGACCTGCTGGCCGCGGTCGAGGCCCAGAATGGCCCCGCCGATGAGGAAGAGGGGGACGTCGGAGCCGACTTGGGCAGCCAGTTCAAGGCGCTTCGCTCCCCACCTAAACTTGTCATCCTGAGTGCAGCGCAGCGGAGTCGAAGGACCTGCGTTTGAGAATGTCGGCGTGGCCAACGAATCTCCAATCCCCAACTCCACTTCCAGTCCGACCAGTGCCGCTACGGCGTTGGCCGATCCGGCGCCGAGGCCGCCCTGGACCGGAAGGCGCTTGTCGATATGAATTTCAACGTCGGCGTTGAGCCCCAGGGTCTCAAGGGCCAGGGCAACCATCTTCCACGCAGTGTTGCGGGCATCGGTGGGGACGCGTTCGTCATTAGAAGTCAACCGTATGTTCGTAGCCGCGGCCGGGCGGGCCGTCACCGTCAATACATCGTAGAGTTCGAGGGTCTGGTAAACGGTAACCAGGGAGTGGAACCCGTCAGCGCGTGGAGCGCCGACATAGAGGCCGAGGTTGATCTTGGCGTGCGAACGAACGGCGGTGGGCATACCGGTTCATTGTAGGGCCTCATGCATTTAGAGTGAGAGGCTGAATCATGGATCACCTCGCAGATCTATCCCACCGGGACGCCGGCTGGCGGATGCGCGACTCGGTCGCCGCGGCGGGGCTGTTTCTGGCGACGGCAGCGGTGGTGCTTTGGCAGAATGCGCACCTGGTGGTGCTATGGGACTTGAGTTATGTTCTGGACAGCGCCACCCGCATGGCACAGGGGCAGATGCCCTATCGCGACTTCCCGTTCGCGCACGCGCCGCTGACGTTTCTGATACAGGCCGCGATGATCAGGCTGACGGGGCGGGTGTTCTTCCATCACGTTCTGTACTGCGCGCTGGTGGGAGGCGTGGGCACTGTGCTGGCGTGGCGGATTGTGTTCTCCACGCTGTGCGGGGCGTGGTGGATTTCCGTCATGCTGGCCGCGCCGCTGACCGTGCTCGGCATCTATTGCATTTTGCCGACTCCCGCATACGACTGCGATTGTGCTTTTTCGATCCTTTGCGCTTTGTGGCTGCTTCAACGATTGGAGCGGCATTCGACGGGCGACTCCGAGGCATGCCGCGCGACGATAATGTGGTCCAGCTTTGCCGCGGGCGCGGCGGCTGTTCTTCCACTCTTCTTCAAGCAAAACATCGGGCTGGTGTTTCTGGCGGCCGTGGTGGCGGCGCTCTTCGTGCTGCTGGGCGCGCGGGTTCTGCGGCTTGCGCCGGCCAGTCCGGGATCCCAGGCGTTGTTGGCGGCGCTCGGTGGAGTGGCCACAGCGCTGGCTGCGGCCGCGTTGTTGCTGTATTTCACGGCGGGCGTGCGCAACTATGTTCATTGGACCATCGGGTTTGCGGCGCAGCGGCGGCTGCCGGGCTTGCAGCAGATGATCGGCGTTTACAGAGAACCGGCGCTGTTTTGGATGCTACCGAGCGTGGCCTTGGGTCTGGTGCTTTGGCAAAGCCGGCTCGGGAAGGCCGCGTGGACGCGGATCGCTGCGTTCGTGCTGCTTGCAGCGCCATTTGTTTGGACCGTTGCTTCCCTGTTGGTCTACGACGATGCCGACGAACGCGGCGACAGCCTGCTGGCCTTGTGGCCTCTGCTGTTGATTCTGTCGGCGGCGCTTACGCTTTGGAACCTTCGCTGCGGGTTGAGCCTGCGCGCGCTGCTGCCGGCCATTGTGCTGCTGACGATCAATGGGACCTTGATGTCGCAACAGTTGTGGGGATCGACCTACGCGATCTGGCCGCTCCTTATTCTGCTGATTGCCGAGATGGTTGTTTTTCTGGGGGCCGTCGAAGAGGGAGAGCGGTTTTATCGTTCCAGTAAGGTTGGCATCGTGGACTCCCACCCTAGCCGCAAAAACAAAGACGCGGCGAGGGTGGGGCACCCATTTGCGCTGGTAATCGCGGTGGTGGTTGCGGGGACTCTGCTGGTTTGCGGGGGGTTCTATACGGCGAGCGAGGAGCGGTTGAGCTACGCGCAGTTCCCGGATGGGCCAGTGGTGCATGCGACGTTTCCGCAGCTTGCGGGCATGGCTACGCCGGGGCCTTATCTGCCGAATCTTGAAGAGTTGTTGCGGTTCGCGGCCGCCAATATTCCTGATTCGGACGGGATAATTCTGATTCCCGGCGAAGATCCTTTCTACTTTGCCACTGGGCGCAGGCCGCAATTTCCGGTGCTGCTCTTCGATCCGGCTACCGATCCCTACTCCCCTGATGAAGTTCTGGCACAGGCGCGCGATCACAACATCCGCTGGCTGATAGTGAAGCGCGAGTTGCAGATCAAGGAAGACCCGACACCTGAGCGCGAGGCCGTGATGAAGGCCCAGTTGGGCGAGTTCGCGCTCGACACACAGTTGCAGGGCTACGACGTGTACCGACGACGGTAACTTAAGCTCACACCGCCCCGGCGCTCAGGGCCAGGGCCTTCGCTTTGCGCAGGGCCGATAGCGTGTCGCCAATCGGCATGAATTCCATGGCAATGGTGTGTTTATAGTTCAGTTCGGCCAGCCTGCGGAAGATGCTGCCGTAGTTGATTTCGCCGGAGCCGGGCTCGTGGCGGCCTGGCACGTCGGCCACGTGGACAAGACCGATGATATCGATGTTGTTTTCGAGCTTCTGGATAAGGTTTCCGAAGCTCATCTGCTCGTGGTAGATGTCATAGAGAAATTGCACCTGGGGATGGTTGACGGCGCGGACCACTTCAATGGCCTCGGCGGCCGAGGTTAGAAAGTACTTCGGACTTTCTTCAAGATGGATGCACTCAAGCAGCAGGCGAACCGGCTGGCCGTCGATCATGCGGCCTTCGATCATGCGCGCGGCCTGCTTGAGTGTTTCAACACAGGCCTGGTGCTGCATCTCGCGCGGCATGCCCGGAACCACGTTGCCTGAGAGCACGATCATCGCCGGGCAGTTCAGCGTCTCCATCGGCACCAGCGCCTGGCGCAGCTCGGCCAGGAACGCATCGCGGGTGGCGGGGTTGGTGATTCCGTTGGCAAGGCCGGCAGTGGCGTCAAATCTGATGTTGAACCGTCTTGCCGCGGCATTGGCATTCGCGAAGTCGGCCGGGGTCCACTTTTTGGAGTTGTATTCACCTACCAGTTCTGCCTGGTTGTAGCCGGCTTCAGCGATCTTGGCGAGCCGCTGCTCGAAAGGCAGATCGGTGAAGACCGTCCACAGCATCACGGAGAGGTTGTAAGGCGGAAGCTTGGTCGAAGTTGTGGCGGCCATTGCAGAAGCCGGAACTGTGGGTGCGGCTGCGCCCAACGCTGCTGCGCCAAGAGCTTGAGCGAAAGTGCGGCGATTCATGTTGTTCTCCTACGACTCTGTTGCGGCCTTTGCGGTGCGGCACAGTTCTTTCCAGTCTTTTTCAGTCTGGTCGGCGTAGGCAGAGCCGAACTTGGTCAGCGCTTCGGCAAAGCCATCGCCGGAGCCCATGTAGCCTGCCAGAACAACCGGATCGCTGGAGCGGGCGTGCCCGCGGGCCAGCAACTCGCCGCACACCTGGGCGAGGGCGTCGAGACCGCCGCCATTCAGGTCTTCAAAATCGATGGAGCCCTTGTGGTCGTTGAGCTGCCGGACCAGGTAGTCGCGCCCCTCGATGTGGGTCCAGCCCAGAAAGGGGTCAGACTGGAGCTGCATGGCCCGCTGCCCATCGACGACACGCTGGCCGTTGTGATGGGCGGGGTGGGCGTCGGGCAAATAGGGAGCGTAAGCCGAGTCGGATTCCTCCTTGATTTGCAGGAAGAGCGGATCGTTGGGGCCGTTGCCCTCAAGGTAGACACAGTAGTCGCGCAGGCCCACCGAGCCGGTGCCGACCACCTTGAAAGCCACGTCGACTGGGTGGTAGAACGAGAGCAAATGCTGGCGCTGGGGTTCAAGGGTTTCGCGATATGGCCCGAGACCGGCCAGCACGGCCGCGGACTGCTTTGCGGTGACGCGCGTGAGGGTGGGCTTTATCTCCTTGAACCGCCTGGAAGAAGCAGACCTGGTGGTTACCAGTTCGGTAAGCTGCTCGAGCGTGTGTTGCGGCGTGGCGCGCTCGGCTTTGAGCAGTGCGGCATGCACGGGCTCGGCCTGGCCCAGCCGATGTACCTGGAAGCGGACGACTTCGATGCAGGGCATCTGGGCAAAGGCGTGCATTTGATTCGTGTAATGGGAGATGCAGCGCACCACGGTTTCGCGAATTGCGGACTCCTTGTGGCCCGAGGCGCGGCCTGCCAGCACCAGCGCGGCAGCCATGCGCTTCAGGTCCCACTCAAAGGGGCCGCGGATGGTTTCGTCGAAGTCGTTGATGTCGAAGACAAGGCGTCCGTCGGGCGCAGCGTATGCGCCCAGGTTGCGGACATGCGCGTCGCCGCAAAGTTGGGCGGTGATGCCGGTGTTGGGCAAGGCTGCCAGATCGGCGGCCATGACGGGCGCCGCGCCGCGAAAATAGCCGAAGGGCGACTCCGCCATGAGCTGGTTCTTGAACTTGACGAGGGCCGGGACGCGGCCATGCGATGCGCGCTCAAGCAGCTTGAGCGGAGAGGTCTTGCGGGTTTTGGGGTTGAATGCGCTTTGTTCCTGGCGGCCAACCTGCTTCCGCCGTGCCTGTCCCAGACTTCTGCGTTCTGCCGGAGTTGCCCAGTGCATAGCCCGGAACATACTCTCAATGGGCCGCCGGTGCAACCTGCAAAATGAGTGATTTACACTTCTGGCTGGAAGCACCGCACAGAAACGGGAAGCCGGAAAGACCATAAGGCTTCAAAGGCTGCAAGGAAATCCGGTGTTTCGCGAGGAATCTCGGAGAGAGCTCCTTCGGGCCTCAAAGCCGGTGTGGATTTGCCGGTTTGATGCCGGGGTTAAGCCCTCCACTGTCTGCCTCGGTACCGGATTCTCCGCAGCCTGTTCAACCCAGGGAGGAACACCCTTGTCTTATTTAGCTACTCGCCTGATTTCTGCTGTCGCCGCTGCTTGTGTGGCGGCGCTTCCACTGGGTGCACAGGTTCCGGCCAAGCCGCTGACGGTTGAAGCCATCTTCGGGCATGGATCACTGATTGGACATCCGCCGAGCGGGCTGACCTGGTCGCCAGATGGGAAGCACCTGACCTATCTGGACGGCGGCGAACTGGTGGACCTTGACCCCGGAACCGGAAAGCCGCACATCCTAGTGGGCCGCGCCAAGCTGGCCACGCTTTCGGGCGCCACCGCATCGGAGGCTGACAGCGACCATCGGGATCGCTACATGATGGCCAGCTATCTTTGGGCTCCGGACTCGACGCATTTGCTTTTCGACTCCAACGGCCGGTTGTGGATGTATGACCTGCGCAACGGGACGGGCATCCAGATTGGATTTACCGGGGCGGCGGCTGGCGACGACCCGAAGTTCTCGCCCAACGGCGAATCCATCAGCTTTGTGCGCGATCACAGCCTTGCCGTGGTGCATCTGAAGGACCCGGGAACGCCGATGTCGGCGGCAGCCCAATCCCCTAACAGCGGTATTCTGAACGGCGAGGTGGATTGGCTTTACCTGGAGGAGCTGGAGACGCGCAGCAACTATTTCTGGTCGCCGGACTCAAAGAGCTTGGCTTATCTGCAGATGAACGAGACCGACGTGCCGCAATATCCGATTGAGGACTGGATACCGACCCACGCGCAGGTTGAATTACAGCATTATCCGCAGCCCGGCGATCTCAATCCGGAGGTCCGCGTGGGGGTGGTAAACGCGGAGGGCGGTAAAACGATGTGGATGAAGCTCCCAATCAAAGCAGGAGTCGATTACATTCCGCGCTTCGGCTGGGCAGACCACAGGACGCTATGGATTGAAACGCTCAGCCGCGACCACAAGCATCGGGATATCTACTTTGCCGATGCCGCCTCCGGGCAGACGCACGTGGTGCTGCAACTTGCCGACGATAAGTTCATCGACGACGGATACGACGTTTCGGTGGGCCTCGGCGCCATCGTTCTGACCAACTGGGCCGACGGCCACAACCATCTCTACCTTTATAGCTATGAGGACGGTAAACCGGAGACAACCACGGCCAAACTCGAGCGGCAACTGACCAAGGGCGACTTCGAGGTGGGCGAGGTGCTGCGGGTTGACCACGCCGCCAAGCTCATCGATTACGTTTCAAATGAGGGCAGCCCGCTGGACCGGCAGTTGTGGGAGGTGAACTTCGGCGGCGAACGCAGGCAGCTAAGCACAGGGGCGGGAACACATGCTGCCACCTTTGCGCCCAACGGCAGCGGGTATGTTGAGCGGCAGTCGGCGCGGCTGGAGCCTACGAAGGTGAGCTTGTGCCAGATGCCGGACAAATCCGCCGGAGCGGATGCTGCGTCTACGGCGGGCAAGTGCAGCACGGTTTGGTCAACGCGGGCGCTGGAACCCTACCAACTGCGTGCGCCGGAGCAGTTGGAGGTGAAGGCTCACGATGGGACCACGCTTTATGCAACCATTCTGCTTCCAGAGGGCGAAGACCCGGCAAGCGTGCCCCTGATCGTGAATCCCTACGGCGGGCCCGGCGAGCCGACGGTGGCCAATCGCTGGAGCGATGGGATTTTATTCGACGAGTTGCTTACACAGCACGGCTTTGCGGTTCTGCATGCGGACAATCGAGGAACCGGCGGCCGGGGGCGCGTTTTTGCGCAGGCTGCCTATCACAACTTCGGACCCGTGCAGCTTGAGGACCAGTTGACGGTGGTGGATGCGGCGCTGGAAAAATATCCGCAACTGGACAAGCAGCGCATGGGGTGGTGGGGATGGAGTTGGGGCGGCACTTTCACGCTTTATGCGATGACGCACTCCGACCGCTTCCGCGCCGGGGTTGCGGTGGCGCCGGTGACCGACTGGCGCAACTACGACTCGACTTACACGGAGCGCTACATGAGTATGCCGGCGGAGTTTCCCCAGGGCTATAAGGATTTCTCGGTGGTGAACTCGGCGGCCAACCTGAAAGGGCGGCTTCTGCTGGTTCATGGAACGGGCGACGACAACGTTCACATGGAGAACACGGTGCAGTTTGTGCAGAAGCTGATTGAAGCGGGGATTCCGTACGATCTGCAGATCTACCCGCGCAAGACGCACTCGATTGCCGGGGCGGACGTGCGGCAGCACCTGTTCAACAGGATCGTGGCGCATTTTGAGGAGTATTTGAAGCCGGAGGATAAGTAGTCCGGGCAACGAGTGACGGCCGCGGATGACGCCAGCACCACGCCATGATTGCGAGGTAAAACCAGGGCAATACCGCGTCTACCAAGTGGGGCGCACCTGCATAGAGAACGAATTGCAGCAGCAGCCCCGCGCCCAATGCGAGCATCCAGGCTTGCCCCCATTGGCGCCGGATGAAGACAAGAACTGTGCAAACCCCGAGTTCGCCCATCGCCAGCAGCCAAGCCACAATCTCTGCCACTTCCATAGCGAATGGCTCCGGGGCGCGCCCCTCGACACGATCGCGTATACCACAGAGGATTGCGCGCACCGCAACATGATCGCCAAACTCGGTGAAGAGGCCCATTGCGCGCCCCATTGCGCTCTTTTGATAACGCCACCGGATGCGGCTTATCAAGCGGGTGTGGCTCGCATCCACCGGAACCAGCGCCCAAATGAAGACGCCATCTGGGGGGTCCTCTCTCCCTAGCCAGACCAGAAAGCGATTGGTATCAATGGCGCCAAAGGTCAAAGTCGCCACTGCGCTTATGGGAAGCAAGTCGCCGGTGTGGGGATGCTGAAACGCGGGTAGAATCGATTCCGCGCTGCGAATTCCTCCTCCGCTGCCCACATTTTCAATGGGGTCGTAGCCGTAGAATCCGGCCCGCTGGTAGCCCATCTGGGCCAGCCAGGGCCAGATGTCTTCAGGGCGGCCGTGAATGGTAATCGCTCGGGTCGCGTCAAAAGCGGGATTGGGCACGAGGCCATCTTCGGCCATTGGGCGCTCGACCTCTTCCTTTGTCGCTCCCCAACGCAATTGAGACGGCCGGATGCCGATCAAGTAGACCGCGCCAAGCAGCGCAGCCAAGGCCAGAACCGCAGCTAAATGTGCGACCGCAGCGTGGATCGAAATTGGTTTTTTGTATGGCAGAGACGAGCGGCTCATTCAGGCACCTCCCACGTTCTCGAAGTGCGCACAATCACCGGGCGACCCTGGTAGGCCTTTAGGAAAGTCCGTTTGCTGGCTCGTCCACTTACTGCTTGAACCCGGGGGATGCAGACGCTCTAGCCTTCCCGGCGGCGGAAGAGATCGTCCTTCTCGCGGCAGGGGCAGTTTGTGCACTCCAGGCAGCAAACCAGGAACACGGCCACGCCAACCGTGACGATCACGGCGATGGCGTTCTCATTCGAGGTAAACCAGTGGGCCAGACTTTGCATGTCAAAGGACACCATAAATCCAACTCCAAAACTTTGATGTGCCGCAATGCTCATTGCAACTCGACCGAGCTTCAGAGCGCTGGAGTCCCAGCGAGACCATCTTACCACCGGCCAATTTTCCTGGTCTATAGTGCGGATTTATGCGAAAAGCCTCTTGCGCAATAGGGAATATAAGGCGAATATAATTCCGATATGGAAACTGGCCCTAATCCGATGCCAAATGAAGAGGATGGCCAGTGGCCGGAAGAGCTCCAGTTCCAGGAAGCTGATCCGGAACCGCCAGAGCCGGCCAGCGAGTCCGCCGCCAGGGCCGGGCCAAAGGTTAACTGGCTCTTCGTCGACCTGAACTCCTACTTTGCCTCCTGCGAACAGCAGGTTCGACCGGAATTGCGAGGCAAGCCGGTGGGCGTGGTGCCCATGATGGCCGATACCACGGTTTGCATTGCCGCCAGTTACGAGGCCAAGGCGTACGGGGTGCGGACCGGAACCGTAGTTGCCGACGCCAAGCGGATGTGCCCTGGGCTGGTGCTGGTGGAGGCTCGGCACGAGATCTATGTCGATTTCCATCACCGCATTGTGGAAGCAGTGGAAAGCTGCGTCCCGGTGACGGCGGTCTGTTCCATTGATGAGATGGCGTGCCGGCTGATGGGCCGGGAGCGGCCGCTGCTGGCGGCGATGGAACTGGGCCGGAGGGTAAAAGCGCGCATCCAGGAACAGGTAGGTCCCATGCTGCGCAGTTCCGTGGGTCTGGCCACCAATCGCTACCTGGCCAAGGTGGCCAGCGATATGGAAAAGCCCGACGGGCTGGTGGCGCTGCCGTTAGACTTGCTTCCCGAAGCCTTGCGCCAGCTTACGCTGCGCGACCTGCCGGGCATTGGCGCCAAGACCGAGAAGCGGCTGAACGACAAAGGCATCCGCAGCATGGAACAATTGCTGGCGCTCGATTGCGAACAGGCCGGCGAGCTTTGGGGCTCGGTTTGGGGCGAGCGGCTATGGCACTGGCTCAAGGGCGAAGACTTCGAGATGGCGGAGACCGAGCACCTGAAGTCGATGAGCCACCAGCACGTGCTGGCTCCAGAGATGCGTACGCCGGAACAAGCCTGGGCAGTGGCGCACAAGCTGCTGCACAAGGCGGCCATGCGGCTGCGCGCCGGAGGTCTGTGGGCCAGCAGCATCGGGCTGGCAATCGGCTTTGCGGTTCCGCGCGGGGAGAAGGCGCCCATCAGCACTTTTGGCGTGCCGACCAAGGGATGGAAGAGCGAGTTGCGGTTGAGTGAGTGCCAGGACAATCAAACTCTCATCGCCGCGCTGAGCCGCTTGTGGGCCTCGCGGCCGTCGGGCAACGAGTATGAGCACCCATACTTCATCGGCGTGCATTTGAATGGGCTGGTGCCCGATCATCTGCACTCGCTGAACCTGTTTGACGGGTCAGAAGACGAACAGAACCGGGCGCGGCTGCTGGCGGCCATGGACGAGTTGAACAACAAATACGGCATGAGCACCCTGGCCCCCGCCACCATGCTGACCGCTTACAAAGCCGCGCCGACGCGCATCGCCTTCCACAGCATTCCGGATTTGTTTTAGGTCGGGAAAAGAAGAGACCAACCCGCCGTGGATGAGATCGAGGCCGCCCGGCATAGGAGGTAAGTTCTTTGTTTGGAGGGGTCGAAAAGGGTTTCTTTGAGCTAAGCCTTTTCTGTTTAGGCGGTTGCGGCAAAAGTGGGGGAGGGGTGGGGTAAATCGCCCTCGGGGTACGGACCGGGCACATCCCTGACATATCAGACCGGGCACATATCTGACACTGCACAGGTCCATTGGCGATTGATTAAAAGGTCTGGATGGGCTCTCGGCGGTGGAGGTTTGGATGCCCTGGCGCATAGTAGTTTTCTCCGGTTGCGGTCTTTTTCTCACCGCAATTTTGATTGTGCGCCGGATAGGCTTAATTATTTGCAAGGGGGCCGGTTGCCGCCTGTAAGCGAGGGTCCGTGGTATCCCCCGGTCTCCAAATGCGAGAGACCGGGGGCACCCAGATCAAGGGGAGAACTTACATCTTCGGGATCGGGGCCACCTGCCAACCGGCGTCTGCGGGGAATAATTCTTCAATAGGTTTGTTTTGGGCGAACGGCTAGAATGAAGCTAACACCGTATTGAGTAAGAGCGTACGTGGTTTTCGTGCCACCTTCGGAATGACCGGCTGGGACTTCCGCTATTTCGGTTTCCACCCACATCATCCTTCCAGGTGTGTACACCATTTTCTTTTCAAGAAGGTTCAACCGTTCAAGATCGTGTAGCATTAGCTCGAAACTCGTCATTTCGTCGAATGCTGCAATCTGCTCGGCGGACATGCGGCTTCTGTACGCGTTCATTTCAGCCGGACTCGGCGCGCGCATTTTCGGCTTATAGATGTCAACGAGATTGGAGAAGCTCATGTCATCTCTGCCCTTGCGTTTCCCGGAGTTGTAGTCTGTGAGGGCCGACACGCGCTCCCAAATTCGATCGAGATAGCGAGCTTCCGCTGGGGTTAGTTGTGAGAGTACCTGACCGAACGACGGCAGAACGCCATCCGCTGCAGTCGCGACGTTTTCCATAAGCGATGCCCACCGTTCTTGCAGTTCGTCATCGCTTTGCATCGCGGCATCTCTAAGCAATGGCAGCACGCGCCGGAAGGCTTCTGCATCGAGTGGTATGCCCCTCCTCTGGGTCGCCCACTTCTTGAAGATTTTGGCTAGGTTATCTTCAGTGTAGAAGCGAGCGATGTCGCTGATTTGTCCGAAAACCATACCCATGTTCTTGACCATTGGGCCGAGCAAATCCTTCACCAGTTCAGAATTCAGCGCCTCCTTTACGATCTCTCCGGCTGCCGCATTCGGGTCGAAATCCGAATCACTCATCTTGCTCGCCTCCTAACGACGCCCGTTCTACGCCCCAATACACCAGTGGCTCGCGCCGGTCCGAACTCGATCAGGAGCGCGATTCATTAGATTTATCAAGTGTAGTTCGCGTAGGTACCGGCATGTCGGCAAGTGTCCGCCGAACGGCCCGCGCAGGATCTTCGGTTGACGGTAACAGTCCTTGGCGCTCCTTGACAGCTGGTTGCGCGCGATTGTCAGGATTACCCCCATAAAACGTCGCAGGGGCATGGCACCTCGGTTTTGAACCAAGTCGCTTTCCTTTGCCAGGAGCCGGCCGCCAGCGTCATGCCGACGGCATATCGCACGGTTTTGCTTCGGTACGAATGCATTTCTTTCGAAGAGAAGACCGCCGTCCATCGCCTCCCGAACTTTTTCTTCCGCAATCCGTAACTCTCTGCATCCCAACGCCCGCATATCTGCGGATTAGAGAGTAGCAGCGACCTATATGGCCCACGAATGGCAGGCGGATTTCGAACAACTCGTGGACGAGCATCAGTCGATGGTGTTTTCGCTGGCCCTGCGAATGACCGGCGACCGCGGACTGGCCGAAGAGATTGCGCAGGATGTGTTTCTGGAACTGGACCGGCACCTGGGCAGGATGGAAAGCACAGAGCACGCCCGCTTCTGGCTGCGGCGGGTTCTATAAAAGGGGATGTCAAGAAAAAACACTTCACCTGATCTGCCGGGGGAAGATATTTTTCTGACATCCAGCCCCTGTTGGCAGCAGCAATATACTTTGCTCGGGCGCGGTTTTT
>Ga0181517_10000813_pt1 | contig 38948 bp, 34 predicted proteins | sample PEATcosm2014_Bin_31_FD_119748 | JGI IMG/M metagenome (GOLD analysis project Ga0181517, IMG submission 119748) | Peatland microbial communities from MTU Mesocosm Facility, Houghton, MI, USA - PEATcosm2014_Bin01_30_metaG | ecosystem: Environmental > Terrestrial > Soil > Wetlands > Peat | place... | reverse complement strand
CAGCCCCGAGCCATTGAGAGGGAAGATCCCCGGCGAAACGCCGCCGATTGAGATAGTTGTGGATTGAATCGTCCCATTCTGATTCTGGATCGTCACGGTCGCTGTTCCCGCGGCCGTGCCTAATGGAATCTCGAAATTGATCTGCCCCGGCGAGACGAAGTAGAGGGGCGCCGGACGCGCGACGCCGGCTGAGTCAGTGACCGTCACGGTGTTGCCATCGAGCGATGTGGGCAGTGGCAGGGTTGTCGCCGCGACTGTTACGCTGGCCAAATCAACGCCATATACCGAGATGATGGATTCCGCCGCCAAGGCTTCGACTTGTCCGGACGGGCCTAGCGTGACTGCCGGGCCGGTTGGCGCGATCTTGGCGACAAAGCCGTGGTAGCAGCAGCCACTGTTGCTGGCGGTCGGCTGGTATGCGGTGGGGGTGGTGATCAGGCCCGGGCCAATGTGATTGCCGGCCAGGTAGATGTCACCCGCGGTATCGACTGCCAGCCCTGCTGGCTCGGCGGTATTGAGCCCAATGGAACCGATGGGTGTGGAGAACAGCAACCTCGAGCCTGTGGGGTCGAGTTCGGCGACCACTACCTGCATCGCTCCGCCGGTTGCGTTTGGCTCAACGGGATTGACCATGGGAAAACCTATCCCGATTTGCCCCATGATATAGACGTTCTCCTTCCCATCCAACTGGATGGGTCCCGTAAAGAACAACGCGTCGCTTCCATCGGCCTTGGCGTCTCCCACATAGGTGGACCAGACGATGCCGCTGCCGGAAGGATTCAGTTTGGTCACGTGGGCCGCCGCGCAGGACAGTCCATTCGGATTGCAGACGGTCTCATAAGCGCCAGGCGTCACGGGAAAATCCTGGGAATTGGTATATCCGACGATATAGGCATAGCCCGCGCTATCGATGGTGATGCCGGAGATGTAATCGCTTAGGGCTTGAGTGTGCCCGCCAAGGTAGGTGCAGTAGACCAGCGATACTCCGCCGGCGGAAGCGCCGTAAACGTCGTTGCAAAGGTCCTGGCTGCAACCGGGTACTACACCGGCGGAAGTGACCGGACTGAACTTGGCGATGAAGCCGCGGTAAGCCTGAACAAAGTCCCCAACCGCGAGGTTTATAGGAGCGCCGGTAGGTTGAACGACGCCGGCGGTGGTCGGCAGCTTGCCGGCGGTGGTCTCGCCGACCAGATAGAAGTAGCCGTTGGCATCCACTGCGACCCCGGTGCCCCAAGTGAAGCCGGACCCATTGACGGGAATGCCGAGTCCGTTCAGGTCGCCGAAAATAGTGGAATAGAGCAGTTGGGCGCCGGTGGGATCGAAGACCGCGACGAAGGCGAATTGGGGGTCGCCTCCGAGAGTTTGGCTTCCTGCGATTACCGCGCCGCTGGTAGTTGGAAAGCAGGATTGGAACGTATCGTATGGGTAGCAGGACTCCTCCTCGTCGCCGGCAATGTAGGCGCGGCCGGCGCCATCCACGGCAATGGCGGTTGCGTACGCATACGCGGAGCCGCCCAGAAATGTCGAGTAGACAAGGCCGGTTCCGGTGGAATTCAGCTTGGTCACAAATGGGGAAACGTTACTCGAGTAGCAGGTTGGCACAAGGACAATCGGCAATGTACTGGTAGGATTTGGGTCGCAGACTGTCTGGTACGCCCCGGCGGTTACCGGGAAATCGGCCGAGTCTGTCTGACCGGTCACGTAAGCATTGCCACTGGAGTCCACCGCTATGGCGTAGATGTAGTCAGAGCCGTTGCCGCCCAAATAGGTGGAATAGACCAGCGAAGCGCCATCCGGACTGAATTTGGTTACAAAAGCCGAAGGCCATGCCCCGGGAGGGACGCCCGCCACTTTTGCCGGAGGCGCGCTTTCATAAGGGTTCTTCGTCGGGAAGTTGATCGAGTAGGTGTCGCCCGCCACATACACGCTGCCCGCGCTATCCAACGCGAGGCCCTGCGACGTACCGACCTGAAGGTTGCCGGGGCCGGTCGTCCACCCGATGTTATCGGTGCTGCTCCCGGCCAGATAACTGGCATAGCTGAGCACCGGGTCGATAATCAGCGCCTTGGAACGGTCGTAGCTGCCAAGCCGGAAGCGTACCTGGTTCCCGGCCACGGTGAACCGCCCTTCGACGCTGGTCTTCTTGTCTCCATCCAGTTGGTACAGCACCGGTTTCTTGAAGCTGGCTGGGCCGTTGGAGGCGCTCAGCACCAGATTGCCCTCCGCGTCGACGCGGGCGCTGGCGCCGTCGATCCGCCAGGCGATGGGGCCGGGATCGGCCCCGGGGGCGACCACAAAGTCGTACTCCAACTGGCGCTGATTCCCGTAGAAGACCAGATCCACGCCGGGGTAGATCTGGGCATAGTTAACCTTGCCATAGGTCGGGATGCCGGAGCGCCAGTTCTTCGGGTCGTTGCCGATGAAGTAGCTCACCACGCCGGGCAGCGGGGCCAGTCCCACCGCGATGGCCTTGGCATTCGCTCCGATAAGGCTCATTCGCAGAACATCCACGGACGCGGCTTTGGGCGTCGGCCCGGCCGCCGGGACCGGCGCCGGCTGCGGCCGCTCCAGGTTCAGGACGGCCTGGCCCGGCGCCAGGAAGAGAGCGTAGCCGGAACCGCGCGAGAGAAACTGAACCGCGGAGGCCGCCTGCCCCTGGTTCGGCTCGAAACTCAATGGCACGCTCAGGAGCTTCGCCGTGGGGCGGTTCGTGGAAGCCGCTGGGGTTTCCGGCCGCTGGTCGTCTCGCGCGGCCGCGAAGGCCCGCGGCCAGCCAGCGCCAAAGGACATAGAAATCATGGTGAGCGCCGCTATGGCTTGAGGCGCACGCGCGCTGGACGCAATCGAAGATCGTTCTCTTGTCATACTCGCTGTGCCTCTCTCTCTTCCCGGCATGTCACCGAAGTCGATTTAGCCACAATACTGCTCACTTTATCGCTGCTCTCTTCCGTGGCGCAGCCTCTCAGGCTGCCGCGTCGAGGCTCTTCTCGACGCTTGGTGGCGGACCGAGCGCCAGACTCGACACGAGTGTCGAGTCGGCAGGCTGAGAGCCTGCGCCACGGAGGAGCAGACGTGCCAAGTGAACAGCATTGAATTTAGCCAGGATTTCCGTTCGGGCGTCCTGGCGGTAGGATTATACACCTAACAGATTGCATCAGAGCCGTTTATCTCATTTTCCCATTTCCGGCGACTCCGGCAGCGCGGGAAGGGGAGGGATCCGAGCGGGCGCATGCCATGCGATGGGCGTCCCGAAGGGCGAATAAAAGACGAATATGATTAAACCGGGGCCGCGTTCCGGCGGAGAAAAGAGGCATCCTGAGCTATACAACTAAATTCTTGGTACAATAGAACTTAACCCCAAAACGAGGAAGCGCTTTGGCCGATCAGCAGCAACCACCGCAAGGCCCGCCCGCGCCGCCCCCCAGCGGCCAGCTTCCGTTGCCCGGATCGGGCGGCGGAGACGGCGGCTCCAAGAACCAGATACCCATCAACATCGAAGACGAAATGCGCCGCTCGTATCTCGATTACGCCATGAGCGTGATCGTGGGACGCGCGCTGCCGGACGTGCGCGACGGCCTCAAGCCGGTGCACCGGCGCATCCTTCATGGGATGAACGAGATGGGCCTCGCGCCCAACCGGCCTACGCGCAAATGCGCCAAAATCACCGGTGAAGTGATGGGCAAGTACCATCCCCACGGCGACAGCCCGATCTACGACGCCCTGGTGCGCATGGCGCAGCCTTTCAGCATGCGCTATCCGCTGGTGGAGGGGCAGGGAAACTTCGGGTCGGTGGATGGCGACCCGCCGGCGGCCATGCGGTACACCGAGGCGAGGCTCTCGCGCATCGCTACCAGGCTGCTGGAGGACATCGACAAAGAGACGGTGGACTTCCGGCCCAATTACGACGACAGCGAATCGGAGCCCGAGGTCCTGCCCACGCGCGTCCCCAACCTGCTGGTGAATGGGTCTTCGGGCATCGCGGTGGGCATGGCTACCAACATCCCACCGCACAACCTCACCGAGATCATCGACGCCGCCGTGTACCTCATCCAGCATCCCGGCGCGCCCCTGGCGAAGATTTTGGAAATGGTTCCCGGACCGGACTTCCCCACGGGCGGCTTCATACTGGGGCGGCAGGGGATCATCGACGCCTACAGCCGGGGCCGCGGGCAACTCAAGCTGCGAGCCCGCGCGGCCATCGAGAAGCTGGGCAAGGAAAGGGAACAGATCGTCGTCACCGAGATTCCCTACCAGGTGAACAAGTCCAAGCTCATCGAGCAGGCTTCGGCGGCGGTGAACGAGAAGCGCATCGAAGGCATCGGCGATATCCGCGACGAGAGCGACCGCGACGGGATGCGCATTGTCTTCGAGCTGAAGCGCGGCGAGCAGGCCGAGGTGGTCCTCAACAACCTCTACAAGCACACCCAGCTCCAGACCGGCTTCGGCGTGATCATGCTTTCGATCGTCAACGGGCAGCCGCGCGAGCTGGGCCTGATCGAGACCCTGAAGCACTTCATCGATCATCGCCAGGATGTGGTCAGGCGGCGGACCGATTTCGAGCTGCGCAAAGCCCGCGAGCGCGAGCATCTCCTGCTCGGTTTCCAGATAGCGCTGCAGAATCTCGACGAGCTGATCCGCCTCATCCGCGACGCCAAGACGCCGCGCGACGCCCGCGATTCCCTGATTGCCCGTTTCGCGTTCAGCGAGAAGCAGGCGCAGGCCATCATCGAGCTGCAACTGCAGCGCCTCACCGGGATGGAGCAGCAGAAGATCCTGGACGAGCTGGCCGAGATCCAGCGCCGCATCGCCGGGTACCTCGAAATCCTGGGATCGGACCAGGTGTTGCGCGACGTGGTGGTGAAGGAGCTGAAGGAAGTTCAGAAGGAGTTCGGCGATAAGCGGCGGACCGAGATCGTCGAGGACACCGGCGAGATCCTCCTCGAAGACCTGGTGGCCGTGGAGGATGTGGCCATCACCGTGACGCGCGGCGGATACCTGAAACGCACCGCCGTGGACACCTATCGCCGCCAGACGCGCGGCGGCAAGGGCCGCATCGGCATGGGCACTCGCGCCGAAGATGTGGTGGAGCACCTGATTGTGGCTTCCACCCACAGCTACCTGCTGATCTTCACCAGCCGCGGGCGGGTGTATTGGCTCAAGGCCTACGAAATCCCCGATGCGCTGACGGTGGGCAAAGGCAAACACATCTCCAACCTCATCAGCCTGCAGCCCGACGAGACGGCCAAGGCGTTCCTGTCGGTGAAGGATTTCGTGGCCGACCAGTTCATCGTCATGGTCACGGCGCACGGCGTGATCAAGAAATCGGAGCTGACGGAGTTCGACAACCCCATGTCGCGCGGCATCATCGCGGTGACGCTCGACGATGGCGACGAGCTGATTGCGGCGCGCATCACCAACGGCAAGAATTTCATTTTCCTGGGCTCGCACCGAGGCCAGGCCATCCGATTCGCGGAAAGCCAGGTGCGCGCCATGGGCCGCCAGGCGCGGGGTGTGCGTGGCATGGACCTGCCGGCGGACGACTACCTGGTGGGCATGGAGGTGGTCGAAGAGGACGGGCTAATCCTTTCGATTTCGGAGAACGGCTTCGGCAAGCGAACTCCCTTGAAGGATTACCGCCTGACCTCGCGCGGCGTGAAAGGGGTGATCAATATGCGGACCACCCACAAGACCGGCCGCGTGGTGGCGGTGCTCTCCGTGAGGGAAGACACCGACCTGGCGATTGTCAGCCAGAACGGCAAGATCATCCGTATCGAATCCAACACCATCCGCCAGGCTGGGCGCTCCACCCAGGGGGTGAAGCTGGTGTCGCTCGAGGAGGGCGACCGGGTAGCGGCCGCCTCGGTGATTCCAGACACCGAGAACGACAACGGGCAGGAACTGCTGCCGGTGCAATAGCCGTTGTGGGGTAAGCCTCCCGGCTTGCCGGGGCGGCCTGCGGGCCTGCCTCAGTCCGGCCTTTTGCGGTTGCCGGCAGCGCCGGGGGCGAGTCTTGCGACTCGCCTTGACAAGCCTGGAGGCTTATCCCACCGGCCGCCTCGCCCGTTAATGATACAATCCGGTTTAGCGCGCCCAGGAGGGCTCCGTGGCTTCTTTCATTCAGAACCAGTTCGAACGTAACGTGGTTACTACCTCGGTGGATTACGTCTTCAACTGGGCGCGCAAGTCCTCCATCTGGCCGCTGACTTTCGGGCTGGCGTGCTGCGCCATCGAGATGATCGCCTCCAGCGTCTCGCGTTTCGATATCGCGCGCTTCGGCGCGGAGGTTTTCCGTCCCAGTCCGCGCCAGTCGGACCTGATGATCGTGGCCGGCACTGTGACGCTCAAGATGGCCCCCGTGCTGAAGCGCATCTGGGACCAAATGCCGGACCCCAAGTGGTGCATGTCCATGGGGGCCTGTTCCAGCGTGGGCGGTCCGTTCAATACCTACGCCGTGCTGCAAGGGGTGGATAAGATCGTCCCCGTGGACGTCTACGTTACGGGGTGCCCGCCGCGCCCGGAGAACCTCTTCTACGGCCTTCTCAAGCTCCAGGACAAGATCGATCAGATGACCACGCTGGTGAAGCGGCCCACCGAGGTGCGCCTGGACGAATCGATGCTCGAAGATTTCAGGCGCCAAGTGCGCATCTCGCAGGTGCAGAATCCGGTTTAGGATTCGTTCTGAAACAACTATGGGAACCGCTCCCTCACGGTCGCGGCTCGCCAGCAACTGCGCGCGTGATCGTCCCGATCGCCTAATTCCACTGGCTAGCCGGGCCCGGAGGGCGCCCCGTGAGGGACGGGTTGGCGGCTATTTCCCGACAGGCCATTGACCGTGTTTTACCTTGATTCGCGCCATATCTACCGCGTCACGGAGCTCGATTCCATCGAATGGCTGGAGCATGGCTTCGGGACGCGTATATCGGACATCCCGGCGCGTTTCCCCAACCTGGCGAGCTTGCGGCAGGTGCACTCCGCGGAGTGCGTGGCCGCCGAGGGCCGCACGGGCCTGCTGGGGAGCGGCGACGCGCTGCTCGAGAACGCTTCGGGCGCGGTGGTGGCCGTGAAGACCGCCGATTGCATCCCGATTCTGCTGGTGGATGAGCGAAGCCGCGCCGTGGCGGCGGTACATGCCGGATGGCGCGGGACGGTGGCGCGCATCGCGGCCTCCGCCGTAGCCGCCATGCGGGACCGCTTCGGCAGCGCCCCCGCGGATCTTCACGCGGCCATCGGCCCCGGCATCGGCCCATGCTGTTACGAGGTGGGGCCGGAGGTGGCCGCGCGGTTCGCGGAGCGGGGAAGGGCGCACATCGATCTGGCGGACGCCAACCGCCGCCAGCTCATCGAGGCGGGCGTAACGGGGCGCCGGATCTACGCGTCGAATTTATGCACTATGTGCCGTCCCGAAGAGTTTCACTCGTTTCGCCGGGACAAGGAAGCGGCGGGGCGTCTATACTCGTTCGCCGGCATCCGGTAGCGGTACAGTAAAGTTGAGGCAAGCGAATGTTCACGTGGATCTGCCCGCAATGCGGGCGCGAAGTTCCTCCGGCCTATAACGAGTGCCCCGATTGCGCCCCGAGAACGGCCCCCGCGGCAGCGCCGCCCCAGGAGGCTGCGCCGCCTGCCGCCGCGCCACCGGCCTACCGGCCCGCGCCGCCAGCCTACGCGCCACCGCCGGCCGCCGCGCCACCGGCCTACCGGCCAGCGCCGCCGGCTTACGCGCCGCCGCCCCCGCCGCCAGCCCCGGTCTACGCGCCGCCCCCGCCGCCGCCGCAGGCCTACGCGCCGCCCCCGCCGCCGCCAACCCCGGCCTACGCGCCGCCGCAAGCTCCGGCTTACGACGCGCCGAAGGATTCTTTCGCGTCCAGCGTGCCCACCTGGCTGATGGCGGTGCTCTTCGCCTTCGCTTTCCTGGGTATTATCGCCGGCATCCACTGGTTGATAGAGGGCCATGGCCAAACCGCGCCCGCCGCCGCGGTGGAAAACCCCGTGGCCAAGGCGGGAGCCAATGCCAACCCTTTCCAGAAGTTCATCGAGGTTGCTGGCGTGCGCTTCGCGGAGGACCCCAAGAAGAAGGCTGCCGTGCTGGTGAAGTTCGTGCTTATTAATCACTCCGAGACCGATATCCCCGGACTTTCCGGCAACGTCACCTTATGGACCGTGCCGCATAAGGCAGGGGAAGAGTCGCAAGGGACGTTTGGTTTCACCACCAGCATCGGGCCCTTCGAAATCAAGGAAGTGGCCGCGCCGCTGGTCAGCAAGCTCAAGATCTATGAACTGCCGGATTGGCAGAACATGACCGCCGAGGTGCAGATCACTGCGCCGGGGGGGGCAGCTTCCGGAGATTCTCCCGCGCCTCGGTGAGACCGGGATCGATCTCGATCGCGCGCAGGAAATCGGTGCGCGCCGCCTCGGGCAGCCCGAGGTATCCGAAGGCGACCCCGCGGTTGTTGAAGTTCTGAGCGTTGTTTGGATCGAGCGCCACCGCGCGGCCGAATTCGTCGAGCGCGGCGTCCACCTGGTGTTCCTGAAGCAGCACTTTGCCCATCTCGGCGGGAATCGCCGGATTATAGGGCGCGTCCACGCGCGCGGCCGTCAGCAACTCCAGGGCCTCGCCGGCGCGGACCGCGCGTGAAAGCTGCACCTTGGGCCGCGCTTTGTGGGGCGCGCGCCTCACCGCCTCTCTCCACAGGGATGCGTCGTTCATCCAGACCAGGGTGCGCGCGAAACCCATTATGGTAAGGGCAGCAGCTACGGTGGCGGCCAGTGCGGCGGTTCTCACACGCGTCAGCAGCAGCCCGGCCGCGCCGGCGAAACCTATTAGAGGGAGGTACATGCGCCGGTCCGCCGCCAGGTCCGCGGCCGGGAACAGCGAAGAACTCGGCCCCAGGAGCAGGAGTCCGGCCAAAAGCCAGAGCGGCCACCCACGCTTCCTCTCGCGCCACGCCCACACCGCCAGCGCGGCCACCGCCGCCCAGGCCAACAGGCCGGCCCACACAGCCGGAATGGGGATATCGGGATCCACCGTAAAACCATAGGGAATCAGGAACATTCGGAGGTATCGCAAAATCACCGGGCCCTGCGCCAAAAAGTACTTCCACGGTGAGATACCGGCCTGAAAGCCCGCCGGCGCCCCGGGCGTCACGGCCGTGGCCCAAACCACGCGCGCCCCCGCCGCCAGCGCCAGCAGAATCATCGCGAAGTGGGGCCAGGCCTTCCGGCCTGCCGCCGGGATTCCTCCCGGCGTCCTGGTGGAGCGGCCAAGCAACAGCAACGCGATAGGAAACGCCGCGCATTCCTCCTTGGCGAGAAGGGCGGCCGCGAACCACGCCACCGCCAGCCAGCCTTTGCCGTCGAGCCATGCCATCAGGGACGCTAAACACAGCAGCGTCGCCAGCACAATGGCGCGGCCCCAGACATAATCCACGGCCTCGGCCTGCAGTGGATGGACCGCGAAGATAGCCGCGGCCGCCAGCGCGGCGCGGTCGCCGAGCAGCCGCCGGAAGCACTCATACGCCAGCAGAACCGCGCCCAGATGCAGGGCCAGATTGAGCAGATGGTAGCCCAGCGGGTCCGCGCCGCCGGCCATCCAGTTCAACCATAACGTCAGGTAGGTCAGCGGCCGGGTCTGCCGCAACGCCCACACGGCCGTCCAACCCGACGAGGATGTCAGGCCGCGGTCCAAAAAAATGGCATAATCGTCGAAGTGAAAGCCCGACAGCAAGGAAGCCCCGAAAGCGGCCAGCGCCGCGCCAATGAGAAGAAGCCGGTTTCGCATCGCCTCTTACGAGCTTACGTGAAACCGCCCAAGACCGCAGCCGAAAGGCGGGCGCGGGTTTCCGAAATCCTCCGCCGCCTGGAGAGCATGTACCCCGGCGCCACCTGCGCGCTGCGCCACCAAAGCCCCTGGCAGTTGTTGGTCGCCACCATCCTTTCCGCGCAGTGCACCGATAAGCGGGTCAACGAAGTGACGCCCGGACTGTTTGAGAAGTACCCCACGCCTCAGGACTTCGCAGCGGTCCGTCCGGAAACGCTGGCCCACGATATCCGCAGCACGGGCTTTTTCAACAACAAGGCGAAGTCCGTGGTGGGCGCGGCCAAAAAGGTGGTCTCGGAGTTCGGAGGCCAAGTCCCGCGCACCATGGAGGAAATGCTCACCATTCCCGGCGCGGCCCGCAAAACGGCCAACGTGGTGCTGGGCACGGCCTACGGAATCCCCTCCGGCATAGTGGTCGATACGCATGTGCAGCGCATCGCCGCGCGCCTGGACCTCACCGGGAACACCGACCCGGTGAAGATCGAGCAGGATCTCATGAAAATCGTCCCGAAAGAGAAGTGGATTCTCTTTTCCCACGAGGTGATCCTGCACGGCCGCGCGCTCTGCCAGGCGCGTACCCCGAAATGCGCCGAATGCGCTTTGAACGACCTCTGCTACGCCAAGGATAGGACTGCGTAGCCATCCCCGCGGTCACAGCGTGCCCATTCGTACATCGGGTACGGCTGCTCCGTGCTTTTCCTGCACCGTTCCCTCTTAGGGGCGAATCCGATCTATACCTAGGGGAGAATTACAATTCGATGACTACACTGAAACCAGCTTTAGTAGCAACTGTGGTCGGCCTCGTTGGCGCAATGGCGGCGATGGCCGGCGAAACGACGCCGAAATCGCACGACGCGCAATCCGTTGTGGTGAAAGTCGAGGCGCTCGATCCTTTCACGCATGTCGCCGATATTCCGGAAGGGTCCGATGTCTCGTCTATCAGGTTTGAAGCCGTCAAGTTGGTCAAGGTGGCCACGGAAAGCAAATCGACCACCGACTTGAGCGCCTGTGAGGAAGCCGCCAATATAGAACCCGGCGGCTCGATGTACTGCCCATCCACCCAACTCCAGTCGCCTGCGCCGGCTTATGAAGTGACGTATTCGTACCTTGGACAACCGATGGGGTCGGACGAGTACGGAAATGGCCACTTCACCTTCAGCGTGTATTATCGGCCGGACGAGCTGAGCCCCACCGTCTGGAAGAAACTTTCCGGACATGCCATGGCCAGGGCCGATGCGGCGGGTTTCTTCGAGTTGACCACTTACCGGGTCCCCGTGCATGAAGTTGTTATCGACGAGGCGGCTTCGACATTTTGCGATGGCAATTATGTCGACGGATTGTGGACCCATACGGATTCCAGGTGCGAAGACGGAGTCCATACCAAGACGATCGCGGCTCTTTCCAGTTACGTCACTGTGAAGATCGATCCCGCCGCGCCGGCTTTGGCTTCGACCGCAAACGCGGCGGAGTACGGGGACTGAAACGCAAATCCAGCCGGCCCGCGGCGATTACCGCCGCGAAGCCGGGGCTGGTTGGGTTTCCGGAGGAGGAATGGGGTCGGGAGGCCGCGACACCACCCCTTTGAAGGCTTCGTCAAGCGAAATGCCGTTGTTGTTCAGGATTTGGCCGGTGGCGCGGTCCAGTTCCACCCGCGCCTTGACATAGGCCGCTTCGGCCGTTACCTGGCTGGACTGCGCGGTCACCAGGTCGCGCTGCATGAGAATTACGTTGTAAGTAGTGGACGCGCCGAGCGCCAGCTTCTTTTGCTCGGCATCGAGCGATTCCTGCTGGAGACGCACCCCTTTGACGGCGGCTTGGTACTGTGCTCGGGCCTGCGTGAGGCCGATCAAGGCGTTTTGCACGTCCACCCGCACCTGGTTCTCGATGCGCTGCAGGCCGAGCTGCTGCTGGCGATAGGTCAGTTCGTCGTTGATCGCCTGGGCCTGCGCCACGCGGTTGCGTATGGGCACGCTCAGGTTGAAGCCGGCCGAGTAATTCGGGAAATTTCGCGCAAAGAGCTGGGTGAGAACCGTACTGTAGCCGCCGATGAAAAACGGCGTGTTGCTGTGGGTGGTTCCCGCCGGGGCCGGTATGGGGTTCACTTGGCCGGCCAGGGCATTGTTGGCCAGGTTGGCCACGATGTCGAGCGTGGGCAGCAGCCCGTTCTTCGATCCCTTCATGATGAGCTCCTGGTTGCGGAGCTGGATGCGTGTCTGGGCCAACTCGGGGCGCGAGCCGAGCGCCAGCGCGTTCAACTCTTGAATAGGCGCGACGGGCTCCACGTCCGGCATCCGGATTTGGTCCGTGGGAATGACGTGCGCCTCGGCCACCATGGGGCTCGCCACGCCGGTGCGGCTGAGCGCGGTCTTGATGATGGTTTCCTGTTGAAGCACCTGAGTTTGGGCTACCAGCAGGTTCTGCTCGCCGGTGGCGATCTGGGCTTCGGCGCGGATGACTTCGATAGGCGCGAGGGTCCCCACCTCCACCTGCCTCTTGTTGTCCTCCAGCAGCTTCCGGGACGCGCTCAGCGCGTCCTCGGCCACTCGCACGGATTCGTGGAACGCCACCAGGTCCCAATAGAGCTCCATGATCGCGGTCACGGTGGTGATCACCTGGAGCTTGAAGGTGAGGTCGGAAACCTCGCGATTGTTGCGCGCAATCCGGATCTGGCGCGAGTTCAGGCCCCATCCAAAACCCTGTAACAGGTGTTGCGTGAAGTTGAGGCTCAGCGTGGCGGACGTGGCGGGGTTGAAGTCGGCGTTCATGTTGTTGCTGGTGATGGTGCTGTTGCTCAGGCCCAGGCTCACAGTGGCGCCGGAGAGGAACCCCTTCTGAATTCCCGCGCTGGTGTTGTCCTGGCGGGTGATCAGGGAGTTCGTGCCGGTGAGGAAAGCGCTGCTCTGTGGAGCGGTGGCGTGCGCCCAACTGGCGCCGCCCAGCACAGCCGGGTCGAGGGTGGGAATCGAAGGGCCGGAGGCCGCGACGTTGGCGATAGCCGCGGGGATGGCGCTCAGATTGGTCGCGGAGACGACGCCCGCCACGGCGCTCGCCGGCCCGGCGGTCACACTGGTGGAGACAGCCCGCGCCTGACCGCCTCCCAGAGCCTGCAGCAGACCCGCGTCGGCCACTGGAGGGCCATAGCGCTGGATCTCGATATCGAGGTTGTTTTCCAGCGCCAGGGCGATGCAGTCCTGCAAGGAAAGATAGATGTTGCCGGCCCGCATCAGCGACTCCAGACGGCCGGAATTGGAGAGGTCGGGGAGCGCAACGTGTTTCGACCGGTATGGACCGATTGCCTGTCCCAACCATCCGCTGCCGTCCGAGAAGGGGGAATGGCGATCCGCGGGGTTGCGCCCCACCGTCGGCGGTGGATCGCCCGGCGGGTCCGCCGCGAAGGTCGCGGGCGCGACCAGCAACGCGACACAAATCGAAACGAGATAGGGTCTCACTACGAGCATGAATGATTCCTTGCGAAGTACGGTCTAGTTTTAAATTCGATGGTATAGTAGGCGTTTGTGACACCGCAAGCCGATCCCGTTCTGGAGTTGTTCCGTTCCACGGGCGCGTATTTGCAAGGTCATTTCCGTCTCACCAGCGGACTGCATAGCGCCGAATACCTGCAATGCGCCCTGGTGCTGCAACATCCCGCGGCGGCCGAGAGACTGGGGCGGTTGCTGGCCGAACGGCTGCGCGCGCTGGCCGGCGGACCGATCGATCTGGTGGCCTCGCCCGCGCTGGGCGGCCTGATCATCGGCCACGAAGCGGCCCGCGCGCTGGGGACGCGCTTCCTGTTCACCGAGCGCGACGCCGCTACTGGAAAGATGGTATTCCGTCGTGGGTTCCAGGTGACGCCGCGCGAAACCGCGGTGGTGGTGGAGGACGTAATCACTACCGGAGGCAGTACCCAGGACGTAATCGAAGCACTGAACGCCGCGGGAGCCAAGGTGGCCGCCGCAGGCTCGATCATCGATCGCAGCGGGGGGCATGCCGCTCTCGGCGTTCCGCGAGCGGCCCTGGTCACGCTCGAGATATCGGCCCATGATCCCGAGGAGTGCCCCCTGTGCGCCAAGGGTTTGCCCTTGGTGAAGCCCGGCTCGCGCCCCACTTGATGCGCCGGATCAAGATCAAGCTCGCCTATGACGGCGGCGGGTTCCACGGCTGGCAGGTGCAGCCGGGCCTGCCCACCGTGCAAGGCGCGCTCGAGCGAATCGTATCGGATATGGAGGGGGCCCCTGTGCACGTGGCCGGGTCGGGCCGCACCGACGCCGGCGTGCATGCCCTGGAACAAGTGGCCGCGTTCACCATCTCCAATCCCATCCCGCTCGACAATCTGCGCATGGCGGTTAACCGGCTTCTGCCGCCGGCCATTCGGGTGCTCTCGGCGGAAGAGGTCCATCCCGGTTTTCATCCTCGTTTCGACGCGATAGCCAAGACCTACGAATATCGCATGGTGCGCGAGCCCGTCTGCAGCCCTTTTGAGTGGCCCTACGCGCATCATTACCCTTACCGGCTGGATGAGGAACGCATGATCCGGCTGGCGCGGGCGTTCGAGGGCGAGCACGATTTCACGGCCTACGCCGCCTCCGACGACCGCGACGCGGAAGGCAAATCCAAAGTGCGCAGGGTGTATGCGTCCACCCTCGAGAGCGGCGCGGGCAGGATGCGCTACCGTATCCGTGGCAGCGGCTTCCTGAAGCACATGGTGCGGAATATCGTGGGCACGCTGATCGAGGCGGGCAAGGGAAACATAGAGGACCTGACAGCCCTGCCGGCGAAGTGCGGCCCCACTGCGCCGGCCAAGGGCCTGTTTCTGGTTGGTGTGGAGTACTGATGGCTAAGCTGGACGGCCGCGCTCTGCTCGCGCGCCTTCAGGAGCTCGCCAACCCGGCCAACGTGGCGGGCATGGCTCGCTTCGGGATCAATTCCGAGAACACCCTCGGCGTCCCCATACCGGTGCTTCGCCGCGTCGCCCGGGAGACCGGCCGCAGCCACCCTGTGGCGCGCGTTCTTTGGGCATCGGGCATCCACGAGGCCCGCATCCTGGCCACCATGGTCGAGGAGCCGGAACTGGTCACCCGGCGGCAGATGGACGCCTGGGCGCGGCAGTTCGATTCCTGGGACGTCTGCGACCAGGCCTGCATGAACCTCTTCCGCTACACCCCGTTCGCTTTCGAGAAGGCCGCCGAATGGGCGCGCGCGAAGCCGGAGTTCGTCCGCCGCGCCGGCTTCGCCCTGATGGCCGCGCTGGCCGGCAAGGCCAAGGGCGCGCCGGATGCGCAATTCGAGGCGTTTTTCCCGCTCATCGCGGAGGCCGCCGGCGACGATCGCAACTTCGTCAAGAAAGCCGTGAACTGGGCGCTCCGCGGGATCGGCAAGCGCAACCCCGCGTTACGGGAAAAGGCCATAGCGGTGGCCGAGGAGATCCGCCGGCAGGACTCGCGCGCGGCGAAGTGGATCGCCGGCGACGCGCTGCGTGAGTTGAGCGCCTGGCAGCGGCGGTAGAATCAAAGCATGAGGGTCTGTCTGTGTATTCTGGCCGCCGCATTTCTTTGCCCGGCCGCCGAACCCCAAACGCAAACGCTCGATGGGAAGCTGGTGATCGCCGAAGGTCAGCCGCCCCAGCTCGAAACAACCGCCCACAAGCTGATTCACCTGGAGGGCGACGATACCACGCGCGCCGTCTTGACCGACGAGCGGTTGAACGGCTTCGCCGTCCAGACCAAGGGCCACTTCACAGCTCCCGACAAATTCGTCATCGACCCCAGCCATACCCGCTCCATGCTGGTGCGGCAGGAGGGCAAGCTCAAGATGATTACCTACTGGTGCGAGGTCTGCCACATCCGCGCCTTCACTCCGGGACCGTGTGTTTGCTGCTATCGCGAAACCACGCTCGACCTGCGCGACCCCAACAACATCGAATGACGCCACTCGCGAGATACTCCGCCCGCCGCGAGACGGTGGACGGCCTGGAGGTGGTGCGCTTGTCCGACTCCGCAAGCCGCACGGAAGTCTGGATCGCCCCGGCCATCGGCAACATGGCCTACCAGATGTCGGTGGGCGGCCGGAACATCCTCTGGTTCCCGTATCAGAGTCCGGCGGAGTTGAAGACGCTGTGCGGCGTGCCGTTTCTGGCGCCGTGGGCCAACCGCATCGACGGAGACGCATACTGGGCCAACGGCAAGCGTTACACGCTGAACCCGGCGTTGGGCAACCTGCGCCGGGATGGCAACGGCCTGCCCATCCACGGCCTGCTGAACTTCTCATCCGCGTGGAATTTGGTTTCGGTGGAGGCCGGCGAGTCTTCCGCCAGCGCTTCGAGCACGCTCGAGTTCTGGCGGCATCCCGACATGATGGCGCAGTTTCCCTTCGCGCACACAATCACCATGAGTTACCGGCTGGCCGAGGGAACGCTTGAAGTGGAGACCGCCATTGCCAACCTCTCGGCCGCCCCGATGCCCTTGGCCATCGGCTACCACCCCTTTTTCCGCCTCCACGACGCGCCGCGCGACCGGTGGAAGGTGCGCATCGCGGCCACCACGCGCCTGGAGCTGAACGAGCGGCTGATTCCCACGGGCCAGCGCGTCCCGGCGGGCTTTGACGGCCTGCACAAGCTGGCCGACGCCCCGCTCGACGACGTGTTCACTGATCTAATCCGCGAATCGGACGGGACCGCCGTTTTTCGCGTCGAAGGCGGGCGCCAGTCCATCTCGGTGGCCTACGGACCGAAGTATCCCATAGCCGTGGTCTTCGCCCCTCCCGGCCGCGATTTCATCTGCTTCGAGCCAATGACCGCGGTAACCAACGCGTTCAACTTAGAGCACGAGGGACTGTGCGAGATCGAGAGCATCGCGCCTGGCGGGCAGTGGCGGGAGAGTTTTTGGATTTCGACGGCGGGGTTTTAGCCCGACGTCCTCACAGACACTCGGCCGTGACAACGTGACGCGCGCACTGTGCGTGCCGCGTCGGCACTCATGCCGACGCCCCGGCTCGACGGGCTGTCCGTACCCGAACGTGTCGAGAAGAGTGGAGTCTAGTCTCGACACGGCACGCACGAGTGCGTGCGCCACATCTTCGGGCCACCTATGAGAAAGGCAGGTCAGATGGCCTTCCTCATCGACCGCTCCTGGTCCAGCGCCCGCCCGAGTAATGTCTTGATTACGGCTTGCCGGCTGATGTTGAGGTGCGCGGCCCGCGCATCGAGTTCCCGCAACATGCCTTCTGTCAGATCGACGTTGACGCGGCGAACCGGCCTGACAGCGGTGAATTTGTTGGTGAAGTACGCGGAGATGTCTTCGCCCCGTGATGCCATCTCCGCAATCTCTTCGGCGGTCGGTTTGACTTTAGACATTTTCGGCATAGCTCTGCTCTTCCTCCCAGGTCGCTTTCCAGGCTGTGACCAGGTGGTAGTATTCGCCCTCGGAGTCGTGCCTGATTTCGAAGATGACGGAATACAAGCGCTCACCGCACCACCCGATCGCGCGGAACTGCGCCGGATCGTCGTTCTTTTGGTCGACCACGTAAACCTGGTCGAAGATCTCCCGCGCCTCTTTCAGGCTGATTCCATGTTTGCGTTTGACGTCCCGGCTCTTCTCGCCAACGAAGTCGAAGCGCATTCCTGTATATAAGTCTTATACCATGGCGCAGTACCGCGCCGGATCGTCGACGCTTGGCCCCGCGGCCGCCTATTTAAACCCTTCCACCAGCAACAGGCTGGTTTCGCTCGAATCCACGCGCGGGTAGAGGACATACTTGCCGTCCGGCGAGACGGAGAAAGCGCTAAGATCGGCCGCGGCCTGGAAGACCACGGAGCTTTTCTTGGCGCCCGTATCGTAGAAGGAGATGGCCTGGGAACGCGGTCCACGCATCCCGTCGACGTAGTACAGACCTTTGGGCGCGGCCTGCATCGCGATCCAGAACATCGCTTGGTCCGGCTGGGTAACATCCTCCTCTTTTCCGCCGTCGGCCGGCATTCGGCACGTGCCGCGCCATTTGCGGTAGTACACGTATTTCCCGTCGGCGGATTCCAACGGCTGGCCCATTCCAGGATCGTCGGTGAGCTGGCGCGGCTGGCTGCCATCGGCCGCGGCCTTCCAAATGCGCCCGGCGCCAGCCAGATAGTAGATGTACTTGCCATCGTGCGACCAGGAGCCCCCGGTGGCGCCCGATATCACGCGTTTGGGCTCGCCGCCCGAGGCTGGAACGGTGGCGATTTCCGGACCGCCCCCGCGCAGTTCCAGCAGTATCAGCCGGCCATCGGGCGACCAGCGCGGCCGCGCCGGCCGGCGCTGACCCTTGAGGTGCGTGATTTGCACCCGGTTTCCGCCTTCGGCATCGCTCACCCAGACCTCGTCGGCGTTGGTCTGGTCCGAGATATTCACGATCTTGAGTCCATCCGCCGAGTAGGAGGGCGCGGACTCGCGCCCCGCCGAGCGGATGAGCGGGGCGCCCTCGGCCGCATCCTCCCCGCCGCCCATGGCCGCCCGCCAGACCGCGGCTACCGAGGGGCTTTCCTCATAAGCCAGCCTGCCGCCGCGCGGCGCGATGGCGGGAAACTGCGGGCTCCTGCCGGTCACCAACAAGTTGCGCGGGCTGCCCCCGGCGGCCGGCAACCGCCAGAGATTCCAGTTCCCAGCGCGAAAACCGGAGTACACGATGTGGCTGCCGTCCAGCGTCCAGGCGATGCCGCGAATCAGTCGGTCGTCGAAGGTGAGCCGCTCGGCCTTTCCGCCGGAGATGGCGCAGGTGTAGATGTCGGCGCCGTCCACGCTGGCGCTGCGCACGAACGCCACGGTCTTTCCATCGGGCGAAACCGCTGGATTCGAGTCTCCCAAAGTCCCCTCGGGCGGCGCGGTGAGCCTCTGGGCAGCGCCGCCTTCGGCCGGGACCAGTGCGATGGAGGGCAATTCCTTCTCGCCGGCCATGGCGATCAGCAGAGACTTGCCATCGGGCGTCCAGGCCACCGCCGGCAGAGTGTGCTCCAGTTCTCCCACCGCGGCGCAGTCGGCTAGCTTCCGCGCGGCGCCTCCTTGGGCGGCTATGGTCATGCATTCCGCGCGTTCTCCGTCGAGGTGCGAAAACGCGATTCGGGAGCCGTCCGGCGACCACGCGGGAGCCATATCGTTGCCGCCCCCGGCAGTCGCTTGCAGGGGCTGGCCGTCGGGCAACGCCCGCAGGAAAAGATGAAAGCCCTCTTCCTTGGCGCGCCGGGCGCTGTAGACCAGGCGCTGTCCGTCCGGCGAAAAAGAAGGCCACGCCTCCCAGCCGCCGGCGCCGGCAAGCTTAATGTTCTTGCCGGCGGCCCCGGAACCGGTCAGGCTCCCCAATAGGCTCACCAGTGCGGCCACCGCGGCCAGGCCCAATGCGAGCAGTACGGACGGACGGCGGAAGAAGGAAGAGCCGGATCGCATATATCTCGTATTATCGCAGCGTCATCTCAGCGATACGCGCGGCGGAGCCCAGATGTTCCGCGTTGCGCCGCCAGCCGCGCTTCTGCGAAACTGGCCTTTGATGCGATCGAAGCTGCTGCTGCTGGCCATGGCGTGTGCGGCGCAAGGGTTGCCGCAGAGCAACAGCCTGCCGCAGCGGGAGACGCTGTCTTACAGCATCGAATGGCGGCTTATTTCGGCGGGCAAGGCGCGTCTCGAGTGGACCGGCGCGCCGGGGCCCCGGCCCGGCTGGCAAGTCAAGCTGAGTCTGGAATCGATCGGTTTGGTTTCCAAGCTCTTCAAAGTGGAGGACGACTATTCGGCCAGCCTCAACCAGTCGCTGTGCATACTCTCCTCCCAGTTGATCGCGCGCGAGGGCAGCCGCCAGCGGGACACGCGCATCACCTTCGACTACGAGGGCAAGAAGGCCAGCTACCTGGAGCGTGATCTGGTAAAGAATGCTACCTTGGCGTCCCAGGAGATCGACCTGCCCTCTTGCACCCACGACGTGATCGGCGGGCTCTACTATCTGCGGACCCTGACTTTGGAGCCGGGGCAAAGCGTTCAGGCCACGGTCAGCGACGGTAAGAAGGCCGTGGTGGCCAAGATCGAGGCGCAGCAGCGTGAGGAGATCAAGGTCCCCGATGGAACCTACAAGACCATCCGCTACGAGATTTTCCTGTTCGACAACGTCCTCTACCGCCGCTCGGGCCACCTATACGTCTGGCTGTCGGACGATTCCCGCAGGCTGCCGGTGCAGATTCGTGCGCGCATGGCCATCACGGTGGGAACCATCACTTTCCTTCTGGAGAAGCACGAGTAGCTTGCCGGCGCCGTTATTTGATCTCTTTCAGCTTCTGGTCGAACATGGCGTAGGGCAGGGCTCCGAGCACCACTTCTCCGTCCACGCCCTCGGCGGTGCTCTTGCCCACCACGAAGGTGGGCGTGCCGGTGGCCCCGATTTTCATGGCCTCCAGGACGTCGGTCTGGATGGCGTTCTTGTACTTCTCGCCTTCCACGCACGAACGGAACGCGGCTATGTCCATCCTTAGGCCGGTGGCGTCCGCCACCAGGTCGGCCATCTCCAGCTTGTCGGGATTGGCCCCCATGATGTCCCGCAATTGCCAGAACTTGCCCTGCTCGGCCGCGCAGCGCGCGGCCTCGGCGGCGCGCATGGCGTTGGGGTGGAAATCGAGCGGAAGGTCGCGGCTGTAAAAGCGGAGCTTGCCGGCGTCGATGTATTCCTTCTTCAACTGCGAGTAAGTGGTCTCATGAAACTGCCGGCAGAAGGGACACTGGTAATCGGTGAACTCCACCATGGTGAGCGGAGCGTCCTTATCGCCCAGCATCTGGAACCCGGCGAGATTGAGCTTGGCGCGCGCCGGTTGCTCGGCATCGGGTTGCCCAGACCCCTTGGACTGCTGCTTCTCGAGCAATTCCCGGATCTGGCGCAGCTCCTTGAGAATATCTTCCGCCTGCTGATGCGTGATGCCCTCGTCTTTGGGGGTCTGGCCGGCCGCCATTTGCGCCGCCGCCGGCAGCGCCAGGGCCAGCGGAATCGCCATGTAACGGGCGTATCGGAACAGCTTATTCATCTTCTCCTCATCCCCTCCCGGCTTCGGGCCAGGCATGCCCGGCCCTCCGTGCTTCACAATCCCGTTTCCATAGGCAACGCCAGCGGCGCTTCGGTCAGGAAATCCAGGCGCGACATCTCCTCCAGGGCCTCGGCGATGGATTGTTCCGTGGTCGGCTCAACGGTCATCACGAACGGCAGGTCCTCGGGATTCTGCCCGGGCTCCTGGAGAACCGCGTCGAGGCTGATGTTCTTGGCCGCCAGAATGCCGGCCAGCCTGGCGATGATCCCCGGCCGGTCGTGCACGCGGAAGCGCATATAATAGGCGCTCCTCTTGAGCAGAATGGAGAGCGGCTTGTTTTCGCCCAGCCGTTCGTGCGCGAACGGCGAAACGCGCTCCGGGCTGCCTCTGCGGATCTCGCGCGCCACGCGCATCAAGTCGCTCACCACCGCTACGCCCGTGGGCAGAGACCCCGCGCCGCGACCATAGTAGAACGTGTCCTCTCCGTATTTCCCCTTCACCCAGACGGCATTATACGAGCCCTGCACCCCGGCCAGAATGGTGGAGAGCGGAATCAGCGCCGGCCGCACCGAAAGTATGATTCCCTCCGGCGTTTGCCGCGCTCCGCATAGCAGCCGGATGGTGTGCTTCAACTGCCGCGCGTAGCGGAAGTCCACCGGCGAAATGTGGCGGATGCCCTCCATGTAAATATCCGACGGCGTGATTTTCTCGCCGAATGCCAGCGCGGCCAGCAGCGTCAGCTTGGAGCGCGCGTCGTGGCCGTCGATATCCGCCGTGGGGTCGGCCTCCGCGTACCCCAGGCTCTGCGCCTCCCGCAGCACGGTGGCCAGGTCCGCGCTGCGGCGCTCCATCTCGGTGAGGATGTAGTTGCAGGTTCCGTTCAGAATTCCGTACAACGCTGTCACCCGGTCGCCTGAAATGCCTTCCCGCAGCACGGTGTGGATGGGGATGCCGCCGCACACGCTGGCCTCCATGGCCAGGTTGATGCCCGCGCGAATGGCGCGCTCCCAGATCTCCGGCCCACGCACCGACATCAGCGCCTTGTTGGCCGTGACCACGGACTTGTGGTTGTCGATGGCCGCTCCGATGATCTCGGCCGCGATGGTAGTGCCGCCCACCAACTCCGTCACGATGTGCACTTCCGGATGGCGCACCACCTCGCGCCAGTCGGTGGTCTTCAGGACGTTCTCAACCGTGGCCGGCAACTTCTGCGTGTGGACCTCCAGGCTGCACAGCGCGGCCACCTTGAGCCGGAATCCGAGTTTCTGCGCGATCTGTTCGGCGTTTTCCGTCAGAATGGTCAGCGTGCCCGAGCCCACGGTGCCCAGGCCCACGAGTCCTACGTTGACTTCCTCCATATCCAGCCATGATATCAGGGCGGGGAAGCGGGACCGCGAATTGCCATGGTTTCCCGCCACGGGGCGGAGATCTCGCCCGGGTTGACAACCCCTACAGTTCGGCTAATCTTAGAGTGTGACGACTATCGTCAAGAACAAAGCGGAAGTCGTAGTGCCACGGAGCATCCGGCGGCAGGCCGGAATCAAGGCTGGGGATCAACTGGAATTCAAGGCGTCCTCCCGGAGGATCACGATTACGGCGCGGCAGCCGGCCTACAGGCCGACGAAGGCCGAGGCCACCGCGATCCGCAAGGGCGAAGCCGAGATTGCGCGCGGCGAATTCGTCACCCTTCACGATCTTCTACATGACTTGGACAATCCTCGTCGCAAAGGCGGCGCAGAAGCAGCTCGGAAGAGTTCCCGCCACGGATAGGGACAGGATTGCGAGCGCGATCCGGGCGATGGCCACGGATCCATTCCAGGGCGACATCATGAAGCTCGAAGGGGATAAGAACCGCTACCGGCGTCGCGTCGGCGCCTATCGAATATTCTTTCGGGTCGACCGGGCGAGCTGTGCGGTGGGCATCAGCGCGATTGTCCGCCGCACTTCAACTACTTATTGACCGAGCACCGCCGCTCGACGAGCAGGGTCGGCAGCGGCAAAACGGGGCCCGCAACCAAGACCTGTTAGTGCTTCCCTTCGCCAAGGGCCGGCGCCTTGGACCTCCTACGCCGGCATTTCATCTCCTTCGCGGGGCCTCTCTCCGCCGCGCCGCCGCATGATTTTGTCGAAGGCTTTGAAATCGGCGCGCGCCTTTCGATCCTCGAAGAAACGCGCCGTCGCCAGAGCGGAGACTTTTTCCGCAACTGCTACGGCGACGAACTGATTGATGCTCGTGCCTTCCTCTTTGCTCAGCCGCTCGACCGCCTCTTTCAGTGATCGCGGCAGCCGCAATGGGTATGTGCTGGTATCCGACATTTCCTATCTCAGCCTCACTATGACTTCTCTCGGTAGCCACGCCTCCACGCCGAAGCGTGAAGGCGCCACGCCAAAATCCCGCCTGTTTGGAATGGCAACCGACGCTCCGGCCGCCACCACGCCGTGTCCAGCCCCATTCTCGCATCGTGCACGATATCGCATGCCAGCCACGTTCCAGACTTGAGGCGGTCCGCACTACACTAATGATTGATGGGCATGAAACTGGCCGCTTTCCTGCTGGCGCCTTGGGTCCTGCTGGCGCAAGGGCCCGGCTGCGACAACACCCCCGCCTACTCGCCCTGCGAGATGGTGTTCGATCTTTCGGGCCCGGACGCCGCCGCCCATCCCAATCCCTACCTGAGCGTGCAATTGAGGATCGAGTTCCGCTCGCCGCGCCAGCGCACCCTGGCCATGCCCGCTTTTTGGGACGGCGGCGGCCGCATGGTGGTTCGCTTCTCGCCCACCGAGGCCGGTAGGTGGGATTACCACGTTACCAGCAACATCGCGGCCTGGAACGACCGCGAGGGTTCCTTCACCGCCGCGGCTTCCGATTCGCCGGGCTTCATCCGGCCGGCTGAACTGCGCCACTGGGCGTACACCGAGCGCAACCTGCCGCATCTCTGGATGGGCGCTACCGAGCTGCGCTTCGCCTTCCTCGGCGACGCCGATTTCCGCGCCGTGGCGGATGCGCGCGCGGCTCAGAAATTCAATCACCTGCGCGGCTTGGCCGTCGCCGAAGGTCTGGGCGGTTCTTATCAGTCGGCCGATTCACCGAGCCTGTACTGGTTCCAGCGGCTCGACCAGCGTGTTCGCTACCTCAACCAGAAGGGCCTCGCCGCCGACCTCATCCTGGCGTCCCGCCCGGCCGCGCTTGTCAAGTTGTTCCCCGGCCACGAACAGCGCCTGCGCTTCGCGCGCTATCTGGCTGCCCGCTATGCGGCGTTCAACGTCACCTGGCAGGGCGTTCAGGAGTTCGAATCCGATCCCAATGCCCGCTCGCTGCTACAGGAACTGGGCGGCGCTCTGCGCGAGGCGGACCCGTACCAGCACCCGCGGACGAGCGGCGCGCGCGTCACCTCCGCGCCCTTCCTGGACGACCACTGGATGGATTTCATCGGCTACGGACCGGACGCCGACAGCAGCGTGGGCGCCGTGGAGCATCAGCTTTACGGCGTGCCATTCGTGAACTTCGAGTTTGCCCGTGAGGATAGCGGGGCGGGGAAGTCCGGCCCCCACGACCTGGACGCCGCCGCTTTCCGCCACCGCCTCTGGAACGCAGCCATGGATGGCCAGTACCCCACCTACGCCAACACCGGGGAGGGTTCTCAGTACCTGAATTCGCCCGGCGCGCGCGCCATGACCGTCTGGTTCGATTTCTTCTCCGGCTCGCGCCACTGGGAGATGGAGCCATATTTCGACGTGGATGGCGGCCGCGCCCTGGCGCTTGAAGACACCGATTACATCGTCTACGTCGAGAACCCCGCGCCCATCGAAATGACCGTCGTGAAGCACTCCTACGACGTGCTTTGGATGAACCCCGCCGATGGCAGCGTAGTCAAGCAGAAGAAGCAGTTCAACGGCGATCATTTCACCGGCCAGGCGCCCGACGGCTCGCATGACTGGGTGCTTCGCCTGCTGCGTCCGGGCAAGATCGAAAGCATGGCCCGCTCCTACCGGTTCGAGTCGCGCAGCAGCGAAGAAGACTCGCCCGCACAGCCCATCGCGGTTCAGGAAATCGAATCCAACCCGGCCAAGGTTCCCTTCACCATGGAACAGCCGGCGGGCGATCTTTCGGTCTCCAAGCCAACGGCCTATTCGGTGACCGTCACGCGCCAGGCGCGCGCCACCCGCACGATGCTGTGGCTGTGGACGGGCGAGGTCACCGAGGAGGGGCAAGGATACCGCGTGCTCGCTACCGTCCAGAAGGGAGAGTTCCAGCCGCCGCCCGGAATGGCCTCCAGCCTGCCCGCCACCATGCTGCTGCGCCTCTACGGAATGAACGCCTACGGCAAGGTCTACCTGGTGAACAAGGGATGCCGGCTCATCCCGTAATTCTGGCGGTGGACGCCACCCACGAATTCGGCAGCCTGGCGCTGGCGCGCGGCGAGACAATTCTCGAGGAAGTCCTGCTGCATTCGCCCTCCGGCTTCGGCCACGTCCTTTTCAAGCGCATCTCCATCCTCCTCGCGAACCACGGGCTGAAGCCCGAATCCATCGATTGCTTCGCGGCGGCTTCGGGACCGGGTTCGTTCACCGGCGTCCGCGTGGGTCTGGCATGCGTAAAGGGGCTCGCCGAGGCGCTGGGCAAACCCGCCCTGGCGGTTTCCAACCTGCGCGCCCTGGCCTGGTTCGGTTCGGCCCCTCTCCGCGCAACGGTGCTCGACGCCCGCCGCGGCGAAATCTACGGCGCGGTGTACGATGCGGCCGGCGCGCTCGTCGAGCCCGAGGTGGTGGCCAAATTCCCGGCGTGGCTCGCGAGTCTGCCCGAGGGCGCCATGGAATTCGTTTCCACCGATTTCACGCCGTTCCAAGCCGCCCTGGCCGGCACGCGTTTTGAGGGGGCCGGCATCGTGACAGCCCCCCGCGCTATGGCCGGCGCCATCGCCCGCATCGCCCTCTCGGCATGGCGAAACGGTGAGACCGCCGACCCCGCCGCGCTCGACGCCAACTACGTGCGGCGGTCGGATGCGGAATTGTTCTGGAAAGAGTAACGGCCGAACGGAATGGGCTGCTATGGCTTGTTCGCGGTGGGAAATGCCGCTCGCCGCCCTAGTAGCGGACACGACCTTTGGGCGGGGCGCATGGCGAAGGTGTTTGCTTTGATGCCCGACGAACGAAAGGCACGCAGACTTTCGTGATCACCTGAATTGGTCCGCCGTTCAGTAACGTGGGTCTGTAGACCCATTGCATCACCGCACCTTTGGCGGCGTCCATCAGAACCGGATTGCCGCTGATCGGCTGGACACCCACCACGCGCCCATCCTCCCCGATAACAGCGTCCAACCACACTGCGCCCTGAACCCCGTTCCTTCTTGCGGCAGCTGGATAGACGGGTTCAACCTTCGATACCAGAGATGCAAAGCGGATTCGCTGCGGTGGCTGGCCGAATGCTGGCACGGGAACCCACAGAAAGAAGCAGAGCCAGAGACCTCTCAGGCGGATCACGCTTGTTCCGTTATTTCTCATTGGCAATAACACCCATCCGCCTTAGACGCCGCCCCATAATCAATTGTGCCGCCAAGCGTTGGGGGGGAAACCGGAGACGGAATGTAGGAATGTGGGGACGACGAATCCCGCGGGCCGGGGATTGCCGGCCAGCGCCAGAATCCCAAGCGGGTGAACAGCGCATCGTCGGGCGCATCCAATTCCTCGTGCGCCGACAGCTTGAATTCGAGAAAGCGCTCAACCACGCGGGCGTGTCCGTTTCAGACGGGTCCCGCGGGCTGCTCGTAAGGAATGCCCATTTCCTTCCGGCGCGATTCAGACACCAGACCGTCCCAGAAGTCCTCCCAGATGGCCCCGTGTTTCTTGAGGTCGAGTAGAACGCCCACCTTGCGGCCCTTCTCATCGGTGGGGAACCGGATTCCGCTCATAGTTTCATTGTCCTTCTGACGACGGCCACGATTTCTACCCTCCGGACCACATTGTGCCAGTTGGGCGGCGCTAACCGCTCGTCATGGAATAGTCACCTCAATCGCTCCCTAACGGTCGCGGCTCGCCAGATCCTTATGGAGCCACGACCGGTAGGGGGCGGCCGAGCGAGGCGGACATGTTGTTTCGTGGCCAGGCTACGATCCCAGCTCCTCCACGGCCTTGAGAATGACCGGGTCGCGTTTGGCCTGGACCTCGTCGCCCTTTTCGACGCCGAAGGCCAGGTCGAAGATCTCTTGTTGCAAGCGGCTCCTGATAAAATCCCGCTCCAGGGACCATTCGCCGATGTTGGGACTGATCCGGCGCTCGTCCAGAAACACGCGGAATTGATCCAGGAGCTCGGGCGGGACTTCAAAATCGAGCGTGACCTTATTGGTGCGCAGATACTGAGCGGCGAAATCGGGGAACGAACCACTGGCGTCGAGCACCGTGCGCAGGCGGTTCATGGGCAAGGGATGGACCACCGCATCCGGCTGGATGCCGCCGCCGCCGGTGACCTGCCGCCCACCGTCCGTTCGGAATTCGGAGACCACGTTAGGATGGGCCGTGGCGCCGGCCAGCTCAAAGCGGGACACATCGAGCGGCTTCTGAATGGAGCGGCCGCTGGGAGTGTAATAGAGCGCGGTGGTGAGCGCCAGGCCGGTTCCTTCGGTCAAGGGAAAAACGCTCTGCACCAACCCCTTGCCGAAACTGGTTTCGCCGACGATGGTGGCACGGTCGTGATCCTGCATCGCGCCGGAGACGATCTCCGTGGCGCTGGCCGATTTGCCGTCGATCAGGATGGCCAGCTTGCATGGGTACGGCGTGGCAATGGAAGGGACTGACTCCGTCTTCTCGGGCACGTTGCGGCCGCGCACGGTGACGATAGCGAGGCCGGGGCGGAGGAACAGCGACGCCGTCTGGACGGCGGAAGTGAGCAGCCCGCCGGGGTTGCCACGCAGATCGAGAACCAGGCCCTTGAGGCCGGTTCCCCCGAGCTTTTCGATGGCGGCCTTGAGGCGCCGCGGAGTGTTCTCGTCGAAGCTGGACACGCGGATGTAGCCGACTCCCGGACCCACGAAGAAGGCGCGGTCCACGCTATCGGTCTGCATTTCCTCGGGCGTCAGGGTCAATTCCATGATGCGCGACTCGCCGGGGCGGCGGACGTTGATGCGGGCTTCGCGCTGACGGGCGACGCTCAGCAGTTCCGTAAGCTGATTCAAATCGAGACGAGCGATGATGTATCCATTGACGGCCAGGATCTCGTCGCCGGGGGCCAAGCCGGCTTTGGCGGAGGGCGTTCCGGGCAGCGTTTGCAGAATGATCACCCGCCCGGGCAGGAGCGAAACCACGCTCCCAAAGCCCTTCTGGGTGGAACTCTCCATGTTGCGGAGCTGCTGGAACTGGTCGGGGTCGAAGAAGACGGAATGCGGGTCTAGCGTGCGCAGCAACCCGGGGATGGCGCCCTGGTAAAACGCCTGCGCGGCGGTGACGGGGTCGGCGGCGTTGCCCTCCGCGATGGCGTAGGCGCCGAGCACGCTGCGCATCTGGCGATCCAAGTCGCCGGCGGGCGGCTGGGCAGCGGCGCAAACGGCCAGGGAAACCAAGGCTACCGGGAGACGAAGCATCAAGAGGGCCAGATTCCCGCGATTGGCACTGCGGCGGGGCTCTTGAAGCAGGCGCACATCTCCGGATTGGAAAAGCTTGCCATAAGCGGCTCCCGTCTATCTCGATTCTATCGCGGGAGCCGCGCATCCTGGTGGTGAGAGGGTGCGCGACAGAAGTGTGGACGGCGGCGTGATTGACCAACAAAACTGCCGGAATCTGAGCGTACGGGTACGCCAGGCAGGCTGCCGATGTGGGGTCGGGATTTCATCCTGCCGTCGGGCTCTTGGCCGGCGTCTTTTTGACCGTCGCGACGCCGGGCAGAAGCGGGCCCAGAGGGCGCCCCGGCAGGATGAAATCCCGACCCCACTTTGATGTCGCACACCCGTGGTGAAACGGTTCCGCCTGTCAGGCGCGAGCGCTACTCGGATTGCCGCGCCGCAGGACTGTCCTATAGAGCAATATAACGAGCGTAAGGCTCGGCATGGCTGGGCGCAGACCCTCCAAACTCCGGCGGTTTCCGGACTCCCGCTATCCTGCGCCGCCTCCTTCCAATATGGAACCGTCGTTTTCGAAGCGCCCCCAGGCCGATCAGAAGCAGTCCCACGGGGATCACCATGCCAGGCTCGGGCTCGGGAGCATCTGCGGGAAGATCCTGGGATCCAACCGTGATTGAGCCGCCCACCAGGGAATAGGTGGAGTACGTATAGGTCGTATCGGTCAGGGCGTAGGTTTCACTCACATACTCGCAGAGGCCCGACGGACAGGATCCCCCCGTCTGGAGATACGTCGGTTCGAAGCTGACTTCGATAACGCTGCCCGGGGTCGCGTTGCTATTGACTTGGTAGGATACGTACCCCAATCCCACGGTTTCGCCCGGGGCCAGCGTGATGTTCGAGCCGTTGGTTTGGTCCATCACCGCCTCGGACGGGTTGAGGGTGGTCGCGATGCCTGGCCCGTGCCACGAGCCGGGGACGGCGAAGATATACGGGTCGAGCAGCGTCCCGGTCGTCACGCTCTCGAAGGTGATCCCGGAGATGTTTGTCGCAAGGCCGAAACGGAACGCTCCGATTTGTTCCGGGCTGGATCCTGTGTTCGTCAGATCGATCTCGAATTCCCCCAAAGCGCCTGGGGCCGTTTGGCTGCTTGCCGGCGTCGAGGCGAAGAGAAAGGCGCTTGCCGCGGCCGGCTGCGAAGCCAGGAGAAAGGCTGCAACGGCCAGCCCTGTATACACATATCCTGTTATGCTGTTCCTAAGTGACTTAATAAGTCGCGTCATAAGTGACTCCCGTTACTTTCTCGCTCCTAGTTTTTGCGGCAAAGAGGCGCCCATGCGAAAACGCCCAACCGCCATGCCGGCCGCATAACAACCATGCAGCGTCAAGGCCGGCGTTGGCGCCGTCGGCGGCGCTTCCGGCCAGGTTTAAGCCGGTCGCGCCGTGGCTTCAAGCCGCTCGGCCGGAAGATCGATGGGTCCGCGTTTATCGGTGTTCATCGGCAACTAACACTAATGTGCCGTCGTGAACCGATACCTCTCAGAATTGTTATGGTTCGCACAACAGCGCGGATGAGGGCCGATCGCCAAATCGGGCCGGGCACGCCCGGGCCGCCACGTTGAGGCACAAATCAGGCGGTCGAAGACTAGCGCTTGTAGCCGATTTTGCGCAGGAACCCTCGCCGGGCATCGGCGTCGGCGGGCGTTTCCACGCCTTTCGGCGCGAAGCCGTCGATCACCCCCAGCACTCCACGGCCCTGGCTGGTTTCCGCTATCACCACCTGCACGGGGTTGGCGCTGGCGCAGTAAATGCCGCACACCTCGGGCACGTCCTTAATGCGCCCCAGCACGTTGATCGGGTAGCCGTCGCGCATGGCCACCACGAAGATGTGTCCGGCGCCCACGGCGGAGGCGTTGCGCGCGGCCATTTCCTTCAAGTCTTCATCGTTGCCGTCCACGCGCGTGAGGCACGGGCCGGAGGCTTCGTTGAAGGCGATTCCGAACTTCATCTGGGGGACGGTATTTACGATGGCCTCGTAAATGTCTTCGACGGACTTGATGAAGTGCGTTTGCCCGAGGATGACGTTGCCGCCCTCGGGGATTTCAAGCGGCGCGATTTCGAATCGGATTCCGTGAAGCCAGTCCATGATTGGAGTATAAACCGCTCCTACTGGAACACGCTGTCGAGCGGGACCACGGTGATATTCCCGCCACCGAGACCCAGCGGCCACTTCTCCACGGTCTTGTCTTCCTCCATGATGGCGGCGGGCTTGGGCGAATTGTACTTCATGGGCGATGGGTCGTCGCTCGAAAGCTGCCGCTTCAAGTCCTCGCCGTTATTGGATACGGCCACGATCACCCGGCCGTCGGGACGGTCGAGATAGCGGCGGATGGCGCGGTTGACGTCGTCGCGCGTGAGCTTTGCGAGGCCCGTTTTCAGATACCGGTTGTAGTTTGGAATGCCATAGAACAAGCTGTCGATGGCATAGCCCAGCTCGGCGCTCCTGGTGCGCGTGAGCAGGTTGGCGTATTTGACCAGGAACCCGCGCGTGCGCTCGAAGTCTTCGGCCGGGATGCCCTCTTTGACCAGTTTGTTCAGCTCATAGAGTGCCAGGCGCAGGGCGAATTTGGCGTTGGGCGGCTCGACGGGGCGGATCCAGATCTGAAAGATCTGCGCGCGGCGCGCCAGGTTCGGGCTGGGCTCGAACTGAAACATGCCGCGGGGAAAGTACTCGATGTAGGCGTAGTCTCCGTAATTCAATCCGCGCTGTTCGCGAATCCGGTCATACAGGACGCCGCCGCTCATGCGATGCTGCCCGAGGTACGATGCGGCCACCAGGAGCGCGGCGTAGTCGGGGCTGGCGCGCGTAACGGAGATCGGGAAGCCGATCGAAAACGCCACCGAACGTGTGTCCTTGTCCACGATCACGGCGCGATTGGCGGCGATGGCCGGAGTCGGGTTCTCGCGCGGGCGCGGCGCCTGGCCCTCGGGCAGCTCGCGGAAATCCTTTTTCATGGCTTCGAGAAACGCGGGCGTGAACCCTCCCGCGATTCCCAGGATCAGGTTGGATTGGGTGTACTGGGCGCGGTAGAAGCTCTGAATGTCCTCCAGCGTAATTCTCTCGATGGAGCTCACCGTACCCACGGAGTAAGGGCCATAGGGCGTGCCCTGGTAGATGTTCTGGTACAGGACTTCCTTGCCCAGTTCCTCGTCGTTGTTGCCGCGCAGACCCACGCGCAGGTAGTTGATGGCGTCGTCCTTGACGCGCCGGAGATCGTCCTCGCGCCAGCCGGGTTCGAGGAGCATGGCGCGCACCAGCTTGTAGTAGGCGTCCAGATTGTCGGCATGGGTGGCGCCGTGGAAGGTGGACATTTCCTTATCGACCTGGGCGCCGACGGAGGCCGCCATGGGAAACATGGCATCCACTATCTGGCGGTAGGTCAGGTTTCTCGTGCCGCCCTCGGCGAGCATGTGGGCGGTAAGGTACGCCAGGCCGGGCTTATCCAGGGGGTCGTCGCCCGAACCCGTGGTGAAAACGATGCGGAAGGCGATCAGGGGCGATTTTCCGGGCAGTTGAGTGATTCGCATTTGGGCCATTGCGGCGCAAGCCGCCATCAAAAGAGTTATACACGCCCGTGGAGCGGGCTTCCAGCCGGGCCCAGAGGACTCCCCGCCCGCATTCTTGCGGGCATTCTTCCTCGGATCTTTCATTGGGTGCCTCCGGAAGCCGGCCCGGTCAGGGTGGCGATGGTGCGGCCGCTATCGACGAGATAGCGCGCGGCGGCCTTTTGCACGTCCTGGGGGGTGAGCTGGGCGTACAGGTCGTAAAGCCGGTTGAGCGTCTCGGGCGTCCGCCGCAGGGCCACCATCGAGGCGGCGATCTGGGCCACGCTTTCACTGTTGTCCATACGCAGCGCCAGGGCGTAGCGCAGGTGTTTCTTCACCACCTCGAGGCGGGCGGCGTCCACGGGCTGGTCGCGAAAGCTCTTCACGGTTTCGAGAATGCGGTCGCGGACCTGGTCCATTTCGGCGGCTTTCTTCACGCGCGCCTCGATCGTGAAAAGCGCCGGGTCCACATTGGAGGGCGCGGAGCCATCGAGGGAATCCACCTTCTGTTCTTCGATCACCAGCTTCTGATACAAATCCGAACTGGGCGAAAAGGCCAGAAACGCGAGTGCGTCAAGGGCGGCGGTGTCCTTGCCGCTGTCGCTGTAGGCGGGGGCTTTGAAGGCGATGGTCAGCAGCGGCAAGGTGGGCGACGGCCAATCGACGTGCGCGGAGCGCGGGGCGGTCTGCGGCGGTTCCACGGGAATGGCGGGCTTATAGCCGCCGCGCTTCCACGCGCCCCAGTATTTGTCCGCCAGCGCCCGCACGGCCTTGGGCCGCACGTCGCCGGTCACGATGATGGTGACGTACTCGGGCCGGTAGTAGCGTTCGAAGAATTTCAGGCTGTAATCGAACTGGTTGGGCATGTCCTCGATGTCCTTCAGGAAGCCCATGGTGGTGTGTTTGTAGGTGTGGATGTCGAAGGCCGCGTCGTGGAGCGCTTCCTCGAGCTTTTCGGCGGGGTTGGAGCTGTTCTTGTTGTACTCGCCCAGCACGGCCAGGGTTTCGGTCTTGAACTCGGCCTCGGTGAACTTGAGATTTTGGAAGCGATCGGCTTCCATGGCCAAAACGGTTTCCAGGTCCTCCTTGGAAAATGTGGTGTGGTAGCAGGTGAAGTCGTCGGTGGTGAAGGCGTTGGAGGACGCTCCGATGCGGCGCATGGTCTCGTCGTACGTGGCGGGAGGAAACTTCGCGGTTCCCTTGAACATCAGGTGTTCGAAAAGGTGGGCGAAGCCGGTGTGGCCGGGCTCGACCTCGTTGCGGGATCCGGTCTGGACGACGATGAAGGTGGCCACGATGTTCGGGTAGTCCGTGGGGACGGTAATCAGCCGCAGGCCGTTGGGCAGATCCTCCTGTACGAACGGATACGGGAAGATCTTCTGGACGGAAGCGAGAGCGGCGAAGCCCGCGGCGCAGCATCCCAGCGCGAGAAAGAGTGGTTCGAGGCGGATCACACACCTATTGTGGCTCAGAAATTCGAGGCCAAGAGAGAGTAGAAGAGGTGGCCAAAGGCCCATTTCTGACGCCGAGACGCCGAGACGCCGAGAAATTCGAGGATGGACGAGAGAGGATCGGAGAGGGTAGGAGAGGTGGCCAGAGCTGTTTCTTTGACGCCGAGACGCCGGGGAATTCGAGGGCGGAAGTCAAGCGAAGATCCTCTCTTGTCCTCTTCCTCTCAAATTCTCGGCGTCTCGGCGTCTCTGCGTCAAAACCTTCTCCTCTAAAATAGAATTCGTGGCACCTTTGACGTTTCAGCAGGCGCGCGAGGCGGTGGTTACGCGGGTGCGCGAGGCGCGTCCTGGGCCGGCCGTGGAAGAAGTGCGGCTGGAAGACGCCGCGGGGCGGGTACTGGCGCTCGACGTGACGGCGGACCGCGATGCGCCGGCGCTGGCGCGCTCGGTGCGCGACGGCTACGCCGTGCGCGCCGCGGATGTGCCGGGCGAGCTGCGGGTGATCGGCGAGGTACGTGCGGGGGAGCGGTTCGCGGGTGAAGTAGGGCCGGGCCAGGCGGTGGAGATCATGACCGGCGCGCCTCTGCCGGCGGGCGCGGATGCGGTGGTGATGGTGGAGCATGCCACGCGCCAGGACGGGCGGGTGCGCATCGAGCGAGGCGCCGCGCCGCGACAGTTCATCAACGAGCGCGGGTGCGAGGCCGTGGCCGGGGCGGTGGCGTTGCGCGCGGGCGTGCGCCTGGACTATAGCGGCGTGGCGGCGCTGGCGGCCTTCGGGCGCGAGCGGGCGGCGGTTTTCGCCAGGCCCGTGGCGGCGATCCTCGCCACGGGAGACGAGATTGTCGAAGTGAGCGAGACGCCGCAAGCGTTCCAGATTCGGAATTCGAACGCCTACGCGCTGGCGGCGCAGGTGGCGCGCGCCGGTGGCAAACCCCGTATGCTGCCCATCGCGCGAGATAACCAGGCGCAGACCCGCGAAATGATCGAGCGCGGCCTGGAAGCGGATCTGCTGCTGATTTCGGGAGGCGTCTCGGCGGGCAAGTACGACGTGGTGGAAAGCGCGCTGGCTGAGCTGGGCGCGGAGTTCTTCTTCGACCGCGTCCTGATCCAGCCGGGACAGCCGTTGGTGTTCGGGCGCGCCCGCGGCAGGTTTTTCTTCGGCTTGCCGGGCAACCCGGCGTCCACCATGGCGACCTTCGAACTCTTCGCGCGGGCCGCGCTGGAACTGCTCGGCGGGCAGCGGGAAGTTGCCCTGAACATGCCATGGGCGCGGCTGACGCGCGAGTTCCGGCACCGCCCCGGCGTGACGCGCTTTCTGCCGGCGCTCGTCGGCGCGGACGGGTCCGAGATTACGCCGCTCGACTGGAGCGGCTCCGGCGACATACCCGCCCTGGCGCGAGCCACCGCCTTTCTGGTGGCCGAAGCCGGCCGCGCCGAGTACGCGCGCAACGACCTTATCCGGATGCTGCTCAAATGAAAAAGCTGTCGCACTACGATTCGGCCGGCGCGCCGCGCATGGTCGATGTTTCCGGGAAGCCAGCCACCCCGCGCCAGGCGCGGGCGCACGCCTTCGTGCGGATTTCGCCGGCGGTGGTGAAAAAGTTGCCGAAGAATCCCAAGGGGAACCCTCTCGAGATCGCCCGCATAGCGGGAATTCAGGCCGCCAAACGCGCCTCCGAGCTGATTCCCCTGTGCCACCCGCTGATGCTCACGCACGCGGACGTGGAGGTGGAACTGCGGAGGAACGGGGTGCGGATTATTGCGAGCGCCGCCACCACCGCCCAGACGGGAGTCGAGATGGAGGCGCTGGCCGCCGCCGCGGTGGCCGCTCTGACGATCTACGACATGACCAAGGCGCTCGATAAGGGAATCGAAATCCAAGACCTGTATCTGCTCGAAAAGACCGGAGGGAAAAGCGGCGGCTTCCGCCGCGAAGGTCTCCGGGGAGGGGGCGATGATAAACGCCGCGGTTCTCACGATTAGCGATTCCGTGGATTCCGGGATGCGGGCGGACCTTTCAGGGCCGGCCGTACGTGAACGATTGGAACAACTGGGCTGGAGAGTCTCGGTGATCGAGGTAATTCCGGACGAGGCGCCGGCGATTTCGGCGCGGTTGGCGACCCTGGCGGATGGCGGGCAGGTCTCGGCCATCTTCACCACCGGGGGCACCGGCGTGGCGGCTCGCGATGTGACGCCGGAAGCCACCCGGGTGGTGTTGCATCGGGAGATTCCGGGCATGGGTGAACTCATGCGGGCCCAGGGCCGGAAATCCACGCCTCTGGCGGCGCTCTCGCGGGCCGTGGCGGGCACTAGGGGAGCGGTGCTGATCGTGAATCTGCCGGGCTCGCCCAAAGGCGCGGTGGAATCGCTCGACGCTATCGTGGAATTGGCCCCCCACGTGCTCGAATTGTTGCGGGGGCAAACCGGGCATGTGGCGGCAAAATAGGAATAGTATGCGAATTCTACTACTGACGGCGGTTTGCGGCCTGCTGGCCGCGCAGTCCACCATTCGTCCGCCGGATCCCTGGGCGACGCCCAAGGCGACGCCCGCTCCGCCGGCAACCCCGGCTCCCCAGGCTACCCCAACTCCGCCTTCGTCACCCGGTCATGGTGCGGACTTTAGCACTACTATCCACGAGGTGGTGTCGCCGGTGATCGTTCTGGACCGGCACGGCGACTATGTGAATAACATTCAGCCCTACGAGTTTCACCTTTACGACGACGACAGAGAGCAGAACATCAGCGTTTACACCTCCTTTGCGCCCATATCGCTGGTGCTGTTGGTCCAGGCGAACTCCCACGCGGACCCCATTCTGCCGCAGGTGAACAAGATTGGCGGCCTGATTGGCCCGCAGGTGATCGGCGATAACGGCGAGACGGCCCTGATCGCCTACGATTCGCGCATCCGGCTGCTGCAGGACTTCACCACGGATCGCGACAAGATCACGCAGGGGGTGAAGAAGATTCAGGCCGGAAGCGAGAGCAACCGCATGGTGGACGCGGTGTGGGAGGGCATGCGCATGCTAAAAGCCCGTCCTGTCGGCCGCCGCAGAATCATCCTCCTGATCGGGGAAACGCGCGACATGGGAAGCGAGATCCGCGCCCGCGAGGTCATGATCAACCTCCAGTTGAGCAACATAACGCTGTACGCGGTGGATATGTCGCGCTTCATCACCACCGTGATGGCCCCGGCCAAGGCGGGGCGGCCGGATCCGCTGCCGCCGGCTGCATATCCGCTGCCGTCCGGCGTGGCGGCCACGCCCACCGCGGTGCAGCAGATGTACGGCACAAACAGCCGGGCCGAGTTTCTTCCGCTGATGCAGGAGATCTTTCTGGATGCCAAGGCAATCTTCAAGGTGAACCCGGTGGAGCTGTTCACCAAGGCGACGGGCGGCTCGCAGTTTGGTTTTCACAGCCAGCGGACGCTCGAAGAAGCCCTGACCATGATCGGGGAGCGGCTGCACTCCGAGTACACGGTTTCCTACACGCCGAACAACACCGTCAAGAGCGGCTTCCACGCGATTCGTGTGGATATTGACGGCCATCCCGATGTGGACAAGGTGATCACGCGCCTGGGTTACTATCTGGGGGCCCAGCAGGCGCAGTAGCGAGGTGGGACAGACGATCGGTGTTCGTCGTCTGTCGTCCGCCCCACGTGACAGACGACGGAAACTGATCGTCTGTCCCACCCGCGTACTCCCCCGAAGACGTGAGCGGCGCTATTTCTTTGTGTTTGTGGGTTTTGTGGGAGCGCGGACGATGACGCGAACCGCGCGGTCGCCTTCGTCGGCGGCGATGTAGCGGATGGTAACGCGGGCATTCACCTGCGGCTTGGGACCTTCGAACTTGGTATCAGGCGTGATGACGAAGGTTTTGGTGTCCTTCGGCTCGGTGCGGACAACCGTCAGGCTGGCGTCGCTAAGGGCGGTGATGATGCCCGAGAACATCGGCGCGGCTGTCCGGGCAGGCTGCTGAGCGACGCCCGATTGGAGCGCCACTCCGGAGACGAGGGCCATGACAAAGAGAGCGTACAAGATAAACCGCACGATATCAGGGTATTCCAAAGGCATGAAGCGAAGGTAAAGGAGCCATTAAAGTTCCTTCATTAAAGACGCCGCCGGCTGGCCCGCCAGTTCGACCGTGCCGGACCCGGCGCCGGGCGCGGGAAGCCGGATGGTAAAGCATGTGCCGTGGCCCACGGAACTTTCGACCTGGATCTTGCCGCCGTGGGCTTTCACGATCCACGCCACAAAGCTGAGGCCCAGGCCGAGACCCTGCTCCGGCGCTCCGCCGGAAGGCCCCGGTACGCGATAAAAGCGGTCGAAGATGTGCTTCAGGTGTTCGCTGGCGATGCCGCGTCCGGTGTCCTGGACCACCAGCTCGATTTGCTCGTCCGGCGCGCTGGGCGCGCGCACCAACAACTTGACCTCGCCGCCCTCGGGGGTGAACTTAATGGCGTTGGAGAGCAGGTTGGTGATCAGGCGCTCAATCTGGACGCGATCGGCTTCCAGGGAGCAGTCCTGCGGCAAGTCGGCCGTGAGGCGCACGCCGGCCGCTTCGGCGGGGATCTGATACTGCTCGACCATGTCCCGCGAGACCTCGCACAGATCGAGGCGCGATTTCTGGAGCGCCAGTTGGCCCGATTCGGCCTGCGAGAGCAGCAGCAGGGCGCGCACGATTTGCGACAGCCGGTCGATATCCTGCAGGGCGTTGAACATGGCCTCGCGGTACTGTTCGGTGGTCTGGGCCGTGAACAGCGCCACTTCGAGCTGGCCCCGAATGGCGGTGATGGGCGTGCGCAATTCGTGGGAAACGTCGGTGGAGAACTGTCTCATTTGCTGGAAGGACGATTCCAGGCGCTCGATCATGCGATTGAAGGTGCGAATGAGGTAGTCGAGCTCGTCGCCGGCGTCGCGAACGGGAATGCGCAAGCTGAGATTGGAGCCGGAGATGCGTTGCGCCGCCATGGCCACCGAACGCACCGGGGCCAGCGCGCGGCCGGCCGCGATCCAGCCCAGGAAGGACCCCAGGATCAGGGCCCCGGGAACCACTCCCATGCAAAGCAGAGTGAACTGCCGGAGGGTGTTATTGTACGGGCGGAGTGGCAGGCCGATAGCCACATAGTAGGGCTCCCCGCGTCCGCGCCCCAACAGGTGCTCCTCGTCGAAGACGATGCCGGACCGAACCAGAAACTGGTCCCCTTGAGCGTTGCGACGCACCGTCCAGAAAGGCATGGGCTCGGTGTTGGGCCGGGAGACGGCGACCGCCCTGGCCACCTTTTCCCGGATCTCGGAGGGCGGCTCCAGACCGATTTCCTTGAATGACGGCGAGACCGCGGGGGATTGCGTGGAGTTCTGGACGATTATCTTCCCGTCGCGGTCGGTGATGACGTAGATGCGCTTTGTGTTGAGGACGATACGGCTTTCCTCGGTATCCTGGTCGTCGTAATACCAGTAGGCCTCGTTTCTCTTGGTCTCGGTGTTCTCCTCGATGCGGAGGTAGCCTTTCAT
>Ga0181517_10000812_pt1 | contig 38984 bp, 30 predicted proteins | sample PEATcosm2014_Bin_31_FD_119748 | JGI IMG/M metagenome (GOLD analysis project Ga0181517, IMG submission 119748) | Peatland microbial communities from MTU Mesocosm Facility, Houghton, MI, USA - PEATcosm2014_Bin01_30_metaG | ecosystem: Environmental > Terrestrial > Soil > Wetlands > Peat | place... | reverse complement strand
GCAGTGCGGCTTCCGAGCGCCTGGCCCGCGGTCTCGAACGCGAGCAGGCGCTGGTTGTCACCACGCGCCCCGAATCCAAAACCGGAGAGCCGCAGCCGCCCGAGTACACCGCTGTCACCGCGGAAGAGGCGGTCAAAAAGGGCACCGCTCCGGCCGCGCTCATCATTCCAGCGGGCTTCGGCGTCAATCCCATTTCCTTCGTGCCCGGGACGAGCCGAAAGCCAATCCGCATTCTTCACGACAGCTCCAACCCGGTGGCCGCCCAGATGGTCGCCGGCCTGCTGCAAAAGGTCGCCATGACGTCTCTGTCCGGCTCCATGGCGGATGTGGGGATGCGGTATTTCGCCCAGGCCAGCGGCGGCCTGACGCCGCAGCAGCGGAAGAACGTCGAATCGAGTCTCGCGTTCATCCGCGATCAGGCCGCACGGCGCGATGCGCAGACCGGCGGCGCGGCCGCGGCCAGCGGCGACAGCTTCGGCGGCCTCGTTTCGGTCGAAATACGAGACGTGGTGGGCGAAAAAAAACGCAGCCCCATGATCTCTTTTTACGCGGCGGCCATCGGCGTCATGTTCCTGATGTTCACCGCCAGCGGGGCCGGAGGCACCCTGCTGGATGAAGCCGACAGCGGCGCGCTCGACCGCATCCTGAGCGCCCGCGTCAGCATGACCACGCTGCTCGCCGGCAAATTGACGTACTGCATGCTTCTTGCCTGCGCCCAACTCACCCTCATGTTTCTGTGGGGCGCGGCGGTCTTTCACCTCGACCTGTTTACGCATTTGCCCGGATTCTTCGTGATGACCGTGGTTACCTCGTTCACCGTGGCGGCATTCGGCATGTTGCTGGCCAGCGTTTCTCATACCCGCGGACAGCAGGCCGCCATTGCTACCCTGCTCATCCTCACCATGTCGGCGATTGGCGGCAGCATGTTTCCGCGCTATTTCATGACCGCAACCATGCAAAAAGTGGGCCTGCTGACGATCAACGCCTGGGCCATCGACGGTTACACCAAGGTCTTCTGGCGCGACCTGCCGGTAACGGATCTATGGCCCCAGGTGGGCGTGCTGCTCGGCGGCGGCGTGCTCCTCTTCGTGATCGCCCGCCGCTTCGCCCGCCGCTGGGAATCGGTGTAGGTGGAAGACGGAAGACAGGAGTCAGAAGTCGGGAGTCAGGAGTCCAAAAGCCTCTGATTTCCGACGTCCACATGCCGCCCCCCTACTTGCTTGCCGGTCGGACCTGCCTCTGTCTTCTGTCTTCTGTCTTCCGCGCTACTTGTCCCCCAGTTTGGCTTTCGCGCTTTCTTCTTCGCCCCATTGGAACGGCGCGTCGCCGGAAAGATCGAGGAAGAGCTTGTAATTCGCCCGGGCGGCGTCCGGCCGGCCCTGCTTCTCGGCTGCCTGGCCACGCAGGAAGAACAGGCGCGGGAAGCAACATGCCGCGAACGCGTCGATGCCGGTCGGCTCTGGAATCGGATTGCGGTCGAGCAGCGGCGCCGCATTGGCGGTCTGCCCGGCCTCGAGATAAGCCCAGGCGAGCAGCACTGGCACTTCCGGATCGGTGGGCGCGGCATTTTCGTAGGCGCGCCGCAACACAGGCAGGGCCGCATCAAACTGTTTGCCCAGCAGCAGGGCTTGGCCGAGCGCGAAATCCCGCATCCCGGTTTGTTCGGGACGCGGCGCCAGTTTCTCCGCCCGCGCGCTCCACTCGGCCGGACTTGCCGGGGGTTGAAGCATGAATGCAGCCAGAGCCGCGGCCTGCCCGGTTCCCGAGGCTGCCTGGGCGTGCGCCCGCGCCGCGCTGCCATCGCCCAGATAGAGGCTCCAAATCGCCAGTTGCGCGTGCGCTTCCGCCGCCAGCGCGCGCGCCGGACCGTTTCCTTCGCGGCGCGCCAACGCTTCCAGATCGCGGTATCCCTCCCGGCGCCGGCCAGTCAGAAACCGCCACTGGGCGCGGTAGAGGTCCGCCGCCGGACTCTGCGCTGCAAAGCGAGCCTGGACGTAGTTTTCCGACAAAACATCCGCGCCCGCCCGGTCGCCGGTCATCAGGCGCGCCATCGTCGCTTTTAGCCAGTCGCCGCCATTCTGGAAGTGAGGATCTTGTTTCGCCGCCTGCACGTAGAACGCCTCGGCCTCCCGCGGATGGCCCGTCAGCAGCTGCACATCGCCCAACGAATCGGTGGGGTTGGGATCGGAGGGCCGCAGCGCCTGGTAGCGGCGCAGGGCCGCCACAGCATCGTCCAGATGGCCGCCGAAGGCCGCCGCGTAAGCCCCCTGGTTGAGGGCCGCCACTTGGGTAGGATCAATCTCCGCCGATTTGCGGAAAGCCGTTTGCGCCGCACCGTAATCGCGCCGGGATAACGCAAAATTGCCGGCCGCCATCCACGCCTCGGGATTGGCCGGCTCGGCTGCTGCCACTGCGGCAAATGCCTGCTGCCGCGCGGCCGCCTGGTTTCCCAGGGTGGCTATGTCCAGCCGCAGCCCGGCCCGTTCGCTGGCGGGCATCCCCGCCGCGCGAGCCAGCGTCCGATTGAGACAATCCAGCGCGCCGACGCGGTCGTCGCGTTCGACCTTGAGCCCCGCCAGCAGGCGCGCGGAGGGTCCGAACCCCGGATCCGCCTCGAGGGCCGCTTCCGCACGCGATGCCGCTTCGGCCGGGCCGGCGGCTTCCAGCGCCTCGACGTAAGCTCGCAGCGCGACCTCGCTGCGCGTGGCGTAGCCGGAGGCGTGTGAGGAAATCTGCCGCGCCAACGCGGTGCCTACCGCCAGAACATCGTGGGCACCGCCTTCGGCGGATATCGCGGCGGCGATCCGGCCGGTGCGCGGATCGGCCAGGCTCAGGCGCGCCTCCAACCGGCCCCTGCGAATGGTGTAGTCGCCATAGCCGATGCGCGTGGCGCCGAGGGACAGTGCCGCTGCCTGACCGGCGGAGATACCGGGCGCCACGACCGGTCTCGCCCCCAACGCGCGGTCCATCGCCAGCAATTGCGAGCTGGGAATCGCGTATAGCTCCGGCGCCCCGACCAGTTCAACGTCCAGGATCTCCTGGAGCGCGCGGCCCAGCCAGTCGGCGTCGGGGCTGGAGCTCAGATTCTCAAACCGCAGCACCGCCAACCGCTGGAGTGTCGGCGAGGCGGGATGGCTCTTGCAGGAAACCTGGGCGAGCAAAACCGCCGCCAGCACAAGCCGGAAAGTGAGCGGAGCCACCAGATGGCAGGCGAAAGCGCCTGTCCCACCCGCCCGCATATCCCTCGACGCCAAAGTGGGACAGACGCTTTCGTCTGTCAACCCGCCCGTCAGCTCAGTTTTTTCAAGTTTTCCAAGGGAGCTGTTACCGGCGATTGGCCTGGTCACTTCCTGACAGGTCCTAAAGGACACGCGGCACCCGCGCCATCAAGTCCTTGAACTCCGGCAGGTCCTTCAAGGCGGCGAAATCCGGTTCCTCCTCCAGATTCTTCTTGTCCTTGAATCCCTCTTCGAGCGCCTTGCGAAGGTATTGCAGCGCCAGATCGTTGCGCCCCGCTTTCGCGTACACCTTGGCCTGGTAGAAATGATACTTGGCGCGCTCCTCGATGCTGGTCTCTTCCAGAATCTGCCCGACGTTGCCATGCTGCTCGAACACTTCCGGATCCAGCCGCAGGGCGGTCTGCATGCACTCGCTCGCCCGCGCGTAGTCCTTGCGGTTGAACCATGCCCGGCCCAGGTTCTCATAGACCGTAGCGGACCGGACCTCGCCGGGCGCGGTCTTTAGCGCGCGGTTGTACCAGTTGATGGCGCGGCGATAGTTCTTCCTGGCGTAGTAAATGGTGCCGAGATTATTCAATGCTTCCATGTAATCCGGCTTCAGCTTGATGGCGCGCTCGTATGATTTGCGTGCGTTGTCGAGCTGCAGCGTCTGCTGGTAGGCGATACCGAGCTTGTTTTGCACCACCGCATTCTGCGCCGGGCCTTCCTGATAGGATTCGATAGCCTCGCGGAATTTCTTCTCGGCCATGAAAATATCGCCACGGGTTTCGGGGGAAAGCGCCGGCGCTTGCGGCTGGGTCGCCGGCTTGGGTGTTTCCGGCATCGACTGCGTCGATAGGGAACTTAAGGCGGCTGCCAAGAGCAGGCTCGCGGACCAGGTCGGCATACGAGACCCCCTTGCCCTATTTGAACACACCCAGCAGCCGGCGCAAGATGCTCTTTTTTTCCTCGGGCTTGCGCGTGTCCGGGGCTTTGGGCGGAGCGGGCGGAGGTAGCTGCGCCGCCTCAGCCGCAGTCTGCCGCGCCACCCGGCGCGCCACCGCAGCCGGCGCCATTTTCGCGCCGCCTCCGGCCGGGCTATCCGCGGAAGCCGCCTGATTGCCGCCGCCGGTGTCCCAGCCGGCCACGTTGGTGACGCCCGTGCGGCCGCCGTGCAGCGGGCAAGTGCCCACCGGCTCCGTGCCGGCAATGTACACCTCGGTCTGTGTCTTTGGGCAGGCGGGCGTGGCGGGCATCCCCGATTGCGGGTCGATTTCCACGCTCACCACTCCCGCCGGCGCGCTGAACGGTTTGGCATCGCGATACTCGCGGTAATCGAGCGCCCGCTTCATGAATTCCGCCCAGATCGGCGCCGCCGATTTTGCGCCTTCCAGATCCAGATCACGATTGTCGTCGAACCCGACCCACACCACGCACAGCAGCTCGGAGGTGTAGCCAGCGAACCAACCGTCGCGCGAGGTCCCGGTCTTGCCCGCCGCCGGCGCCGTAAAGCGGCTTCGCACGCCCGCCCCCGTCCCGCTGCGCAGAACCTCCTCGAGCAGGTTGGTCATCATGTAGGCGACGCGCGGATCGAGCACCGCCTTTTGTTCGATCACGTTCTTATAGAGCACCTGGCCTTTGTCCGAACGCACCATGTTGAGAAAGCTCGGCTTCACCCAGACGCCCTGGTTGGCGAACATGGTATAGGCGCCGGCGGCTTCGAGCGGCGTGATCTCATACGCGCCCAGGGCCACCGCCGGCGTCGGATGGATGCGATAGTTCATTCCCGCGCGGTTGGCCATCTCCACCACCGCGTCGAACCCCACCATCTCGGCCACCTTCACCGTCGCCACGTTGAGCGAATGCGCCAGCGCCTCGCGCAGCGTCACATGGCCATGAAACTCGTGCCCGAAATTGGACGGCTCGTAAGGCTTGCCGTCGAACCAGAAGGTAGTCGGTTCGTCGTCCACCATCGTGCTCGGCGTGATCACGCGCTGGCCGCCTTCCACCGCCGTATCCATCGCCGCGGCGTACACAAACGGCTTGAAGATCGAGCCCGGCTGCCGCTTGGCGAGCACGTGATTCAACTGGCTGATGCCATAGTTCCGCCCCCCGGCCAGCGCCTTCACTTCGCCCGTGTGCGGATCCAGAGCCACCAGCGCCACCTGCGGCTCCGGTGGCGTCTGGCCCCGGAAACGCCGCTGCCGCTTGATCTGATCGTCGACGCCCTGCATTCCCAGCCGGATGGCCTCCGCCGCTTCCTTCTGCAGCCGCATGTCGAGCGTTGTGTACAGGCGGAAGGCGTTGTTCTGAAAATCGGCATCCAGGAATTTGGCCTGCACGGTGTCGTTCACCATGTCGACGAAATACGGCGCCTCCTGCGACTGCGCCGCTCCCTTGGGGGCGACCACCGGCGCATCCACCGCCAGCGCGTAATCCTGATCGCTGACGTAGCCGTTCTGGCGCATCATGCCCAACACCACGTTGCGACGTTCCTTCACCCGGTCCGGGTGCCGATACGGATCGTAATGCGCCGGGTTCTGAATCATGCCGGCCAGTTCCGCGGCCTCCGGCAACGTGATCTGGCTTAGGTCTTTACCGAGAAACGCCTCGGACGCCTCGCCGAACCCGTGGATGCGGAACGAGCCGCGCGATCCTAGGTAGATATCGTTGGCGTAGTCTTCGAAGATCTGCTCCTTGCTCAACCGCTGCTCCAGCTCCAGCGTGATCATCATCTCGGCCAGCTTGCGCTTCCAGCGCTTGTCCTGGTCGAGCCACAGCATGCGCGCCAACTGCTGGCTGAGCGTGGACGCACCCTGCTCCTTCCTCCCCTGCTTCAGATCCACATACGCGGCTTTGATGATGCGCGAAGGGTCAAAACCCGAGTGCTGAAAGAAGTGCTTGTCCTCGGCCGAAGTCACCGCATCCACCAGCACCCTGGGGATGTCGGCGAATTTCACCATGCGCCGTTTCTCGCGGTTGGGGCCGGACAGCGTGGTAATGAGTTGCGGCTCCAGTTGGTATTCGTTGCGAGCCGTGTTGTCTTGCAGCGAAATGATCGAGGCAATCCGGCCCCCGGAGAACTTGATTAGCCCCGCTTCCTGGTCGAAATAGGAATCCGGCCCGGGGAAAACTTCGATCGCGTTCGGATGAAGCTGATAGTAGCCATCCGGGTTGGAACGCGATTCGCCGTAGCCGCTGCGCCGCAGGTCCGCCGCGATATCCTCCGGCGTCAGCGCGTCCCCCACCGCCACCGATTGCGGCGCGGCGAAGATCTTGGCCGTGTTGGCGAATGGCCCCAGCCGCAGCTTTTCGTCCATCAACTGCGCATAGGTGGCATAGAAGTGAATGAAAACGCCCAGCGACAGAATGAAGGCCACGCACGCCCCGATCACTATCCAGCGACCCACCGGGCTGAGGAAAAGCCGCGCCACTCCCGCCGCCCGCGGGATACGGACTTTCATTTCATTTTTGGGCACTTTTCTCAATTGTCTCATGAAGCTGCGGAAACTCCCGAAATTGCGACACTGCCGCTTCCCACTCCATTCGAGCACGCCGCCTTCCATCCGCCGATTTCACAGCGCTGTCCAGCCTTTTCAATAGCTTCGCGACGCGTCTGCGGACGGAGCGTGTGGGTTTTGACGCAGCTAGATCTGCCTGTAGGGCCGGCTATGCCCGGCCCGGCGGCCCCGGGCCGGTTACTTCTTACCGGATCGCTCGCTCGAAGCGCTCAGCTCTTGCAAATAGTCGTCCGAGTGAGCGGTCCACTCCGGGTTGGCCAGGCCGGAAATCTGCAGCTCTTCTTCCCTCAGCGTGCCGTGCCCATAGGCACAGATGTATTCGATGCGCGGCCGCCCGAGTTGCAGCATGGATCCCCAAGAGCCGGTCGCGACCGGCATGCGCAGGCGGCGAAGGCAGGTGCGGCAGCGGCGCCGTTGATCCCAGACAATCAGATACGAGGTCCCCGCCGCCAGCAGAAACCAGATCATCAAAACCACGATGCACAGCAGCTTCAGATCGCCGTTTCGCAGCGGCTCGTTCGGGTACGGATCGGGGAAAAGTCTGGAGATCCCCATCAGCAGCCCGTAGAGAGCCGCAGCCGCTACGACCACCTTCGCGCACAGGTAGCCCCAATACCGCATATACGGTTAGACACCGCTCCCGCGCTTTCGGATTCACGCCCCGTCGCTCGCATAAGCCAATCCCACGGGTTGCACTTGACACCCCTTATCCTTCCTCCTTACGCTAAAGGCACTTCCATGCACTCCAACCGTCTGGCCCTGGAAAAAAGTCCGTACCTTTTGCAGCATGCGCACAACCCGGTGGATTGGTACGCCTGGGGAGCGGAGGCGTTCGCCAAGGCACGCGCCGAGGATAAGCCCATCTTTCTTTCGATCGGCTATTCCACCTGTCACTGGTGCCACGTGATGGAGCGGGAATCATTCGAGAACCCGCTCGTTGCCGCCCAGCTCAATCGCGATTTCGTGTCGATCAAAGTGGATCGCGAGGAGCGCCCCGATGTCGACCGCATCTACATGTCTTTTGTGCAGGCTGCCACCGGCGGCGGAGGCTGGCCCATGTCGGTCTGGCTGACGCCCGAGCTGCAGCCCTTCTTCGGCGGCACCTACTTTCCGCCGGAAGACCGTTGGGGTCGCGCCGGCTTCTCGAGTGTCCTTACCCAGATCGCGCAGGCCTGGCGCAGCGACCGCGGCCGCGTCGCCGAATCGGCGCGTGAGGCGCTGGCGCAACTCGAAAAGCAGTCTGCCTTCGACGGAGCACCTGCCGGCAGCCGCCCGGCCATCGATTACGCCATGCTCGAAAGCGGCTTCTCCATCTTTCGACGCACGTACGATGCCGAAATGGGCGGATTCGGCCAGGCGCCCAAGTTTCCGCGGCCCGCGGTCTTCGAGTTTCTGCTGCGCTTTCACGCCCGCACCGGCAACCGTGAGGCGCTCGAGATGACCCTCCACACCCTGCGCACGATGGCCGAAGGCGGCATCGACGATCAACTCGGCGGCGGGTTCCACCGCTATTCGGTGGACGAGCGCTGGTTCGCGCCCCACTTCGAGAAGATGCTTTACGACCAGGCGCAGCTCGCGACTACGTACCTCGAAGCTTTCCAGATTACCGGCGAACAGGTCTTCGCCCAAATCGCGCGCCGCATTTTCGATTACGTGCTGCGCGATATGACCGCGCCCGAGGGCGGTTTTTACTCCGCGGAGGATGCCGACAGCGTCATTCGTCCCGAAGAGCCCGCCGTCAAAGGGGAAGGCGCCTTCTACATCTGGTCCGCCGAGGAGATCCGCCAGGCGGTGCCTGCGCCGGCGGCAGAATGGTTCGCTTACCGCTATGGCGTGGCCGAAGGGGGCAACGTGGTGAGCGACCCGCACGCCGAATTCGCCGGCCGCAACATCCTCTGCCAGGCTGCCAGCGTGGAGGAAACCGCCGAGCAGTTTGGCCGTCCGGTGGAGGAGGTCCGCGCCGCGTTGAAGGAGGCGGAAGCGGCGCTGCTCAAGCTCCGCTCCGGCCGCGTGCGTCCACACCTCGACGACAAGATTCTCACGGCCTGGAACGGCTTAATGATTTCCGCTCTCGCCCTGGGAGGCGCCGTGCTCGAAGAGCCGCTCTACGCCGCCGCCGCCCGCTGCGCCGCGGATTTCACGCTCAGCCGGCTCCTTAACCCGGAAACCGGCCAGTTGCTGCGCCGCTATCGCCAAGGCGAAGCCGCCATTCCCGGCTTTCTCGAAGACTACGCCATGTTCACGCAGGCGCTGCTCGATCTGTACGAGGCTCAGTTCGACCGCCGCGACCTGGAATGGGCGGTGCGCCTGGCCGAAAAACAAAGCGCGCTGTTCGAAGACCCGGCCGGCGGCGGTTTCTTCCACACTCCGGCCGACGATTCGAACCTCGTACTGCGCCTCAAGGAAGACTACGACGGCGCCGAACCCAGCGGCAATTCGATCGCGATTCTCAACCTGCTGCGGCTCGCCCAGATCACCGGCCGCGCCGACTTTCGCGCCTCCGCCGGGCGCGCGTTGGCCGCTTTCGCCCCACGCCTGGCCCGCGTCCCGATGGCCCTGCCGGCGATGCTCACGGCCTGCGAGTTTTTCCTGGCCGAGCCGCGCCAGATCGTCATCGCCGGCACGCGCGACGTCGCCGGCACGCGCGTTCTGCTGCGCGCCTTTCATGCCCGTTTCGTGGCCAACCGCATCGTGCTGCTGGTGGATACCGACGAAACCCGCCGCGCCCTGGCAGCCGGAATCCCCGCCATCGAAGGCATGCAACCTGTCGGTGGCCGCCCTAGCGCCTATGTTTGCCGCCATTACACCTGCCAATTGCCCGTCACCGAGGCTGCCCAATTGGCCGAATTGCTACAATAAAAACTCAATCGCTAGAATCTACGGGGAGGAACTATGGAAAGACCGGGAGCTACAACCATGCGAGGCAACCCTCTGACTCTGATCGGGCCGGAGCTCAAACCCGGCGATGCCGCTCCGGATTTCAGCGTGGTCGATAGCAGCCTGAAGCCGGTGACGCTGGCCGATACCGCGGGCCACGTGCGCATCGTCAGCGTAGTGCCTTCGCTCGATACGCCGGTTTGCGACGCGCAGACCAAGCGGTTCAATGAGGCGGCAGTCTCCCTGCCTGGCATCGATATTCTCGCCGTCAGCATGGATCTGCCCTTTGCGCAGAAGCGTTGGTGCGGCGCCTTCGCGGTGGACAATGTGAAGATGCTCTCCGATCACAAGGACGCCTCCTTCGGCACCAACTACGGTACGCTGATCAAGGAACTGCGTATCGAAAGCCGCGCTATTTTCGTGATCGACCGGAACAACCGGGTGTGCCACGCGGAATATGTAAAGGAGGTCGCCGACCATCCGGATTACGCATCGGCGCTGCAGGCGGCGCGGAACGCGTTCGCGGCCCCGGCCTGACCGTCCCCGTTCGATTGGGCAGACCGGCGGGTTGACAGGCGAAAGTGTCTGTCCCACTTTGCGGTCGAAGGATTTGCGGGTGCGTGGGGCAGACGCTTTCGCCCGCCAACCGAGCCCTTCGGCTCGCGCGTGAGGTGTTTTTCAACTGAGCTCGATCGAACCAACCCCGGCGTTGACCGCCGAGCGCGTTCTGAACCGCGCGGTGGGAAGCCCGCTCGTGCGCGGCGGATTGGTAATTGTGGCCGGGTTGATCACCGGCAATCTGCTGGGCTTCCTGCGCGTGGCGCTGACGGCGTACCTGCTCGGCACGCATAGCCGCGCCGATTCGCTGGCGGTCGCCATGGGCCCCATCGATACCCTGAATTCCGTCGTCATCAACAGCATCGTGTTCGCCTTTGTTCCCATGCTGACCGCGGCCGGCGGGAACGCGCGCGTCGCCCTTTTCCGGCGTCTGCTGCGCGTCTTCGCCTGGATCTTCGCCGCCATTTCGACGGTCGTAATCGTGGGAGCGCCATGGCTGACGCGCCTTCTCGCGCCCGGCCTCGATCCGGTCTATTTCGCCGCCGCCACCGCCAACCTGCGCATCTTCGCGCTCTCCACCTTCTCCGCCGGCGCCGCCGCCGTGTATTGCGCGTTCCTCTACACCGGCCGGCGCTTCGCCCCCATGGCTTTCTATCAGGCGGTGCTCAACGTGTTCACCATCGCGGTCGCGCTGGCGCTGTGGCGAGCCTTGGGCGTGCATGCCTTTGCCATCGGCTACACCACCGGCGCTTTCGCGCAACTGGCTATCGTGAGGTTCGCCGTCCGGCGCGAACTCGCACACACCGCCGCGGAACCCTGCGCGGTCTCCTGGCGCGAGATTGCGGCCAAGCCGGCCTTCTTCGTCGTCTACGCAGCAGCCCTGGGTCTGAATATTGTCTTCACCCGCGCTTATGCCACTCATGTCGGTCCTGGGATGGCCGCCGCGCTGGACTACTGCATGCGCGGCGTGGGCGTGCCGCTGGCGCTGCTGGTGAGTCCCATTTCCAATTCGCTGCTGCCGGAAATCAGCCGCCTGCGCAGCCTGGCGCGCATGCGCGACGCGTTCCGGCTAATCGATCGGACGGTGGCCCTTACTGCCTTGGCCGCGGTGGCCGGTTGCGGCTTCGCCATTCTGTTTCGCCGCCCCGTCATCGGAATCCTCTTCCAGCGCGGCAGTTTCACCGCCGAATCCACCGCGCTGGTGGCGGCCGTGTTTCTCGGCATGGGCCCCAGCATGGTGGGCTGGAGCCTGATGGAGGTGAGCGCCCGCTCGCTGTTTGCCCTGGATCGCCCCTGGCCGCCGGTGCTCGCCGCCATCGTCCCCCTGCTGCTCAACGTCGCGATCACCCTGCGATTGCATTCTTTCCGCCCAGAATGGATCGGCCTCGGCGCCAGCCTGGGCCTGATGGCCGGTTTTGTGATCCTATTCGCCCTCGCCCACGCCGGCCGCCGCCGCTGGCTCGAACCCGCCTCGGCGCTGGCGCCTGAGAGCGCTTAGAGCCAACAGGTTTCATCCACCACCCAGTGTCTCGTGCCGCCTCAGGCCAACCGCGCCAGATGGCGATAGACCAGGGCCACCGGCAGGCCCATTACATTGAAATAGCAGCCTTCGATTCGCTCGACAAACTTCGAGGCCAGCCCCTGGATGGCATACGCGCCCGCTTTGCCCTCGGGTTCACCGCTGCCCACGTACTCGTCGATTTCTTCGCCGCTCAGCGCCTGAAACCACACGGCGGTAGTAGCGCAATCGCAAATCACCGAATCGCCTTTGCGCAGACAGATGCCAGTGAGCACGTCGTGCCGCCTGGCGGAAAGCTGCGCCAGCATGCGGCGGGCGTCGGCTGCGTCAGCGGGTTTGCCGAGCAGGACGCCGTCGATGGTCACGGTCGTGTCGGCGGCCAACACCGTTTCGTCCGGCGCCGCCGGCGCCGCCAGAGCCTTGGCCAGCGCCAGCCGCTCGACATAGACGCGCGGGCTCTCGACAGATAGCGGCGTCTCATCCACTTCGACCGGCCGCACCGTGAACGGGATGCCGGCCTGGCGCAGGATTTCACTGCGGCGCGGCGACTGTGAGGCAAGCACCAGCATAGGTTGATTATGGCGCGGGATGGATGACACGCGAGCGCCAGGACCTCTACTATAGCTTGAGAGGGGAGCGATCGCATGAAAAGACGCAGTATGCTAGCAGGGATGGTCGCCGCTGGTTTCGACCTGGACGCGCAAATGAATTCTCCCAGTTCAGAATCGCTTTATATTCCCAAGCCGCAGCTCGTCGAAGACAGCAAGCTGTTGCACGATTTCATGGACGAGTTTTCCTTCGTTGATCTCGTCACCTCCGAGCCTTCCCTTCGCATCACGCACATCCCGGTTGTGCTGGATCGCAGCACTGGCAAGAACGGCGCAATCTACGGTCACATCTCCCGCCAAAACCCGCAGACCGAGCCCATTCTGGCGGGGCGGAGAGCGGTGATCGTTTTCCACGGGCCTCACTCCTACATCTCGCCAACCTGGTACTCGAAGGCGGAAGTTGTCCCGACGTGGAACTTCGCTTCCGTCCATGCGACCGGAAAGCTCAGGCCCGTGACCGGCGAAGACGCCATGCACGATTTGCTCACCAGGCTCATCCGCAAGTTCGAGGAACCGAATTCACCCTATGATCTCGCCAAGCTTCCGCAAAGCTACACATCCGGCCTCATCGGAGGCATTCTCGGCTTCGAGCTGGAAATCGAATTACTGGAAGGCAAATTCAAGTTGGGGCAGGAACGCAGTGAAGCCGACAAAGAGGGCATCCTGAAACATCTGCGGGCCGAAAAGCCGGAGCGTTCCATTTACGATCTCACGGCCAGTTTCTACGCGCGCCGATAGCTCGTGGCGCGGCCTGTCAGGCTGCAAGAGCCGAGAGTCATCTCGGCTTTTCTTCCCGCGCCGGATCGCGATCATCCCGCACCCAATGGCCGTCGGTCTCGCTCGCGACTCATCTACAATAACCTTAGGCTGCGCATGCCCCAGACACAATCGCAGATTTCGAGACCGGGATTGCTTCGTCAACTCGGCTTCTTCAGCGCCACCGCGCTGGTAATCTCCAACATGGTGGGCACGGGCATCTTCGCCACCACCGGTTTTATGGCGGGCGACCTGGGCAGCGCCGCGCTGATCATCGCCTGCTGGACGGCCGGAGCTTTCTTCGCCTTCGCCGGCGCGCTCAGCTACTCGGAGTTGGGCGTCAACTTCCCCAGTTCCGGCGGTGAGTACGTTTACCTGACCCACGCGTTTGGCCCGGAATGGGGATTCATGACCGGTTGGGTTTCCTTCTTCGCCGGCTTTTCGGCGCCGATCGCGGTGACGGCGCTGGCGTTCACAGAGTATCTCAGCCACTTTTTCCCGGCGATTGCGCAAGCCCACACGCCGATCGTGCTCGGATCGGGAATGTTTTCGCTGCACCTCGGACCGGCCCAAGCTGTTGCGTGCGGCCTGATCGCCCTTCTCACCATTCTCAATTGCCTGGGCGTGGGGCTCGCCGCCAAGGTGCAGAATTCGCTCACCACCACCAACCTCTGCGTGCTGGCCGCCTTCGTGGTGCTGGGACTGACGCTGGGAACGGGGAGCTGGAGCCACTTTTCGCAGCCCGCCGTGCGCACGTCCACCGCTTCGCTGCCGGCGCAGTTCGCCATCAGCCTGCTCTGGGTGATGTTCGGATACAGCGGCTGGAATGCGGCGACTTACGTGGCTGAAGAAGTGCACCGGCCGGAGCGCACGCTGCCGGCGGCGCTGGCAGTGGGCACTGCCCTGGTAGCCGTTCTGTACCTCGGGCTGAATGTGGTCTACATTTATTCCACGCCGCTCGAGCAGATGAAAGGCGTCATCAAGGTGGGCGCGCTGGCGGCCTCGAACCTGTTCGGGCCGGGCATCGCGGGCCTCTTTTCCGCGCTGATGGCGCTCTCCATCGTCGCCACCGTGAACGCCGAGCTGACCATAGGGCCGCGCGTCTATTACGCCATGGCCAAAAACCGCGCCTTTTTTCCCGCGGCCGGCAAAGTGCACCCCCGGTATCACACCCCGGTGTTCGCTATTCTCAGCCAGGGCCTGTGCGCCATGCTGATGACGCTGACTTCGTTTCGCGATCTGCTCACCTACATTGGCATGAGCCTCACCATTTTCACCGTGCTTTCGGTTGCGGCGCTGATGGTCTTCCGGCGGCGGCGTCCGGGCTGGCAGCGGCTGCGGGCGATCGACTTCGCGTACCCGCTGCTGCCGGTTTCGTATATTCTGGTAGGCGCCGCCATGGTGATTTTCGGCATTAAGGAAGCGACCGTCGCCTCGCTCACCGCGTTTGCCACCGTGGGTGTGGGCGCGCTGGTGTACCACTTCGCCCTCCGGCCGCGGCCGCGCGAATGAGCCCCGCCGGCGTCGTTACCACCGAGCGACCCACGCGGGTTCGCTATTGGGTGATCGTTTTCGCGGTCACGCTGGCGATCATCACCTATATCGATCGCGTCTCCATTTCTTATGCGGCGCTGTTCATCCGCCGCGATCTGGGTCTTTCCCAATCTCAAATGGGCTGGGCCTTCGGCGCCTTCGGGCTGGCGTACGCCCTGTTCGAAATGCCGGGTGGGTATCTCGGCGACCGGTTGGGGCCGCGCAGCGTGCTGCTGCGCATCGTGCTGTGGTGGTCGTTCTTCACCGCGGCCACCGGACGGGCGTGGAACCTGGCCTCCATCACCACCACACAGTTCCTCTTCGGCGCTGGCGAGGCGGGCTGCTTTCCCAACCTGACGAAGGCCTTTACCACATGGCTGCCCGCCCGCGAAAAAGTGCGCGCACAAGGAATCATGTGGCTGAGCGCGCGCTGGGGCGGCGCTTTCACGCCGCCGCTGGTGGCGCTGGTGATGGGTTTCGTGGGATGGCGCAACGCCTTCGCGCTGTTCGGCCTGGTTGGCGTTCTCTGGGCTGTCTTGTTCTACCGCTGGTACCGCAACGATCCGCGCGACAACCCGCGTTTGAACGACGCGGAACGCCGCCTGCTGAGCCAAAGCGCCACCATGGCCACCGGCCACGGCGACGTTCCCTGGGCCAAGCTGGTGCGTTCGCGCCAGGTATGGATGCTCTGCTGGCAATATTTCGCGCTTTCCTACGGCTGGTATTTCTACATCACGTGGCTGCCCACATACCTGCGTGAAGCCCGCCATGTGCAGATCTCTGCCACGGCGTGGCTGGGCATCCTGCCGCTGTTCTTCGGTGGATTCGGCAATCTGGCGTCGGTGGCGGCGGGAGGCTGGCTTCGCCGCCGCAATATCGGCGTGACGTGGACCCGACGCATTATGGCGAGCCTCGGCTTCGCTGGCGCCGCTTCGTTCCTGGTGTTCTCGACCACCCGCACCGCGGCGCTGCCGGCTATGCTGGCCATCGCGATGGCGAGTTTCTGCAACGATCTGGTAATGCCCGGCGCGTGGGGCGCGGCGATGGATGTGGGGGGCAAGTTCGCCGGCACGCTGTCCGGCGCCATGAACATGTGGGGCAACTTCGCCGGTTTCGTGGCGCCCGTCGTCATTGGCTACCTATTGCGCTGGACGCACAGCAACTGGAATCTGACGTTCTATGTTTCGGCCGGCGTGTATCTGACCGGCATCCTGTTCTGGATGCTGCTCGATCCGGTGACCCCGCTCGAGCGGTAACGTCTCGCGCGGCCGAGATAACACGTGACGGGCGCGCCCCGCTCCCGGGCGCTCCGCCTAGCTGCCAGCGCAGGACATATAGCCGTCGGGCGTGATCACGCCAGGTTGACCTATTGGAAGTACAAAGCTGACAGATGCGATGTAAATAGTGATGCCGACTGAAATCGCATTGTTTGCGACAAAGGTTTGATCCTGGGCTCTCGCCCAATTCGTGTTATTGGTACCGTTCATGCCGTACGTAATCGAATAGGTCGGGGGGCCGTAGTTCGGCCAGCTCATGTACTGGGCAACCGCAGCCATGCTGGCAAAGTATTTGCCCGCAAGGGCGGCGACCAGGGCCGGAGGCACGAAGTTGCAGATTCCAGTCGATGGCTGCGACAGCGTCGGTGGCGACGCACCCCAGGTTTGGGCCGGACACGACGCCTAGTAGCATGTCGCCGAGTAGTTACCGGTATAGCTAATGGACAACCCCCAGGCACTGTCCGAAGAGCAGTACTGGTTTTGTGTCATGGTATAGCTCGCATTGATCGCAGGCACCGTCTGCGAACAGGCAGGCGGCAGGAACAGGGTAATAACGCCGCCTGACGCCAGCAGAGCGATAACCTTATATCGATATGTCATCGTCTTATATCTCCTCCTCGGGACCTATTGCCCGGCGTATTTCGAGAGGCGGGCGTAAACCGCCGCCTCCGCCTCGTAGTGAAGGATGACCGGCTTCAATGCGGAGCTGTCCGCCGACCCGACCAGCCTCTTCAGCACCAACAACTGCTGTCGCTGCCAAGTCCGGCGATTCTCGGGATTGTCGAGTAGAATTTGAGTTTGGCGCGACATGGGCTTCATCGCGGGAAGTGAACTCGGGAGGGTCGTCGCGAGAACATTCAGCCGCTCCTCAAGCTTGCCGGCTCGGTCGGCGCTGGCCTCGATCAGGCGTAGATCGTCGATCAAAAGTGTGCGCTTCGTCAGTTCGTCGCGCCTTTCAGAAAAAATAAAGGCGAGGTCATCCGGGTTTCCGGCGTATGTGCCATCGTCGAAAATGAACGCAGCGGGAGCGGCGATGACAGAATCAGGGACAATCCCGGCGACGGTCGTCGGGGGGGAGAATGTATCGCGTCTAGTTGCTCCTGGGCCGAAAGACGGATCTTCGCCGGGGTTGACGGCAGAGACCGCCTCTGGCCTCGCGGAACGAAGATACTCAATCTGTGCCATAATGCCAGCTCGCCCGGCAAGCAGGGGGCCCAGGTCGAAGGTTCTTACTCCTGATTCCTTCGTCGTTCCGTCGGGATAGTGACAGACCATCGACACACCGTAAGCGGTGATCACGTTCTGCGACGTGTTTTCGACTTCGACTGTCCAAAGCGGGCTGTCGGCAGTCTCAGGCTTGTACACTTGTTTGACCCGCAGCACCTGTGCCGGTGCGAGTGTTTGCGCCATCGAAGTAGCACCGCCGATCACGAGGAGTGCGGCCGCGCCGAGAAGACAGAGTGGCGTTTTAGCTGTTATCTGTTTTGCGAACATCATGGAATAGCTCCTCTCAAGAAACTTGCGCCCCTCGGGGCATCCGAGCCGCCAGATGTGAAGGGCAAGGTGTGCCTCATGGGTTTCTCACTTCTCCACCACGCGCGCGGGCCGTCTGGCCCGCCGCATCCTCCAACCGCCGGTGCAACTCGGCGGCGTCAGGCAGTCCGGGATGCGGTTCGCCGTTGATGAACATGGTCGGCGTGCCCTTCACCCCGAGAATCGTTCCGAGCTGCCGGTCGCGGAGGACCATGCCGAGGGAGGTCTGGCGGCGCAGACAGTCCCTGAAGTCCCGAATGTTCAACCCTCCGACTTGCGAGGCCAGATCATCTACCTTTTGAGCGATGTTGCCCGCCGTGATCTGGTCCTGGTTCTCGAACAGAGAATCATGAAGCCGCCAGAATGCTTCGCCATTTTGAAGCTGCGCGCACGCCGCCGCTTCCGCCGCCTTTGGTGCCCACTCGTGACCCTGCATCGGCATGTGGCGGAACACCAGCCGAACCTTGCTACCGGAAGTCACCAGCGGTTCGGCCGTCAGGAGCGCGCTCAGCTTCTTGCAATAAGGGCACTGGAAATCGGAAAAGACGACTACGGTCACCGGCGCCGTGGCAGGCCCGAGCGCGGCGTATTCCCCGTCCAAAAGCTGGCTCATCCGTTTCTCCGCCTCGACGCGTTCTTCGCGCTCAGGGTCAACCGTCGAATCGAGCATGTCGCTACTAAGGAATCGTAGGTCCGGAGATGCGTAAAAGGCGACCTCGTACGGGCCCAGAGCGCCATCGCCTTGGAACACGAGCTTCCGGTAGCATGTCCCGCCCACCTGCTCCTTGCTCTCCAGGCGAAGCGCGGCGTGCGCCGGCACATGATACTTCTGCGCCACGTAATGTGCCAGCCGCTCACCTTCGCCGGGGCTCACCTCGCGGCAGGCGTCCACGCCGGCCGCCATCAGGCAAGGCATCAGCAGCAAGAATGCCTTAGCGCTGAGCTGTGCCGGCATCCTTGGCCTTCGCAGTTTCACTGTCCGTCCCGCTCGCAGTCGTTAAGCCCGGCACCGCAGTCATCAGAAGCACGTCGTAGCACAGCGGGTCCTGGTGGCCGTATTGGTCTTGGATATTAGCCACGTAGCGGAACTCGTTACCGAACTGGTCGGTCTTTTCGCTCAGGGTGTAATTCAGGCTGATCGCAAAGACGCCGGCCTCGGAGAGCGGGATCAGCTCGTTCGGCTCGCTGATTCCGTTGTGGTTGCGATCGATCCAGAGCCGCAGGGAGGGCCAGATCGCGTCGCCGGGATCGATTTTGCCATTTCCATTGCCGCCGTTTCGTGGCTCGTCGAACACTGCTAGCGCCTTATAGCCGTTTGGGTTGAGGCTCGGGGGCTGGGGCGTCAGGTCGCCGAACAACTCGCCGGCATCATCGATCGTGCCGTTACCGTTGCGGTCCAGCGCCAATCAGGCATTAAAATAGTCCGGGTCGGTCCAGCTCGTCTGCAGAAGATTCGAGCCGAACGTGAACTTGACCCCATTTTGCATGCTGGTCAGGTGAAACCCTTGGTTCTTGGCGTCAATCACGATCGGCGAGGACGGGCAATACGGAATTCCACCGCCGCACAGTACCGAATAACCCGGCTCTTGTTGGCAGACCAAGCCATCAAGGCAGATATTACCGCACCAGATTTGACAACTCCCGGGCGCCTGACAGCTCTGAGCCGAGGCCGGTGAGGCCGCCAGGGCCAATATGAATCCGGCGAATAACAATGGAAAGCAACCTCTCATAGGTTCGCCTTTCTTAGTCTCGGCGCGAGTATTGCATATTTTCCTGGGGGGGGCAAGAAATATTTTGAGTTTTTCTTAGGCTGCCTAATATTGTCGAAGAATGCGGCACATTAGAATTCGAATTAATCGGAAAGTGTTGAAAATCGCGTGACTAGGGTGACCCTACCGCGCGGAATAACTCAAACGGTAACACCGCTGCCGCCCTGCGCGCCCAGCGCCATGCGGATGCCGAGTTCGTTGGTCCGGCGCGCCACGCCGTACGGTTAGGCCGTTACGGCTGCAAAATCACTTTCATCAAGCCGGGCTCACGGCCGTACAGACGCTCGAACCAGGCTGGGCCTTCCGCTAGCGGCGCGACGGCGCTGATCAACGGCTCAACGCGGATGGCGCCGCGCGCCAGTAAGTCGATGCAGGTCGGATACTCGCCCGATGAGGCGCAGGAGCCGAACAGGCGAAGCTGGCGCGTCACCACGGCTTGCAGCGGCAGCTCAATTTTGGGCGCGATGTTGCCCACCAAAGTAAGCACGCCGCCCTTGCGCAGCGCGGCGATGGCGGTTTGAATCGGCTCGGTCGCGCCGACCGCTTCGACGGCCACATCCGCGCCGCGCCCGCTGGTGCGTTCGCGCACAAACTCGGCCACGTCGCCCTCTTTGGGATTGATCACAGCGGTGGCGCCGAGCTCGAGCGCCATTTTCAGTCTGCCCACAACCACATCGGCAACGATCACCTGCGTGCAACCGGCCAGCTTGAACGCCTGCAACACGAGCGTGCCGATCATGCCTGCGCCCACCACCAGCGCGCAATCGCCCAGCCGCACCGGCGTCAATCCCACCGCGTGGACGGCCACCGAAACCGCTTCGATCATGGCGGCGTGCTCGAAGCGCAGCGCATCGGGCAAGTGATACGTGATGCGCGCCGGCGCCAGCACGTACTCGGCGAACGCGCCGTGGCGCCGGTAATCGCCGCAGGAGACGCCCAGCACCTGCCGGTTGTCGCACAGGTTGACTTCGCCGCGCGCGCAGAAAAAGCACGCGCCGCAATACACCGTGGAATCGAAAGTGACGCGGTCGCCTTCGCGGAAGCCGGCGACGCCCGCACCCACGCCAGCCACCGTCCCGGCGGCTTCATGCCCCATCACCAGCGGTGGCTGGCGGCGTCCGGTGCTGCCATCGAACCCGTGAACGTCGCTGCCGCAAATGCCGCAGGAATGGACCCGGACCAGCAATTCACCCGGGCCCGGCGTAGGAGTGGGCATGTCCACCAGGTCCAGGCGCCGGTATTGTTTCATCAGCAGTGCGTTCATATGTGGTTATGTCGGCGATTCAGCGCGCAGCGGCCTTTCTTCTCATGCTGTCCCGGCTTTATGCCTCTTCCTCTTCCGGGCAATTGCGTGGTTGAGCGCCACCAGCAGAACTGCAACCAGGATTACTCCTAAATACTCGAAGACCCCGCGAGTGTACGGAACGGCTAGGACTCCGAGAATCAGGATTATCCAGTCGATAATGCGAAGCCATGTCATTTCTGAGACCTTTATCGGATAAATGCGTCCGCTCCCTTCTTAGCCCTTCAGGTGGCCTCGATATCGACTCGCACGTGGCAGCCCAGCGCCGTGGAGATGTTCACTAGCGCGTCCAGCGAGAAGCGCGAGACACGGCCGCGGAGCAGATCGTTTATCCGCGGCTGCGTCACCCCGCAGCGGCTCGCTGCCTCGGCCTGCGTCCAGTCCTGCCGCTTCACGAACGCCGCGATTTGCTGCATCAGTTCGGCCCGCGCCCGCAAATTGGCGGCCTGGCCCGGTGTGTCCGCGATGGCATCCCAAACACTGGCATAGCTTTCGGATTTGCTCATTTTGGATAAATACGTCTGTCCCCTTTTGCGCTCATAACCAGTTCCCGCGTCAGTTGACGTTCGCCTCGCACGTGCCACCGTACTTGTGAGCCCAGGCCCGGACGAAATCTACCCAGTCGCCGTCATGTTCTCGAGTTCCAATCAGCTTCGCAGCTCCAGACGCGTCATAGTGGTAGTAGTGGTGCGCCACGCCTTGTGTCTCATCTGTTGGCTCAGCCCGTACAGAGGCGGCCAAGTCGCCAGAGCGTGAGCCACCCCAGACGACACAATAGGCCTCGACCCAGGTGATGGGCCTCGCCGTGCCTCCCGCAACTGGGACGCGCATCAGGAAATAACTGGTGCCTGCCGCCGGGACGAGAAAATAGACGGTTCTGTGGTCGGGCGACAGTACCGGGTCGCGGAACACATTCCACTCGCGTCCATCTACGCGCGGGGGATACAGGGCGACGCGCACGGGTTTGAAACCGGTGGAACGTGATGCCACGAAGATAGTGCTCCGCTCGATAAACGGCGATATAGCAGCGGGGTCTGGCCGCGACTTATCCATCCTGATAAATGCGATCATCTCCCCGTCTGGCGAAACCCATAGGTCAGAGCAGGGTCCGCCGGCTTGGACCACAGAGCGCCCCGTCGTCCCGTCCGGATAGCTTATCACGCCATCCTTGAGAGTTACCTTGCCAGCCTCAGCGAACGCCGCAACCGCCAGCAACGCTATCAGAGCTGGGGACCGAAAGCAAGAAAGGACAGACACATTTCCATCCTCACCCATCTTAGCCCTTCGCCTAGGCCAACAACTCCGCCCGCATCACGGTGACGGCCCGGCCGCCGAGGATTACGCGGTCACCGTTCAATCTCACGCGGACTACGCCGCCGCGCGCGGAAGCCTGGTATGCGGTGAATTCCGCCTTGCCCAGGCGCTCCGCCCAGTATGGTCCCAGCGCGGTGTGCGACGAGCCGGTGACCGGGTCCTCATCGACTCCCGAGCCGGGCGCGAAGAATCGCGAGACGAAATCGAAGCCGGCGGTGGAGGCGCGCGCGGTGACGACGATGCCCCGCGCTCCGACCTTCTTCAAGGCGGTGAAATCCGGCGCGGCGGCGCGCACTTCCTCTTCCGACGCCACTTCCACCAGGTAATCGAACTGATTCTTCGCGACGTTGGTGGCTTTGACGCCGAGCGCCGCCATCATACCCGCCGGCGCTTCGACGGTGGCCGCAACCTTGGCCGGAAAATCGAGCTCGATCCAGTCGCCGCGCCGGTCCGCCAGCAGCAGGCCGCTGCGCGTGTGGAAGCGCGCCTGCTTGTCCGCGGGCAAGTGGCCGTCTTCCCACAGCACGTGCGCGCTGGCGACGGTGGCGTGCCCACACAGATCCACTTCCACCGCGGGCGTAAACCAGCGCAGGCGGTAGCCGCCGTCTTCCGGGTGCAGGAAGGCGGTCTCCGAGAGATTCATCTCGCGCGCGACGTCGCGCATCCAGGCATCCGGGCGCGGTTCGGCGAGCACACAAACCGCCGCGGGATTGCCGGCAAAAGGCCGATTGGTGAAAGCATCGACTTGGACGATGTGTGTGGGCATAACAGGTTCGACTCGCTCCGCGATGCGAACGATCTATTTAGTCTACCCTAGAACGAAAAACCGGCAAGCTAAAGCATGCCCTACCTACGCGTTATAATCGACGTCGATGGATGTTTTCGAGGAGTTGGTGCGCCTGCGCTCGCTAGGTCAAAAGTGCGCGCTGGCCACCATCGTGGAGGTGCGCGGCTCGATTCCCAGCTACGAAAGCGCCAAGCTGCTGGTACGCGAGGATGGCTCCATGGTGGGCACCATCGGCGGCGGCTGCGTGGAAGCCGAAGTCTGGAACGCGGCGCGCGAAGTGATGGAAACCGAAAAACCGAAGTATCTCACGTTCAGCCTGGGCAAGGATGCCGCCTATGACAACGGTCTCATTTGCGGCGGCCAGCTCGACGTCTTCGTGGAAGCGGTGTTGCCGATTCCGCACGCCTTCATCTTCGGCGCGGGACACATCTCGAAGAGCCTTTCGAAGGTGGCCACGCTGGCCGGTTTCTCGACGGTGGTGATCGACGACCGCGAGAGTTTCGCCAACCGCGAACGTTTTCCGGAAGCCGCCGCGGTGCACGCCGGCGAATATGAAACCGTGTTTCCCACGCTCGCGATCAACGAGACCAGCTTCGTGATCGTCGTCACCCGCGGCCATCGCGACGACATGCGCGTGCTGAAGCTGGCGGTCGCCACGCCGGCCCGCTATATCGCCATGATCGGCAGCAAGCGCAAAGTCCTCAACGTGGTGAAGGAACTGGAAAAGGAAGGCATGGCGCGCACCGCCTTCGAGCGCGTTCACGCTCCGATGGGTCTGGACATCGGCGCGATTTCGCCGGAAGAGATCGCCATCGCGGTGGCGGCGGAGATGATCGCCGTGCGCCGCAACGCGGCGTCCAACTGGGGGGCGCTGTCGCTTTCGGTGCTGGCCGGGAAGTCCCCCGCCGCCGTCTCGCAGTGACCGCCGGGCTCATTCTGGCCGCGGGCGAATCGCGCCGCATGGGCACGCCCAAGGCGCTGCTGTGCTACCGCGAAGAATCCTTCCTCGATACACTGATTGGCCTGTTCCAGACGCGCTGCTCGCCGGTGATCGTGGTGTTGGGAGCGGCGGCGCAGCAAGTCCGCGCCGCCACCAAGCGCGCGGCGGCGTTCGTCGAAAATGAACGATGGGAGAGCGGCCAGACCAGTTCCATGCAGCGCGGGTTACAGGCCGTACCGGCGGATTCCGAGGGCGTGCTCTTCACGCTGGTAGACCATCCGGCGGTGAGGATGGAGACGATCGACGCGCTGTTGGGAGCGGACATCGCCCCGCCCCGGGCGCTGTTGCGCGTGCCGGTTTACCGAGGCCGCAACGGGCATCCCATCTGGTTTTCGCGCGGCTTGATTCGGGAATTCCTGGCGCTCGCGGAGTCCGGCGCCGCGCGCGACGTGGTGCGCGCGCACGCTGCCGAAATCGAATACCTGGACGTGGAAGACCCGGGCATCCTGGCGGATATTGACGATCCCGCGGCGTACCGCGCCCTGCTCGAGGCCGAGCCATGAAGGTGCGCGCCGGCACGGTGTTCAAAGTCGCCGGGATCGCCGCGGCGCTCGTGGTGGCGGCCGGCATCGTGGTGCCTTACATCAACACCGGCTCCTACGGCGAGCGTTTGCGCGGCTCGCTCGAGCGCGCCCTGGGACGGCGCGTGGAATTCCGCGGGCGCGTGCGCTTCAGCCTGTTCAGCGGTCCGGGATTTTCGGTGGACGACGTGGTGATCCACGAAGATCCATCCATCGGGCTGGAGCCGATCGCATACATGGACACGATGACGGTGCGGCCCAGCCTCTGGTCGCTGGCCGGGGGCCGTTTCGTGGTTGCTTCCATCAAGCTGGATGGCGCGAGCGTCAACCTGGCCAAGTCCGGGCCCGCGTCGGAGTGGGGCCGCTGGAATTTCGCATCGCTCGTCAATCGCTCCGTGATGAGCCGCGCGCCCTCGCTGCACGTGCGCAACGGCCGCATCCATTTCAAGTTCGGCGATGAGAAGTCGGTGTTCTATCTGACCGAAACCGACCTCGACATTTCTCCGCCGGGAGCGGCGGGCGGCGGATGGGTTCTCGACTGCTCGGCTCAACCGGCGCGCACAGATCGCGCCGCGCAGGGGTTGGGCGAATTGCGTTTGCGCGGCCGCTGGTACGTGGCGCCGGAGCGCGTGGATCTCAACCTGGAGATCGATCGCACGCTGTTGGGCGAGATGACGGCGCTGCTGCGCGGCCAGGCCGGCGGCGTGCACGGGAGGATTTCGGCGCGGCTGCACCTGGCCGGGCCGATCGACCAGATCGGCATCGCCGGCCGGCTCAATATCGAAGACGTGCATCGCTGGGACCTGATGCCGCCATACGGGCAGGGATGGCCGCTCGACGTGCGTGGCCGGCTGAATCTGCCCGGCCAGGATCTGGAGATCGAATCGAGCTCGGTGAACGGCGCGGCGCTGCCGCTCGAGGTGCGGCTGCACGCCAGCAATTACCTGTCGCAGCCGCGCTGGGCGGCGTCGCTCCATTGGAATCGTTTTCCGCTGGGTCCGCTGCTGGAACTGGCGCGGCATATGGGCCTCGAAGTTCCACCCAAGCTGGAACTGGATGGCGCGGTGGACGGCGCCATCGGCTACTCCGGCGCGGGCAGCCTGCAGGGCCAACTGGCGCTGCACGATACGGCGGTCACCATCCCCGATGCGCCGCCACTGGCGCTCGATCAGGCGAGCATCGTGCTCGATGGCGGCCACGCGCGGCTGGCGCCGGCGATGGTGCGCACCGCGGGCCAGGACCAGGCGCGAATCGAAGCCGATTACGCCTTCGGCGAGGGCGGGTTCGACATCGCAATCTCCGCCGAGCATATGAGAGTGGCGGCACTGCGCGCGCAGGTTGCGCTGGCGGCCATTCCCTGGCTGGAACAGGTTCAGAGCGGCGACTGGAGCGGCCAGTTACGCTACCATCGCGACGCCGACACGGCGGGGTGGACGGGCAGCCTCCAGGTCAAGCAGGCCGAAATTCCGGTCGATGGCCTCGCCGATCCACTGCGGATCGATTCTGCGCGCGTCGAGATCGATGGTGCTCGGGTGACCATCGACCGGCTGCGCGGCGCCGCCGGCAAGCTGGGCTTCACCGGCGATTACACGTACGCTCCGCGAGCGTCGCATCCGCACCGCGTGCGCCTGCGCGCGGCGGAATGGGATGCAGCCGAAGTGGAAATGGAATGCCTGCCGGCGCTGCACCGCGGCTCGAGCCTGCTGGCCCGCGCCCTGGGCCGCACCACGCTGCCCGATTGGCTGAAGGCGCGCCAGGTGGAGGGCACCGTTCAGATCGATCACTTGACGGTGGCCGGGACCCGTTTGGACGGAGTGCGCTCGCATCTCGAATGGGACGCGGGTCGAGTGGAGTTCGGCAACCTCGATGCCACGCTGGCCCACGCCGCCATCAAAGGGCGCCTGGCGGTGAATTTGAGCGGCTCGTTGCCGGCCTACCGCTTCACCGGACAGGTGAAGAGCATGCCGTGGCAATCGGGCGCCCTCGATGCGGAGGGTTCACTCACCAGCTCAGGCATCGGCGCACAGTTAGTGGCTAATCTGGCTTCAGTGGGAACTTTCTCCGGGACGGGTCTCGACTTCGGCGCCGCCGCCCCCTGCCGCGCCAGCGGCAGCTATAGCCTGGCGTGGGCGCGCGGCATTCCGCAGCTCAAACTCACCGGCCTCAACCTGCGCACCGAAGACGGCGTTTACACCGGACGCGGCGCCACCCAGAACGATGGCAAGCTGCTGATTGTGCTGACCAGCGGCGCCAAAGAACTGCGCGTGGCCGGCGTCCCCGGCAAGTTGAAAGTGGAAGAGACCGCGCGGCAGTAGCTTGGCAGCGGTGCCGGCGCTAACATGAGTGGGCTATAATGAAAGCAGGTTGCAGGGGAACTGTCTTTTTCTTTATGCCGCTTTACGAATATCTCTGTCATCGGTGCGGGAAAAACTTCGAGGTCCTCCAGAAGTTCGCCGATGACCCTATCACTCTGCACCCGGAGTGCGGTGGCGAAGTGGAACGGCTGGTATCGGCTCCCGCGCTGAAGTTCAAGGGGTCCGGCTGGTACATTAACGACTACGGAAGCGGCAAGGCCTCCGCGCCGGATTCCAAGAACGTACACGCGAACAAGACCGGCGGCAAGCCGGAGTCGAAGCCCGAAACCAAGCCCGCAACCAAGTCCGAGAGCAAACCCGCCCCGGCCGCCAGCGTCGAAAAGTAACCACTTTCCGGCGCCGTTGCGCGCGTTCGCCCGGCAATCATTTCTCCGTCACATTCAAGTGGTAGTCTGAGTGGTCATGAGCAAGATCCTGGCCTTAATCCTGATGGCGGGCAGCCTGTTGAGCGGCGCTCCCAAGAAGCCGAAACTGGTGGTGGCGATTGTCATCGATCAGTTCCGCTATGACTATCTCACGCGTTACCGCTCGGACTATCACGGCGGTTTCGACCTGCTGCTGACCAAAGGCGCCGTATTCACCAACGCCCGCTATCAGCATTTCCCCACTGTGACGGCGGTGGGCCACAGCATCTTCCTGAGCGGCGCCATGCCCGCGCTCAGCGGCATTGTCGCTAACTCGTGGTACGACCGCGAGGCGGGCATGCAAGTCACCTGTGTTTCCGATCCGGAAACCAGGCTGGTGGGTGGGTTGCCAGGCGCGGGTTCTTCGCCGCGGCGCATGCTGGTGGACACGGTGGGCGACGAGTTAAAGATAGCGGACGATAACCAGTCGCGCGTGATCGGTATCTCGCTCAAGGACCGGGCCGCCATTTTGCCGGCCGGTCACATGGCCAATGCGGCTTATTGGTTCGACGGTAAGAGCGGCAACTTCGTCTCCAGCACTTACTATTTCGCAGAAGTGCCGGCGTGGGTCAGCGAGGCCAACGCCGCGCGCCCCGCCGACCAGTACGCGGGCGAGACGTGGCTGGGTCATCAAATGCCGCAGCCCGGCCAGTTATATAGCGCGCTCGAAGCCACACCATACGGCAACGAGATCGTGGAAGCCTTCGCCGAACGCGCGCTGGCCGCAGAACAACTGGGCCAACGCGGCGTCACCGACCTGCTGGCGGTGAGTTTTTCATCCAACGATTATGTCGGCCACGCCTATGGGCCGGATTCGCCGGAAGCGCGCGCTATTTCCGTGGCTACCGACAAGCTATTGGGAAAGTTCTTCGCCGCGTTAGACCGCGCGCTGGGTCTCGATAACGTGCTGGTGGTGTTGACCGCGGATCACGGCGTGGCCCCAGTGCCCGAGGTGAACACGGCTCGCCATATGCCTGGCGGCCGCGTGCCGGAGGGAGTCATCGCCAAAACCGTGCAGGACGCCCTCAGCAGGAAATACGGCCAATTCGACTGGACCAGCGCAACGCTCGAATCGGTCGTCTATCTCAACCACGAGCTGATCGCCGTCCGGAAGCTCGACCTCGCCGAGGTGGAGCGCACCGCAGCCGGGGCATTGCGCGAAGTGCCGCACGTCTTTCGCGTATATACGGGCGTCGAATTGGCGACGGGCCAGGCGCTCGAAGACTCGGTGGGGCGAATGGCGATGAACGGCTACTTCCCGCGCCGCGGCGCCGACCTGGAAGTGCTGACCGATCCTTACTGGATTATTGGCAGCACAACCACAACGCACAGCCTGCCGTTTGGCTACGACACCCACGTGCCGGTGATCTTCCTGGGGCCCGGCATTCGCGCGGGCGAGTACGATAACAACATCGCACCCAACGATATCGCTCCCACGCTGGCCACCATCCTCCGCGTGGAAACCCCCAGCGGCTCGTTCGGCCGCGTGCTAGCGGAGATGTTCGCGCAGTAAAGATAGGCAGGGCATGCTTTTAGCTTCCCGGTGTGCAATAGCCTTATCTCACGCCAGTGCTTCGTCAAGCCAGTTATAGATACTGAAGTCCCGATAGCCGGGAGCGGCAACTTCGCAGTGCTGATCCGCGCCTTGCTCGCGGCTGAAATGGACCGTCGCCTTCGAGCAGGTCAACGCGTCGTAAAGCTTCTGCACCTGGCCCGGGAAGAACTGCTCGCCCTCCGGGTCCGTGATCAGCATGGGGCAACGGATGCGGCTGGCAACCTCGCTGAGATTGTATTCCTGCACGGCATGAAAGGCATCATAATAGGACGTCATTCCGTATGGGCGCATGCGAAAACGCAGCATTCCCCTGACCTTCGGATTCGAAGCGGTGCCCATCTGAATCATCTGATCGAACTGGGCCCTGTTCTTGGCATCCAGCAGGCGGCCAACGAATGCAGGCAGGTTATGCAGCCAGGGTTCCGACACATCCCACACGCCCGGATCGGCCACTCCGGCGGCAATGCGGTGCTCGAACGCCAGCGCTCGCGGCACCCAGTAACCGCCTTGGCTGATGCCAACCAAGGCGATACGCTTCGGATCGACCTCACGGTGGCGCAGCATGGCGTCGACTACCGGCGTAATCACCTTCTCCCAATCCGGACGGAAGTAAAGCTTCCGCATCCACAGCGAATCGCCCTGTCCCGGGCCGTTGAAGATCAGGCAATTGTGTCCGCGCGCCAGCGCGCCAGCGCCCCCCAACACGTACATGCTCTCTTCCAAACCGTCGGCGCCGTTATTGAGCAGGACGAGCGGCCTGCGGCGGCGCGACTTGTCGACACGCAAGAACCAGCCAGTCAGGCTGGCGCCTTCGTAGGGGATTTCCAGGCGCTCGATGGGCGGCTCGAATAACCCGGCTGCGGCGGACCAGCAGGAGGCATACTCCTGCCAACAGGGAAGCATCCGTTCGTGATCGTCCGTGCCATCCAGGAAGCGGAGCGCGGAGCTGAAGTAGCCCGCGGCCCACAAGTAGGCTTCGCGTGCGCTGACGTTGTGGTGCTTGGCCGCAGCCGCCTCCGCCAGCGTGCGCAACTCCACGCCAGCCTGGTGATACGCCTGCCAGGCGGACTCGAAATCCCCAGCCTTGATTTTGGACACAATCGCGAGCAGCTTTCCGGGGTTTCCTGCGCGATAGTAAGAGCGGCCCAAGGCAATCAGGTTGGTGAAGCCGAAGTCCGGATCGGTGAACGGGGATGCCGGCGCGGCCGCTTGGGCCACCGCAGGCGGGGGCGGAGCCTGCCCTGCGGAGGCGGTGGCCGCGGCAGCCCCGAGTGTCAGGAAGGAACGACGCTTCATGAAAGATGGACCTCTCCTCTTAACCATACGCCGGCAGCGGGTCGGAAGAGAATCGAGGACAAACACGGCACGTAGTTCAGTCCTCCCGCTCATGCGGTTCCGCGATTCGACCAGTTACAATTCAGGCTTAGGCTTCGCAACCGATCCAAGCTCCTGAGCGCGCGTGTCTGTCTCACTTTACTCATTCCTGGCTGCGGCGGTGACCGTGGGCGGACTCGCCGCTGTCGTATGGGCCGCGCTCCTCGCCGGCGCTATCTCGCCTTCGCGGAGAAGGCTGCTCGCAGGCGCCTTGCTCCTCACTTATGGCGCGGCGTTGATGCTGCGGCCACCGGCGTGGCCCGTGAGTGATCTCGCTGTTCTCGCTGGAGCCGTCGGTGGGGTCCTCTTAATCGAAGGCGGACTCCAGACTCCCGCATCTGTCGCCGTGTTTCTCGGCGTGGCGGCGGTTGTCGACTTGCTATCGTTTTCCGGCGGCTTCACCCACATATTGATTGAGCAGTATCGAGGCGGTACCGGCAGCTTACTGCTCTACCTTTGCCTAGTCATGCCGGTTCACGGGCGCGTCCTGCCGATCGTGGGAATCGGCGACCTGTTCGTCGGCGGATCTGCCGCCACGGCGCTGCTTCGAATCGGGCTTCGGCCGGCCGCAGTCGTGGGCGCAGTCGCAGGCGGCCTTCTCAGCGCTCTCGCGTACGGTCTTTGGCGCGGTGGAGCGCCGGCCCTGCCGTTTATTGCGGCCGCCGTGTTTTTGCTGGTTTGGGAACACTCCACCCGTAAGTCGCGAAGCGCCAGCCGCAACGGCGGATAGCGGGCCCCTGCGGGTGAAGTTGATAAACTGAGGGCACTATGCGATCCCTCTTTGCCCTCTTCATCGTGGCTGGTGCCGCCCTGGCAACCGGTTTCACCGGGGCTGGTTTCCAGGGAACCTGGGATGCCACCATACTCGCCGTCGGCGATCTGGTTCCCTTTCGGCTGGAAGTCGGCGAATCTCCCGCACGCGTCTGCTTCTTCGAAGATACGCAGCCTGTGTGTGCCACGTCGGCCCGCATCGATGCGGGTAAACTGATCGCACAGTGGGACTATCTCGGGCGCGAGTTGCGTTTGGAGGTTACCGGCGGCGGACTGCAAGGCGCTTATCACAGCTTGCGGACCGGGAGCGATCTCGCGGTTCAGGCTAAGCCCCACCAGCAGCCTCCGAACACTCCGCATCTGGCACGGGATCTCGCGGGCGAGTGGGAGATCCATTCGAAGGAGGATCCGGCGCTAGCCTGGCAGCTTCTGCTGCGCCAGACCGGCCACGATTTGAAGGGCACCATTCTGCGCGTGGATGGCGATGATGGCACGCTGGTGGGCACGGTGGCGAACAAGCACTTTCTCATCAGCCATTTTTCGGGCGACCGGCCGGTACTGCTCGAAGGTACATTGGCCGACGGCGGCAGCTTGGATCTGAAGTTTGAAGGCGGCTCGCTGTTCGCCCTGCGCCCGGCCGCGGCGCGCGCCCGCAACCTGGCGCCGCCGCCCGACCCGGCGACCTTCGCCCGTGCCAAGGATCCTAAGCAACCGTTCCAATTCCGGCTACCCGATCTCAGCGGCCGCATTTACACCGAAGCCGATTTTCGCGGCAAGCCGCTGGTTATCAGCATCACCGGAAGCTGGTGTCCGAATTGCCGCGACGAAGCGCCGTTTCTGGCGGAGCTTTATCAGCGCTATCACACGGCCGGCCTGGAACTGGCGGCCTTTTGCTTCGAGCCGGCCGACGATACCGATCACCCGCAGTTGCGCGCCTTCCTGCGCCGGTTCGCGATCCGGTATCCGGCTCTGCTGGCTGGCGACCCTTCCGACCTCAAGACCGTGGTCTCTCAGATCGACAACCTCAGCGCGTTTCCCACCACCATCTACATCGGCAAAGACGGCGGCGTGCGCGCCGTGCATACAGGCTTCCCCAGCGCCGCGAGCGGCGAGGAGTTGCCGCGCGTGAAACGGGAAATCAACGAACTGGTCGAGCGGATGATCGCCGAGCCGCCAGCCCAGCCCAGCGGGCAAACCGTGGAAGACCGGCGGGCGGAGCTGAATCGTCTGCTTGCTGGCGAGTGGGAGTACACGCTGCGGACCCAGCCTGAACTTGCCACTCACGTTGGAGATGATCGCTACAACGACCGGCTGAGCGATTTTTCGGACCAGGCGATTGCGGCGGAGCTAGAGCACGCTCGCCAGTCGCTTTCGCGCTTTGAGGCGATTGATGTAACCGGGTTTCCAGAGCAGGAGAAGCTCAATCGCGCGCTGATGCTGCGCAGCTTGCGGGAAGCGCTCGAAAGCACGCCATTCAAGGACTGGGAGATGCCGGCGACGCAGTTTGACGGCGTTCACCTGGGGTATGCATCGCTCGCCCTCGATACGCCCTTCCGTAACGCCAAGGACTACCAGGATTACCTGTCCCGCCTGCGCCAGATCCCGCGCGTCCTCGATCAAGCAATGGGCCACATGCGCGACGGATTGCGCGACCACCGCATGCCGCCGCGGTATCTGCTCGAGAAAGTGTCCGGGCAGGCGCAGGAGATTGCCGGCTACCCGCTCGACAAGAGTCCGTTTACGGCGCCGCTGGGCAAGTTCCCCGATTCCATTTCCGAGGCGGAGCGGCGTCCACTGCGCGAAGGGATCGAAAGCGCGGTCAGGGACCTAGTCGCACCGGCGTATGCGAAATTCGCCAAATTCGTGCGCGAGGATTACGCGCCGCACGGGCGGCTCGATCCCGGCGTGTGGGCTTTGCCCGACGGCCAAGCGCGTTACCGCTTCGCCGTGCGTCACGAGACCACCAGCGATTTCACTGCCGAACAGATTCACCAGCTTGGCTTAAAGAGCGTGGGGGAAATCGAAACCGAGATGCTGATCATCGCCAAGACGCAGGGATTCGGCGATCTGAAATCGTTCAACGACCACATCCGGCAGGATCCGAAACTGCACGCCAGGTCGGGCCGGCAACTGCTCGACCTGTACACGGGATATCGCGACCAGATGTATGGGAAGCTGCCCGAATTGTTCGGACGGCTGCCGAAGACCAAGCTGGACGTGGTGCCGATGGAGGCGTTCCGCAGCGCCGACAGCGTTCCCGCCGATTATTCGCCGGGCGCTGGAGATGGCGCGCGCCCCGGGCGGATCAACGTCAACGAGTATGCGCCGGAGAAGCGACTCCTCCTCAACGTGGAAGCCATCGCTTACCACGAAGGAGTTCCTGGACATCACTTGCAGTTTTCGATTGCGCAGGAACTCACCGGCCTGCCGCCGTTCCGCCGGTATGACCTGGATCTGAATGCGTACACCGAAGGGTGGGCGTTCTACGCCGAGCGCCTGGGAAAGGAAGTGGGCTTCTACCAGGATCCGTACAGCGACTACGGGCGCCTGCAGAACGAGATGTGGCGTGCCGTGCGCTGGGTGGTCGACACGGGAGTTCACGCCAAACACTGGACGCGCCAGCAGATGATCGACTTTTTCCACCAACACACGGCGATGGACGATCAGAACATCGAGACCGAGGTGGATCGCTACATTGCGTGGCCGGCGCAGGCGCTTTCCTACAAGATGGGACAAATGAAGATTCTCGCTCTCCGCGAACGCGCGCAGCGGGAGTTGGGAGCGAAGTTCGATCTACGCGCCTTTCACGACGCGGTGCTCGACCAGGGCCCGCTGCCGCTCGACATGCTGCAAGCGAAGATCGACGCCTGGATCGCGAGCCGGAGATAGGAAGAGGTCGGGAGCGAAGTCTCAGCTTCCCGAGGCGGGCCGCGATCCTATCTCGCTTTTATCTGGCTTGTCCCTTGAGAGCGGCGTCTATGGAGATGTTGTGGGCTTCGAGAATGGCGCCGGTGGCGCGGTCCAGCGCGGCGCGGGCCTTGACGTAAGAGCTCTTGGCGGCGACTTCGGTGGAGCGCGCCTGCGCCAGCAGGCTTTCGTACTGGATGACGAAGAAAGCGGTGGAGGCACCGACCTCGAAGCGGGTTTGCTCGGCTTCGAGCGACTCCTGCTGGAACTTACGCGCCTGCACGGCGGCTTCCCAGGAAGCGCGGGCGCGGCGCATGGCGATTAGAGCATCTTCCACTTCCAGGCTGGCCTGGTTCTGTAACTGCTGCACACGAATCTGCGATTGCTTGACCTGCAACTCATCGCGCGCCAGATCGGCCTCGGCGATGCGGTTATGGATGGGCAGAGTAACTTGCAGGCCGATTCCATAAGTCGGGTAATCGCGAGCCAGCGCCTGGCCCAGCGCACTGCCATAACCGCCGATCAGCGGCAGATTCGTCGCGCCGGCGGAGTAACTGGTGGCAGCTCCAGCGAGGCCATTGTTCTGCATGGTCCCGACTAAGTCGACTTCCGGCCGGGTGGCGCTGCGGGCGCCTTCGAGGCCGATGACCGAATTCTCCACTTGCAGACGCGCCTGCCCCAAATCGGGACGGCGGGCGACGGCTTCGGCCACCTGGTCCTGCAACGGCCGCACCTCGTCCTTGTCCGGTATGGCGAGCGCGTCGGTGGGGACGATGCGGATGCCGCGCAACGCGGCGCCGGCATTGCGCGTCAGCACGCTTTTCAGGATAATCTCCTGTTCTTCGAGCAGGCCGCGCGTGTTGATCAAATCCTGTTCCGTGGAGAACACCTGCGCCTTGGCGCGAGTCAATTCCACCGGCGCCAGCGTGCCTTCATCCACCTGCACCTGGGTATCGGCTAGCAGCTTACTGGCGTAGCGCAGCGTTTCTTCCTTCACCTTGGCGTCCTCGTACAACGCGACAAAGTCGGTGTACAGCCGGATCACACCGTAGACGGTGAGGATAAGCTGCTGCTGGAAGAGCAGGCTGGTAATCTTGCGCTCATTGCCGGCGATGCGGATGAAGCGGCGGTTGAGGGCGCGGCCAAATCCTCGCAGCAGCGGCTGTATGATGGTGAAACCGATACTGGCGCCACTGATGGGATTGTAGGCGTTGTTGAGCGCGTTCGACGACTGGTGGAGATTATCGAAATTGAACGCCGCCTGGGCGCCGGTGGAGAATCCCTGCTGGATGCCCGTGTTGGCGATGAACCCCTGTTGCACCAGATTACTGGTTTCGTAAGCGCCGGGATTGGTCTCGAGCGTGGATTGATGCAACCAGTTCAACTGGCCGAACACGGATGGATCGTAAGTGGGGACCGTGGTGCCGGAAGATTGCGCAACGCTGCCCTGCATGGAATAGTTGTCCGCCGGCTCGCCGAGCACGCCGAGCTCGAGCGCGTTGGTGGGAACCGAGGTGCCGTTGGGGCCGTTGCTCGAAGCCGGCGCGACCACCAGCGGGCTGAGCGGACCGCCCACGCCTACCGGCGCTTCCTGCAGCGTGTAAGTGAGGCCGCGGTTAGTCCCGCCGCCTTGGGCGCGCCGCAGTTCTGCATCGCCCTGCGGGATGGCGAAGCGTTCGAGCTCCACATCCAAGTTGTTTTCGATGGCAAGGGCGAGCGCATCCTGGAGCCCCAGATACAAACTGCCGGCGCGGACCAGGTCGTGGATACGCTGGGAGTCGTCGAAGCTCACCGGGCGGCCGGGCAGTTGTGCGGCAGGTGGCTGGTCCTGCGCGGGAGGCTGCGGTGCGCCGGCGCCAAGGCCGGCGCACAAAAGGAAGGAGAGCAGAAGGCTGAGAAATTGTTTGTGCGTCATGGGAGACTCATTCGCGGGCCGGGCATGTCCGGCCCTTATGGCGCGGCGGGTTTTTCGGCGCGCAGCGATTTCACCTTCACGCCTTCGCGAACGGAATCGCTGGGATTGACGGCTAGCAATTGGCCTCGTTCGAGGCCGGAGAGCACTTCCAGGCGGTCGCCGAAATCGCGTCCCAACTGGATACGCTGGAAGTGAACCGTGCCGTCGCTCGATACTATGGCCACCTGCGTGACGTTGTCGCGCACCACCAGCGTATCGCCGGGAATCACCAACGGCGGCTCTTTGCGGGGGACGGCGAGGTCTACTTGGGCATACATTCCGGGCATCAGCAGGCCTTCCGAGTTCGGCGCCTGAACCTCGACCAGCAGCGTGCGGCTGGACGGGTCGAGCGCATTGGCGGAGCGGGTGACGACACCCGGGAATTTCCGGCCGGCGAGATCCGGGATCACCAGCGTGGCCTTCTGGCCGGGCCGCACGGAATCGGCGTCGGCCTGCGGCACGTTCAAATAAGTGCGCAGTCGGTCGGTCTGGGCGATGCGGTAAAGCAGAGTGGCGCCCTCGGTGACAAGCACGCCTGTATCCACGTTGCGCAACGTGATCACGCCGGCGAAGGGGGCGCGCACGGTCTGGTAACTCTGGAGATCGTTCAGCCGCGCCAGGTTGGCCTGGGCCGCACCGAGATTGCTGCGCGCCGCGGCAATCGCCTTTTCGAGTGCATCCACATTAGCCTGCTGGGCAGCCCATTGTGCCCGATAAGTGTCGTTTTCCTGGCGTGAAACCACGCCCTTGTCGAACAGCTTTTGCCAGCGGTCCTTGGTGACTTCGGCCAGTTGCAGGTTGGCCTGGCCCTGCACCAGGTTGGCCTGTGCCTGCTGGATGGCGGAGGCGGCCTGGTCGTCCTGGGCCTTGGCTTGGACGATCTGTTGATCGATTTCCGGCGCCTCGATTTCCGCCAGCACCTGGCCCGCGGCGACGCGGTCGCCGATATCGACCAAGCGCTTCATGATGTAGCCGGAGGCGCGCGCCAGCACGGGAGCCTCGGTGACGGCCTCGATGCTGCCGGGCAGCATCAGGCTGGTCTGCGAGCCGGAGCGCTTGACCTCCGCCACGTTCACCTCGAGCAGGCTCTGGGATGAGGTGCGCGATTCGGCGGCCAGCACCTGTTCACGGTGCTGGCGCGGCGCATACCCGAGGAAGTATCCAGCCACCGCCAGCGCCACCAACAGAAGCAGGACTACCGCCAGCGTGCGCCCGGAAGGTCCGGCGCCAGCCCCGCCACGGCCCTCTGCCAGTTGTTGTTTCTGCTGTTCCAACTGCCGCTTGAGACCTTCAACTTCGGCGCGTAACTGTTCTTCGTTGGTATTGAGTTCGTTCATACGGCACCCTAACCGAGCATCATTTCGTCCCGCAAGTATGCGTGTTCTTCCTCGACGTTGCGGCGCGCGTGATCCACCGGCGGTTTGGTCCGCAGCAGGCTGTACATTAATGGAACCACGAAGAGCGTGGTGATGGTGGCCAGGATGAGGCCTCCTATCACGGCGCGGCCCAGCGGCGCGTTCTGCTCGCCGCCTTCGCCCATGCCCACTGCCATCGGCAGCATGCCGATGATCATCGCGGCCGCCGTCATGATCACGGGGCGGATGCGTGTGTGGCCGGCGGAGAGCGCGGCGGAACGCGAGTCCATGCCTTCCTCGCGCTGATCGTTGGCGAACACCACCATCAGGATGCTGTTGGACGTGGCCACACCGATGCACATGATGGAACCCATCAGCGAGGGCACGCTGAAAGTCGTCTGAGTGAGAAACAGGATCCAAACAATTCCGGCCAGCGCGCCGGGCAGCGCCATGAGAATGATGAACGGGTCCATCCACGACTGGAAATTGACCGCCATCAGCAGGTACACCAGCACCACCGCGAACGCCATGCCCAGGCCGAGGCGGTAGAACGAGCTTTGCATGGTGGCATATTGGCCGCGCACGTCGATGGTGGTGCCGCGCGGCAGGTGGGCGGACGCCTTCTCCACAATCCGGTCCACGGCCGATCCCACCGAACCCAGATCCTGGCGGTAGACGTTGGCGTAAATATCGAACACCGGCGTCACATTGTAATGGTTGACGATTTCCGGGGCTACGCCGCGCGTCACGCTAGCCAGATTGGAGAGCAGTTGCGGGCCGCCGGCAGCGGCGCCAGGGTTGCCGTAAGCGGTGGAATTCTGACTGGGACTGGCGCCGGTGGCGGAGTTGTTCCCATTGGCGGTGCCGGCCATCGAGTTCGGCGTGTTCGCGTTGAAGGAATACGCTAGCGGCGCGATGGGCGTGCTCATCAGCGCCGACATGCTGTTCATGCGGTACTGCGGCGTCTGCATGGCCACGTAGTAGCTCACGCCGTTGCGCCAGTCGAGCCACTGGGTGGGCGCGATCTGGCTGCTCCCAGCAAGCGAGATCAACATGCTGTTGCCGACGTCGGCCTGGGTGAGGCCCACCAGGCCAGCCTTATCGCGGTCCACGTTGATATCGAGTTCGGGCCAGTCCACCACCTGGTGAATGTGCGGGTCCGCCACGCCGGGGATGCGGGAGATGGAGACTTCCAGGTCCTGCGCGATCTTGTAATTGGCGTCCGCGTTGCGTCCCACCACCTGCACGTCGATCGGCGCGGGAAGCCCGAAATTCAAAATCTGGTTGGTGATGTTGGCGGCTTCGAAGAAGAACACCATGTCGGGGAACTTTTCGTGCAAGCGGCGGCGCAGGCGGCCGACGTATTCCTCGGTGGGACCGTGGTCCTCCGGTTTGAGCGAAACCAGGATGTCGCCATCGGCCACGCCGAGCGTGGGATTGTCGCTGAAGGCCAGGTTGAAGCCGCTGTTGGGGAGGCCGATGTTATCGATGATGGTGTCGATCTCGCGCGCCGGGATCTCCTGGCGGATCTCGCGTTCGATCGCTTTGAAGATGGCCTCGGTTTGCTCGATACGCGTTCCCGAGGGCGCGCGGGCATGCAGCCGCAATTGTCCCGAGTCCACGGTCGGGAAGAAATCGCGGCCGATCAACGGCGTCAGCAACAACGAGGCCGCTATGAAGATGGCAAAGCCTGCCAGCACCGGAGCACGATGCCCCAGACACCAATGGAGCAGCGCGGCGTAGGAACTTCGCATCCGCTCAAAACGCCGGTTGAACACGTAGTGCGTTTTCCAGATGGGACCCGTGCCGCCGGCCGTCTCGCCGTGAGATCCCTGCGCGTAGAGCTTGAGTTCCGGCCGGAGCATGTAATGCACCATGTTCGGAATCAGGGTGCGGGAAAGCAGGTAGGATGCCAGCATGGCGAAAACCACCGCCATGGCGAGCGGTGTGAACAGGTACCTGGCGGCGCCCGTGAGCAGCAGCACGGGCACGAAAACGATGCAGATGGAAAGTGTGGAAACGAAGGCCGGGGCGGCGATCTGCTGCGCGCCATCGAGCACGGCCCGCACCAGCGGCTTCTTCATGGCCATGTTGCGGTGGGTGTTTTCGATTTCCACGGTAGCGTCGTCCACCAGGATGCCGACGGCCAGCGCCAGACCTCCCAGCGTCATGACGTTGATGGTCTGGCCCATCAG
>Ga0181517_10000811_pt1 | contig 38987 bp, 46 predicted proteins | sample PEATcosm2014_Bin_31_FD_119748 | JGI IMG/M metagenome (GOLD analysis project Ga0181517, IMG submission 119748) | Peatland microbial communities from MTU Mesocosm Facility, Houghton, MI, USA - PEATcosm2014_Bin01_30_metaG | ecosystem: Environmental > Terrestrial > Soil > Wetlands > Peat | place... | reverse complement strand
GCTGTGCGTGACGCAAGCGGCCAGTGAGAAAGCGCGGCAACTGGTGCAGGAATACTCCCTTGTCGCATGGTGGGGAACTTCTATCGAGATCGCCAGTGCGATTCAAAGACTCACCCGTACCGGGGACATTTCGCAGCAGGAAGGACAGGCATCCCACCTGCGCAGGAAGAAGCTCGTCAAGACTTTCCGGACAATTCAAGCGGAAGGGCCGGTGCTCGAACAGGCGGAAGCAATCATTCTCAAGTATCCAGTGAAGGCGGCCGACGCCATGCAACTCGCCGCTGCGATGGTATGGACAATGCTTGATCCGGTTGGCAGTACCTTCATTTCCGGGGATCGCCAGGTGTTGGCAGTGGCGAAAGAATTGGGGTTCGAAGTCATTCAGTGCTAAGTGGACCGATGGGCATGGCCTGAACCCGACATTACTGTATCTGGAGGCAATCTGCCGCTGAGCCATCTGCAATCTGTTGCTCAGCCATCTAGAGAGAAACCGACTAGTAGCCGGTTGACGAATAGCCGGTGCTGTACCGCCATGAATCCTTCACAGCTGTCAACCTGAGCCGCAGCGAAGGACCTGCGGTTGTCCTTCGTTATGTCCGGATTGCCGGTGATCCAACAGAAACCTCAAGGCTGTAAGAATCGGATTCGAACAGAAGGTTCCTAAGATGATTCGCCGGATCGAATAAAATCGAGTGGCTCCTTAATCTCTGGAAATCGCTGCTTGATTTTCTTCGCCATCCAAGTTGCTTCTCTTACAGCGATTATGTAAACCGCGATGATACCGCCAACCTCCCATAGCGAAAGATTACGAATTGCTCTTACAGTTGTCCAACTTGGCAGGAATGGGATCAAGTGTCGCCATGCGAAAGCGCAAAGGCTGAACAGTGCCAAAATCAAGAACTGCCTTACCAGCAAAATAGCCATATATCTAACAACTTCGGGGCTTCCAAAGAAATCATCTGAATCCTGAAAAGACAACCCGCAAGTGCAACAAAGCATAAAGACGATATACGATAGCGTCACCGCAACTTGCCAGCTCCAGATGCGGTCACTGAGCGGGAAATACAGCAAACAAAAGACGCCCCCGGCAATAACGTGTGACCAGCGGCCAATCCACCATGAAGTTACTTCCGGAGCTTCCAGTGACTTCTGCTCATCGTCTTGTTGATTGTTCAGATCAATATAGTCGTCAGGCATTCTCTGGGAAACCTCTCAAAGCTATGATTGCACCGCTAGCAAGTGCCCCAAGATTTCGATTATGAAACCTTGGATCACATGAATTTCCTGCAGCCATAATCTTACCCCGCCAAAAGCCAAAGGGTCCGGGGAATGTGTTGTGCCTGGATGGTCGCCCACTCGTCAATTACCTTCCAGTAAACAACCCGGTAGCTCTCATCTACTTCAGCCCCGCCGCGATCACCTTAATCTGTGTCGCATCCGCGTCGTCGTCGTTCACCGCCCACACATACCCGCCGCCCAGCTTGCGATCCCGGATATACGCAGTCTTCGCCGCCAGCGAAGTCGGATTGTCGTAGCTGTAGAAGGTCTTCGTGGCCTGGTTATAAAGTGTCGCTCCCACCCGTGTCGGATCGTACCAGGCGGTCCACGCGGGGTTGGCGACCAGCTGTTTGATCGTCGCGTCGGTCAGGAACCCCGGCGTCAGCAGCGTGTCGCAGCCCGAAGCTGGCTTTTCCCGTCCCTGGCTGGCGCAGGCCGCCGCACCGTCGGCCCGCAGCACTGGCGCGGGGCCGGTCGCACTCTGATAAAGACCGTGATTCGGCGTTCCAACCCCCGTCCAGCCCACTGCATAAAGCGGCATGCCCATGGTGTACTTCCCGCGCGGAACGCCCGCTTTCCGGTACGCCTTCACCGTCGAATCGATGGAGCGGTGCTCGCCGAACAGCGGGTCTGTGTCGTCGTCGTAGAGCGCCGAGGCCAGGTTAGTCCGCTTTTCGGCCGAGCCGGCCAGGTCGTACCCGTCGATGGTGATAAAGTCCACCTGCGCGGCGGCGGCCTTCAGATCGATATTCGCGTACTTCTGCGGGCTGGACGGCGAATCGAAGGTCAGAATGTACTTCTTTCCGGTCCTTGCGCCCAGCGCCTTCAGCTGCTTGCGGAACTCCTTCAGCAGATAAGTAAAGTTCCGCTTGTCTGCCGCCACCGGGAACTCCCAGTCCACGTTGAAGCCGTCGAAGAGCCCCGGGGCGCTTACGCCGGGCGCGATGTTGCCCTTCACGAACAGGTTGATGCACGAAGAAACCAGCGCCGCGCGGCCGGCCGGCGTGCCAGCGGCGCGCTGAAAGCCCGAAACGTCGCCCGCCTGCCCGCCCAGCGAGATCAGCACCTTCAAATTGGGATGAAGCTCGCGCAACTGCTGAATCCCGCCGAAGTTGCCATACAGCGGAGCCTTGTAGGGATTGCCGGTAACGCTGGGAACCGCCTTGTTCTGCCACGCGGCATAGGGATCGGCGATGGCGCACGCGGGGCTCTCGCCGGCCGTGACGTTGCCGAAGGCATAGATCAAATGCGTCAGCTCGTCGGCTACGCCCCGCTTTTGCAGGTCGGCAATGTTATAGCCGGTGTAACCGATTTCGAATTCCTGAAAGTATCCGCCGAAGACCTTGGGACGCGGCTTTGCCTGCGCGGCCGACGGAAGCAGGAGGGCCGCAAGCGAAACGGCAAGCAACGAAAGAAGAGGCACGAATGCGATGCGGCGCGGCAGGTGCAGGGATTCTGGGGCCAAGGCAGGCGTCTCCGAAGAAAGTACCGACCGGCAAGTATAGCGCGCAACGGCAACACCTGACTGCCCCGCATTGGCAGTCCAGCTCAATCGCATGAAGCTGGCGAACCGAACACAACAACTGTTTTGAAAGGGCGCGGCTCCAGAAAAACGGGGTTTTAGCCGGGTCCGGAAGGCCATGGAAACACAACATATAGTAGCTGTTGATTGAATCGTGTCCGCATCTTGCGCTTCTTGAAAGCTCAGACCACGGTAAAAAATACGTAGTCTGAGCAATTTTAGCAAGATTTTGCACGTTTTCTCTCCTTTGGTTCGCACTGAAGGAGAGATCGATGGGCGAACCTCGCAATGTCCCCGCCGTCTCCGCTATCGAAGCGGATGAGTCTGCACACGGCACGCCGGCTGGTATGGCCGAAACCACTCAAAACCTTGACATCCGCACGCTTGCGGATTTTCCGTGCTGCACCCCCGTGGATGTGCCGAGAGTGGGACTGTCCCACGCGTACAACTGTGCGAACTCGGGATGCCGGTACACGGTCCAGGGGCGTGAGAGCGCGCCGGGCGAAATGCCGGAGACGCTCCTCGCAGTGCTTGAACAGGAGAAGCGCGACGCATTGCTCTCTGACCTCGTCTCTGCCGCGCAGGACCTGGCTCAGCGGAACCTGCGCAAGAGCCACCTGATCGGCACTGTCGTCGGTTTCGAGATCCGCACCGCAGGCTGCGTGGAATGCCTGCGCCCCGCGCTGAGCGATTCTCAGCCTCACAATGCGGACTGCCGTACGGGGCGCGTCCTTGACCTGGTCGCCGCTCTGCTCGCGACGCCGGTCACCGCTCAAGTTGATTTATCCCTAAATCGAAAGGAGGCCGTGCCAGCCGAGGAGACGAACCGCGCGTGCGATGGGACGCGCCCGCGCGGATTATCCGGATGTGTTTGCTTGCGGTGTGGAGCGCAAAGGGGCGAGTGGAGTCGGAAGCTTGTTTCTGAAGCAGAATTCCTTGGCAATGTACTTGCGCTCAATGAATGTGCTGCGCCTTTCCCAACACAGGACGGCAACCGTGTTGTCTTCGTGCACCGCTGCGAGTCAAAGCTGCGCGGCGTGGACGTGCTGTTCGCGGAGGGCGGAAATGTATCCCGTCAAGGCGGTGCCGAATGATCACTGCCCTTGAAGTCGTCCTGACACAGACACTTGATCGGAAGCCGTTTGCGATAGTGCGCAATCTTCCTGGTCTGGACGCTGAAATGACGCCTAAGCAGATGCGCTCGCTTGCTTTCGCGCTGGCGCTGGCGGCCGGAGATTGCGAAGCGCGGCCGATGGGCAAGCGTTCGTTTCTTACAGTGCCCCGTAGTTACAGCCTCGAAAAAATCGCTTGCGCTAAAGGCGGTGCGCAATGACGGCCGCCAAGAACGAAGCGACGGTGCGTGAGATCCCGGTCGAGCAGCTCTTTGTCTCTCTTGAGGAGACGCGCAAGACGATCGATCAGGGTGCGTTGAAGGAACTTGCCGACTCGATTGCCAAGAGCGGGGTGATTGAAGCGCTGCTTGTCCGTTCGCAGGCTTCTGCCCCGTGGTCGATCATCACCGATGGGGCGAGGAAGGACGGTACTGGCTTTGAGATCGTCGCCGGGCAACGGCGCTGGCTGGCCTCGAAGCTGGCAGAAAAAGCGACTTGCCCCTGCATCGTGCGCGATATATCGGACGAGGATGCGCGCACACAGCGCACTATCTCGAACCTGCAGCGCGAGGACCTGTCGCCAATTGAACAGGCGGAAGCTTATGGCAAGCTGCTTGACTCACCGGGCGCGACAATCGAGACGGTTGCGGCCAAGTTGGCGAAATCGCCGAGCTATGTGGGGCGCCGCATCCAGCTCCTCAAGGCGATTGAGCCTGTACGCGAGGCGCTTAAGGCTGGAGCTATCGACGTCGGCCAGGCGCTGGAGCTGGCTCGGCTCAGCGAGCAGCAGCAATCGAGTCTGTTGGGTTGGCTGGATGTGGGCTACGACTGCCCCGACCCGTCTGAAGACGACGACGATGAGGACCAGGCAGACGAGCGCGGCGTTTGTAAGTTCTGCGGCTGCTGCGAGGGCGACGCGTGCGACCTGGATGGCGCTTTCTGCTCCTGGGCGAACGATGAGCAGACGGTGTGTTCGAATCCAGACTGTCTCGCGCAATGGCGGTTTGAGCAGGGCACAGGCGGGGCTGTTGCAATCAAGTGGCAGCCCGCACGGTTTACCCTGTCTCAGCTCAAGAGCGCGATCACGTCCAGGACGCTGAAGGTGCTCTCGAACGCGCCCTTTCCGCTCGATGACGAGCTACCACCGATGGCTTGCATGGAGTGCCCGAAGAGGAGCGGAAACGCCGCGCTGCTCTTTGACGATTGCACGCAGGACACCTGCACCGACCGCCCGTGCTTCGACGTCAAGGCCAAGGTGTGGGTGAAGCATGAGCTGCAACTCGCCGACTCGGATAAGCGCAAGCTTCTGACGCTTTCCGACGGTTACCACGGCGGCGCGGATGTCATCGACCATAACGTCGTGGTTGTCCCGGATCAGAATCCGGTGGTCCCCTGTGAGCACCAGGAAGACGCGATCTGGATAAATGGCGAAAAGGCCGGCCATCGCACCATGATCTGCCGTGATGCGAAGTGCCAGCAGCATCGGCGGCAGAGCTATTCCTCCGTGACGAATTCCGACCCGGTGAAGGCCAAGGCTGACCGGAAAAAGCTGCAGGACAAGCTGAATGTGGAGAAGAAGTATCGCGCGGCGCTCTTCCGTGCGGTAGCCATCGCTCCGATTAACCCGTTGTACAGTACGGATCTCAATCTTGAGGTCTGCCTCTATGCGATCGGCCGTGCGCCTGGTCAATATAGCGCCAAGGTCGCTGAGGCGCTTGGCTGGCCGACAGAGATCTTCTCCTGGAGTGGTTCGAGCCAGCTTCGCGAGAGGCTGGAGAAGCTCGCGCCAGTAGAGAGGTTGCGCGTGGCCCTGGTCGCGGCTCACTCCGGCGAGCTGGGAGTGAACGAATACAGCTTGACAGGCAAGCCGGGAGATCTCGAAAAACTCGCTCAGCTCCTCGGCCTCGACCCCAAGAAGATCCGCGCGGGAGTCGAGGGCAAGCCTGAAGCAACGCCGGCGAAGACGCTTGAGGCAAAGCCCGCGAAGAGCCGCGCCCTCACTCCCGAGGCCAAGAAGCGGATCGTCGCTGCCGCGAAAAAGCGTGTGGCTGCCACGAAGAAAGCTTCCGTGAAGCCAGCCAAGAAGGCCGCGAAGAAGCCTGCAAAAAAGGTCATCAAGAAGACGGCGGGGAAAGCCGGAAAGGCGGACGGATCATGATCTCAATCTTTGAGCCGGGCAAGTGCCGGTACTGCGGCCACACGGAGAGCGATCCGCGCAAGCTGCCGGACGGCGATGAGTGCTCCTGGCTGAATGCGAAGCGGTCGGTATGCAACGCGCCCGGATGCCAGCGGCTTTACTACGCGGCCATGGCTGCGCAAGCGAGAAGGCCTCGGCTAACATCCGCCGATGTGCACAAGTTGATCCGCGGCAGAGGGCGCAAGACGAAGGCCAAGAAAGGGAAAGCGGCGTGAAAGAAGAAATCACTGATCCGGGATTCGCGAACGCGCAGACTGCCTCGCGCATAGTCGAGAGCCGTCTGTGCGCCGGGTGCGACCGGCCGTGCGGAGGCGCAAAGTATTGCCCCTCCTGTGCGTCGGAGGTTGCCGAGATAAAGATCGGCGTGCTGCGGAAGGTATATGCCGGCGGCGGTCCTGAAGTGTCGACGCGGGAGAAGCTGCAGGCGGCGATGTTTGCGGCGCGCGTGAAGTGCGCGCAGTGGCTGTGGCTGCCTGGCTTGATCTTTATCGGCATCATCCTTCTTCAGCTGGGCGCTGCAAGCGGGGATGCCGTTCTCGATTGGATCCGCGTGGGAGATGTGCAATGACATTTGCTGGCGGCAAGCGAATCGAGTTGGAACTCTATTGCAACCTCACGGACGACGAGGTGCAATCGCGTGGCCTGATGTTGGTGGAGGCGATCACGGAGCGCGACCAGGTGGACGCAGCGCGGCGTGAGGCTGGCAAGCGATTTAAGGACAAGCTCGTGGGGTTGGATGAGCGGCAGCGGAAGTTGGGGCGCGTGATTCGCGAGCGTGCCGAACATCGCATGGTGCAGTGCATGGTGCTCTTCCACATGCCGGTAGAAGCGACGAAGCGCATTGTGCGGCTCGACACGGGCGAAGTGGTGCGTGAAGAGCCCATGACGCAAGGCGAGTGCCAGCTCAACATGTTTGCGTCGATCGGCGATCTGGAGCGAATGATGGAAGCCCAGGCCGCGCCCGAACCGGAGCCGGGCAGCTCGCCGGAGAGTGCGGAGAGCGAACCTCCGGAGGATGCAGGACGGGAAGATTGACGGTTTCGCGCTTCTCTTCCTGCGAGGTTCGGGAGGCGCGAAAAGCGTGCGGCGGAGAAATTGACGCGTCGTTTGCGTGAGTCCCGCGAAGGGTAACTCCGCCGCACTTGCTGAATACCTCGCATAACGAACGTCGGTTGGAACTGCAAGGCGCGATTGCGCGGAAAGGTTAACGAGTATGCAGAAATTTATGAGGCTTTTGGGACTCAAGGCGCGGGATAAGGTGACGGGGTTTGAAGGTGTAGTCACCACGGTTTCATTCGATCTCTATGGGTGCGTCCAGGTGGTCCTCACTCCAGGAGTGGGCAAGGATGGCACGGGCACCATACCTGAAGGACGCTGGTTCGATGAAAAGCGGCTGAGGGTTATCGATGACACGCCAGTTATGAAGGTCCCGACCTTCGTCAATGTTCCTGGCCCGGCGATTAAGCCTGCGATGCCGAGCGGCCCGCTGGGTTAAACAGTTTTCGCGTTGTGCGATGGGAAGCGAGTGCGGTGGCGTCCATGAAGGGCCTACCGCCGCACTATCTAGGTGGTTGTAAGTGACAGACAGGAGAAAGTTATGCGGGTTTCAAGTGTCATGAATGCGGTGCGTGCACTGATTGCGAGTGGAGCGGCGGTTGATGTCCGCGCGGTGCGGGGGGTGACGACAGGTGGACGGATGGAAACATCTCTCCGTTACCCGGAATGGCGCTCTGTGCGCAAGACGTGCGGGCGGCGGGATGCTTCTTTGCGCTCGCGGTCGAACCGGCGCAAGGGCGCGGCCAGGAGCTGAGGCATGAGCGGGCGGAGCGATCCGGATTGGACGAAGACGGGCACCATCGTGGCGTACGCGGAATGGCTTCGCGCGAAAAGTGGAGCGTTCGCCGTGGTTGTGGTGCGGCGAGATGATGCGGCGCTGGCCGCCGACACGCAGCTTGCTCCTGCTGATGCCAAGGATCTGATCGACGACCGGGTGTCATGCCTGGTCTGGGATCTGGAAGCGGCGAGGAAAGAGAAACGCAAGGCGGCGCGGATGGAACTTGGTCCGCTGCACGAGTGAGGAGATGGGATGAGGGCTCAAGCGGAGTTTGTTCCGGCGCTGCTGATCGGCTTTTGCGTTGAACCTGAAGAGCACGCGGTGTATTTCTTCCTGCTCTTCGTCGGCGTTCGGATTTCGTGGGAGTAGGCGCGATGGAGATGACGAGTAAGCTGCGTTGCTGGACGGCCGCCGAGTTGGACACGCTGCGTGCGTTGTCGGCTTCTACGCGGGTGACTGACCTGGCCCGGATCGTCGGGCATTCCAAAGGTTCGGTGGTTTGCAAAATACGCAAGTATGGGCTGGAGAATTTGTGCCGGCGGCCGTGGACGCCCGACGAGCTTGCGGCGATTCGCGCGGTAACTCCGGAAACAACGGCGCGTGAGCTGGCGCGGCAATTGGGGCGCACCCCCGCATCCGTGTACCAACAGGGCACGCGATTGGGTATATCGTTCCGCAGGAACCTGCCCTGGACTGCGGAGCAGTTGGATCTGCTGCGCCATATGGCGGGGCACGCGTTCGCGGAGAGGATAGCCAAGGCTACAGGCAGAACGGCACGCGCGGTGCAGCAGAAGGCGGAGAAGCTTGGACTTCCGCTAAAGCAGCACGGGGTCCGGCTGGAGCGGCGATCGCGCGTTGATCAGCGGGCGGCATGTGCCCGCGAAAAAGCTCCGAGGCGCAGAAGGCCACGGCCGGAATTCGTTGCGCAGCTTGAGTGGTGTAAGCAGTGCGGAGCGGCGGTAAGCAACTGGCAACAGCACTTTGAGCGGATGGGGCACAGGAGGCCGGTCGCATGAAGACTGCGGAGCGGCGCGAACGGCCGGCAGACGGTGGCGTGGAGTGGCACGGGCATTTGAATGCGTTTGAGTGCCGTGCGTGTGCAGAGTTTATCCCGATGCGGCGAAAGGTCTGGAACGATCCGGAAAAGCTGGCTGAGATGAGGGAAATGCTTGTGTTGGATCATGCGGAGTGCTGGCTCTACAACGATGCGGAGAAGGCCCGCCAGGCGCGGAAGTATCGCAAGGAAAAGAAGCGTCGGTACGCGCTGGCGTGGCAGGTTTTGGGAGCCGACTAATCGGCTGGAGGGGAAAGATGAGGAAGAACTTGAAGCAGCTTGCCGAGTTGGTGTGCAAATGGTTGACCTATCCGGCGCGATTGCGCGAAGCGGAAAAGCGGCTCGATCTGCAGAGAAAGATCAACACGGACCTTGTCGCCGACGTACATAGGCACGCGACGCGCGAGGCAGAACTGCGGATCAGAATCTCTGAGTCCGAACAGGGCGATCTTCTGCCGCGGCTCACGCGGGCCGAGATTGAGCGACTTGCGCTGCTGGCCGATACTGCCGGTCATGTGGCTTCGGAGGCAGGTTGGATACTACGCCACGGATGGGCGGCGCCAGAGGACGGCATGCCAAACCGTGTGGCAATGGAGCGCGTGCTGGGGAGAATGCGGAGCGTCATCAATGCGATGTACGAGGCGGGAGATGTGCGCGGCAGGGAGCTGAGCGCGTGGCAGCACAAGTTCCGGCGCATCATGGCAGAGACAACAAACTACCAGGGCTAAATCGTAGGGATCGGGAACATCGCCGTGGGCGCTACGGTGCCAAGGAGAAATCGAAATGGGTGACTATTCGTTCGGACCGGGGCCGGGTGGCTGGAATGTGATTATTACGCTTTGCATCGCTGGTATTCTCGCAATCGCATGGGGGCTGGCGTCAACAGTGCTGTATTTGATCCATCATCTGCAATGGGTTCGGTAAGCATCGTAGCGATATCGGCACTGCGGTGCCTGAAAGTGAGCGAAACAATGGCAGTTTTCTTTGATACAGGCGGCGGGGACATATACGGCGGTCCCACCACAGAGGCGGTTATCGCTGCGATGTTGTCCGATGAGCCAAGCCTTGATTTAACAAAGATCGAAGAGGTTTCTGGCGACACTCAAATGGTGGAGACAGACGAGAACGAGGAACCCACCGGAGACACTATCAGTCTCGAAGATGAATACGACGAGACGCTGGGATCGTACATAGTTGCTTCCAACAACTGACAAGTAACATCGCCAACCGAAACCATGCGACAAGAAAACAAGATGAGTTCGCGCAGGATGGTCCGACGCGGACGCGGGGGAGCACTTTGAACGGCAGGGATCAACAGATGGTATTACGGAACCAGCGCAAGCCTGGTCACTTCTGGATCGACAATGAAGTGGCCGACTGCTTCCAGCCGATCGTGGGCGCGGATGCGGTGTGGGTGTACTGCCGGATTGCGCGGCAGGCATATGGACCCTGGGTGATGTTCGGGCTGCGCGAGATGGCGGAGCTGTGCGGCAAGAGTGCCGACACTGTGCGCCGCTGCCTGGCTGTGCTGGAGTTGGTGGGGCTGATTGGCGTGGCGCGCAATGGCAAGCGCCGGGGCGAGTATGCGTTGGCCGATGTGAAAGACCTTGTGATCCGCTACGGAGGCAAATACGACCCCCAGGCGGGATGCTATAGGCTTCCGCCTGCGGAGACGGCAAGAATGCAGGAGCAGGTAAGGGCATTGCGTGTGGAACTGGGCAGAAAGAAATCGGCTCCCGGCGTGAACGGCATTGCTCTTGTAACTGTCGCTCAGAGCGACAGTTTGACAGCCCCTCTTTTTTTTGGCTCCAAAGCGCGGTGCGACAGAACTGTCGCTCAGAGCGACAAAACTGTCGCACCTGGAGCACACGCATCTTCTTATAGGAAAAACACAAAACATCAAAACAAACTACACCCCCTAACCCCCTCGCCAGCGAGGGGGAACGGCGAAGAAACGGAAGCGATGGTGAGCGATGGAGACACGAAGGACAACAGCGCCGCGAGTTGCGGAGAGGAATTGGGGCTCAGCTCGACACCTGCGCATGACGGCGTATCTGCGCAGAGAGGGTTTTGTGCCGATCGCGATGCCGCATCCGGGGGCAGAGCTGCTGGGGATTTGGGTGAACGGCCAGGTGTGGACGCGCCTGTTCGGGAGACGCAGGCTGGCGGTGGGATACCGGAAGCAAGCTCCGCTGTTGTGGCGTGGTACGGCATTTCGTCCCGCGAGGATCCACGAAGCGAAGCTGGAACGGCGCATCGAGCGGGTGTGCAGGTTGCGGCTTCTGGAAATGACCGAGCGCGAATGGAAGAAGCTGTCGACCAAGTGATGACGAGATGCGGATTCACGAAGCGCCGGCTGCGCGGTGTGATTCGCGCGCAGATCGAGCTTCACCTCGATATCGGCGAGCTGCTCGAAGAGATCGTCGAGGCGATGGTTGCCGCCTGGCGAAAGTTTGTCTTGCAGGATTGCTCGCTCAAGGCGAAGTGGGGGCCTCGCAACTTCTTCGACGAGGGGCACTGGGTCGATGAGCGCGGCTGGCATTGGGATACGCAGGCCATCAGAGAGAAGCGGCTTGCCAATGAAGCGAGAGTCGGGAGTTGGGGATAACCTTCGGGACTGTCGGTCGGCGCAGCATAGTAGGAAAAATAACCAAAGAAATGCGCAAAAATCTTGACAGCTCCAAAGCGGCTGGTATTGCGGATAGGCCGATTGCGTTATAGTGGTGAAGGAACTGGGAGCACCTCCACTTATCATTGAACTCATAGGTGGGGGTTGCTTTCTGGTTTGCTTGTAATCGCGCCGGCGCGACCGGTTGGCCCGCGACAGTGGCAGAAATCTAAGTAACCTGATCCTCGTCTAAAATTCGTGCGAACCTGTCCCGATCTGGCCGTCACCGGCTTGATTTTGGTGCGCATGGATGTCTTTCTCCTCTGCTGGCGCGAACGAAGCTATGGGCTATCGTCCAAGGGTGCGCGCCTACACTGCCGCTCGCTACGATCTGTATCCACCTACAACCACACTCGGTTGGCGTGTTGTCCGCAAGGTCACCGCGGCCGAGGCTAATGATGCGCTCGAACGGGGCCTTTGGCGAGAGGTCTGCAACGAGCGCGGCGAATTTGCCGGTTACCAAATCAAAGCCAACTTCAAATCGGACGAGGATCTGCCTTCGGGCAGTTCTTTGTGTTCTATTGCGGTGAAGGAGATGGAATTGAATGCGGGAACGGCGTTCCGGCGGGGCAAGTCCCGCACTGCCGGCTTGCAGGAAGACGAAAGAGTGGCGCTCAGGAATCAGCAGACTAACCACGCGTTGCCGCCGGAAGATGCAGTTGAGCGCGCTACGGAAAAGGTGCGGTTATGGCCATATCCGGCATCGCGCGTTGACAACGGCAAAGGCGATGCGGTCTTTGGCGACAGAGCTGTGAGAGCGTATCCCAACCCAGGGTGAGCGAGGGAAAGCGGTGAATTTATCTGAACAGTTCTGGCTGAGTTTGGTCATCCAGCTCGTACTGGGAGTCGCGATTATCGCGATGATGAAGCAGCAGCTGCGCGACCTGGTTGGATGGGTCAAGCAACTCACAAATGAAGTAAAAGAGCTTCGTGATGGACACACTGATCACGAAGGACGTATCTCTCACGTCGAAGGCCGGCTGGGGATTCCGCGCGGCGGCGAATAACTGCTGCATTCACCGTTTTTGAAACCATCAAGCCTGAGGAGGCATTGAAATGAACGTATTCAGCAAGGATGTGGCTGGGTTGGAGTGGCTGGGCAAAGAGATTGTGCAGGTAGGCGCGATGCTGCCGCGCGTGGTAACTGTGGTGGACGACGTGGACGGCGATGCGCAGACTGTGCTGCCGGAACTGGTGACCGTTGTCGACGACGTCGACGCGCTCGCGGTTGCGGCGGTCAAGGATGGCGGCGCTTGTTTGTCCGCTGCCGAAACGTTGACCGCCGCGATCATGGCCGAAGCGGAAGACGCCGAGACCAGCAATATTCCGGCGGCGATCGCGGGCGCGCCGGGTGTGGTTGCGGCTTTTGAGGCGTTCGTGACCGAAGTGACCACGAAGGGCACCTGGGCCGATGTTCTCAGTGCGCAGAGCAAGCTCGTGACCGACTATGACAAGCTGGGCACGACTGTGAAGGCGGCCATCGTCAAGTTGGAACAGGACGCCTAAGAGATGCAACGAGCGCGGCTGAGTAGCGAAATGCGAAAGGCCGCCATTTAAGAAGCCTGAGAAGTTGGTTTGGTAAATGTCCACGGTGGTCCGTGGTGAGCTGATGAGGAACAGGCAATGCGGGCGGCGCTGAGTAGCGAAAGCGAAAGGCGCCGTTTCATTTTCAGGAGATAACGATTATGCAGCTCAGTGAGAATTTCACGCTGGAAGAGTTGACGTTCAGCAGTACGGCAGCGGCGCGCGACATTGACAATACGCCGCCTCCGGAGGTCGTAGAGCATATGCAGATTTTGGCCGCCGGTCTGGAAAAGATCCGCGCTTTGCTCGGTGCTCCGTTGCATATCGACAGCGGGTTTCGCTGTCCGGCTCTGAATGCTGCCGTGCGCGGTGTGCCAACGTCGGCGCATACGACCGGATTCGCTGCGGATTTCATCTGCACGGAATTCGGCGCGCCGATTGATATCGTGCGGAAGATCGTCGCCGACGGATCGATCCAGTTCGACCAACTCATCCAAGAAGGAACGTGGGTGCATGTGTCGTTTGCGCCGGAGATGCGCAAGGAAGTATTGACCGCGCATTTCGTCGATGGCAAAGCAAGCTACGTGAATGGCGTTACGGCCTAAGCGATGCCGAATCGTAACCAGCATCCATGTGGCGCTCCTGGATGTGGAGCGCTGGTGATCGGATCAAAGTACTGTGCGAGCCATCAGCCGTTGGCGAACGACCCGAGGCGGGAGTTTGATCGGTATCGTGGAAGCGCTGCCAGCCGTGGATATGATCGCGCCTGGCAGCGCTTTCGGGCTTGGTTCCTTTCGAAGCATCGGCTCTGTGAGGATCACTTGAAGCGGAGCATTGTTGTTCCGGCGACGGATGTCCACCACGTCAAGAAGGTGGCCGATCATCCGGAGTTGAAGTTGGTTGAGAGTAACTGCATGGCACTCTGTCACGAATGTCACAGCACGCGAACGGGTATGGGCGAATAGGCCAGGGGAAGGGGGGTTGAAATCCTCCCGGCAATGGCGCTGTAGACCGGACGCATCCCCTTTTGCTTGCGTCCACAAAATGGGAGTTTTGCTCAAATCGTCCATTTAGTTTATGGGCTGCTTAAAACGCTCAATGCAATACCGATAGAAGGCGCGGGAGGGCCGCCGCAGAGCGCGGATACGCTCTGAACCCCGCGAAAAGGTGACCAAAATGGCTGGAAGGCCGCGCAAGCCGACGAATCTCCTGGAGATGTCCGGCGCTCTCAGGAAGAATCCCAAGCGGGGTAAAGCGCGTGCTGCAGAGCCTCGGCCTGACGGTCTCCTGGGTGACCCTCCGGAGCGGTGGAAACCGCATCCGCTCGCTGCGCAGGCCACCGCGTTGTTTGCGGAAGGCAAAAGCACGAACGAAGTAGCTGCCGCTTTGCAGATCGACTGGGAAACGACGAAGTCGCTGCGGGATCAGAACGCGGCGGCGGATAAGGCTCAACTCACCTGCCTTTGGAATGAAGTCTCTGTCATGGCTCCCTGGCTTACGTCGGCCGATCGCTGGACGGTCGAAAGCATCGTCGAGCTGAAGCTGCTCGAACGCAAAGGGGCGATCAAGCCAGGCGAGCGAGCAGAACTCGGACGGCTGTGCGGGAAGTGCGGCCTCAATCCGTCCGATCGCACGCGCGTCAACATGTCTCCACCTGCCCCGCGGAAGGGCGAAGCCGCCGATCCGCGCGAGGCCTTCATGCGCAAGGTAGGAACCGGATAAGCCATGGCCAAACGTCGGAGCGTCGCCGAAAAATACTTCGCCGACGTCCTGGCCGGCAAGATTGTCGTTTCAAAGTTCGTCCGCCTTCAGATCGAGAATCATCTGCGCGACCTGAAGGAGGGAGCGAAGCGCGGCCTGTTCTTCGATCGCGAAGCGGCCGAACGCGTCATCGCATTCTTCCCGCTCTTCCTCTCTCACTACGAGGGAGCCTGGGCGGGAATGCCGTTCGAGCTTCGCCCCGATCAACAGGCGATGCTTTGGATTCTTTACGGCTGGAAGTGGAAGGCTACAGGCTTCCGGCGTTACAAGTATGCCTACGTCGAGCAGGCGCGTGGCACCGGCAAAAGTCCGTTGGCCGCCGGGCTTGGCATTTACGAGCTGTATGCGTCGGGTGAGGAGGGGGCCCAGGTCTACAGCGCGGGCACCGACAAGGGCACCGCCAAGGTCGTTTTCAACACGGCGAAAATGATGGTCGAGAGGTCCGACTATCTTCGCGAGCGCATCCAGCGCGGCGTCAGCAATATGTGCATCCCTGCGAGCGGGTCTTTTTTCGAGCCCGTCTCCAGCGAAGACAAGAACCTGCTTGGCAAGCGTCCGTCTTTCACCGTCCTGGACGAGCTGCACGCACACGCGAACTCGGGCGTGTGGGATGTCTTCGATTCGGCTTCGGGAAAGCGCCCGAACTCGCTGATGTTCGCTATCACGAATTCCGGCTTTGACCGCCACTCTGTTTGCTGGAACAAGCGCGAATACGTCGTCAAGGTACTGCAGGGAATCATCCCTGACGACACGTGGTTTGGCTGGATCTGCGGCCTCGACGATGAGGATCTCAAAGACCCGAACGGCTGGAAAGATGAGCGCAACTGGCCGAAGGCAGCGCCGGCGCTCGGCAGCATTATCCGCATCGAGGAGATGCGACGCCAGGCGGCCACCGCGGCCAACGATCCTTCTGCCCTCAACACGTTTCTTCGTTTCCAGCTCAGCGTCTGGACTTCCGGAAACTGCGCCTGGATGCCCATGGATAAGTGGGACCTCTGTAGCGCATCGTTTGATTTCGAGATTCTCCACGGCCGCGCCTGTTTCGGAGGTCTCGATCTGTCCACCACCACCGACGTGTCGGCCTTCGTGCTTCTGTTTCCGCCCATCCCGACAGATCCGAAGTGGTACGTTCTGCCGTACTTCTTCCTGCCCAAAGAGGCCATCGAAAAGCGCAGCAAGAAAGACCGGGTGCCCTATGACATCTGGGCGCGACAGGGGCTCTTCATCCTCACCGAGGGCGATGTCATTGACTACGACTTCATTCGTTCCAAGGTCAACGAGGTCGCCGGCGAGTACCAGATCATGGAGATCGCCTACGACCCCTACAACGCGCAACAGCTCGTCACCCAGCTCACCGGCGACGGCTTCACCATGGTTACTTTGCGCCAGGGCTTTCTCAGCCTGAACGCACCCACCAAGCGGCTCATGGAGCTGGTGCTCACCGGCGTGCTTGCACACGGCGGCAACCCGGTTCTGCGCTGGATGGCTTCGAACGTTATCGCGGCGATCGACGCGGCCGGCTGCATCAAGCCGGACAAGGCAGCGAGCAAAGAAAAGATCGACGGTATTGCGGCTCTGGTCGATGCGCTGGCCCGCGCTATTGTCGTGCCCGTCACTTCCAAGAAGAGTGTCTATGAGGAGCGAGGCCTCCTGGTTATATGAAGAATCATCTTCCAGATATCGTCGGTCTTGCCGGCATGGCGCTGATTGCCGTGGGTGCGGGCATGGTGTACCTCCCTGCCGGTTTCATCGCTGGCGGCGTGCTTATGCTGTTGATCGCCCTCTTCGGTTTCACTCCGGTAGCAAGTAAGAAAGTCGGGAACTGATGGGCATCTTCGGCAATATCCGCAATGCGATCGCGGTCGGCGGCGATTCCATCGAGCAGCCCGTTGGCTGGCTGCAGCGTCTGCTCGCCATGACGCAGACTTCCTCCGGCATCGTCATCCACGAGGCCAACGCGCTCACAGTTGGCGACGTCTACAAGTGCGTCAACGTTATCGCCCAGACGGTCGCCAAGCTGCCGTGGAAGGTCTTCCGGCAGCTCGACGGCCGCGGTCGCGAGGAGGCCAAGAAGCACCCGCTCTACTTCCTTCTGCACGACGAGCCGAACGGCAGGATGACGTCGTTCACTTACCGGATGACAATGATGTATCACCTGCTCATCTGGGGCCGTCATGCCAGCTATATCGAGCGCGACGGGGCCGGGAAAGTCGTTGCTCTCTGGCCGCTTCGTCCGGACCTTTTTTACTGGGAGATCCGCAACGGGAAAATGTGGTTCTGGGTCTCGACCATGGATGGCATACCCCAGCAATTCTGGGAAGACGAGATCCTCTACATCCCAGGCCTGACTCGCGATGGGTATAACGCCTTCTCGCCCATTGCTCTGCACCGCGAGACTGTCGGCCTGACGAAGGCTCTTGAGGTCTTCGGGGCCAAGTTCTTCGGCAACGGATCTACAACCGGCGGCTTTTTGAAGCACTCCGGCAATCTTTCCAAGGAAGCTGCCGAACGCCTCAAAGAGAGCTTCGAGTCAAAGCATCGCGGCCTCGATACATCGCACCGCATCGCCGTTCTGGAAGAGGGAATGGACTTCGTTCCCACCACTGTCGTTCCAGAGGAGTCGCAGTTCACCCTCACCCGTCAGTTTCAGCGCTCCGACTTGGCCGGCCTGTGGCGCGTACCTCCGCACAAGATCGGCGATCTCAGCCGCTCCACCAACAACAATATCGAGCATCAGGATCTGGAGTTCCTGAGCGATTGCATTGGTCCGTGGCTAGTGTGCATCGAGCAGGCGTGCAACCGTTCGCTCTTATTGCCGCGCGAAAAAGGCAAGTTCTTCAATGAATTCGACGTCAACGGCATGACGCGCGGCGACACGGCGGCGCGCACCGCACTCTGCCAGGCCATGTTCATGATCGGCGCATTCTCTGATAACGATGTGCGCGAATACCAGGGACTCAATCCGATTCCTGGCGGCGATCGCTATTACGTTCCGCTCAACATGGTGCCCGCCGATCAGATCGGCGACGGAACAAACTCCTCCGATCTGGACGAGGACAATGAGCCCGCGGTCCCTTCGGTGGCCGCTCGTGCGAAGGCTATTCAGCGCGCCAAAGACGTCAATCTGCGCTTCTTTAGCGATGCAACGGGTCGCGTGCTGCATCGCAAGCCTCCGGAGCGCGCCAAATACGCTCAAACGGCCTATTTACAGCCAGTTTTGAACGTAATTCAGTGTGTTTTGGGTGAAATATCGCCGGAAATGGAAGCTTTTGCGGCGCTTTACGCGGCCAAAATCGGCGAATATTCAGCCGATTGGAAGGCTGAAACCGCCGAGATTCGAGCTGCGAACGAACTCGATCTCTGCATCCACGCAGTGTTGGAAAGGAACGCGAACCGATGAAGCAACCAATCAAGCGTATTTTTGCAGCGGCTGTCGCCGGAACCACCCTCGAACTGCTTGTCTATGACGAGATCGGCGAGAACTACTGGACCGGAGGCGGCGTCACGGCGCAGGGCGTTGCCAACGCCATTGAAAACGCCGGAGCTTTTGACCGCATCGCCGTGCGCGTCAACTCGCCGGGGGGCGATTGCTTCGAAGGCGTCGCCATCTACAATCTCATCCGCTCGCAGGGAAAGCCTGTGGACGTGTTTGTTGACGGTCTGGCGGCTTCCGCGGCCTCTGTCATCGCCATGTCTGGGGACACGGTCAGTGTCGGCGTGGGCGCCATGCTCATGATTCACAATGCGGCCACCTTCGCGTATGGAGACGGTCCCGCATTTCTGAAGATCGCCGACACGCTCGACAAGATCTCGCAAACGGTCGGAAGCATCTACGTCGCCAAGACCAAACAGACGGCCGACCAGGTGAAGGCGCTCATGGATGCCGAGACCTGGATGGGCGCACAAGAAGCCATCGACAATGGCTTCGCCGACGCCATTATGAATCAAGACGAAGAGACCACCACCCAGGCACGCGCCCTTTGCAAGAGCTTCAACCTGCGCGGCTACAAGCGCGTTCCCGCTCAGCTCCAGCATCAATCGCTCCGGAAGCCGGCAAAGCCCCGCGCCAGCGCTGATGACTGCGAATGTGATTGCCCGCCGTGCCAGGCTGGGAACTGTCCCGACTGCGAGACGGATCCATGCGAAGCGGTGGGCTGCACCTGCCCCAATCATGATTCCAGCGTCGGCAGCAAAGCTCCCGATGCTTTCGATGATGTTGCGCGCCAGCGCCTGGCGCTCTACGAGCGCTCTTAAGTTTGCAGCGGCAGCGTGGCGGATGAAACCCAAGTGCTATGGCGGCTGATGTAGTCGCCGCCCGAATCGGACGCACCGAAAAGCCGCACGACGGGGCACTTCGACCGCTGCAATTCAATTTTGTACGCCGCAGGCCTCGCCGTCGCGAGGCCTTTGCTTTGCCCTCAACCCACCCGCGCATCGCGCCCCAGGGCTGGACCCGGAGTCCAAGCGCTGCAACGGAAACCATCGACGGTCCTCGCCGGCCCGCAGGATGAATTCGTAACTCAGGAGAATGCAATGCGCAGATCGATTGAACTCAGGAACGAGAAGGGCGAACTGACTACGCAGTACCGCCAGATTCTCGACAAGGCCACGGCGGAAAAGCGCTCGACCACCGCCGACGAGAAGGAAACCCTCCGCAAGATGGACGCTCGCTTCGACGCGCTCGATACCGAGATCAAGCTCCATGAGAAGCAAGAGAATCGCGAATCGGATGGCGCTGCCAGCAATGGCCGCCCAGCTGCGATCGACCCCCAGCACGACAACGCCACCGGCGGGTTCAAGGCCAAGACAATCCGCGGCAGCAAGGCTTATCACGAAGCGTTTTGCGCGGCTATGTTCGGCGCAGGCATTCCGCAGGATGTCGCGCCCGAGATCCGCAACGCTTTGGCCACTGACTCCGATGTTGAGGGCGGTTACCTGGTCGCATCCGAGCAGCTCGCCGGCCGCATTATCGAGATTGTCGATAACGAGGTCTTTATCCGCCGCATGGCCACCAAGACCACGCTGACCTCCGCGGCCTCGCTTGGCATCCCGGCCCGTCTCGATGATGTCAGCGATCCCGTCTGGACTTCGGAACTCTCGACGGGGGGCGACGATTCCTCGCTCACTCTCGCCAAGCGCGAACTGCGCCCGCACCCGCTTGCCAAGCGCATCCAGGTGTCGAAGAAGCTGCTGCGGCTCACGCCCGGCGTCGAGGAGCTGGTGCTCAAGCGCCTTGGCTACAAGTTCGGCGTCGCCCAGGAAGAAGCTTTCCTGAACGGCTCCGGCGTCCAGCAGCCGCTCGGCGTCTTCACTCCCACCTCCGATGGCATCGACGTCTCTCGCGACGTGGTCACCGGATCGCAGACTGGCTTCCCGGCGCCCACCGCCGCCGTGGGTTCCGCGGATTGCCTCACCCAGGCCTTCTACACCCTCAAGTCGCAGTATCAGTCCAAAGCTACCTGGATCTTCCACCGCACCACGGTGTCCATGATCCGCCAGATGAAGGATCTCTACGGACAGTACATCTGGCAGCCCGGACTTACCGCCGGCGAGCCGGATCGGATCCTCAATCGGCCCTTCTATATGTCGGAATACTGCCCCAACACCTACACCACCGGGCAGTATATCGGCATCTGCGGCGACTTCTCGAAGTATGAGATCGTCGACGCCCTCGACATCGAAGTGCAGCGCCTAGTCGAGCTCTACGCGCTCCAAAACCAGGTGGGCTTTATCGCCCGCGCTGAATGTGATGGCATGCCGGCTTTGGCCGAGGCCTTCGTCCGCATCCGCTGCAGCTAACCGTCGCCGCAAACGCCGTGACTCGTCCTTGCGATTCATTTCGGTTGCAAGGATGAGTCGGAAACTTTCTCTTCGCAGCAACCCACCGGGGCTTTAGTCCCGAAAGGAGCAATCCATGCAGTTCGCACTTAACCACAAGGTTATTCGCGTCCTCGATTCCAGCGCCGCCGGGGCCGCCACTGTCACCGGACCTTCCGTCAACATGATGGACTTTGAAGGTGTTGTCTTCATCGTGCAGTTTGGCCCCATCACCGGCGGCGCTCCGGGCGTCAAGGCGCAGGGCGGCCAGCTTGCCAACGGGAGCGACGCCGCCGATCTGGCTGGCACCGACACCGCCGACAACCTGCCCTATCCCACCTCCAACCAGTGCGTGGTGCTCGATGTTTATCGGCCCGAGTTCCCGTTCATCACCCCGGTCGTAACGGGCGCGGCCGATGCCGCCATCAACAGCGTCATCGCTATCCTGTACGGGCCTCGCAGCAAGCCCACTGCCAACGATCCCATCACGGTCGCCACCACCAACGCCGTCGTCAGCCCGGCGCTCGGCACAGCCTAAACCACGGTCTGCCGCCGGCTCTCATCCCGCGTGGGAGCCAGCCGCCGATTTCGAAGGAAAGCCATGCTGATTGAATTCCTCCTGCGCCTTTTCCGGCGCTGGAAACGCCAACGCACTCTTCGCCTGCGGATCGAGTTCCGCGCAGAAAGCCAAATCCTCATGAGTCCTGCATCTATCCAAGTCGGTCAGTCCATCGTCGCCTCTGCCATCCCGTTTGAAGCGGATGGTGTCACCCAGACGCCGGGAGCGGTCGTCTCCTCGCAGTCCTGGTCTGTCAGCCCCTCCACCAGCGTCGTCGAGCAGACGATCAATGCCGACGGCACCGCAACCTACACCGGCGCGGGCCCCGGTACGGCCGTCGTCTACTTCTCGGGTACCGTGACGGATACGAACGGGGCTGTCAGTACCCTCAGCTCCAGCGCCACAATCACCGTTGCCGCGCCCGCGCCGCCTGTTCCGCTGACCGCCAGCGTGAACATCGGGTTCAGCGCGCCGGTAGCCGAAGCCGCCACTGCGGCCGAATCTGCGCCGGCTGCTCCGTCCGCCAGCTAACTCGGTCCGCGAAGCGAGTCGGAGACTCTTCGGCTCGCTTCGCTCTGATCCCTGAACCCTGACCCCTGTTTGCGGAGCAAGCACCCATGGCCGGCATCGACATCACACAATACGCAACCTGCGAACCTGTCTCTCTTGGCGCTGCCAAGAGCCAGCTCCAGCTCGATAGCGGGTTCACGCTGGACGACGAATATATCCGCGGACTTATCCGCTCCGCTCGCGAGAATGCGGAGTTGCATACCGCCCGCGCGTTCGTCACGCAAGGCTTCCGCGAATACTTCGACGGGTTTCCCGAGGATCGGCTGCCCATCCCCTATAACGTCATCTACGACCTTCCCACGCGGCATGATTTCGAGCCCATGCAGCATAATCGCTTCGAGCTTTCGCGCTCGCCGCTCCAGTTCGTCGTTGACGTCCAGTATCTCGATTACGAGGGGAACGTCCAGACCCTCGATCCCAGCCTTTACTATGTCGCGCCCCGGAAAGAGCCTGCCCGCATTTGCCACGCTCCGCACTCCTGGTGGCCGCGACCTATGCGCCGTGTAGACAGCGTCTGGGTCGATTACATCGCCGGCTACGGCGCTCCGGTCACTCTTTCTATCGCGGCCAACTCGAACGTCACCTCCGGTGCTGTCTTCACGCAATTCAACGTGGGCCAGCGGCTTATGATCCCTGGGGCGGGGCCTGCCATCCAGGACGATGGAGTCGCGCCCCTCCAAACGACCATTCTTTCTGTCGATGACTCCGGGAACGCAACGCTTTCCGCCTCCGTGGTCACTCCTGTCGTAAGCGTATCCGCCTGGCTGGGCCGGCCGGTTGCAGCCATCGCCCGTCAGGCCATGCTCATGCTCATCACGCACTGGTACGAGAATCGGCTCCCCATCGCCTCGGCCGGCCTCAAGGAACTCCCCTACGCCGTCAAGGATCTGCTTGACGCCAACCGCGTGTACTACCAGGCCTAAACCATGCCCATGCCTTCGTACATGATCAATCCCGGCACGCTCCGGCACTCGATCACCATCCAGAAGAAAAGCCTGACCCGCGATGGGTATGGCCAGCCCGGCGCAACCTGGGCGCCCGTCCTCACTACGCGAGCCTCGATCACTTCCACGGCGTCGCTGACCTTCAAGTTCTCGTTCCAGAACAATGACATCGCGTCGAACGCCACCGACTGCATCACCTTGCGTTATCCGATGGTGGAAGTGCTGCCGGGAATGCAGGTGGTCTTCGGCGATCAGACTTATACCATCACCGCGGTAGACGACGTCCAGCGCCGCCATCGTGTTCTCGTCCTCGCCTGCGTTGGCCTGGACACAGGGAGCCAGTAAATGGGTGGGTTCGGGTTTTCCATCGACACGACAGAGTTCGTGAACATGCTCAAGGCGCTTCCGGAGAAGGTCGCCGGTAAGGCCGTCGGCGATGCCCTGGCCGCCGGCGGCGCGGTCCTCGCCGACGCCATGCAGGAAGAAGCTCCCGAGCGCACCGACGATCCCACGCCGGGCAGTAACTCTCTGCCGCCGGGCATCTTGAAAGAGGACATTTCCTTTCAGGTCCAACAGCGCAAAGGTTACAACCCTCGCGTCAAAGTCGGCTGCACGGAAGTCTCCGAATATGTCGCCTATTGGATCGAGAACGGCCACGATGTTGTCGTTCACGGCCACCTCAGCCGGGCTGAGAAAAGCAGCAGGCGCATCCTGGCCAAGCACCAACCCAAGAGCGGGATGCGTCACGTCGAAGCAAACCCCTTCATGGCGCGGGCGTTTGACTCTTCGATTGAAGCGGCTACCGATGCCGCCCTCACCTCACTGCAAGAGTCACTCGCCGACGCGATGGCTGCAAAGGAGTAGGCATGGCCGATCTTGTATCCTCTGTCGCCGCATACCTCCTTACCCAGGCGTCCATTTCCGCCATCGTCGGGGAGTCGATTCAGCCGATCCCGAGCCCGGTCGATCAGGCGCTTTATCCCTGCATCGCGTATCAGGTGGTCTCGGATACCGGCGGCCACACTCTGACCGGCCCGGATGGTGTCGCCCATGCCCGCATCCTGTTCTCGTGCTCCGCATGGAACGGCCCAGGCAGTTACGGCACCGCGCATACTCTCGGCCTCGCTGTGAAGCGTGCGCTGAATGGATACGAGGGCACGCTGCCCAACGGTCCACAGGTGTTTTACGCCGACGCCGTCAACGTGACGGACCTCTATCAGGCCGATGCAATGCTCTCCACGACCAACGTATCGGTCCTGTTTACCTACCAAGACTAACCACCATCTCACAAGGAGGCCTCTATGGCCGGAACTACGAGTACCAAAGGCGGGACCGCCGCTGGCGCGGTCCTCAGCATCATGAGCGGAGCTACGCTCGTGCCCATCATGCAAATCAAGACTTACAATTTGCCGGAGGCAAAGTGGAAGTACGACACGGTGACCAACGCCAACAGCCCTGCCGTTGGCGCTGGCAACCAGGTCCTGGACGAATCGCTGCCCATCTCGGTTGACCCCGGTGAGTCCGCCTTCTCCGGTGTGTTCCTGCCGTCCGATCCCGGCCAGCTTGCGGTGGCGGAATCGTTCGCTACTGGTACAGCGACGCAGTTCACCCTCCAGCTCAAGCCCATCGGCGGCCAAACCACCACGGGCAATCTGTATTCGTGGAACGCATTCGTGCAGACGCTCCCGATGCCCGACGGCCTCGATGCCGAGAAGATCGCGCTGATCAAGATCTCGCTGAAGCACACCACGCTCCTCACCGTCACCCAGGGCAACTAACCCGCTTACCGGGCGGGGTGACTCCCGCCCATCTCTCCATGGAGGAGACGAATGAATCCTACAGCCCCAACCACGCCACTCGTCATCGGCGGCATCCAATACGGCCTCTTGTTCGATCTGGAGGCGACGGCACAGGCCGAAGAACTGACCGATAGACCGTTGCTTACCGGCTTGCGCCAGCGCGACATCAACACCCCTACCATCGCCCTCGTGCGCGCCATGCTCTTTGCATGTCTCCGTGCCAGCCATCCCCACATCACCTATGCTGCCGCAAAGGCTCTGGTGACGCGCAAGAACATCGGCGATATCTGGGCCGGAGTTCTTGCCGCCTGGACGCAAGGTCTGGCCGAGCCTGATCCCGACGAGGACAAGGCGGAAGATACGGACCCTCAGAAGGACCACGAGTAACCAACGCGCAACGTTGGATGCGCTTGTGGTCCACCGCGCGTTTCGATCTCGGTCTATCTGAGGGTGATTTCTGGCGGCTCACTGGGCGGCAACTCTCCGCTCTGATGCGCCGCCTCAAGGCCGGCAAAGACCGCGAGCATATGCTCGTCGGCATCATCGCCTCAACCACCGCGAACTTCAGCATGTGCCGGCCGAAGGAACCCCTGACCGTGGCGGACTTCATGCCAGGTAGGGGCAAACCCCGCATTATCACTGAGGACGAGATCGCGGAAGACCTGGCGATGCGCCTCTCGTTCGCTCTACCTGCGACATCCCCTACAAAGTAAGGACTCCTCTTCATGGCGAATTCCCGCAAAGTCGCATCCGCGTACGTCGACCTCCAGCTACAGATCGCGCAGTTCAAGGCGGCTTTGGGGGAGGCCGATGGATCTATGCGCAAATTTTCCGCGGAGATGCGGGAACAAAACGAGAAGAGTCGCGAGTCTGTGCGCCTGCTCTCTGAGGAGTTGCGTCTGGGCATTCCTCGCGGCTTGCAGGGCATCATCAGCAAGCTGCCAGGCGTGTCCACCGCGATGAATCTCGCCTTTGACAGTGTGGTCGTCTTCGCCCTTATACGTACCGTGATGGAGGTAACCGAGAAGGTCACGGAGTTCGCCAAGAAGTCAGAGGAGGCGGCTCAAAAGACCGCGAAGGCTAACGCGGAGTTCCAATCTTCGCTTGTCAAATCAAACGCAGAATTGGTGGTCGCTAACGACAAGATCTCCGACAACATCGCGAAGCTATCGCACAAACCGGAGAACCTCCTCAAAGACGCAATCGATGAGGCGGCTCTCGCCTCCATTAACCTGTCGGACAAGCTCGACATCTCCATCGGAAAGATGCGGGAACTGCTCGACGCGCAGAGTGCTGGATGGTTCGCGCAGTTAATCGGCACAACTCCGAATGACTCAATAAAGAGCGGGCTTGAAGACTACCAGCGTGCACAGCACGACATCGATACCGCCTCCGGCTCCGAACTACAGAACCCTAAGGCTTATGGTGGTGTCCAGAAAATCGAAGCCATGCGCCGAGAGAACCACTTGGCGGGTACTCAAGGCTACTACAACAACATTGGTAAGGAGATTGCTGACCGCGAGAGTTATCAGCACCTCCGGGACACCGACGGACTCAACACCGATGAGGCACGCCAATTCGAGTTGAAGTACGGCGCAGGGGATCAGAGCTCTATCATCCCATCTCTCCGGCCTCATCAATCGCGCGTCGGCCTCGTCGCGATTGGGCAGCAGGGTGAAGTTACAAGCAATGCTCTTTCTGTGCAGGAAAAGCTGCTTCAGGCGAACAAGGTACAGGACCCCAAGGTCAAAGCCTATTTCGAGAACATGAAGAAGAACCTGGAGGACCAGCTCAGGCGCACAGAGGAAGATGGAAAGCAGTGGGACGAAGCCTTCAAAGCCACTGGCGACTCCGGGATGAAGAGCCAAGAGGACGACCGCCTCAAGAAAGCCAAGCAAGAAGAAGAAGACCTCAAGAAGGCGGCAGAAATATACCACGCTGCCGAGGTTCACGGCTACGAGGAGCAGATTTCCTTCGCAGAGAAGTTCAGCGCAATACAGCGCAGGGTTGCGGAAGCGCACGGCACGCTCACTCCCCATGCTGTAGCGATTGAGGAGGCCACCGCGCATCTCGCGGCTTACAACGCGCAGATGGATCACTATAGGACCGTACTTGGCTTCATCGTGAGCCAGGGCCGCGCTGGGTTACTCTCCCCGGAGATGGTAGGGGCGCAGTCGAAGACTGTCAACGTCGCGATGCGCGGGACGACTGACGATTACCACATTCAGAAAATCCAAGACGCTCAGGCGGTATGGAGCACCTCGTTCGAGGGCGGCATGGATAGCGCCTTCGAAGACCTGATCAAGCATTCGCAGGATTTCAACGCGCAGTTCAAAGACCTGCTGACCACCACGGTCAACGACATCAACGGCGCGATCCTAAAGCTGATGACCGACCGCAACGATCCGCATCCATTCCGTGCGGCGGGCAAGGCTATCTTCGGTTCCGTGGCCAAAACCGGGCTGCAGGATGCTGAAGGTAATATCCTGAAGCTCCTCGGTATGGGCGGCAAAAAGGCCCAGCATGTCATCGTGGACAACATGCCCAAAGGCGGGGCTGGGGGTTCCTCCGGCGCAGCATCCGCTGCGGGCTCCGGCCTCCTTAGCTACCTCAACAACTCCAATTGGGCGGGAAAGTTGTTGGGTGGAAGGCTGTTCGGATCCGGCGGGATCTTTGATCAGAATGGCGGCAACGACCCTGGGAGCGGTGAAAGCCGAGACCAGCCGAGTGAGTCCGGTATTCCTGGCCTGGTGAACTCCATAGGGCAGATGGCGGTCAAGATTGGGACTAGCGCGGCCGGTAACGCAGCCGCCGGAAACAATGCATCGCAGAGCGTCAATAATCTCGCGTACGGTGGGCCTCAACCGGAAACGACGAGCCCAACCATCGACGGACAGTTCGATGATGCCGGTAGCTTCGATCCCACCCCACGCGCAAGTGGCGGCATCATGTCCCCCGGCGACTGGTACCTGACAGGCGAAGAGGGCCCCGAACTGATGCAGGTCGGATCGACAAGCAAGATCAACAATGCCCGCGATACCAGCGCCATGCTTTCCGGCGGCGGCGGCAACGTCACGCATCACCACTGGGACATCGACGCGCGAGGCGCCAACGATCCCGCTGCGATCAATGCAGCGGTGCAGCGTGGCATCATGCAGGCCGCTCCCCACATTGTCGCCGCCAGCAATGCGGCGCAGGGTGACCATGGCCGCCGCTCCTCCCACGCCCGCTAAGCCTTAGCCTCTCCTTGCAACCCCACCTCGACCACCGATCCTCCCGGATCGGAGGAGCCCTCATGTCTTCCACGCTCACTCTCGGAACCAACACGTATACCCTCATCACGCTTCCCGTCTCACCTGGCCTGGCGCAGTTGGACCTAACCATGACTGATGCGGTTGCGGTGGTGTCGTCTCCCTATGTCCCATCCCAAACGCAGACGCAAGCATGGCCCGGTGCGGACGCATGGTCGATGACTATCACCCTGCCGAAAATGAACCGCGCTCAGGCCGCGCCGTGGCAGGGTCTGATGGCAGAAATGCGCGGCATGAGTAACGTCTTGCAGATCGGTGACCCCTTCGGAGCTACCCCTCGCGGCGTCGTCCTGGGCACTCCCGAGGTGCAATCCTCCGCAGTCGACGGCGGCTGCAATGGCGTGGGAGCAACCACGCTCCAAACTTGCGGATGGACTCCCGACGTGACCGGCCAACTGCTGGCGGGCGACTACCTCCAGGTGGTCAACCGGCTCTACCTGGTATGCGAGAACGTGAACTCGGATGCCGGCGGCAACGCCGCAATTCCCATCTGGCCGAGCCTGCGTGAGACGCCTGCGGGTGGGGCCCCGCTGGTCACAAAAAACACAGTCGGCGTCTTCCGCCTCGCGCAGAACGCCCGCTCCTGGCACAAGGATTTTGGTGGCCTCATGAGCCTCTCGCTCAAACTCTCGGAGGTGCGGTAATGTCTCGCAATATCGACGCGGGTATGCTCGCCCCTCTGTTGAGCAATTACATCCAGCCGTGCTTCCTGGCGTCCATCGCCTTCAAATCGCAGACCATCCACTGCTGGACCGGCGCGGGAACTCTCTCCTACGACGGCAACAACTACCTGGGCGTGGGAGATTTCGGCAAGTTGGGGCAGATCTTCGAAGGTACGGATGTTTATGCGTACGGCACGACCATCTCGCTCTCCGGCATCGATCCCAACATCCTTACCGAGTGCCTGACCGACATCCAACTTGGCGCTCCGGTCACCATCTACTTCGCTCTGCTGAACACGGCTGGTGAAATCCTGGGTGTCCCATATCCGCTCTTTGTCGGCACGGTTGACAAGCCCACCGTCACGCCGGGCGTGGACGAGATCGGCATCACACTGACGCTGGAAAACAGGCTTGCCGACCTGCAGAGGCCGAACCTGCGCCGCTATACCTCGGCGGACCAGCGGCGGTTCTATCCCAATGACACCGGCTTCAACTGGGTGGAGATGTTGAACGACCTTGCACTGAAGTGGAACGCATAGAGGGAAGGCATATGGCATTCAAAAGACAACAGCATTGGGCGACCCGCGGCTATCACAACTTTCTCCTTGACCGGGCAGACACCAAGTTTGCCTGGGGAGTACATGATTGCGCTCTCTTCGCGGCAGACGGAATCCAGGCGATGACCGGCGTGGATATCGCTTCGGACTTCCGGGGGAAGTACAGCGACGAACCCTCCTCTATCGAGGCGATCAAAACTGTAACCGGCGTGGACAATCCCACGATTGAGGACGCTGCAGCTTACTGCGCGAACAAGCACGGCATGGCTGAGCGGAAATATCCGCTCATGGCGCAGCGCGGTGATCTCGTGGTCGTCGAGGACTCCGGCCGCCTTATCGCTGGGCTGATCCACTTGAGCGGCAGGCATATCGTCGCGGCGGGTGAGAACGGCTTGAAGCGCATCCTCGTTACCCCCACCAACATCAAGCGGGCCTGGAAGGTCTAGCCCGCAATCCCCACGCAATCAGCAATACCCTATGGTCCGGCAATGAGGCCATGGCGGAGGTGTGTTTTGGCGAAAGCAATCGTAGGAGCCGCGCTCATCGCAGGCGCAACCGTGGCAACAGTGATGACCTGGGGCGCTGCATCCCCCTTGCTGCTCACCGCCATCGGTGCTGTGGCTGCCATGGGCGTAAGTATGGAGGCCGCTGCGCTCTCTCAGGAGTTGACCGATCAGCGCGGGATGGGCATCACCACCCGCGAAGCTGCCGGCCTGCGCCGGGTCGTCTACGGGCCGCAGCGCATCGGCGGCGTGAACGTCTACGAGAGCACCACTGGCGTCAATGGTGCCAGTGGGACTTATTGCTACAACTACGTCATCGCCTTGGCCTCCCACGTCCTCGACGGCATCGTCAACATCTACCTCGACGGTCGGCAAGTCTGCTGGTCCCAGGCCAAGAACACACAGGGCTTCCATGCCAACATCGGTTGTGGCACGGTTTCCGAGCCTCCGGTGACGCAGGTTGCCATCAGCGATGGCGTCATCGCCGGCATTACCGCGAGCACGCTTGGTTCTGGCTTTGCCGAGGTCGCCCCGCAGGACGGCTATCGCGTTCGCATCTACGATCCCGCTGGCACTGGCTCCGGCGCGGAAGCGTGGGCATACCTCAGCAATGGCGCGTGGATAGTCGATGTGGCCAGCGGTGGCTCCAATTACAGCAGCCAGACCATCGCCGACATTCAGGGTGCTTTCACGTGGGGCGGGGGCGGCGCGAACACGCAACAAGCCCCGCACACCACCGCAACGGCTACGGTCGCCGGTGGCGCTGTCACATCCATTGGCAGCATCCACACCTCGTGGCTCGACAACTTCCGCTATCCCGTCAATTGCGTTCCCCCCGTGAGCATCTCCGGTGGCGGAGGCTTTGGCGCGGCGGCCCACTGCGTAATGGTCAACGGGCAGGTGAGCGAAATCGTTGTTGACGATGGCGGCCAGAACTACACCTCTGCTCCTACCGTCACCATCGGCACAGGCAACTCCGGCGTCACCATCGGCGATTGCATCGGGCCTGGCGGCCAGTCGTACGGATTCCAGGGGAAGGTCTTTGCCGAGGCCCGCTTCGGCGATCAGCCGCTCGGCGATTATATGCAGTCGCTGACGGTCAACGATTCCACCTGGGCTCCCACGGCTGCCGGCACTCCATCGTTGCAGGGCTGCGCCTACATCTATCTAAATGTGGGCTACGACACTTCGCTGTTCCCGAACGCGCCCGAGGTGCGCATCACCGTCAACGGTAAGCCGGTGTTCGATCCGCGCACCGGCCTGACGCAATTTAGCTCCAACTGGGCCTTGCAGGTGGCCGACGTTATCACCGACCCTATATTCGGCCTCGGCGACAATACGGTGAATCAGGCGCAGCTCATCGCGGCGGCCAATGTCTGCGACGAGCAGATTCAGACCTCGCAGGGTCTGGAGTCCAACTTTGCGCAGGGCATCCACTACGACACCTCGACCGCTCCAGGCGCGGCCCTCGACCTGATGATGCCGTCGGCGCAGGGTCGCCTATCCCGCATAGGCGGCGAGTGGTATATCTGGCCCGCCTATTGGCAGGGACCATCGTTCACCTGTGACGAGTCCTGGCTCATCGCTACCCCGGAATGGAACTCGACCCGCAGTCTGCGCGATTTGTGCAACGTCATCAACGGCACCTATGTCGCGCCGAATTCGCCGTATAACGTCGAGGGGAATCTCTATGATTCCAACGGCTGGTACTACGGCACTACCGCCAACCTGTGGCCTCTGGCGTGGCAGCCGACCAACTACCCCAGCTATGCAGCCGATACGCTGCATGGCTACGCAGGCGATGTGTTCCTGCAGGACGATGGGGGCATCGTGCTGCCTGCTGAGCTGACCCTGCGCGGCGTCAACTCTATCGTGCAGGCCCAGCGCCTGGCTAAGATCAAGCTGATGCGGAACAGGTTCCAGGGCACCGGCACCACGAAGATGAACCTGGCCGCATGGCAGATGATTCCCACCAGCGTAATGCAGTTCAACTGGTCTGCAATGGGCTGGACCAACAAATATCTGGAGATCGACAAGCTGCAACTCGCTGTCGAGCCGATGAAGGATGAGAACGGCGAAGACGGTGCGCCCGCTCTCTATATCGCCGCATCCGTCAACGAGACCGATCCCTCTTGTTATGAGTGGAGCCTTTCCGAGGAGCTGACACCATACGATGTTACCGCTTGCCCAGGCGCAACGCCCTACACGGTTCCTCCACCGACAAACCTGACACTTGAGAACGACGCGGCCACTGCCCTTCCCGGCCCGAATGGTACGTCCATCTCCCGTATGTTGGTGCAGTGGACTCCTCCGACTGATCCGTATGTCACCATCAGTGGGTCCATTCAGGTCCAGTACGCTCTCACTGCGACTTCTGGAACAACCCAGACGAGCAACTGGATAGACGCTGGGTCGGTTTCGGGCAGCGCAACGTGCATGTACATCCCGAATATCCCGTCCACCCAGAACATCAGTGTGCAGCTTCGGAGCGTTCGTGCTTCCGGCACCGCGTCTGCGTGGGTCGGTGTTTCCTATTCCACCATCGCCGCCGGGATCCCTGAGGCAGTGACGCTCACCGAGATCACAGGCGCGCCGGTCAATCTGACCGGCCAGGTGCAGGAGCTGGTCTCGATCACCTTCGCGCCGCAGGCCAATGATCCAAATTTCGACCACGTCCTGGTGTATTTCTCCAACTACCAGGGCAACCCGAATCCCGTGCTAATGTATGTAAGCTCCACGGGGCAGGAGGTTATCACCCTCCTCGCAGCCATCACCGGCGAGACTGTAACCATCACTCTGGTGTCCGCGAGTGCAACTGGCGTTCAGTCTAGCTTCGCCGCAGCGCCCACTGGTACTCTGACCTTCAACGGAGTCACCGGAGCGCCTCCCGCACCCTCTATAGCGGTTGCGCAGACCGGTCTCGCCTCCGGTAGGGGCTGGCAGTTCTCGTTTAACATCCTCGGCGGCCTTGATTACGACCTGGTGTCTGGCTATCGCGTTTACCACAGCGAGAGCAACGCGACTCCGGTCCCGCCGGCTGACCAGTATCAATTCATTGCGCAACCCGCGTCGAACGTCGGCACGATCACCGTGCAGGAAGACACGGGCGACATCCTCTACTACTGGGTGTCGGCAATCAATTCCTCTGGCCTTGAGTCCGCGCTTACATCAGTGCCTTTTGTGTATATCGACCCAGGCGCGGCTCCTCCCGCCTCTGTTACCCCTGTCACGACGACGACAACCAGTTTGCCGGTTGTCGCGTTGAATGGCTGGGCCACGGGAACCCACGTCAACTACCAGCCGGATAACCCTGTCAATGGCGCCAGCTTTGGGCCAGCCGAACAGACCGTCAGCCCGTTCACCAACCCGGCGAACGCTTGCAATGGCGGTTCGACGGCCGCGGCCACATTCTCGCAGACACATAATGCGGAGTACGCCGGGTGTGTGTGGGCGTTCAGTAACTTCGCCGGCATACCGGCAGGGACAACGGTCACAGCGGCGACACTGTCTGTTTCAAGCCAGGTGCTTGCTACGTCTGGCTGCGCGGGTCAAGGTAGCATCTGGTATTCGCTGGATGGTGGCAACTCCTGGATTCAGATGTATGCCACTGAGAACTCAGCACGGTCAAAGAGAACCGACAATGTGACCATCCCGGTCACTCAGACGTTCACCAACATCCAGGTCATGGCGTGCGCTCACTCGCACGATGATCTCGCGATGAGTGTCTTCAGTATTTCCCTGGCGGTCACCCAGTCCGCGCCCAGTGGGCCGGGGGCGGTCACAGGGGTTGCGGCAACTCTTGACAGCACGACAAACAACGTCAAGATCGGCTGGAACGGTCTGCTTCCGCTGACCCGTACCGACATCCTCAGCTACGAGGTGTACCGCGCCACACATGGTGCCGGTTTCACGATGAGCCATCTTCAGGACACCGTCACGCCCAACGGATCAGCGACTTATAGCTGGGAAGATCCTGAAACGCACGGCAGCGGATGGGATTACTGGGTGATCGCCAACAATGCGGCCGGGTGGAGTCCCGCGAGTGATGTTGTAACGATCACCTCCAGCGCCAGCGCAGTCTACTCGACAGGCGCAACACTTGAGAGCCTCAAGCCGGCGCAAGCAGGGGCAGATATCACTGCACAGAATGCCTCTGCCGGCGTCACAAACGGGTCGGCAACTCGTGCAGCGGTCGATCTGATCAACAGTATTAACAGCGGTGGCGGCGTCAACTTCAACAATGGCACGCACACTGGATGCCTACCATATGCAAACACGGCAACGGTCATTCAGGGTGCGATCGCGTCCAATGGAAACGTGCAGAACCTCGGCGGCACTGCTGCCAGTAGCATTACGCCCATCGCGACCCTGATGCCCGCTCAGGCCGGTGCGGACCAGACCGGACTCAACACCGCGTTGAACACGCAGAACGTTGGCGCACGTGTCGCCGGGGATGTGGTGGCCACGGTACAGAGCGGTGGTGGCATCGACTTCTCCAGCGCGTTGCACGCACACAAGACGCTCGACAACGTCGCCAATGGTACGGCCAACTTCTCGGTGAAGGCCATAGACGGCAACGGCAAGGCCCTGGTGGATTTCACCCAGTCTGGCCACGTCGGGAAGACCGTTGATAATATCGGTGACGGCTCAACCTATGCACGTCCGCTGGCGAGCCGCCTCACCTCCGGTGTGCCGAATACCTATCGCGGCGCGTGGGTGGCTTCTGCCTCTTATTTGGTGGGCGATGAGGTCGCGTACCCGTCAACCGCTGCTGGAAATTACTACGTCTGCACGGTAGCCAACAGTGCGGCCACCTGGACCGCTGCGGATTGGCAGTTGGTCGGACCTGCCACGGTCGATGTTGTTGCCGATGGCACGACCTACGCACGCACCAAGGCCGCTGGCCTCACCAACGGCGGCGTGAACTACGCGGCCTCTGCGCACACCGGAATCCTGCCCCGCGCCAACCATTGCAGCGACGTGACCACGGCCATTGCAGTCGGGGGAAACGTCCAGAACGTGAACGGCATGGCCGCATCCCGTGTCCAGACCCTCGCGCTTTCAAGCGGTACAACCTCAGCCAGCCTACTCACCAACGGGAACTTCGAAAACGGGCTCACAGGCTGGACGAATAATGGCTCATGCGTAATCGACACCTCCACAACATGGCTCGGAACGCAGTCCTGCAAGATTCCGTCCGGGACTTTTGGATACGTGTACCAGCAGTCGATCACGCTCCAAGCTGGGTACACCTATGTGCTCCAGGGTTGGGTGAAAACTGACGGAGCCTTGACGCAGAACCCCGCTCTCTACTTTTATGACGCGGCAAGTAAAGTGTCGGTCCTTTCCGTGAGCGGCGGGATGGTTGCATCACAGCCTACTTATCCCGGCGTTCAGATTTCCGTAACAGCGGCATTGCCATGGACATTGTTGCAGGCGGTTGTAACAGTATCCGCCACTGACACGGTGGTGCTTTATGCCATCAACAACTACGGCACTGGTGCTGGAATGCCAGCGAACGTCTGGTTCGACGGTTTGTCGCTCGTAGACATCACTGCGTCAAGCGCACAGCTTGGTGGTGTGGCCGCGACGAACATCATCGATAGCAACGGCCATGCACTCAACTCGAATTACCTTGGCGGCGTTGTCGCATCTTCCATAACGCCGATTGCGGGCCTGATGCCGTCCCAGGCCGGAGCCGATGTCAGTACCAACATGGTCCCGTGCGAAATCATCAACCCCGGTTTTGAGGCTGGCAACACAGGCTGGGGTCTTGGGTCAGGCTGGACAATAGCGTCCGGCACCGCCTTCAGCGGCACACGGTCAGGTGTTTTCACGGGTGCTGGCACGGCTGCAATTACCAGCAACGCGATGGTCGCCTGTGCGCCCGGTCAGAGTATCGCGGCCCAATGTATGGCGAATGCTGCTTCTGCCGTCGGCGGGTCAGGTGGGTGCATTCGCGTCACCTTTTATAATGCGGCTGGCACATATCTGACCTACACCGCCCCGCCGACTTACATCACACCGGGAACAGCCGGGTGGAATCAGAGCCGCTACGTCACGCAAGCTCCTGCCAACGCATATTTCTATCAGGTCAACTACGCCGTCTATGGGCAGACGAGTGGGACACACTATGTCGATGCGTTCGCCACGTCGATCCTGCCAAATTCGGTCGATGAGGTACTGGACGGCACCACCTATCAACGGATGCCAGCCGCCAACATGGACAGCAACCGCCGCGCCCTCGTGGATTTCAGCCAGAGCGCACATATCAACAAAACGATGGACTACGTCCCCGACGGCGTGACGCGCTTCGGTGCAGCCCAGGCCAACGCGGATAAGACTGCCAGCCATGTGCTGACCGTTGGGGTGAGCCTGTCGTCAGGTGCCACTACGTCTGGAACTACGCCTGTATCCGCACCCGGCCTCGGCTGGTCCCTAAGCGCTTCGGGGGTGGGCGATGTATACAACATCTGGGCGCAGTTGTTATTTCAAAATTCATCCACAACGCTGGGTCAGGCTGTGGAGATACTGCTTGTTCTGGATGGCAATACGTCTTCTCCTGTGGCGTCGTCAACATACTATGTCGCGCCGGGCTCTGGATCGGTGTGCCAGCCCAGTTTTTTCACATCGGTTTCCGGCTTATCCTCCGGTACTCACACACTTCAGTTTTATATCTGCCTCCCGTCAAGCAGCGGTGTGGCGATCTCGCTTGTTATGGCCCTGACGGTCGGTTACCCAAACGCCACCAAGGCCATCTGCCAACGCATCTACTAAGGAGCAGCAATCATGTCCACCACGTACACCCTCACGACGCCGGTCACGGTCGGCACCATGTCCTCGCCTATCTCCGTAGCCGCCCTGCAGATCACCGGGGTCGCATACTCATCCACCCCGGCGTTGGCGCAGATCGGCACCGGCACACTCCAGGTCACTCTCACCGATCCGGAGAGCGGATGGCAGGAGCAGATCAACTATGCCGATGCGACTGTGCTCACCCTGTGGGCCTCCGCGCAGTCGGCAGCCGCCGGAACCGAACTCGGCGATATCGTCGCCCAGGCGGTCTTCGCCAAGCTGATCGCCGACGGCAAGCTGCCAGCGGGAACGGTCGGAACCAACCCTGACACCGCCCCGAGCTCAAGCAGCGCCGGCACGGGTTCATAGCGCCGCGCCGCCGCGGCCGCCGGATTGCAAGGGGAGAGGCTATTTCTGGAGGGGTTTTGTTGTCTGTTTCATTTGCTGCATTTCAGAAGTGGCCTCTTCCGCGCTGATAGGGTCAATCGTCCACAATGGTCTGTTGGCCATCAAATGAGGTTTTCCGTCCAACGTTGTTTTGAAGTAATAGGACTTGCCTGATTCCAGGGTGACAAAATTTCCTGTCGCGTAAAAGCCTACGCTGAACGCGTGTGGTCCGGGAGGAAGATCTGTGACGAAAAAATGATGACTCTCGACCCTTTGGATCGGAGTCCCATCGCAAAACACGACGGGGTGATCGAGGCGTCCGACGAAGCTGTTGTGTGGATGCAGGAAGTAGACGTGGGCAGGTTCGGTTGAGTTCTGGGCGGGTGTTTGAGAGCAAAGAAGGGATGACGCAAACACGGAGATGAAAGCGAGAAAGAGCAGCCTGTGTCTATTCATGAGTCCTCTGTTGTTCTTTAGTTAGCGTCCTGTTCGCTGTGCCCTTGCTCGTCTACGATCCGCCAGCCATCATCGAACTTCTGAAAGAGAATGGCGGCGGGGGAACTGCCCGTAGGTGCGTGCGCATTTAAGTACTTCGCCCATTCAGCCATCATGTAATCGGGCTTGCGGGTGTCAAGTGCTCGCGCGTAGGGTTTCAGTTCCATTGCGAACGCCGTGAGCTTCCATGGGATCAATATGTTGACCTTCGCGTGAGCTTCGTCCTGGGTGATGCCGGTGATCTGGTACCCCCCATCTACACGTTCGATGAGGGCAGGCAAATTGCACTGGGTGGGGTTTGGCGCCTCGTAACACTCAAAGCCCAAGGGGTACAGTACATCGTGGGCCGAGGTTGTCGGCTTCCCAGCTTTCTCGGTCATGGTGATGAGGCGGGTCGAGTTCGCATGCCGATACTTCGGCAAATAACCATCGCTGCCGATTGATCCGTTGTCTATTAGTCCCGGTCCCTCATCCTTAATGGCTAGATAACGCATGTTTACCAATGCAGCCTCAAGTGCGTCCGGCTGGCGATCGGTTCTTCCAAAAGAGATATAGAGTCCGAATTCTGGTTCGCGGTCATCGGAGGCAAGAACGAAGCCAGGCACGTACCCTGCGGAGGAGGTTTGTTTCTTCACGCCGACAGGGTGAGGCTTCATCGCGGCATTGATCTGGTGTGTGGCTTCGCGGCGGGTCAGCTTTGAAGAGCAGCCGATTGACGGGATCGTGGACATCAGTGCGAGCAAGACGAAGGCAAAACGTTTCATGCATTCTCTCTTTCGGGCATAACAATAACGTCGGAGTGGGGCTCGATTTACAAAAACACATTACTCGGGTAATACATTTCAGTACTCAAGGGTGATACATATCACACATCTCATTTATGAAGTAGTGTCCTCGCGCTCTAATTAGAGACCAGTTTTCAAGAGTCGGGAAACGGCGATTGAAACCACGGACGCGCGAGAAATTCCGTTCTCTTTGGCTATCCTATCGATCCCCTCAATATGTTCGATGGGGAGACGAACATGGACAGTATTGTCTGTCTTTTTCCCGTCAGGACGACCCTTCGGCGCTTTGATTTCTGTCTTAGCACTCATGATCCCAATTCTAACCATATTCGACGCCGTAAGGAGCGTTACAGAAGGATATTTTATGTTTGGCGTTTTATTGTGTTCACAGTGGACGCTTGCGTGTGGTATAAATCTTGCCTATCGAGTATTGAATGCCTTGATTCCTTCCTGTTCGGCAAGTCTGGAAAGGGCTATCCGCATCACGTCGGCCTGGCTGATCTGGAGTTTCTGGGCTAGTTTTTCGATCATTTCGCACTGCACGGAACTCAGGCGCAGCGTGGTGGTTTTCATTGGGGCCATGTTGAAATCGTATTGCCCAATTTGCGTTGCAATCAGGTGGCAACTTGCAATCTCATCGCCATTCAAGAGGCGGTTAAGAGGAGTCGAGAGGGGGATATTGTGTCTAACTATGATCGATACCAGCAGCAGGTCTCAAATCTAAGGCATATGATTTCGTCAACTTGACTTGGCCCCTTTCGATGCTCTGATCTGGCCCCACCTGAAGGCATGTGTTCTGTCTTTCCGTGTTGGCCTTGGCGGAAGGAGCCCGTAGGGCGACTGGAGCCAAGGC